>JADMIO011683286.1_pt1 | contig 59521 bp, 38 predicted proteins | sample 8958161 | NCBI WGS metagenome assembly JADMIO01 (sample SAMN16585339, study PRJNA669376) | soil metagenome | isolation source: Crop rotation soil | place: USA: Cullars Rotation, Alabama | collected 2011 | reverse complement strand
GAGCCAGTGTGATTACATTTGCGGCCTAACTGTGGCCAGTCCAGTTACGCTGGAGTCACTAGTATTTAGGTGACACTATAGAAGCGGCCGCGACAACTTGTCCACGTGGAATTCTAAGCTTAGGATCCCAATGTGCTGGAAAGAGGTGCTAGCGTGCCCGCCCGATGCTCCGCCGCTCTGCCCGAGGGATCGCGGCCCTCTTCATCGCCTCTCTCCTCACGCTGGCACCCCTCGCCCGCGCGGAGCACACCGACGCGGGCGCGGGCGACGGGGGCATCGCCGAGGGCGCGCATGCCATCGATGGCGGCGCGCCACCGAGCCCCGCGAAGACCGTCGAGTCCGAGCCCGCGAGCGTGCCCGCCGCGGCCGAGCCGGGAGCCGGCGCGGCCACGGACGAGGAGGCCAGCGAGGGCGAGGACGAAGACGCCGCCGACGCCCCTCCCGACGACGAGGAGGAGGTCGGCGCCGAGGAGGAAGGCAGCCATTGCTTCGAGGCCGCCTCCGCCGCTCCCTCCGAGCCGCCTCCCTTCGCCGAACTCTCCGACGAGGAGCTCAGCGCGCGCCTGATGGCGGACCCGCGCGCGCTCGGGTCGATGTCGCTCGGGCGCACCAACTCGGGGGCGCTCATCGGCGGGGTGCAGATGCTGTCGGGCGAGCGCTGGGAGGTGATCAACCCGCGCGAGTCGTGGGGCACGTTCGAGACGGTCGACTTCATCGCGGCGGCGATCGACAAGGTGCACGAGAAGTTCCCCGGCTCCGCGCGCGTGCGCATCGGCGACATCAGCGACGAGAACGGCGGCGACATCGCGCCCCACCTCTCGCACCAGGCGGGGCGCGACGCCGACATCGGCTGGTTCTACAAGGAGGGCCTACCGTCGGAGTGGGCCACGCGCGCCGACGCCAACAACCTCGACCTGCCGCGCTCCTGGGCCTTCCTGCGCGCCTTCATCACCGAGACCGACGTGCAGCTGATCTTCGTGGACCGCAAGATCCAGGGGATGCTCTACGAGTACGCGCTCTCCGTCGGTGAGGACAGGGCGTGGCTCGACAAGATCTTCCAGTACCCGACGCACGCCTGCGCGGGGATCATCCGCCACGCGCGCGGCCACCTGAACCACTTCCACGTGCGCCTCCACGCCCGCAAGGCGCAGGAGCTGGGGCGGCGCGCGTACCGCTTCCTGCTCGCCAAGGGCCGCATCCGCCCGCCCGTGACGTACGTGCGCGTGAAGGTGAAGCGCGGGCAGACCCTCGGCCGGCTCGCCAAGCAGTACCGCACCACGGTCAGCGCCATCCAGCGCGCCAACGGCCTGCGCTCGACGCTGATCCGCGCCGGCAAGGACTACCGCATCCCGCGCAAGGGCGGCGTGGAGTACATCCCCGACCCGGTGAGCGTGCCGCCGCGACGACGACCCCCGTTCAACCCGAGCTACGATCGCCCGACGGGGTGAGCGCCGGCGCGGCGCACGTAGAATCAAGGATGCGTTCAATCGCGGTCTGCTCCTGGTCGCGCGCGTGCATGTTCGCGGCGCTGTTCCTCGTTGCTGCTGCGCCCGCGCGCGCCGCTGATCCACCGAGCGAGGCCGAGGCCGCGCCCTGGCTCGAAGGCCTCTATCGCCGCATCGCCGACGATGCGCAGGCCGGGCGGCCGATCGTGATCCAGGCGCACGTGGCGCTCTGCAGCAACGAGGTCATCCGCTGCGGCGGCCACGGCATGGGCGACGGTGACGATCTCGAGCGCAACCTCTACTGGGCCACCAGCGGCGGCACGCGCGGCTGGCTCTCGCGGCGCGGCTCGGACTGGAAGGAGGTGGCGCACATGGCGTCGGAGAACGCGAACGTGCTGGAGATCCGCGTGTGGCAGCGACGGGTGACGCCGGACGCGCGCTGGGCACGCTTCGGATTGAAGCGGCCGTTCGACGTGTACCTGGTGGCGGAGGCGTGGCGCGGCTCCGCGATCGACGAGGCGCTCGAGCACTGGGTGACCGACCTGCACGGCGATGAAGCGCGCGTGGTGCGCTACACCACGCCGACGGGCGCCGCGATCGAGCTGCGAGCCGGTGCCGCCGCGCACGTGGTGGCGTGGGTGGGGCACAATCGCTTGATGGACAGGCCGCCGTATGACTGGAAGGCGGCGGCCGAGAAGGGCGGCGCACCGACGGTGCCACGCGGCGTGGTGGCGATGGCCTGCTACACGCAGCCCTACCTCGCGGGCGTGCTCTCGGGGCCGGCGCGCGTGCCGCTCTTCATGACGGGCGACTTCGTCTACGCGGGCACGCACGCGCTCGACGGGGTGGTGGACGCGCTGACGCGCGCGGCGCCGTATGCGGAGATCCGGCGGGCGGGGGCGCAGCGGTATGCGCTCGGGCAGAAGAAGGAGGCGGGGCGGGTGATGTCGGCGTTCGTGAACCCGGCGCACTGGAAGCAGTTCGGGAGGAAGAAGTACTCCTCACCATGAAGACTTCCGGCCCCGGGCAGGCATTGAGGGGTATCCACGGCGTGCGCGGGCCTCACCCGCGCCCGTCTCCCCCCCAGCCTTCAGGAGGCACACATGCTCGATCGCTCGTCCCGCCGCTCCCATCGTCCGTCCCGTTCGCCCTGGCGCCTCGCGCACGCCGCGCTCCTCGTCGTGCTGGGCCTCGCGGTGGTCTCCGTGGCGTCGCTCACGCAGGCCGCGCCGGGGCCGGCGAAGTGCGACGACAAGCCCAACAAGGCCGACCACTTCGACTGGCGCGAGGCCGTCACCCGCAACGAGAAGCAGCTCCGCGCCGACACCAAGCTGCTCGCGCGCGCCGTGGCGGCCCTCATTCGCGACCAGCGCGCCGCCGGCGCCGCCGACGTGATCCGCGATCTCGCCAGGCGCCGCGAGGCCTGCCAGGTCGTGAACGACACGCTCTCCTGCGACTTCGACGTGACCATGGCGCAGCTGAGCGCGGGCTTCGCGGCGCGCGGGCAGGATCTACGCAAGCTGCTCGTCGCCGCGCTCGCGGCCTCTCCGGTGCCCGCGGGCGGCGAGCCGGTCGATCCCGCGCGCATCGAGGCGATCGTCCCCGTGATCGAGCTCGACGGCGTGCGCATCGATCCCTTCATCCGCGTGGTCACGCTTGACACCAGCTTCTACCCGAAGGCGCCCGCGCTGCCGACGGTGGTGCTCGCCGGCCAGCTGGAGCCCGGCGGCAAGGAGGCCATCGGCTACGGCGACCTCGACGGTGACGGCCTCATCGAGGCGACCGCGATCACCCGCGCGAACTTCCCGAACCACGTGCTGTGGGCGGTGGGCCTCAACGTCACCAACCGCGAGCTCCCCGACCAGGGCCCGGCGGCCGACGTCCTGCGCACGCCGCTCGCGAACTGCCACAAGCGCCCCTCCGGCGAGGGCGGGGGCTGCCGCTGCCAGACCTCGCTCCCGCACTTCTGCGGCTCCCGCTGCTTCCTCGGCTGCTGGGGCGGGGACTGAGCCCGGACCCTTTTGGCGATTCCTCAGTCCGTCCTCTCGATCAGCTCGATCCGGTAGCCATCCGGATCCTCGACGAACGCGATCACCGTGGTGCCGTGCTTCATCGGTCCCGGCTCGCGCACGATCTTGCCGCCGCGCGCGCGGATGGCCGCGCACGTGGCGTGGATGTCGGCGGTGCCGAGGGCGACGTGGCCGAAGGCGTTGCCGAGCTCGTAGTGATCGGTGTCCCAGTTGTGGGTGAGCTCGAGCACGGCGCTGCGATCCTCGTCGTCGTAGCCGACGAAGGCGAGGGTGAACCGGCCGGATTCGTAGTCGCTGCGCCGGAGCAGCTTCATGCCGAGGGTGTCCACGTAGAAGGCGAGCGAGCGTTCGAGGGGGGCGACGCGGAGCATGGTGTGGAGGATGCGCATGGGAGGAATCATAGCCCACGCACCTCCCCTTCCCGTCGCGCGCCTCGCGCTCCTCGGTCACCCCCCGTACCACCGATGAAAGTCACCATGGTCGCCGGGTCGCCACCGCCCGCGCCACCGCCCGCCGCACCGATTGATCTCCCCTCCCCCCGCGTGCTACTCGGACCGCTCCCACCAACGCACGAGAGGGGGCGGTTTCATGTCGCTCGATACGGAGCAGTTGTCGTCGGCGCGCGCGGTCATCGAGGAGATCGCATCGGAGCTCGAATCGCCTGCGCTCGAGCCGAACGCCGCGCGGGCGGACTGGAGCAGCGGGCGCGAGGTGCTGCCGAAGCTGCAGTCGAAGCTCGAGCGGGCGCTCACCACGCTCGAAGCGACCCCCGGGCTCGACGACGATGCGGCGGCGATCGCCTCGGCGCGGGCGCGGGCGTCGATCGTGGCGAGCGAGCTCGCGGGCGTGCTGCACGCGGCGGGGCTCACGGGGGCGGCGATGGCGCTGCTCTCCCGCTCGGTGGGGCTCGCGGCCGAGGGCGACCGGGCGCTGCTCCAGTCGGCGCAGCGGCAGCCGGCGGAGTTCGTGCGCTTGTGCCACGGGCTGTGGCTGCAGCGGCGCGGGCAGCTCGGCAAGTCGGAGAAGGCGCTCGCCGCGATCATGAAATCCTCGTCGGAGGAGCCGATCCGCGCCATGGCGAAGCTGCTCTACGACATGCCGCGGCCGATCAAGAGCGCGCCGGCGCTCGCCACCTTCAACGGCATCGGCTTCACCCTCTACGGCGAGCGCGATCGCGAGATGGACGGCAGCTACATCACCACCTGGTGCTTCGTGGTGCTGTTCGTTCCGCTGCTGCCGCTGCGGGCCTATCGCGTGGAGCGCAGCGGCAACCACTATCGCTTCTACGGCAGCGTGCCGCTCAGCCCCTTCGCCCGCATCGCGCGCGCGGCCATCGCACTCCTCATCGTCGCGGGCGTGGTGGGGGGGAGCGTGTCGTCGTGGTGGAAGTCCGATGGGCACCGCGGGCAGGTGGCGTTCGACGCGGCGGCGGCGCTCGAGAAGAAGGGCGCGCGCGACGAGGCGACGGCGGCCTACGAGACGATGGCGCGGGACTACGCGGGGCGCGTGGATCGCGAGCTGATCGCGGAGGCGGGCGCGGGCGTGGTGCGCACGGGGTTGTCGTCGCTGCCGGTGCCGTTCACGGAGGGGGCGGTGGACGTGATGGGGCGGCTGGTGCGGCGCTACCAGGCGCTGCCGCCGGCGGCGCGCAGCGACGCGAGCACGGGCTCGCTCACCGAGGGGCTGCTGCGCGGCGCCAGGGACATCGGGGCGGACACGACGGCGGGCGGGGCGGCGGAGCGCGCGGCGACGGCGCTGCGGCTGCTCGCCCTGGCGAAGGGGCTGGGGCCGGCGGCGACGAAGCAGACAGCGGAGCAGCGCGCGGCGCTGCGGCGGGGACTGATCGAGGGGCAGGCGGAGGAGTGGCCGGTGGACGCGTTCGCGATGGCGGCGGAGGGCCTGGAGGATCCCGCGACGCTGGCGCTGGCGGAGCGCATCCTCCCGTCGCTGCGCGCGGAGCCCTCGCTGATGAACGACGCGCGCGAGGACGTGGAGGCCTTCGTGGCCGAGGCGCGCAAGGCGGGGCGTCCGGGCGAGGCGCTCGACGCGGTGGGCAAGGAGCTGCAGGAGGCCCGCGCGGCGGCCGAGGATGAGGCGCGGCGGACGGCGGTGACCGAGGGCGATCGGGCGGCGCTCGCGCGCTACGCGAAGGCCAACGGCAAGGATCAGGAGGTGGCGATGGCGCTCGCGGGGATCGACGCGTCCGACGGGAAGCTCGACGCGGCGGAGCACAAGCTGCGCGCGCTCGGCAAGCCGGGCCGCACGATCGCCGACGCGCAGCGCTTCCTCGCGTCGCTGCTGGCGGCGAAGGGCAAGCTCGACGAGGCGGAGGCGATCCTCGTGCACCACGTGGGCGCGCGCCTGCCGCGCTTCCAGCGGGCGGCGCAGGCCTACGATCAGCAGCGACGGGAGACGGCGCAGTCGCTGGTGGCGGGGCTGCGCGCGGGTGACGTGCCGGCGGAGCTGCGCGCGAGCCTGCAGGCCGCCGGCGACGACGACGCCAAGCACGACCAGGCGATCAACGACCACCTGCGCCGGGCCCTCGACGCGGATCCGGCGCTCGAGACCCTGAGGACCACGTACGCGCGGCACGCGGCGGTGGTGCCGTCGGTGCTGGCGCTCGGGCGCGTCAAGCTGCAGCGCTCGCAGGCGCAGAGCGGCGCGGCGCGCAAGGCGACGCTCGACGAGGCGGAGCGGCTGTTCCTGGCGATCCGCGCCGAGTCGGAGGGCCAGCCGGGCTTCCACCTCGCGCTCGGTCAGGTGTACTTCCGGCTCGGGCGCACCGAGGAGGGCGAGGCCCAGTTCAAGCCGCTGCTCGACGGAGAGCCGGCGGAGAAGATCGAGCTCGTCGAGGTCTATCGCGACCTCGGGCTCTCCGAGCGGGCGCGCGCGCTGGCGGAGAAGGTGTACGAGGAGGGCGACGGCGCGATGAAGTTCCGCGCGGCGCACCTGCGGGCGCTGATCGCCAGCGATCTCGGGGACCGCGAGACCTGGCTGCGGCGCTCGGACACGTCGCAGGAGCAGGTGGCGCTCGAGCTCGACGAGGCGCGCGCGGATCGGCTCTACGAGCAGGGCAAGGAGTCCGAGGCGGACGCGATCTACGCCAAGGTGGCGGCCACCCTGGAGCGCGGCGCGCAGCACAACCCGGTGGCGGCCAACAACGCGGCGCTCTCGCACCAGGAGCGCTTCCGCTGCACCGGCGACGCGAAGCACCTCGACGCGGCGCTGCGCCTGCTCGAGGCGGCGTTCCGCGGGCAGCCGGACTCGGCGATGGTGGCGGGCAACCTGGCGGCGACGACGATCTACGCGGGCCAGGTGCGCGTGCTGGAGCGCGTGCTGCCGATGCGCGTGCTGCGCCCCACGTCGCACGAGTCGGAGGCCCTGATCGCGTCGCTGCTCGACGGGCCGCGCCGCGCCGAGCTGCTCGGCCTGCTGCGCTCGGAGCCGCACCTGCGCCGCGCCAACGAGGTGCTGCGGCAGTTCGAGGTGCTGTCGCCGCAGTGGACGCAGGCCTACGAGCAGGAGATCGATCTGGCCGGGATGCTCGACGATCGCGCCGCCCCGGTGGCGATCGAGCAGCGGGTCAACGCGCAGCCCGCCCTCGACACCGCGGCGGGCGCGCGCAACTACGAGCGCTGGGTGGCGGGCGAGCTCGACGAGGAGGTGCGGCGCTCCTACCAGGGACGCATCACCCGCAGCGCGCGCCTCGCCGCCGCCGCCCGCGACAAGGGCGACAAGGCGGCCGCGGGCGCGGCGCTGGCGATGCAGGCGCTCACCCTGGGCGAGCGCGGCTTCGCGTTCGGCACCGTCGAGGATCTCGACCAGGCCGTGGCCTTGCAGCGCGAGGCGCACCAGCTCTGGCCCGCGGGCGGCGAGCGCCTCCTGGCGTGGGCGCTGGTGGAGGCCGCGATCCTGCACGCGCGCGCCGACTCGCCCGAGATGGCCACCCTTTGGAAGGAAGCGCAGCGCCGCTACTCGCCGCACGAGGCCCTGCTCGCCGTGCGCGCGAGCGGCGCCGCCGCCACCGAGGCCGTGCGCAAGCGCGCCGAGCTGCGCGAGGCCCTCGAGCTGCTGCGCGCCGATCCGGGGTCCCGCCCGGCGCTGAGCACGCTGGTGGTGGCGCGCGTGGCCGGCGACGAGCCGCTCGCCACCCGCGAGCACCCCGCGATCACCGACGCGGACCTCCTGGCCAGCGCGCGGCTGCAGGTCCGGCTGCACCCGGAGCGCCCGGGCGGAAAGAGGATCGTGGAATTCGTGGAGGCGGGGGGGAAGTAGGCGGGTACTAGGCGTTCCGCTTCTTGGCCTTCTTCGGGTGCCCCATGTCCTCGCTCGGGGGGGAGCGGTCGATCCAGCGGTAGCTGGTGGGGCGGACGTCGATGTGGATGAAGCCGGCGCGGGGGTAGCGGCCGAAGCCCATCTCGCCGGTGTCGAGGCTCATCACGAAGTCGTGCAGCTCGCGGTCGGAGACGCCGCGCACGCGGATGTCGGCGGCGCTGCCGAGGAAGTGGTAGCTCGACATGCGCTCCTGGTTGCGGAAGCCGGAGACCAGCTCGACGGGCTTCTGGAAGCGGTCGTAGACGAGCGAGAGGAGCTCGAAGAGGTGCGGGTTGATGGGCTTCTCGGTGCCGGTGCGGCGGCAGCGCCACAGGTGGTAGAGCTCGTCGAGGGAGGCCTCGTTGAAGGAGCCGTCCTCGTTGTAGAGATCGACGGAGATCGTCTCGCCCTTGAAGTTCTGCGAGTAGAGCTCGAGGTGCCCGGAGGGGCGGGGGAGCGGGTCGGCGCGGAGGCGGGAGGCGGCGACGGCGGAGCCGGTGAAGATGACCTGGCGCTTCGGTTTCTTGCTGGGGGTGGATTTCTTGGGGCCCTCGGCGGCGAATGCGCCGGGCGCCCATGCGGCTTGTGACAGCGACGTGCACAACAGGGTCACGATGGTGAGGGTTGCTCGCAAGGGCCTGTGCCTCCTTCCAGGGTTGATGGAACCAGGCGTGTGCCACCCGCCGGATCGGCCGATCGTCGGGGCGTTGCACGCGCGAGTCGTAAGAGCTGCGGGCGCTACGGATAGGCTACGGAAGCTAACGGGGTCGTGATCGCGGGGCGAAGCTCGACGAAGCTAGCGACCGCCTGCTGTAGGTGTCAAGGATTAACCACCCCAGATCGAGACCTCCACAAACCCCCGGGATGCAGCGGTTGCACGCGCGGAGCCGTTCGCGACCGCGGTCGCGGCGCAGCGACGAGGAGTTGCCTACGGCTTGGCTTCCGGGAACGCGCCTGCCGGGGGGACTGGCTCGTCGGCGCCGTCGGGGAGGTGGTGCAGCTCGATGGCGAGGCGGGCGGCCACGTCGAAGATGCGGCGGTCGCGGTAGAACTCGCCGAAGACGATGCGGCGCATGCCGGTGTTGGCGATGTGCTTGAAGCAGCTCCAGCACGGCGAGGCGGTGACGTAGACCGTGGCGCCGTTCACGTTCACGCCGTTCTTGGCGGCTTGCAGGATGGCGTTGGACTCGGCGTGGATGGTGGCGACGCAGTGGCCGTCCTCCATCATGTGGCCGACCTCGGTGCAGTGGGGCATGCCGCGGATGGAGCCGTTGTAGCCCGTCGACAGGATGGTGCGGTCGCGGACGATCACGGCGCCCACGAACTTGCGGTCGCAGGTGGAGCGCGAGGCGACGACGCGGGCGATGTCCATGAAGTAGCGATCCCAGGAAGCGCGCATGGAGGGAGCGTAGTGGATCGCGCGCGATCCCCGAACAGCAAAGCGTCAGCGCTGGGGTTCGTGGGGGCCGCCGGGGCCCAGCGACGGCGTGGGGGCGGGCGGGGGGAGGCGGCGGGCGAGGTGGCGCACGGTCTCGACGAAGCGGTAGAAGGTGGCCTCGTCGGGGAAGGCGCGGCGCGGGATCACGCAGGCGCGCAGCGAGCCGATGTAGACGAAGGCGTGCTCGTCGGTGATCTCGACGCGCTCGACGGCCTCCCAGCGGACGCGGCTCTCGACGTAGGGGCTGGCGTCGATGAAGCCGTCGCCGGTGAGGGTGAGGCGGTGCGGGCCGAGGGTGCCGAGGTTGCGGCCCTCGGCGTAGCTGGCCTGCACGAGGCGGCGCACGCGCTGCTCGACGCGGCCCGGGAGACGGCCGACGACGACGGCGGTGAGCAGCGCCATGGGGACGGCGGCGAGGTAGAGGGGGATGTCGCCGGTGAGGACGATCATCGTGGTGAGCATGGCGTAGATGGCGGCGATGCCGGCCTGGGTGCGCGCCAGCGAGCTGCGGGACGCGCCCGAGCTGCGCAGGTGGTGCGCGTTGAACTTCACCATGTCGTCGACGGTGACGTCGTAGTTGATGTCCATGGGAACGCAGGAAGGCTACAAGGTGCGGCCGAAGAAATCGAGGATCTCGGCCCAGCCCTCCTCGGCGGTGGCGGCGTCGTAGCGGATGCGCATCAGGGGGTTGACGACGCAGAAGGCGATGGGGTGATCGCCGTCGGTGAGGAAGGAGTGGCCGACGTTGTCGTAGCGGTGCACCTCGGGGGTCACGCCGAGGGGGGCGAGGCGCCGGCGCAGCAGATCGCCGCTGTTGCGGAACACCAGGTCACGCCCGCCGTAGCACGCGATCACCGGGCCGATGCCGCGCATCGCCTCCGTCGACGGGATCGAGCCGTAGTTGCTGGAGACGGCGGCCCAGCCGCGGCCGGCGGCGAGCGCGAAGCCGCCCCCGTAGCAGAAGCCGATCAACCCTACCTTTTCAGCGGTAAGGTCGGCCTCGGCGCACAGCCAGTCGCGCGCGCGGCGGGCCTGGCGGATGGGCGGGCCCTCGCCGGTGCGCATCATCTCCATGGTGTGACGCAGGCAGGCGAGCACTCCCTTGTGGTAGAGGTCGGGGGCGATGGCGGCGTAGCCGGCGTCGGCGAAGCGGTGCACGACGCGATCGATCTCGGGCTGGCGGCCGTAGATCTCGTGGATGATCACCACGCCGCGGGTGGCGCCGGGCGGGACCACGGCGTAGGCGGGCGAGGGGGGATCGCCGGTGGTGGCGTCGCCGGGGACCTGGACGTCGCTGCCGGCGATCATCCGATGATGGTCGCGCAGCCGACGGTGATCTCGACCTTCACGTTGGTGCCGGAGCGCACGTCCTCGCAGGCCTTGCCGATGAGCTTGACCTTGTTGTCGCCGTCGTAGTCCCAGCACCCGGTCTGCAGGCAGTCATTGGTGGGGTCCTTGCGGCGGAACAGGTCGAGCTGCATGTCACCGACGGTGTAGGTGACGTTGACCTGGTCCTTGTCGAGGACCCCGCCGTCGGGCTGCGGCAGGTCGAACGTGCAGCCGAGCACCTTGCCGCGCACCTGCGAGATGGCGTCGGAGAGCGCGGCGGCGCTGAAGTTCTTCTGGGTGAGATCGATGTGGCAGGAGACCGCCGGGTCGGGCGTGTTCTGCATGAAGGCCTTGCCGGTGCAGTTGGCGGGGACGTTCGACGGCGAGCCCGCGTAGGCGATGGCGGAGAGGGCGGCGCGCATGTGGTAGGGGGGATAGTTGGTGCCGCTCTGATCGTAGGTGTCGGCGCCCGGCACACCGACGATGAAGCTCTCGATCGGCGCGTTGAGATCCTGGTTGGCCTGCTGCAGGAGCGCGACGATGTTGTTGGGGTTCTCCCAGTCGTGCGTGCAGCCGTTGGCGTCGGGGTAGCCGGGGCGGTTGGAGAACTCGTTGCAGCTGATGGTGCCGTCGGTGACCACGAAGAGGATGCGCTTGCCCTTCTGCGGCCACCCCTGCAGCGCGAGGATCGACGACTGGATCGCGGCATAGAGGGGCGAGGCGTCGCCGAGGCCGTTGTCGGGGTTGTTCTTGCGCAGCCAGTCCTTCATCACGTGGCGCACGCCGGTGGGGGCGGTGGACTTGAGCGCGCCGGCGAGGGTGAGATCGATGTCGGGGAAGGCGGGCGCCTTGCACGCGACGGGGAAGCCGAAGACGCAGGCGGGGCCGTTGACGGTGCCGGAGGGGGCGGAGAGCAGGCCCACGTACATGGTGTCGAAGATGTCCTGATCGACGGCCTGCACGATGGCGTTGGCGGCGAAGGTCCACTTGTTGTCGAGGTCCATGCTGGAGCTGCGGTCGAGGAGCACGAGCATCGCGGCGGGGGCCTGCTGGGCCTCGAAGGTGCCGAGCGCGCAGCCCTGGCCGCGCATGTCGCCCAGAACGACGGCGCTGGCGTCGTGGCCGCCGCCTGCGCCGCCATCCGAGACGCCGGATCCGCCGCGGCCGCCGCCGCCGCAAGAGGTCACGAGGAGGCAGGGGAGAACGAGGGTACACAAGGCAAAGGCGTGACGCATGGGTACTCCTGAATCGATCCATCCAGCCTAACCCACGCGCGAGAAACGTTGTAGGAACTTGGCCGCCTACAGGCACCGCGGCGACAGGAAGCCGACCGTGACGTTGCGCACCTCGTGGCGATCGTTCTGGCCGCCGGTGCCGCCGCCGAAGCCGAAGTAGTAGTTGCGGCCCTTGGCATACTGCGGCAGGGGCACCGCGTTGAGGAGGAGGCTGCCGTCGCAGGTCACGGTGAGGGTGCCGGCGTTGTCGAGCTTGACGTTGCAGGTGTGCCAGCCGCCGTTGTGGAGGGCGAAGGGGAGGTTGCCGTTGAGCGCGAGGTGCGTGGGCAGGGTGCCGCCGCACTGGGAGAGGCTGTCGACGGCGATGTGGCCGTAGATGGTGTCGCCGCAGGCCATGTTGGCGTACTCGTCCATCTCCACCGCGTAGCCGTTGGCGCCGGAGACGCCGAGGCCGCCGCCGATCGGGCCGACGTAGGCGTTGCCGGTCTCCTGGAAGAAGAAGGCCATGCCGTCGGCGCCCGTGCCGCCGCCGATGCGGAAATCGAAGGCGGCGTCGAAGGTGTCGGTGACGATCGGGTTCTGGTAGATGAGCGTGCCGGCGACGCTGTTGGTAGCGGGCGTGAGCACGCCGGCGGAGCCGGGGCCGTCGTAGACGGCGGCGCCGTTCCACTTCCAGTTGACCGGGGGGATCAGCATTCCGGCGGCGATGGAGGAGCCGCACAGGCCGGTCGCGCACACCGCGCCGCACGCGCCGCAGTTCTTCCCGTCGGTGGCGGTGTTGGACTCGCAGCCGTCGGCGGGGTCGTTGTTGCAGTCCTTGAACGCGCCGGTGCAGGCGGCGACCTTGCACGCGCCGGCCACGCACGCGCCGGTGCCGTTGGCGATCGTGCAGGGCTTGTTGCAGCCGCCGCAGTTCATCAGGTCGTTGATGTCGGTCTCGCAGCCGTCGGTCTGCTTGTTGCCGTTGCAGTCCGCGTGGCCGGGGGTGCAGGCCCCGTCGCACACGCCGCCCGCGCAGGAGAGCGTGAGGTTCTTCGAGGAGCAGACGCGGCCGCACACGCCGCAGTTGTTGGGATCGGTGCCGGTGGCGGTCTCGCAGCCGTTCGACTGCTTGTTCATGTCGCAGTCGGAGTAGCCGGCGTCGCAGGTGCCGGTGCACGCGCCGTTGTTGCACGCGCGCACGATGTGGTTGGCGGAGCACACCGCGCCGCAGCCGCCGCAGTTGTTCACGTCGGAGGCGGCCTGCTTCTCGCAGCCGTCGCCGCGCTTGTCGTTGTTGCAATCCACCCAGCCGGGCTCGCAGGCGCCGGTGCACTGGCCCGCGGCGCACGTGGCCGTCACGTGGTTGGCGGAGCACGGCGCGCCGCACCCGCCGCAGTGGGCCACGCTGGTGCTGGTGTCGGCCTCGCAGCCGTCGCCGGGCATCTTGTTGCAATCCCCATAAGGCGCGGCGCAGAAGTCGATGGCGCACTTGCCGGCGGCGCATTTGGCGGTGGACTGGAAGAGCTGGCAGCGCACATTGCAATCGCCGCAATTGAGGGGGTCATTGCCGGTGTCGACCTCGCAGCCGTCGGCGGGGGATTGATTGCAATTGGCGTGGCCGGATTCGCAGGAGGCCACGGCGCAGGCGCGATTGAGGCACGCGGGGACGGCGAATGGCAGGTTGCAGACCTTGCCGCAGCCGCCGCAATTGACCACGTCGCTCGCGGGGTTGTGGCAAGTGGCGAAGCAGCAGCTCCAGCCGCCCAGGCAGGCGAGGTCGCACGCGCCGCAGTTGGCCACGTCGCTGGTGAGGTCGATGCAGGTGGTGCCGCAGCAGACCAGGGGGGCAGTGCAGGCGCGGCCGGGGGCGCAGCCGGGGCGGCATTTGTTGGCGTCGCAGATGGTGCCGAGGGGGCAGTCCTCGTTCTTGTCGCACTCCACGCACTGGTGGGAGGTGGGGTTGCAATGGACGGTGGTGCCAGCGTCGGGAGCTGGACAATCGCGATCGTCGCGGCAGCCGGGCATGCAGCGGTGGCGCGCGAGGTCGCAGACCGGATTGGCGGGATTCACGCAATCCGCATCGGCGGCGCACTCGACGCATTGCCCGGCGTCGAGCTCGCAGGTGCCGGCGTCGGGGGAGCAGGGGCGGTTCGCGGAGCAGGAATTGGGGGCCGGGGCGCAGGTGTTGGAGGCCAGCGCGCAGGTGTTTCCGGCGGGGCAGTGATCGTCGCGCAGGCAGGCCACGCACAGGCGGCGCGCCGGGTCGCAGTGGAAGCCGGCGGCGCAGTCGGCGTCGGAGCCGCAGCCGCCGCACGCGTCGCCGCATTGGCCGGAGTCGGGGCCGCCGGTGCCGGCGGGGTTGGCGCAGTGCGCGAATGCGGCAACGGCGAGGATCAGGAGTGCGAGACGACGAGGCATGAGCATATCGACCATGAAGGAAGCGCCGATCCTATCACTGCTGCGTCAGGGACAGCGGTCGGCCCACGCGAACACCGTGTCGTCCTTGCCGGGGTGGGCCGCGCCGAAGGCGTAGCGGTTGGTGGCCTCCACGCAGCCGGGCCATTTCTCGACGGTGGGCCAGTCGCCGCGGGTGTACTTGTATTCGAACCACGCGCCGCGCGGGACCAGCAGCGTGCCGGTGGCGACCTCGCTGTTCGCCACCCAGGTGAGCGGGTGATGCACCCAGCTGTCGGCGGAGCTGGCGACGTGGATGGGGGTGTTGCGCGGGGTGCCGGCGGGGACGCGCACGAGCAGGGGCACGGCCACGGGCGGGCGCGGATCGGGGATCGCCGGATCGTAGGTGGCGTCGACGGTGAAGCCGGCCTCGCGATCGGGGAGCTTCACCACCAGCGCGAGGTCGGCGGCGTCGTACCACCAGCCTTGCGGCGCGCTCGCCCTGGCCGCTTCATCCGCGAGCGGCGGGAGGGGAGCACCGTCGAGCTTCACACCCGTGGGGAGCTGATCGACGCGGTGGAAGCGCAGCAGGAGAGAGCGCGCGCCCACGACGTGGGAGCCGGATCGCGGGGTGGCGGTGAGCCGCGCGCCGTTGGGCGAGCGCTCGATCGCATGGCTCACCCGCGTCCACGCGCCCTGCTCGTGCGCGCGCGTGTCGCCGTCGTCTTCGTACAGTGTAAGGCTGGAGGGCCGGGGGCCCGGATACAGCTCCAGCGTGAGCGGCGAGAGCGGTTTCTCGTCGCTGTATTGCATGGGCGGGGCGGTCGGCAGGATGGCGCCCTCGCGCACGTAGATGGGCAGCGCGGCTCGGGTGAGGTCGGCCGTGAAGGTGGTGGGGCCCTCGCGGATCGCGCCCGACTCGAGCTCGAACCAGCGGCCGGCGGGCAGGTAGATGCTGCGCTGCTTCGCGCCCTCGTCCAGCACCGGAGCCACCAGCAGCGACGGGCCGAGCATGGCCTCGTCGGCGAGGTCGGCGACCATGGGGTCGTCCTGGAAGGCGTACACCAGCGGGCGGAGCACGGGCTGCCCGGTGCGCGCGGCCTCCTCGAACGCGTTGTAGAGGTACGGCAGCAGCCGATAGCGCCGCTCGATGGCCTCGCGGCTGAGGTCGCGCACCTCGGTGCCGAAGGACCACGGCTCCTGATCGGGCGCGCTCTTCTCGACGTGGGCGCGGAGGAAGGGCGAGATCGATCCCAGCTCCATCCAGCGCGCGTAGAGCTCGGGCGAGGCGCCGCCGGAGTAGCCGCCCACGTCGCTGCCGACGAAGGGCAGGCCGGAGAGGCCCATGCCGAGCAGCATCGGCAGCGTGCCGCGCAGCGTGGGCCAGCCGCTCACCGCGTCGCCCGTCCACACCGCCGCGTGCCGCTGCACTCCGGCGTAGCCCGCGCGGGTGAGCACGAAGCTGCGCCGCGGTCCCGCCGCGCGCATGCCCTCGTCGACGGCGCGCGCCTCGTACATGCCATAGACGTTGTGGCCCTGCGCCATGGTGGTGGGCACGCCGTCGCCGTTCGTCGGCAGGGTCTCGGGCACGGTGCCGCCGGCGCCGGCGACGAAGTTGGAGGGCTCGTTCATGTCGATCCAGATGCCGCGCGCGCCGAGGCCGAGCTCGCGCCCGACGAGCGAGCCCCACCACGCGCGCGTCGGTGCGGCGGAGAAATCGGGGAACACGGCGGGGCCGGGCCACACCTCGCCGACGTAGGGCTTGCCTGGGGCGTCGACGAGGAAGTGCCCGCCGGCGAGGCCTGTATCGTAGACGTCCCAGCCGGGATCGACCTTGATGCCGGGGTCGACGATCACCGAGGTCTTGAAGCCGCGCGCGGCGAGGGTGGCGATCATCGCCGCGGGATCGGGGAAGGTGGCCGGGTCCCAGGTGAAGGAGCGGAAGCCGCGCATCTTCTGGATGTCGATCCAGATGCCGTCGGCGGGGATACGCTCGCTGCGGAGGCGCGCGGCCACGTCGAGCACGCGGGTCTCAGGCGCGTAGCCCCAGCGCGACTGGTGGAAGCCGAGCGTCCAGCGCGGCGGCAGCGACGGGCGGCCGGTGAGCGCGGTGTAGCGGGTGAGGACGTCGGGGATCGCGGGGCCGGCGATGAGGTACTCGTCCATCACGCCGCCGGTGGTCACCACGTCGAGGGTGCGCGGATCGGTGGCGGCGAGGTCGAAGCGGGTGCGGTAGGAGCTGTCGACGAACCAGCCGTAGGCGGTGGCGCCGCGCAGTCCAATCAGGAATGGGATTGATTGATAGAGGGGATCCCCGTCGGGGCGAAAGCCGCCGAGCGCGGCGTCGTAGGCGTCGGTGTTCCAGTTGGTGAACGCGCGGCCGCGGCGATCGAGGGGGCCGGTCTTCTCGCCCAATCCGTAGATGTGCTCCGCGGTGGGGGTCTCGCGCGCGAGGCGGCGGGTGGGGGCAATGCCGCCATCCAATGCTGGATCTGCGGCGCTCACATCGGAGGCGATGAGCGTACCGGCATGGTCGACAGCGACGAGCCGGCAGGCTCCGGGATCGATGCGCACGGCGAGCTCGGCGGTGCACAGGTAGAAGGCGCCGCAGGCCTGTCCTGAGCGCGGCGGCTTCGTGATCCGGGTGAGTCCCGCGACCACGGCGGGTGTGCGGCTCGCGGGATCGTCGCCATGGCGCAGGCGGATGATCCCGTCGTCGACCACGCGCAGGTGGAGCACGCCGCCGGGGCAGGGCAGGTCGAAGGCGAGGCCGTCGTTGCTCGCGCTCGCGCCCGCGGGGATGCCGGGCGCGCCGCCGCACGCAAGCTCCACCGTCGAGGGTCGGGCCCACTCCCCGGGGACGCATGGGGGCGCGGCATCGGCGACACCGGCGTCGTCCGGGCGCACACCACTCGTCGAGCAGGCCGCGCCCGTGCATGCGAGCAGCAGCGCGATCAGCGAAACGCGGCGGGGGAATGCCATCGAGTCGGTCAGTGTACCGCCCCTCGCGCTCCGGGTTTTCCGGTATCGTCGCCCCCACGCTCCCCATGACGACCCTCCTTCGAATCGCATCGCCCCTGCTGTTTCTCGTCGCTGCCTGCGGCCAGTCCGCGATCCCGTCCGGTGAAGACATGGCGCGCGCCGCGCTGCCCGACCTCGCGCCGACCGGGCCCGATCTCCTCCCCGCTCCCGGCACCTGCAATGATCAATTGCGCAATGGGCAGGAGACCGACACCGACTGCGGCGGCCCCTGCCCTGCCTGCGGCGGCAAGCTCGAGATCCCCATCCAGGCCCTGCTCGTCTCCGACGACGACGGCGGCCGCCCCTGCCCGATCACCCCCGCAGAGATCAAGACGTGGGTCGACCAGGCCAACCAGGTCTGGAACGCCGCCGGCGTGCACTTCGGCTTCGACCCCGCCGCGCCCGATTGTTGCGCCGCGATCAAGAGCACCCTGCTCAACGACATGACCGGCACCGGAGATGCCAACTGGGCTGCGGAGAAGAAATACGGCAACGAGGTGGCGGCGCGCTATCCGGGTCGCGCGGCGGTCTACTTCCGGCACGGCCCCGGCCCCAATCCCACCGGCGGGGCCTTCTCCTGGTTCGACTACAACTTCGTCGCCGCCGTGGGGCGCGTCTCGACGGTGTGCGGCCACGTCAACAGCGGCATCCTGGCGCACGAGATTGGCCACTACGCCGGCCTCGCCCACACCTTCGCGCGCGTGTTCGCCAGCGTGAAGGAGGCCGAGGATCACTTCACCATGAACAACGCCGATCCCAACGTCTTCGACGGTGACGGGCTCGGCGATACGCCGCCGGATCCCTTCGTGTCCACGCCCGAGGTGCAGTGCCAGCCCACGCAGAGCCTGTCGCTCGCGCAGGTGGATTTCCCGCTGCCGCGCGGCAACGTGATGTCCTACTACGACGCGCCGATGGGGCTCACGCCGAACCAGATCGAGCGCGCCCGCTGGTTCTGGACGGCGCGCAAGCGGCACGGCATGGCCATGCCGGACAACCACGACAACGCGGGGATGGCGCTGCAGGCGGAGACGCTCGCCATTGACCAGGAGCTGAAGGAATCATCGGGCCCGCAGGACATGGCCGGCTTCGGGGACGGCTGGGACGGGGATCGGCAGCTCTTCTGTGGATTCAAGTCGAACGGGGAGCTCACGCTGCGCGTGCCGGTGGAGAAAGCGGGGACCTATCGCGTGGATCTCTATGCCACCTTCGCGCCCGACTTCGGCCGCTTCTGGATCGACTTCGACACCGAGTCCATCGGCCTCTTCGACGCCTATGCGCCGGGCGTGTTCCCGACGGGGCGGATCGCGCTCGGCACGCACACGCTGGCGGCGAAGAACCACCTCCTGCACATCCAGAACAATGGCAAGAACCCGCTGTCCACGAATACCCTGTTCGGGATTGACTACATCTCGCTGACGCCGGTGCCTTGAGAACACGTGGAGGGCGGCCGCCGTCGACCGCCCTCCACCAGCTCAATTGAACATCAGTAGGTCAGCGTCAGCCGCCCCAGCGCGTTGCTCCAGTTGGCGTTGGGCGCCCAGCCCTGGCACTGGAGGAGGTTCTGGGGCTGCAACTGCAAGGTGTTGACCGCGTTCGGCGCGTATCCCGTCGCCGTCAGCACTGTCGAGGTCGCCTGCGTGGTGGCGCTGCAGGTGCACTGGGCGCCCTGCTGGGTGTAGGAGCCCACGTTGCTGCCGTTCAGCGTGATCGCCTGCACGGAGGGCGCGGCGATGCAGGCGACGCTCTGGTTGAAGTCGAGGTCGATGCGGGTGGGCGCGACGCTGCCGTCGTCGACCCACTTGAAGCCGACGGCGCCGTTGCAGCCGTAGTAGGAGGGGTTCGGCGAGCAGGTGCTCGGGGCGTTGCTGAGGTCGGCGGGCAGCAGGAGCTTGAGGCACTTGTTGGGGGCGGTCTGCTGGAAGCCGCTCGGGCAGATCGTGCAGTGACCCAGCACGCAGTTGTTCTGGGCCACCGGGCAGACATTGCCGCACCCGCCGCAGTGCAGGCTGTTGGTGGTGATGTCCTGCTCGCACCCGTCGGCGGGGTTGGCGTTGCAGTCCCCGTTGCCCCCTCCGCACTGGAGCTGGCACTGCGTGTTGCCATTGCCGGTCGATACCAGCACCGCGCCCGCGCTGCAGGCCTGGACATTGCCGGGCGCCGACGGCTCCCAGCGCGCCGTTGCCCCGTTGTAGCGGAGCACCTGCCCGTGGAGCGGAGGCGCGTTGTCGACGGGGCGCCCCTGGATCCCGCCCACCACGGTCGCGCCCTGCGTGCCGGAGACGTCACCGACGAGCAGGCCGGTGAAGGCCGCCGCGCTCGGCACGGTGCCGGTGATCTTCGCGCCGGCCAGCGAGGTGATCCACGGGGGGTTCGCGTAGAGGCCCGTCGAGTAGAGGCCGTTGGTCACCGTGCCCGCGTTGCCGTTGATGCTGCCGTTGATCGTGCTGGCGAAGGTCTTCACGCCGAGGATGTTCTGCGGCGACGAGAGATCCACGTAATTGGACAGCCCCGGCACGTCGGCCGCCTGGATCGCGCCCACGGCCCAGGTGCCCGGACCGCTGGACCGCAAATACTGGCCTGCTCCCGTCGGCGCGGTGAAGATGCCGGTGCCGCCGTTGACGATCGGGACCACGCCATTGAGCGAGATGGTCGGGTTCTGCCCGCCGGTCGATGAGAGCACGCCGCCTCCGCTCACGCCGAGCACGCCCGTATTAGCCACCACGTTGGCACCGTTGATGGAGATCCCCGCGCCCTGCGTATAGCCGACCGCGGCGTGCGCGGGCACGTTCTTCAATTCACTCCAATCGACTGGATTGCCGGCATTGTTGAGCGTGCCCACCGCCGCGAGCTGCGCCTGCCAAGCCGACAGCGACGAGGACAGCGCGCCGACGGTCCCCTGCAGCGCCGTGTCCGCGCCCTGCCGCGCCAGCGCCTCGCCCATCAGCGCGACTCGCTGCATGTCCTCCGCCGTCTGCGCGCGATTCGTCTCGAACACGATGCTCGTCCCGAGCGCCGACTCCGCCGCCTGCGCCCGGCTGGTCTCGAGCCCGATGCTCATCCCGAGCGCCGACTCCGCCGCCTGCGCCCGGCTGGTCTCGACCCCGATGCTCATCGCGAGCGCCGACTCCGCCGCCTGCGCGCGCGCGAGCTCCACGGCCAGCGCGCTCGCCGCGCCGGTGTCACCGGCGAGCCGGGCCGCCGCCTCGAGCGCCACCTGCGTGTCGGCGTAGGCCTTCGCGGTGACGAGCAGGTCCACGTCCCCCTGCTTGCGCGCGGCGATCTCGCCACTCAACGCGCTCGTCGACGCGGCGTCCGACGCGATGCGCGCCGCCCGCTCCGAGGCCAGCGCGGCGTCGAGCGCCGCGTCACCTGCCTGGAGTGCCATGGAGAGCTGCGATTCGGCCAGCCCCGCCCGCGCCACCTCGGCGGCCAGCGCCGCGTCGAGCGCCGCCACCGCCGCGGCGCGCGCGCCTGCCTCCGCCACGTCCCCGGCCGCGCGCAGCGTCACCTCCGCGTCGAGGCTCCCCTGCAGCGTCGCCTCCGCCGCCTTCGCCCGGGCGATCTCGCCGGCGATCTGGGCCGCGATCGGTCCCGAGAGCTGCGCCTGCAACGCCACGTCCGCGGCCTCCCGCGCGGCGCGCTCCGCGGCGATATCCGCCACGAGCTGCGGCGTATCCTCGGAGTGCACCGACCAGAGCGCGGCGGCCACGGGCAGGGGGGACTGCTCCGCGGCGAGCACGGCCGGCTTCATGGGATCCTTGTCCTGGATCCACAGCCGGAACCACAGCTCCGGCGCCGTGTAGACCGAGGTCAACGGATTGAGGTACCAGGTGGCGAAGCGCGCCGGGTCGCCGTTGCCGTCGATGAACACCTGCACCTCGGCGCGCCCCTCGTGCTTCTCGAAATAGAACGGACCGTTCTCCACGTAGAGGAGCGTCGACCCCGAGTACCATTCGAGCCGGCCATTGACCCAGGCGTCACTGGCCTGATTCAGCGTCTTGCAGGCGGGAATCCTGCCCTTCGGACCGACCTGCCCGGCGGTGACGCAATGGATGGCGACGACCGCCTGCTTCGGGTTCGAGCTCGCCTCCGCTTCCGACCGGAGTCCTCCGATCATGAACAACAGCGACGACCCTGCGATTGCTACGTATCCCCGTACATTGCTCATTGAACCCTCCCTGGGTGAGGGCTCACGATTAGCACCTTCAAACTTCCAGGGAATATACAGGCGAGCCCGAGGGATGGCCGAATTCAACCAGTTCTCAGGGTGAACCCGGGGTACCGCCACCACCGATGAGAGTATCCGGTCCTGGCTTGTCGCTATTGAATACGCACAATGCTCAGTCGAGCGGATGTGCCCCGCGGTAGCTCGGCTGGTAGTAGAGGATCTTCCCCTGCTCGTCCACGACGAAGTCCGCCGAGCCGTCGGCGCCCGCGGGCACGTCCCACACGGCAAAGGCCGTGAAGATGTCGTCCTGCTTGAAGCGGGCATTGGCCTTCAGCACTTCGGCCGGGCCGATCATCGACTTCTGATCCCCGTAGTAGCCCATCTCCACGTCGTCGAGCGCCCAGCTCGATTGTCCGCCCCATTTGCCCGGATTCTCGCCCGTGAGGAACACGGGCGTCGCGCCGTAGGGCAGGCGATTGCGCTCTTGCAGCCACGCCTCGTCGATGATCTGCGGCCACAGCGCCGCGCAGCCGAGCGAGTAGAAGATGATGCGCGTGGCCTTGCCGGGGAGCGGCGCGTGGAACAGCGAGTCGTCGCGGTGCGCGAGCAGGAGGTCCGGCATCGGGTCCCCCTCGGCGGGCCGCTCCAGCGACGGGTCGCGCGTGGCCGGCCGCTCCACCAGCGTGGTCGACGTCAGCGGCTTCGATGCCCAGCACCCCGGCGGCGCGGACGTGAAGCTCACCCACGCCTGCTTCTGCCCGTCGCGCGTGAACCACCTGCTCGCGGGCACCATGAAGGTCGCCGTCCCTCCCGGCGGAACATCCTGCGAGCCCAGCGAGGCGCGATCCCGCTCGTTGCCCACCGTCGCCTCGACGGTGAGCGTGAGGTCGCCGTGGTTGCGCACCGTCAGGCCCATGTCGCGCGCGTGCGCGAGGTAGCGGCCCGCGGGCGCCTCCACCGAGGTCACGTTCCCTTCGATGGTGTGGCGATAGCGCACCAGCCCGTGCCAGTCCGACACCAGCAGCTCCCCGTCGTGGAAGCGCCCGTGCAGCATGATCCGCTGCGAGGGTGCGAAGCCCGCGGGCCGGGGCTTCCCCTTCGACAGGTCGTAGAGCAGCACCCCGGTGGTGCACACCGCCGCCAGCGCGTTCCCGTCGAGATCCGCCGAGTCCACCACGCACGCGGGCACGAGCTGGAGGTCGAGCACCGGCTGCGCCCCGTCGATGCGCGCCACCGCCAGCCCCGCCGATCCGAGCGCCACCACCGCGCGATCGCCGCGCACGCTGAGGTCGAGGAAGGCCCCGTCGAGCGCGAGCGTGCCCTTCTCCACGTAGTCGCCGCCCTGCGCCGCGATCACCACCAGCCCGCGCTTCTCGTCGATGATCGCCAGCCGATCGCCGTCGCCCGCCACCATCACCACGTGTCCGCGCACCGCGGTGGCGCGATAGTTGGACAGGCTCCCGTCCGGCGCGATGTCGGCCACCCACAAGCCCTCGCCGAGGTTGGCGATGAGCAGGCGATCGCCGTGCACGTGCAGGCCGCGCGCGAGCAGCTTCTCGTCGGAGATGGCGCGCTGCGTGCGGAGCGCCGGCGCCTCGGGGCGGCTCACGTCGAAGGCCGCCACGTAGCCGAGGTACTTCATCTGCGCCGGGTCGTTGAGCTTGGTGGTGGCGTCGCCGCAGTAGAGCGTGTTCGACGGCGCGTGCAGCGCGAGCGCGGCGCAGAAGGTGCCCGCCGTGGCCTGCATGGGCTGCGGCTGCGCCTGCGTCTCGACGAGCTGCCCCGAGCTCTCGCTGCGATAGGTGATGATCACCGCGGCCGAGTTCGCCACCCAGGTGGTCTTCCCGCTCGGCACCAGCGTGTACAGATGCCCGGTGGGCGTCATCGAGCGCCCGATCTCCGTGAGCCCGTCAGGTGGGGGAGCCAAAGGCTCGCCGCCACCACAGGGGTTGCCGCCGCAGCCTGCGCCGAGCAGCACGAACGATGACAACCAGAGAAAGCGCACGCATTTCACTGCTCGACAATACACGGAAGCGCCACTCGCGGTGCCGTCGGGCCCCGTCGTGGACACCCCGTCCCCCCTTTGCTATCGTTCGCGCCTCTTTTTCCGGGAGCCCGCCTCGTTGGACCCCACCGACTACAAGAGCACCATCCGCCTGCCGAAGACCGACTTCCCCATGAAGGCGGATCTGGCGAAGCGCGAGCCGCTGATGCTCGCCCAGTGGGCCGAGCCGCGCTACGCCGGCAAGCCCCTCGACGACGCCATCCTCGACGCGCGCAAGGGCTCGCCCACCTGGGTGTTCCACGACGGTCCGCCGTACGCGAACGGCCACATCCACTACGGCCACATCCTCAACAAGACCCTCAAGGACATCGTCGTCAAGTCGCGCTCGATGATGGGCCTGCGCGTGGAGTTCAAGCCCGGCTGGGACACCCACGGGCTGCCCATCGAGCTGGCCGTGCTGCGCGAGCTCGGCGACCAGGCGGCGACCCTCTCGCCCGTCGAGATCCGCAAGGCCTGCCACGCCTACGCGATGAAGTGGGTGGGCATCCAGCGCGACGAATTCCGCCGGCTCGGCGTGTTCGGCACCTGGGCGAATCCCTACCTCACCCTCGACCACTCGTACGAAGCGACGATCATCCGCCAGCTCGCCGAGTTCGCGAGGAAGGGCCTGCTCTATCGCGATCGCAAGCCGGTGCACTGGTGCATGTCGTGCAAAACGGCGCTCGCCGAGGCAGAGATCGAGTACGACGACGCCCACGTCTCGCCCTCGATCTACGTGCGTTTCTCCGTGGAGCCGGGCCTCGCCGCGGTGATCTGGACCACCACCCCGTGGACGCTGCCGGCGAACCACGCCATCGCCTACAACCCGACATTCGATTACGTGACCGTGGCCGCGCGCCACGACGGCAACATCGTCCGCTACATCGTGGCGGAGAAGCTCGCCGACGCGGTGGTGAAGGCCGCCGGCCTCGTCGAGGAGGGCCCGCGCGAGCCATTCCCCGTCGATAATTTCAAGAGGCACGTCCGCGCGCTGCACCCGTTCATCGATCGTCCGTCCATCTTCGTGCCTGCGGATTACGTCACGCTCGAGCAGGGCACCGGGCTCGTCCACACCGCCCCCGGGCACGGCGCCGACGACTACATCACCGGCAAGAAGCACGGCCTCCCCGTCGAGGCGCCCGTCGAGGACAACGGCACGTTCTCGGATGGCATCTGGAAGGGCGAGCACGTGTTCCGCGCCAATCCGAAGATCGTGGAGTACCTCGCCACGCACGGCGCGCTGCTCTCCTCCCCGTCGCTGAAGCTGACCCACTCCTATCCGATCTGCTGGCGCTGCAAGAACCCGGTGATCTTCCGCGCCACGTGGCAGTGGTTCGCCGCCATGGACGGCCGGACCGATCAGGTGCCCGACGCCACCGTGAACCTGCGCGCGGAGGCGCTGCGCGAGATCGGCCGCACGCAGTGGATCCCTCCGTGGGGCGAGAACCGCATCCGCGGCATGATCGAGAACCGCCCCGACTGGGTGCTCTCGCGCCAGCGCGTGTGGGGCGTGCCGATCCCGGTGTTCTACGCCGACTCGGGCAGCGGCGCCGCGCCCATCCTCGACGCCGAGCTGATGACCCACATCGCCGGCATCGTCGAGAAGGAGGGCGTGGACGCGTGGTTCGGGCGCGAGCCGAAGGATCTCCTTCCTCCCGGTGCGCAGTTCGATGCGCTGCGCGCGCTGCCGCTCGTCAAGGGCAACGACATCGTCGACGTGTGGTTCGAGTCGGGCGTCTCCTGGGCGGCCGTGTGCGAGGGCAAGCCCGGACTCGACAACGGCAGGCCCGACGACCCGCGCCCCGTCGACCTCTACCTCGAGGGCTCCGACCAGCACCGCGGCTGGTTCCACTCGTCGCTGCTCGCCTCCGCCGCCACGCGCGGCCGGGCCCCGTACCGCGCCGTGCTCACCCACGGCTTCGTGCTCGACGAGCGCGGACGCCCCTACTCGAAATCCGAGATCGAGAAGGCGCGCCGCGAGGGCATCAAGATCGAGTTCATCCCCCCGGAGGAGGTGCTGAAGACGCAGGGCGCCGAGCTCCTGCGCCTGTGGACCGCCGCCGCCGACTTCCGCACCGACATCGCCTATTCGCGCGGTCACCTCGCGCAGCTCGGCGAGTCGTATCGCAAGATCCGCAACACCGCGCGCTTCCTCCTCGGCAACCTGGTCGGCTTCGATCCGGCGACGGACTACCAGCCGGGCGCGCTCGTCGATCTGCTCGATCGCTACGTGCACGGCCGCGTGAACGCCGCGCTCGCCACCGCGCGCGCCGCCTACGAGTCCTACGAATTCCACGTCGTGGTGCGCGCCATGCTCGACCTGTGCACCACCGACCTCTCCGCCCTCTACCTCGACGTGCGCAAGGACCGCCTCTACTGCGACGCCGAGACGCTCCGCAAGCAGACGCAGACCGTCCTCTACGCGGCGCTGCGCGTGCTCGCCACCACGCTCGCCCCGGTGCTCTGCTTCACCGCCGAGGAGATCTGGTCCTACCTGCCGAAGCTCCCCGGCGACCCGGAGAGCGTGCACCTCGCCACGTTCCCGCCATCCGCAGGCGCCGACCGGGCAACCGCCGGCGAGGTCGACGCGTCCATGGAGGAGGTCCTCGCCCTGCGCGCCGCGGTGCACGCCGCGCTCGAGCCCTTCCGCGCACAGAAGAAGGCCTCGCTCGAAGCCCACGTGATCCTCCCCGCCTCCGCCGCCACCCTGCCCGCGCGCCGCGGCGGCGACGCGGACTGGCTCGCCGACCTCTTCATCGTCTCGCGCGTGAGCTTCGGCAGCGACGAGACCATCCGAGTCGAGGACGCCGGCGGTCACAAGTGCGCGCGCTGCTGGAAGTACACCCCCGATACCCCGATCTGCGCGCGCTGCCGTGCCGTGGTCGGCGAGTAGCTCATACGCCGTCTACAAGGGGGGACCTTCCCGTCCCCCCCTCGTCGAGCAAAGCTCGACGAGCCTCCCCCCCACCGCGCGAGAACCGCGCGGAAGTGCCTGAATCCACTTGTACCGACGGTCGAAGGCGTGAACGATTACCTTCATTGATCCAAGAGAGGAACCACTGATGTTGCAGAAGAGAAAATATGCCGTCTTCATCGCCGTGTTCCTCGCCTCGCTGGCGTTCGACCAGGGCACGAAGATCTGGGCGCGCGCCTCGCTGAAGCCGCGCCCGACGCCCATCGTGGTCGTCGAGGATTTCTTCGAGTTCCGCTACTCGGAGAACACCGGCAGCGCCTTCGGCCTGTTCCGCAACATGCCGAACGCGCGCTACGTGCTCTTCGGCTTCGGGGTGATCGCGCTCGGCGTGATCTTCTTCTACCTGAAGCGCGTCCCCGGCGACCGCACCCGCCTCATCACCGAGCTCGGCCTGCTCGCCGGAGGCGCCGTGGGCAACATCATCGATCGGGTGAGCTTCGGCCGGGTCACCGACTTCATCCTGTGGAAGGTGCACTCCCACGAGTGGCCCACGTTCAACATCGCCGACGCCGCGCTCGTCGTGGGCGTCATCGGCCTCCTGTTCGACGCGGATCCGAAGACCGTCGGTGGCGAGGCCGCCGACGCATCACCGGGCGGGAGCGGCCTGCCAGAGCCAAGCAAGAAAGCATGAGCCAGGCCTAGCGCCGCGCGCATGCGTCCCATCCTCTTCGCATTCCACCTGCCGATCCTCGGCGAGGTGAGCTTCCCCGCCTACTTCACGCTGCTCACGATGGGCTTCGGCATGGCCATGCTCATCACCTGGCGCGAAGCCAAGAAGATCGAGCTCGACCCCGACCTCATCCTCGACACGAACCTGTGGATGATCGTCTGGGGCGTCATCGGCGCCCGCGTCCTGCACCTCGTCGCCGACGGCCACTTCCACGAATACGTGGATCTGTGCATCAACCCGAAGAACGTCAAGGCCATCGACGCTCTCGTCTCGCGCTGCTCCACCGACGCCCAGTGCGGCTACGACTACCTCTGCGACACCGCTCGCAGCGTTTGTTACCCCCCCAAGGACTGCTTCGCCGCCATCAAGCTCTGGCGCGGCGGGCTGGCCTATTACGGCGGCTTCATCTTCTCCACCCTCTTTGCCCTCTATTTCCTCTGGAAGCACAAGCTCCCCGTCGGCCGCACCGGCGACATCGCCGGCCCGGGAATCGCGCTCGGCCTCTTCTTCGGCCGCATGGGCTGCTTCCTCAACGGCTGCTGCTACGGCAAGGAGACCACTCCCGGATCATTCGGCGCCGTCTATTTCCCCCGCGGCAGCTCCCCCTGGCGCGCCCAGCTCGACGCCGGCCACATCAAGGCCTGGCAGGAGTCGATCCCCGTCTATCCGACGCAGCTCTACGAGGCGATCGCCTGCCTCGCGATCTTCATTTTTCTCTATTACGTGTGGCGGCCGAGGAAGCGCTACAACGGCGATGTCTTCGCCGGGTTCATGCTGCTCTATGCCATCGCCCGCTCGGTGATCGAGATCTGGCGCGACGACGACCGCGGCGTGTTCTGGGGATTCATCTCCACGTCGCAGATCATCTCGATCCCGCTGTTCGTGGCGGCGATGATCGTGTTCTGGGTGAATCGGCGGCGGCGGGCCGACGGAGTGGCCGACCGGCACGCCCCGTGAATCCCCCACCCGCATGGATCGCGGCTCGCTGACCCTCTTCCACGTCCGCGGCGTCCCGCTCCGCATCCACTGGTCGTTGCTCCTCGTCCTGCCCTACCTCGTCCTCGTCTTCACGCTCCAGTTCAACGATGCGGCGCGCCTCGCCTCCGTCAATCCGAACCTGGTGCTCCTCCCCCCCGTCGCGTGGGGGTTGATCGTCGCGGTGCTGCTCTTCGCCTCGGTCGCCGTGCACGAGCTCGCCCATGCACTGGTCGCGTTGCGGCTCGGCGGGCGGGTGCGCGATATCACGCTCCTCATGCTGGGGGGCATCTCGCACATCGAGCGCTTGCCGCGCCGGCCACGGGCCGAGGCGCTCGTCTCCTTCGTGGGCCCCGCGGCCAGCCTCGCCCTCGCGGCCCTCGCCTTCGCGCTGCGCGCGCTGGTCCCCCCGTCGCTGTTCGACCTGCGCCTCGGGCTCTTCTACGTCTTCTACCTCAACACGATGCTCGGCCTCTTCAACCTGCTGCCGGCCTTCCCGATGGACGGCGGCCGCATCCTGCGCGCACTCCTCGCGGCGCGCATCGGCCCCATGCGCGCCACGCGCATCGCCGGCGCGGTGGGCAAGATCGCGGCGCTGGTGCTCGGCTTCATCGGCGTGATGGGCGGCGCCGTCCTGCTCGTGCTCATCGCCATCTTCCTCTACACCGGCGCGGCGGCCGAGACCCGTCAGGTGCAACTGCGCGAGGCGCTGGGTGGCCTGCGCGTCGCGGACTTGATGTCGCCCGCTCCGCCCCTCGTCGAGCCGGAGGCCGCGGTGGCCGAGCTGCCGTCGCTGATGCGGCGCATGGGCACGCTGCAGCTGGTGGTGCTCGGTGACGCCGGCCGCCCCGACGCCGTGCTGCGCGCGGTCGATCTCGCCGCCCTGCCCTTCGACGCCGCACCGACGCTGCGCGTGCGCGAGCTGCCGGCGCGCTACCTCACGCACGCCATGCGGGTGGCCCCCGACGACCCCGTGAGCGATGCCCTGGAGCGCGCCGGGGCCGAGAGCGCGGAGTACCTGATCGCGGTCGGCCCCGACGAGGATCGCGGCAGCGCGCCCCTCGGCATCGTCGGTCCCGAAGAGCTCGCGCGCGCGGTGACGCTGCAGAAGCTCACCGCCCGCCCGCGCATCCTGCCCGCGCCGGCCGCCGCGCCGTGGCGGCCCAGCGAGGTGTGATTCCGCTCAACGTTCTCCTTTCGCGGCGAGACCAGCGAGCAAGCCAATCGCAAAACATCCCGCCGCGCCGAGCGCGAGATAGCCCGGGTGCCGCGCGAGCCCGGCGCGCACCCGACCGGTGATCGCGGCCACCCGCTTCACCCCATCCACCGTCGGGCGGACTCGCCGATCCAGCTCGGAGAGCAGCGACGCCGTGCGCTCCCTGAGCGCCTCGACCTCGTCACGCACCTGCTCGATCGCGTCTACGGTCTCTTCGGGTCGATCCATTGCAACTCCTTTTCAAGCTCGCTTCGGCTCACCGGAACCAGGCGCCGGACGCGCGCGATCCAACCCAGACCGCCCGCGAGGACGCCACCTGCGAGGAGCGGCGCCGCCATCATCAGGCTCGTCGCCCAGACCGGCAGCGCCAGCGCCGCCGCCAGCCCCGAGGCAGCGGCGATCAGCGCCATCGAGATCCCCAGCAGCCCGAGGCTCGCCGCCAGCACGGCTCGGACGAGGAGCCGGCGCTGCTGTCGCAGCTCCTGCAGGATCTCGAGTCGCAGGAGCTCCACCTGTCGTCGCGCCAGGAGCGTGATGTCGTCCATGCTCTCGCGCACGAGGTCGGCCGCGCTCATCTCGCGCGGCTCGGGCGAGCGCATCGGGGTGCAGGCGGGCTCGGAGCGTTCCATGCGTCATCCTCCTCGGTGGATGGTGCGGGATGCCTCCCGGCTTCGCGACCGCGCCGCCTCCTGCGCCGCGCACGCCTTGGCGGCGGCCTTGTCCAGGATGGAGTTGACGAGGCCGCCAAAGATGACGGCCACGCCGGAGAGGTAGAGCCAGGTCATCAGCACCACGCCCGCGCCGAGGGTGCCATAGACGGCCGAATAGCCCCCGAGGCGGGCGGCATACTGCCCGAAGCCGAGCGAGACCACGATCCACAGGAGCGTCGCCACCGCCGCGCCGGGGAGGATGAAGCGGCAGGGATATTTGATATCGGGCAGCACGCGATAGACGAGCACCAGGGTGGTCATCATCGCCAGGACCACGATCGGCCAGCGCGCCACGCGCCAACCGAGATCGAAGAGGGCGCCGAGCCCGAACCAGGCAAACACGTGGTGGCCGATCACCGGGCCAATCACCAGCCCGATCATCGCCACGATGAGGAGGAGGGTCGCCACGATCGTGACCACCAGTGAGCGCGCGGTCGTCTTCCAGAACGGGCGCGTCTCCTCGATCTCCCACGCCTTGTTGAGCGCGGTCATCGTGCCGCTCACGCCGCCCGAGGCGGTCCAGAGCCCTCCGAGCAGGGCGAGCCCGAGGAGCCAGCCGCGCTGCTTGCCGATCACGTCGTGGAGCGTGCTCTCCACGAGGCGCGCCGCGTCGCCGGGAAGGACCTGACGGATGAGATCGATCAGCTCCATGTCGAGGCCGTGCAGGGGGAGATAGGCGGAGAGCGTGAGGACGATGATGACGAAGGGAAAGAGCGCCAGCATGCTCCAGTAGGCGAGCTGGGCGGCGAGGTCGAAGGGTCCGTCGCGGTGGATCGCGTCGCCGAGCTGGCGCGCGATCTGTCGCAGGGTCAACCCCTTCAGGGCATGTCGCCAGGTCGGATTGATGTCGTCGCGATTCTTCATCTCAATACCGATGGATCCAGTAGAGGTCCACGCCGCCCGCGCCGGCGTCGCCGAAGCTGGTGTCGATCTCATAGTCCCTCTTGAAGCGGTACTCGACGTGCGCCTCGTTGGCGTTCGATACCGTGTTCGGCGTGGGCTGTCCGAACTGGTGCACGTAGCTGACGTACAGGTTCTCGGTGAGGTACTTGCCCACCTCGATACGCGTCTGCGCGAGGCCCGTATAGCCCGTCGATCCCGTCTGCACGTGGATCAGGTCGATCGGCAGCTTCGGCGCGATCGTGTCCTTGAGCTTGCCGAGGACGAGCCCCGACACCGCGCCCACCACCTTCTGATCGAGGCCGCGATCGGACACTCGCTGTCCGGCCGGATCGCCGGAAAGGATGATCCCGAGGATCTGCGACCGGTCATAGATCGGGGGATCCGAGTGCAGATCGAGCCGCGGCCGGCTGCCCGTCCCCCGCACGTCGACGATGATGCGCGCCTCGCGGAGCCGCCGGATGATGCGAATGTCGAGATCGGGATTGACCGGATCTCCGCCGAAAGCAACGCGCGCGTGGTCGACGAGATAGCGCTGGCCGAGGAGATCGATCCAGCCCGTGCTCGCCTCCGCCGAGCCGTTCAGCGAGACGTCCGAGTTGCGCACCACCAGGTCCAGCTCGCCCCTCAGCTCGGCGTTCGCCTCCTTGCTGCGGATGTAGAAGGGCCCGGGGATCTTGATGCGGATCCCCGCCTCGTCGGAGTCGCCGCTCGCGGCAGCGAGTTGCTCGACTCTCTCCTCGCGCGCCCGCTTGTCGATGAAGGTCACGCGCGGCGGCTCGCCCGTGGGTTGCAGCTTGCGGCTCGAGGCCAGCTTCGGCAGCCGCGCCAGCCCCTTGCCCACGTGCACCGTGGCGCGCAGGTGACGCGGGGTCCCTTCGGCGTGCACCACGATCTGACTGTCGAGCCACGCGGCCAGCGTGCCGAACACCAGCGCGAACTCGTGCGTCTCCGCCTTGGCGTCGACGCGGGTGGGCGCAAATCCTTCGAGGGTCGCGTCCCCCGTCGCCTTCAAGGTGCCCTTGCCCGACATCGCCGAGAGGTTCGCGAGCCGCAACGTGCCCCGGTGAACGCTGGCCGCGATCTCGATCTTGTCATACGTGTGCGGGTCGACGCGCAGCTGGAAGGCGCCGTCGCTGACGCGTACCTCGGCGTCGAGCGCGGGCCGGCCGCGGGTGCCGGCGACGGTGATGCTCGACTCGAGCGATCCCCGCGCGCTGCGCAAGGCGGACAGCGTGCCCGCCAGGAACGCCAGATCGAAGCGCTCGGCCTTCAATCCCAGGGTCCAGGGAGCGCTCTCCGCGCGCGGAATCGTTCCGAGGAGATGCAGCCGGCCACCGGCCTTCTGATCGGCGTCCACCTGCACGTGCGCGGTCGCGCCATCGAAGTCCGCCGCGCCGACGAACGCGCTGAATTCGGTGCGCCCGAGCCGCAACCCCGCGACGGAGACATGGGCCTGCGCCACCTGCCGGTTGAAGTCCCCGCTGACATCGATGCCGGCAGCGAGCTTGCCCGCCACGGTGTCGAGCTGTGGCCGCATTCCCCGGAGGAGCGCCAGGTCATAGTCCGGTATCGCCAGGTGCAGCTGCAACGCCGTCTGATGGAAGGGCCGCCCGCGAAGAATCCCCTCCATGTCGACCCGGGTCTCGCCGCTCGCGTCGACGAGACGCCGCCCGCGCAGATCCACCGTGCCCTTCACCAGTGCCCGGCGGGCGACGAGATCGAGCGCCACCGCCACGTCCACCTTGTCGACGAGGCCCTCCCGGGAGACGTTGCCCGCGCGCGCGGTCCCGTGCAGCTCCGGGTCGGAGAGCGTGCCGCGCAGCTGCACCCCGACGTCGATGACTCCGGTCGACACAAGACGCGCAACGCCGATCGATTCGAACGGCAGCCTCGCCAGATCGAGCCGCTCCACCTTCGCCGAGGCCACCACCGGCGCGACCCGCTCCAGTCGCTCGAGGGCCTGCGCGGGCTGCGCGATGAGCGCCCGGAGATCCACGGGCATCGCCGCGTCGAAATCCACCCTGCCGGCGGCGTGGCCGAGCTTCGTGCTCTGCCGCACCCGGAGCTGCCCCGCGCGATAGCCCAGCGAGAGCGTGGTGTCGTTGTGGATCTCCTTGTCGTCGATGACCACGGTACCGACCTGCCAGGAGGCCGCGTGGAGGTCGCCGTCGATGCTCGGGGTGCCCATCGTGCCGCCCGCCCGCAGGTGCGCGGTGAGCTCGCCCCGCAGGTCGGCGAGGGGGGTCGGGAGCAGCTCGCGCAGATCGCTGAGCTGCACCTTCTTCACGTCGAGATCGAGCGCGATGGGCGCACCGCGGGCCGTCGACGCAGGGAGGTCGAACTTGCCGTGGACGGCGGCCTTCTCCGCGGTGAGGGCGAGCTGCCCGGTGATGCGCTCCGCCGCGTAGCGCGCCTCCGTGCGCAGCTCGATGCGCTTCGGCGGCTCGAGCAGTCTGGAGACCGCCGCGGCCTTCAAATTGGCGATCGGGCGATCCACCGATCCACTCACGCGCAGCTCGGCGTCGACGAGAATCGGAGGCGCTGGAGGCGCGCTCCGCACGAGCCCGATGAGCTGCGCCGCGTCCACCTGGTGCGTCGTCAACAAGGCACGGAGGGTCCGCTTGGACTCCTGCTCCCACTCATAGCGGCCCTCCAGGGCAATGCTCTGCGACCCGGAAGCGAGGACCAGACGCTTCAATTCGATGGCCGAGTCGACCCGCAATCGCGCGGCCCGCGCGTTGGCCCACTTCACGCTCCCCCTGGCGAGCGCGAGTCGATCGATCGACACGTCGGCACCGACGAGCGCATCGCCCCGCCAGAGCGGCTCGCCGGCGAGGTCGAGCGCGAAGGCGAATTGCTGCGGCCCGGTGGCGTCGCCATGGACGACGAGCGCGCTTCCGTCCGCGCGGGCGCGGAGGTGAATGGCGTTGATGCGCAGCGATCCGGCCCTCGATCCCTTTCCGATCACCTTGCCGTCGAGCGACAAGGTCGTGGCGGCGCGGTGCATCGTCGCCTGGGCCTCCACCGCCCCCGCGAGCCCGGGCACGCCGATCTCGGCGAGACGCGAGAGGTCCTCGGCTCGCAACGCGACCTCCGCCTGCCCGTGGCCTTCGAGGTCGATCTCTCCGTGCGCCGACGCGTGCGCCGCGAGCGCATCGATCTCGAGCGCCCCGACGCGGACGACGCCCACCGTCCCCTCGCCGTGTCCCTCCACGCTCGCGTCGATCGATCCCGCCGGAGCGTGGCGCGTGGCGGCCCCCGGGTCGAGGCCGTGAATCTGCACCTCGCCGGTCCATGCGACCGTCTCCGCAATGGCCACACGACCCTCGCCGACCACGCTGCCGCTCGGCGGGTGAATCTCCACCGCGAGCGCCAGATCCGATAGCGGCCCATCGCCCTGGACGCTGGCCTGGAATGATCCGAACAGCTCGGCCGACGGCAGGACATGATTCATCTCTTCCCCCGTCGTCTCCACCGTGGCCGTCACCTGCCGCAGCTCCACCGCGCTCCCCACGATCTGCGCCCCACCCTCGAGGAGCACCCGCGCCCGCCCGGGCGAGACCGTACCCCCGGGCCCGCTTGCATCCGCCGGCGGCTCGTATTGAACCTCGATGTCCGCCAGCAGGTGATGCACATCCACCTTGATTGGATTCGCCTCCGGCGGGGTGGACGGCGTGGGCTTGAGCAGCGTCGCCAGGTTGAGCTCCCCACCGGCGAGGTGGCGCGCCCCGACCCACAAGCCCTCCACCTTGGCCTCGCGAATTCGCACCGTCTTCCAGAGCAGCGCCGCCAGGTTGTAATGCAGCGTCAACCGCTGCGCGCGCACCGCCGCCTGCCGCTCGCGGTCGACGATCTCCACGTCCTCGAGTACCAGCCCGCGCACGAGGTCCCCCTGGAGCCCGCCAATCCGGAGCTCCCCGTCGAGCAGCTCGGCGATCCTCGGCACGGCGAGCGCCAGCAGCCGGCGATGTCCCCAATCCGAGCGCCCCGCCAGCCAGCCGGCCGCGAGCGTGGCGCTGACGAGGAACATCAATACTCCAGTGGTCCAGGCCGCGACCCTTCCCGCGATCGCCAATTCCCGGCGCATCAGAACGGCTCCCCGATCGAGAGGTGCAGGGCGACGCGACCTCCGGGATCCGGATTGGGCACCCCGTCGTCCTCGAAGGCGGCCACGCGATTGAGGCGAACGCCGACGTCGGCGCGGATGGTGCCGATGATGGTCTTGAAGCGCAGGCCCGCTCCGGTGGCGACGTGGAGGTGCCTGAAATCGATGCGGTCGGAGACGAAGCCGGCGAGGGCTTCGCAGGCCGTGTGCACGCCCGCGGCGTTCTGGCAGGTCGGGCCCGCCACGTCGCCCGCGTCGAGGAAGACCGCGCCCTCCATCCAGCTGTCGAAGATCCGGAACATGTACACGCGCAGCTCGAGCTGGGCCAGCAGCATCTGGTCGCCGCCGGTGGGCAGGTCGGGGACACCCGGCAGCCCGGAGGGCACCTGGGGCGACAGCCGGTTGTAGCCAAAGCCGCGGTGGGAATCCGGCCCGCCGAGATAGAAGCGACGCGTGATCGGGCTGCCGAGATCTCCCTGCACGAACATCTGCCCGAATTGCAGGCGCCCCGCCAGCATCACCCGATCGCCGAGCGGAACGTAGCCGCGCGCCTCGGGCATCAGCTTCTCGTACTGGAAGGCGCTCCCGGTGTAGGCGCCGCCCTCCTCGACGGTGAGCGCGAGGAACACGCCCTTGCGCCCGTCGATCGGACGGTCGCGCAGGTCGAGGCTGAGATCCTGCTGCAGCCAGGCCAGTCGGTAGGGATCGGTGTATCCGAACAGGCGCCGGGCCTGCGCGGGATCGCCGAGGATCGCCGGATCGGTATTGAAGAAGAGGAGGAGCAGGAAGTTGTACGAGATACCCAGTCGCAGCCGCTCCCCGAGGAACGGGCGCGCCAGGGCGAGCTGCGCGCGCGGCCCGTGGTACTGATAGGCGTAATCGATCCCGAGGTCGTAGCCGACGGTGACCTTGAGCTCGAGCAGCGACCATCCGAGGTCGGGCTGCGTGAACTGCAGCTCCGCCTTGCCCGCGGGACCGTGCCGCTGGACGTTCCAGATCGCGGGGATCGCCACGTAGGCGGGCTCGAGCGTCAGCCGCAAGGAGCGCAGTCCGCCCAGGAAGTTCCGCCGCGTATACACCCCGCGCAGGTGAACCTCGTTGCGCTGGAATTCGATCCCGACTCCGCCGCCGAGGCGCAGCTCGTTGAGCGGGCCGCGGTGCAGCTCGAGGATCACCTCCGCCAGCTCGGGCCGCCCCGCGATCGGCGCGCCCTCCACCTTCACCGACGAGAAGATGCCCAGGGCGTAGAGCCGGCCGCGCGCGTCCTCGAGCGCGTCGGGGGTGAGCAGCGCCCCCTTCGCGAGGCCGACGTGGCCTTCGAGCTGGCCAGTCGCGACGAGATCCGTGTCGCCGGTGAACTTGATGCGCCCCACGGTGACGAGCGGTCCCGGCGTGACCTCCACATGGATGTGGGCGGCGCGCGCGTCGCGGTCGACATCCGCTCCCCCGTCCACCTTGGCCCACGCATATCCGGCGGCCTTCAATTGACCGGAGATGTGGTCGATCCACGCCGACAGCGTGTCGCTGTTGAAGGGGTCTCCGCGCTTGATCACGATGCCCCCGGCGAACGCGCCGCGCTCCCCTCCCAGCCCCTCGAGCCCGGTCAGCTTCACATCGGCGATCTTCGTGAGCGGGCCCTCCTCGACGATGATGTGCACGTCCACCGACTTCGGCGGCGGCGGTGTGCGCGGCTTCACCTCGACGGAGACGACGCGCGCGCCGAAGAACCCGTGCACGTGGTAGTAGGCCTCGATGCGCTGCCGATCGAGCTGCAGCGTGAACGGGTCGAGGTAGCGCTTCGGCGCCAGCGGCACCCACGATGTCTGCTCGAGGGCCAGCTTGCCGAGCAGCGCTTTGGGCTTCACGTGGTGAGTCCCGGCGAAGGTCACGCGATGCACCCAGGGCCTTCCTTCCGCCAGCTCGCGGGCGCAGCCACTCCATCCCATCGCGGCGGCCGCGATCAGTGCGTGCGTTGCGAAGGACCGCGCTGAAAGCCGCATGGGTGAGCCGCAAGCTGATGCCGATGTGCCATGGGCGTCAGTGCAGCCCCCATGCCGCCCGCGTCGTCAACGGCGAGCGCCGTGAAATCACAGGCCCCGCGAGGACCCGACGGAACACCCGGGCATCGCACGATTGCCCCGGTGTGACGTTGTGGATCGGTCCACCCCCGGTCCCACCGAGGGGACCGCGATCACTGCGCCGGCGGCTCCGGGCTCACCGGCCGGGCATCCGCGAAGTCCGCCAGGATCAACGCGCCCTGCCCGCTGCAGGCCACGAACGGCGTCGGGTTTCCGTCGTGCCCGCGCAGCTGCTGCGGCACCACCTCGCCGGTCCAGCCGAGCAGCACGTCCTGGTCCGCGTACAGCACCTCGCCCTGGGTCACGCGCAGGGTGTAGGTCTTGCGATCGCTGCGCATCACCAGCTTGCCGTCGCCGCGGAACTGCACCACGCGCTCGCCGTGGCTGCCGGGGATGCGCCCGTTCTCCCACGCGAGGTTGTCCTCGAACGCGAACACCAGGCTCTCGCGCAGGTAGAGCACGTCGTCGCTGAGCGAGAGCACCGTGAACTTGCGGCCGCGCGGCGACACCACCATCGCGCCCTCGCCCGAGGCGAGGCACACCAGGTCGTCGCCCTCGCCGAAGGGCTCGTCGGTGGCGTGCCCCCGCACCCGGCGCGCGAGCGGCGCATAGGCCAGCGTCCCCGACGACACCAGCGCCCCGCTGATGCGTGTCGGCAGGTGCCCCGACACGCGCACCAGGAGCAGCCCACCGTCGGCGAGCAGGAAGGTCTCGTCGAGCTCCGGGATGCGCAGCGTGCGCCCGCCCACGTACTGGGCCAGCGGCTGCGGACCGCGCAGCCAGAGCGGCTCCTCCTGCGGCGCGCGCCGCACCGGAGGAACGGAGTCCGCCGCGTCGAGGATCTCGAGGTGCGGCTCCGCCCGGCCCGCCGGGGTCGCCTGTGGCGCAGCGGGCACGACCATCGGAGCGGGAGCGGCTGCGCTGGCAGACGGCGAAGGCGCAGGCGGTGTCATCTCGTCCCTCCCGGGTGCAGGTTCGGCCGCAGGCTGCGCGGTCGATGGTGCATGGGACAGCTGCGGAGCGGGCGATGGCACCGGGACGGTGGCCAGGAGCGGTGCCGGCATCGGGATCGCGGGCGGGGCCGCCGCGCGCGCCGACATCTTCATCGCTGCCGCGGCCTCGCTCGAGAGCACCGGGCTCGCGGGCGCGTCTGCCAGGCGAGTCGCCGGTGGGATCGCCGCGCGCTCGGGCTCGGCCGGGTGCGCCGCCGCCTCCGCCGGAGCCACGCCGATCCCCAGCGCCGCCATCTGCGCCTCGACCTGTCGCACGAGGTCCTGCTGCCCCGCCGCCACGAAGGCCTGCCGCGCCCCGGCGAGGTTCCCCGAGCGCATCAGCGCCAGCCCGTAGTAGCCCTGCGCCTTGCTGTTCCCCGGCTCCTTGTCGACGAGCCGGTGCAGGTTGTCCGCCGCCTCCGCGTGTCGCCCCATGCGCAGCTCGACGAGACCGAGGTTCAGCCGCAGCGAAAGATCCTCGGGGTCCTCTCCGACGAGCTCGGTGTAGATCCGGTGCGCCTCGTCGTATTTCCCGGTGCGAAAGCGCAGGAGCCCGATGAGGTTCTTCGCGCGCGCATCCTCGGGGGCGAGCAGCAACGCCAGGTCCCCCTCCGTCTCCGCGCCCGCCACGTCGCCGGCCTTGAGCAGATCGCTCGCACGCTGCACGTGCGCCACGAGCTGCTGCTCGGTGTCGTCGACGACCATGGGCAAATCGAAGGCCTCTCCGTCCACGATCCGGCAACTTAGTACCCTCGGCCGCGCACGGTCAAGTTCCACATCCTGCCGAATTAACCCGTATTTCTGCCCGCCCGATCAGTTCCCGTACGCGTACCGCCAGGTACGTTGCGTCTGGATCATCGGCTGCCCCAGCCGCGGAAATGCCGCCTTCATCAGCACCTGCTCCACGCACCCGCGCACCTCGTCCTTGCCCAGCTGCGACGTCACCTCCACCTTGCAACCGAACACCTGCCCGTCGCTGTTGATGGTCAGCAGCGCGTTCACCTCCACCGCCGTCGCCCCCTGCGTGATGGCGTTGTCGAGCACGCACACCCGCACCGCCCCGTCGCGCTCGTCGAGCACCACCGTCACCTGCTCCTGCAAGGTCAACTTCCTCTTCTTGCCCTTCTTGCCCGCCTTCACCGTCGCCTTCGCCGTCGTCGTCGCGCGCGCCTTCACCGCGGCCTTCACCGGCGCCTTGCCCTTGCCCTTCCCCATCGCGCCCGCCTCGAGCGCGCACAGCGCCATCGCCACGAGGAGCCATGAGCGCAGTCCAACCGGCTGCCGAGTGAGCGGACGCATCGCCGCCGTCCACCTTCGCACGGATCGCCGACACTCGCTTCAGCGACGTGCTTCAGCGTCGCGCGGTCGCGCCCGAGAGCTGCAGCTGCCGGTAGCGCTCGTACTGCTTCAACACCTGCTTCACGTAGAACTGCGTCGTCGCGTACGGCGGCACTCCGTTGTACTTCGACACCGCCCCGCTGCCCGCGTGGTAGCTGGCGATGGTGCGCACGATGTCGCCGTTCCAGCGGTTCGCGTTGCGCCGCAGCACCCGCGTGGCCGCCGCGATGTTCTGCCAGGGATCGAACACGTGCTCGATGTGCTCGCTCTTCTCCTCGTACGGCATCACCTGCATCAGCCCCTTGGCCCCCGCGCACGACACCACGTTCGGGTCGTAGTCCGACTCCACCTTGATGACCGCGCGGATCAGCGGCTCCGGGATCGCGTACAGCCGCGACGCCGCCGCGATGTACGCGTCATAGCGCGTGTAGCGATCCGGCGATCGATCGCGCGCCGACACCACGTCCGCGCGCGTCTTCCTGCACCCCGCGTACGACGAGTACCCGCTGTGCGGCCCCGACATCGCCCCCGACACCGTCATCGCCTTGCCCGGCCCCGCCGCCATCACGCGCCACTTCGAGGTCTTGCTCTTCGGCGGCTCGATGTTGGTCACGTGGATGACGCCGTTCGCGTCGGTGTACGTGTACATGTCCGCCGCCGCCCGCCCCGGCGCGAGCGCGATCACGCCGGCCGCAGCGACGAGAACCAGGACCTTCTTCGAGTGGGGGATCGGCATGCGAAGTGGAGAGGGAGGAGCTTAGCGCACCCGCGGCGCCGGGGCCAAAACACGCCGCCAGGAACGAGAAACGGCCGCGATCGAAGCCCGATCGCGGCCGTGTCCCTTCAACGCTGCGGCTGGCTACTTGGCGTTGCGAACCTTGAAGGTGTTGCACGCCGTGTACTCGAACTCCGCCGCCTGCGAGATGCCCGTGCCCGAGTACTCGATGAGCACGTCGCCGCTCGAGACGCAGCCCCCACCGAAGGTGACCTTGGCGTAGGTGACCTTGGTGTGGAAGGCGCCGAGGCCGCCCGCGGCCTGGGGCGTCATGTCCGCCTGCAGCGTGCCGTCGATCGTCGTCGCCGTCACCGTGACCGTGCCCTTGAGCGTCAGTTCGAAGGAGTTCATCTTCGTCGACGTGATCTTGAGGTCGATCGCGATCGTGTCGCCGGTGACCTTCACCGTGCCGTTGATCGTCGAATCCTCGTTCTTGCACATGTTGTAGGTCCAGCCCGTGGCCGCGTTGCCCGTGACGCACGCGGGCGGATCGGCCTGCGGCGAGAGCGAGTCGCCGGCCGGCGCATCGCCGCCCAGCGGGAAGCCGATGCCCGTGTTCACGCGCGTCTTCGTGGCCAGGGGTCCGACCGCGAAGAGCGTCGCCTGCAGCGTGAAGGCCTTCTCCGGCCCGCCCGCCTTGATCGCGACGAGGTCGTTGCCCGTGCTGTCCACCGACTTGCTCGCCTGCATCTGGTTGCTCGTCGGTGACTCCGGGTCTCCGAGGCTGGGTCCCCCGCACGCCCCGAGCGCGAGCGCGCCCACGCACCCGAGCACCCGGGCCTGATTCCGAATCGAATTACGCATTGAAGTCTTCTCCTGTTTGTAAAACGGCCTCGACAAGTATAGCCGAGAGACCACGGAGTAAAGCCTTTTCGCTCTCCCCGCCCAGCCGTCGATCCCCGTCGCTGCCAGCGTTCCCGACGGGGGTCTCCCATGGTCATGGGAGGACATCCGGATTTGCAATCGATCGGGGTGCGCGTTATCCACGCGGGCAGACCCGTGATGGCCAATCCGATCCTCGAAACCGATTATCTCGTCCTCGGCAGCGGCATCGCCGGCCTCACCTTCGCCCTGCGCGCCGCCGCCCACGGCCGCGTCCTCATCGTCACCAAGCGCTCCCCCGAGGAGTCGAACACGCTGTGGGCCCAGGGCGGAGTCTCCGCCGTGCTCTCCCCCGACGACAGCGTCGAGGCCCACGTGGCCGACACGCTCACCGTCGGTGACGGCCTGTGCAGCGAGGACATCGTGCGCATCGCGTGCAGCGAGGCCCCCGCCCTCGTACGCGAGCTCGCCGAGCGCTACGGCGTGGCCTTCGATCGCGACCCCGTCGGCGAATTCGATCTGGCCCGCGAGGGTGGCCACTCCGCCCGCCGCGTGGTGCACGCCAAGGACACCACCGGCCGCGCCATCGAAAGAGGCCTCCTCGAAGCGATCGCCGCCAACCCCAACATCACGGTCTTGCGCGACCATATCGGCGTCGATCTCCTCTCCACCTCGCGCTACGGCGGCCTCGGCCGCGGCGCCGGCGGCAACCCCGGGGGCAGCGGCGACGGCTGCTTCGGCGCCTACGTGCTCGATCAGAAGAGCCAGCCCGGTGAGGTGAAGACCATCCTCGCGCGCGCCACCGTGCTCGCCACCGGCGGCGCCGGCAAGGTCTACATCTACACCACCAACCCCGACGTCGCGACCGGCGACGGCATCGCCATGGCCTACCGCGCCGGCGCCGCGGTCGGCAACCTCGAGTTCATCCAGTTCCACCCCACGTGCCTCTACCACCCCGAGGCCAAGTCCTTCCTCATCTCCGAGGCCCTGCGCGGCGAGGGCGGCGTGCTCAAGACCCACTCCGGCGACGCCTTCATGGAGCGCTATCACCCCATGAAGTCCCTCGCCCCGCGCGACGTGGTGGCCCGCGCCATCGACGACATGCTCAAGCGCACCGGCGACGATCACGTGGTCCTCGACATGACCCACCTCGACCCCGCCTTCGTCGTCGAGCGCTTCCCCGCCATCCACGCCGCGTGCATGGGCTTCGGCATCGACATGCGCAGCGAGCCCATCCCGGTGGTGCCCGCCGCCCACTACTCCTGCGGCGGCGTGGTCAGCGACGAGCACGGCCGCACCTCGCTGCGCAACCTCTACGCCATCGGCGAGGTCGCCATGACCGGCCTCCACGGCGCCTGCCGCCTCGCCTCCAACTCGCTGCTCGAAGGCCTGGTCTTCGGCGCGCGCGCCGCCGACGACGCCAGGGAGTCCATCGCGCTCCGCCCCGCTGTGGTCGCCCCCTGGTACTCCGGCGCCGCCTCCGATCCCAGCGAGGCCGTCGTCGTCACCCAGAACTGGGACGAGATCCGCCGCCTCATGTGGAACTACGTCGGCATCGTCCGCACCGACAAGCGCCTCGAGCGCGCCCGCCGCCGCATCGAGCTCATCCGCGAGGAGATCCGCGAGTACTACTGGAACTTCAAGCTCACCGGCGACCTCGTCGAGCTGCGCAACCTCGCCCTCGTCGGCCACCTCATCATCGAGTGCGCCCGCCGCCGCAAGGAGAGCCGCGGCCTGCACTACACACTCGATTATCCCGACAAGAGCGAGCGCTACCGCAGGGACACGATCCTGCGACGAGGGGACGGGCCGGAGCCGAGCTGAGCAAACACGGGGGCAGCACGCGGGATCGTAGCCTGGGAAATGACGCCGCTATTTTCCCATGAGGTGTTTCGCGGCGATCGAGCGCCTCGGCGGTCCCCCGGCACGCGCCTCCGCCGCCCTCGCCAGCGCCTCCACGTCGGCGCGCAGCTGCTTCCCGGCTCTTGCGAGCACCCGCCGCTTCGCCGTCGACAGCACCACCCAGTGCTCGCGCCGCAGCTCGCCGTAGAGCGACTCGGAGCGCGCCGAGGCCGCGGCGATCAGCGCCTTCAATCCGGACTCGTCGCCGTGCGTCACCTGCTCCGCCTCGCGGGCCAGGAGGTGCAGGTCGCGCATCTCGCCGAGGTGATCCTGCAGGCGCTTGAGCTGCTTGATCACGCGCTCCGTTCCGTCGAGGAACGCCGCCAGGGGCTCGAGCACGTAGCGCAGGCGCTTGGCGGCGATGCGCGCCCCGTGCGCGGCCTCCACCGCGTCCTTGCCGCGCACGCCGGCGAGCTGCGCCACCAGGTCGCCGGTGTGCTCCCGCAGCGTCGGCCCGAGCGCCGCTGCGAATGTCCTCGGAGCCATTTCCCCGTCGAGCGCGCGATCGATGCGCAGGCGTCCGAGCCGGGCGCGCAGCCTCTGCTGCATCGCAGCAAACTCGCGCGCCGCCGCCTTCGCCCGCTCGTATCCCCGACGCTGCCGCGCCGACAGCCGCTTCACCAGACGCGCGAGCCCGCCGCTCTCCGGCCCACCGAGCGCGGCGGTCAGCTTCTGCACCTCCTCGATCTGCACGTCGGCGTCGCGCGCCGCCGTCGTCGCCCGCGCCAGGCGGCGCAGCAACCGGCGCCACGGCTTGCCGAGGCTGCCCTCGAGCCAGGGCCGGTAGGCCCGCACATTGCTCCGCAGCCGGCGCAGCCCGACGCGGAACGCGTGCAGCGCTTTTTCGCGGCCCCCATCGTGCTCGAGCAGCGCCTTGCACCCGGCGGCCGCCTCGTCGAGCAGCGAGAGCGCGATGCGCCGCGCGGCCTCCTCCGGCAACCGCGCGAGCAGGTGCTCCGGCAAGCCCTCCGGCGGCTTCCGCCGCGTGCCCTTCCCTGCCTTGGCCTTCGACGGCGCGCGCATGAAGGCTCGATGCTAGCACCCCGAGGTGCGTCCGGCCGCCGGCGTGCGGCGCAGCGCCGGCGGCGATCGGGCCGCACCTCGCGTGTCTTGGGCGCGTCGTCGAACAAAGAAAAACCCGCCACGCGCGGGGATCATCGCGCGTGGCGGGCGGGTCGTGCGGACGCGGTCAGTCTACCTCGCCATCACGGCGCCCATCTCCCGTACGTGGTCCCCGAGCTGCAGATGGACCAGATGCGGCCCGCGGCGCCCGAGCAGCCTGCCGCGTAGCCGTAATACGCGTCGCCGCAGGTGTACATGCCGAGCGGCTTCGGACCGTAGCCGTTGCCGGCGCAGTCGTCCGTCTCGAGGAAGCACGAGATGCCATAGCAGGCGTCGCAGGCGGCCTTGGCCTGGGTGGCGCTGGTGGGTGAGATGGGCGCGGCGGGATCGCACCAGTCGACCTTGCCCGAGGCGCAGGTGCCGCCGTTCTTTCCGACGATGGCGTGGCAGTAGCCGCGGTACTGGAGCGCGTTCGCCATGAGGCGGGCGCCGTGACCGGCCCAGAAGTCGGCGCGCACTGCGACGGAGGGCGGGTAGAAGTTGAGCTCCGCGAGGGCCCGTCCGTTCTTCACGCCGCGCACCACGAGCGGGGCGCCGCTGCCCCACTTGATCACCACAACGCCGCCGTTGATGGCCGCGCCTGAGCTGCGGAAACCGGCGGTCGAGGTGAGGGTGGTGACACCCGCCGCGAGCGGGTTCAACGGCTCGACGATCTGCAGCGCCGCCACCTCGTTGCCGCCTCCCTGCCCACCGGTGGCGATCAGCTTGTAGTTGTCGCTCGCCCACCTGCCACCGACGGGGACACTCGCGTTCCCGAAGGTGGCGACCACCACGCGACCGCCGCCGTCCCAGTACGTGGCGAGGTTGTCGCCGAGCGTCCCGGCGCTGGCGAAGCCCACGTCGGAGTAGACCAGCACCGCGTCGTACTTCTGGAGCTGCGCCACCGTCGGCGTCGTCGTGCTGCCGTTGATGATGTCGACGGCGCGGAACACGCCGGTGGAGACCAGCTTGCTCTGCACGTCGTTGTTCCAGGTGGCGGTGGCGGGCGCCCCCACGATGAGCACGGCCTCCTTGCAGTTGCCGTTGTAGCAGACGCCGTTCGGGCACACGACGCCGCAGCCGCCGCAGTTCTTCGGGTCATTGCTGCCGTTGATCTCGCAGCCGTTGGCCACGTTGTTGTCGCAGTTGAAGTAGGGGGCGGTGCACGAGGCGATGTTGCACACGCCGGCGGCGCAGCCGGGCGTGCCGTTGGCGACGGCGGCGCAGACCTTGTTGCAGGCGCCGCAGTTGAGCTTGTCGGTGTTGGTGCTGGTCTCGCACCCGTCGGCGTAGCCGTTCTTGCAGTTGGAGAAGCCGGCGTTGCAGGAGGCGATGTCGCAGGCGCCGTTGGAGCACGAAGGCGTGCCGTTGGCCACGAGGCACTTGAGGGCGCACTTGCCGCAGTTGTTGATGTCCGCCGAGGTGGCGGTCTCGCAGCCGTCGGCGTAGCCGTTCTTGCAGTCACCGTAGCCGTTGTTGCAGCCGGCGATCTTGCAGACGCCGTTGCCGCACCCGGCGGTGCCGTTGGCCGCGGCGCACTTGGTGCCGCAGGCGCCGCAGTTGTTGACGTCGATGTTCGAGTCGGTCTCGCAGCCGGTGCCGGCGTTGTTGTCGCAGTTCTTGAACGGCGCGTTGCACACGCCGATGCCGCACACGCCCGCCTTGCAGCCGATGGTGCCGTTGGCCACCGCCGGGCAGACGGTTCCGCACGCCGCGCAGTTGTTGATGTCGGTGGCGGTGTTGGCCTCGCAGCCGTCGGCGGGGTTGCCGTTGCACTCCTGGAACGGCGCCATGCACGGGATGGTGCTGCAGATGCCGTTGGTGCAGACGGGGCTCGAATTCATGCCGCCCGGGCACACCTTGCCGCAGCCGCCGCAGTTCTTCACGTCGTTGGTGCCGGTGACCTCGCAGCCGTCATTCGGGTCCTTGTTGCAGTCGAGGTAGCCGAAGGCGCACATGCCCACGCCGCAGGTGCCGGCGGCGCAGCCGGCGGTGGCGTTGGGCGGCGCGGGGCAGACCTTGCCGCAGGCGCCGCAGTTCCCGACGGTGTTCGAGGTGTCGACCTCGCAGCCGTCACCCGCGTTCATGTTGCAGTCGGCGTACGCACCGGTGCAGAAGGCGATGCCGCACGTGCCGCCCGCGCAGCCGGCAACGCCGTTGGTGACGGCCGGGCAGACGCCGCCGCACGCGCCGCAGTTCTTGGCGTCGGTGGAGCCGTTGACCTCGCAGCCGTTGGCCGGCGAGTTGTCGCAGTCGAGGAAGGTGCCGTTGCAGGCGCTGATCACGCACTTGCCGGCGGAGCAGGCGGAGTTCGCGTTGGGGGCGGCCGGACAGGCCATGCCGCAGCCGCCGCAGTTGGCGGTCTCGACGTCGGTGTTGACCTCGCAGCCGTTGGCGAGCTGCTTGTCGCAGTCGGCGAAGCCGCTGTTGCACGCATCGATAGTGCAGCCCTTGTTGCAGCCGGCGCGGCCGTTGGCGACGCCGCAGGTCATGCCGCAGCCGAGGCAGTTCATCGCGTCGGTGTCGGTGTTCACCTCGCAGCCGTTGTCGCCGATCTTGTCGCAGTCGGCGAAGCCCGCGGCGCACGACTTGAGCACGCACTTCGCAGTCTCGCACGCGATCGTGGCGTTGGCGCCGGCGCACGCGGAGCCGCACGCGCCGCAGTTCTTGAGGTCGGTGGCGGTGTCGACGCACTTGCCGCTGCAGCAGACCGACCCGTTGGCGCAGGCGTTTCCGCAGGTGCCGCAGTTCATGTTGTCGGAGGCGGTGTCGATGCACATGTTCTTGCAGCAGGCCAGCGCCCCGGCGCCGCCGCCGTCGCCGGCCTTGCACATCGCGTCGTTGGCGCAGCCCGGGTTGCAGGAGTAGGTGCCGTTGAGATCGACGCAGTACTTGCCATCGCCGCAGTTGTCGTTCGCGGGCAGGCACGGGACGCACTTGCCGGTCTTCGTGTCGCAGCGCGGGGTCGCGCCCCTGCACGTGCTGTCGTCCATACAGCCCATCGTCAGGTCGGGGATCGGGACGACGGTGAGATCCGGGCTGCCGCCGACCATGGTGAGATCGGCGGAGCCGCCCGCGGCGAGGTCGGGGTCTCCGCCGGTGGTCGCGCCCGGCCCGCAGGCCAGGAAGGCGAGGCTCCACACGAGTCCGCCCGCGCGGGCGATCGCAAAGGCTCTGATGGTCGAGGGATTGGTCACGGGCAACTCCTCTCGGACACGCAGCGGCGTCCAGTCCGCCCGCCATCCTGCCCGCGCGCCCCGCGGATCGCAACATCCGCGGACGCTCTTCCCCGAGGGTGAGGCCCCTCACAAACTCAAGGATTGATGAACGCGTTCCTCGCCGAGATCGTCGCCGCCATCGAGAACTGGCGGCACTTCATCGTGGCCGGATCCTGATCGAGGTCCGCGATGTTGCGCACCAGGCCGGGCAGCGCCATCTTCACCTTCTCCTCGATCCCGTACATCAGCACCTTGGCGATCAGCTCCTCCACGTCCACGCTGCCGCCCAACACGCCCTCCATCGCCTCGTCATTGGTGATCGCGAGGTGGATGCGGGCGCCGTGCGCGGTGAGCGGGAAGTTCCAGTCCTGGATCTTCACCGGCAGGGTGATGTCGAAGGGGCCGACGTCGAGGTAGCCGTTCACGATCGTGCCCGTGGCGGTGGTGACGGGCCAGGCCTTGTCCACGTCGAAGGTCTGGTTGGCATTCAGGATGTGATCGGTGCCCGCGGTCGCATGGCCGGTGAGGTGGGTGAAGCCGACCTGCACGCAGCCGTCGTTCATGCGGTCGTCGAGGTGCGTGATGTGGAAGCCGAGCAGCAGCATGCCGTCGTTGATCGCGTTCTGGAGATCCATGTCGACGGTGTTGGGCACCAGCGAATCAATGGCGGGCAGCACCGCGGAGAGCTGGTTGTCGATGCCGGGCGTCTCGCTCGGCGGCGGCGACTTGAGCGAGGCGTGACCGCAGGTCTTCGGGTCATTCGAGGTGGCGACGTAGCCGTCGAGATCGAAGCCGATGGAGACACCCGGCCTGTCCTGCCGCGCAAATCGCATCCTGGTGACGATGAGCGACTTCTCGCTGCCGGTCATGCAGGTGTCGGCGGCGATCTTCGTCATCGAGGGATCACCGGCGGCGCCGCAGCCCGCCGCGAATGCGAGCAGCAGGCCGGCGCAGCTGCCTGTCATTGGAGCAAGGAGCGTGGAGCGATCGTGGTGCATGACCGCGATGATACCCCAGCGCTCGCCGGCCGCATCACTTTCCCGTGAACGTCACCGTCGCGCTGTTCGCGGTCTGGCCATTGTAGGTCGCGCGCGTGGACACTGAATAGTTGCCCTTCAGCGGCAGCTTGTATTTCCACACCGCCACGCCCTTGCTGTCGCTGGTGGCGCTCTGGGTGACCACCTGGGCGTCGGGGCGGGTGAGGGTGAAGACGATCGCCGCATTGGCGCGGACCGCGCCGCCGTGGAGGGTCTTGCTGGTGAGGGTGATCGTCGAGCCGGAGTTGAGCGAGACGCTGCTCGCCGTGAGCGTGGTGGTGAGCGCGGGCGGAGTGACCGTGCAGGGGATGCTCGCGCTGCTGTTGCCGCTCGCGGAGGCGGCATTGATGGTGACCGTGTGATTGCCTGGCACGGTGGCGAGGGGGGGTGTCTTGGTGAGCGTGGCCGCGCCGGTGGCGCCGGGGGCGAGGGTGAGGCTCGCGGGGGCCAGCGACGAGGTCCAGCCGGCGGGGACCGCGGAGGTGAGGGTGATGGCGCGCGTGCCGCCGCAGGCCTTGGTGTCGGCGTTCTTGACCGAGACGGAGTAGACAATCGGGCTGCCGGCGGCGACGGAGGGGAGGTTGGGGGTGAGCGTGATCACGGGCGCGGAGCGGACGCACACGCCGGTGACGACCGCGGTGAGGGCGGCCTGCGCGGTGCTGCCGTGGATCGTGGCGGTCACGGTGAATGGATAGGTCCCGGCGTCGGCGGTGACCGGGACGGTGACGATGGGATAGAGGTTGATGGTGTGCTCGGGATAGGTGAGGAACTGGTTGGGGAAGTTCCATTTGACGGTCCAGCTCGGGGGCAGGATCTGGCCAAAGTCGGCGGGCGTCGGCGCGCAGCCCGGCGTGTCGTTGTTGCGCAGGGTGAGAGTGTAAAAGCCGGTCCAGCCGGCGACGATGCCGAGGGATTGCGGGGGCACGATGGTCAGCGTCGGGGGCTGCGGCACGCAGATGGGCGTGACCCAGAAATGCGTCACTCCTTCGGCGGTGGTGTGGCCATTGCCGGCGGAGAACCGGAATTCGGGCGCGCCGCTGGCATTGATGGGGAGCTGGGCAGTCGCTGTCGCCACGGCGAATGCGCCGGGGGCGACCATTAACGGATTGGGTGCGAAGCTCGCCGTCCATCCCGCGGGAGGCAAGGCCGCCAGGGTCCACGCGGAGGGGCTGCACAGCGCCGTGTCCTGGTTGGTGATCGAGACGTCGAAGGTGGCCGACTGGCCGGCCACGGCCTGCACCGAGAGGTCCGAGACGGGGACGACGAGCGGCGGGCGGTGCACGCACACGGCGCGCACGCGTGCCACGGCGGTGGTCGCCGCCTGCCCGCGCCGGCTCGCCGCCGTGAAGTTGATCGTGACGTCCCCCGAGGGCAGGTCGATGGGGGGCGTGGCGCGCACCGAGTACGTCGCCGATTGTCCTGCGCCGAGGCGCGCCGGCGGGGTCTCGGAGGCGATCGTCCATCCGGCCACGGTCCCGTATACGGAGAAGTCGACCGGCGCGCAGGAGGGCGAATCGCGACTGGTCACGGTGGCGGTGTAGACGGCGGACTGGCCGGTATCGACGGGGAGCAGCCCGGGCGCGACCACGAACGTCGGGGCCCCCGGCACGCACGGCGCACCGACGGTGATGTTGGCGTTCGCGACGCCCGCCGGGAAGCTGCCGTTGGCGCGCGGCGAGCGCGAGGTGGCGGTGGCCGTGACGACGCCGATCGTCCCGGGCACCGCGTCGGCGGGCACGCGCACGGTGATGTCCCTTGTGCCGACGGCGCCGGCGTCGAGGTTCAATACGATCGCGAAAGGCCCGAGATCGGCCTGCCAGCCGGGCGGCCCCATTCCGGTGATCTGATAGCCCACGGTGCCGCACCCGGCCGCGTGGGTCGCGGTGACGGTGATTGGCAGGGCCGCCTGATCGTCGGCCGCGATGGTCGCGCCCGCGAGCGCGACGAGCGGGGCCGAGAGGACGCAGCTCGAGTTGACGCTCAGCGACGCGGTGCGGGCGACCGTGGCGCTGCGGCTCGTCGTCAGGAGGCTGACCGTGTAGCTCCCGGTCTCCACCGCCTGGGACACCGCCCGGGTCACGTTCAACAGGCCGGATTGACCCGAGGCGACCGTGATGGTCTGTGCAGTGGCGGAGGGCCAGCCCGAGATGTTGGCGCGCACGCTGAAGACCTGCGGCGGACACGCGGGCGGATTGTTGTTGGTGATGGTGACCGGGAAGGTGGCGGTGCCGCCGTTGGCGACCGAGGCGGGTGTGTGCGCCGCCACCTGCACCGTCGGTGCGACGAAGGTGCAGGTGGGCTGCTCGTAGGCCACCGTCACGTCGAGCCCGGCCACGCCGCGCGCGATCGACAGGCGCAACCCGGTATAGATATCGAAGAACGAGGAGCCGATCGGGATCGCCGCGTCGACCGCATCGAGGTACTGGTTGACGTTCGACTTCGAAGTGAAGTCGAGCATGGTGCTGGCGGCGGAGAGAGAGGACGACGTCTGCACGTGGACGAGCGCGCCCCCCGTCGCTGCGGGGTCGAGGTTCGCGTCGAACCCGATGGGCTGCCGGTACTCGAGCCACAGCCATTCGTTGCGGTTGGGCGCGCGCCGCACGCGCAGCGCGAGCGGCCCGGCCGAGTCCACCTCCAGCGGCGGCAACGTGTAGGTCCCGGGCGCGGCGACGTCGAGCACGCCCGTCGCCGGGTCGAGCCAGCCGAGGTACTGCTTCTGCGGCGCGGGGTAGTGAGCCGTGGTCCGGCCCATGGTGGAATGGACGTCGCCATATTCGATGTTGGTGAAGCCGGCGGCATTCGGGCCGAGGGTCTCGGCGCCGAAGTCGGCGGCGTTCGAGTGCATGAGGCCGAGGTTGTGGCCGCCCTCGTGCGCGGCGAGGAATACGGCAATGCCGCGAGCCACGAGCCGCATGGAGTCGGTGTGGGCCCACTGCGTGCTGGAGGTGAACGCGCCGTCGCCGGGAGTGCTCTGTGGGCTGCACCCGAGCTCGCCGAGGGCGTCGTGCTGGTCCGCGCAGTTCGGCGGCGGCGGATGGATGACGGCGATGCGGGTGTACTGGGTGAAATCGACGTCCGCGTCGGCCGCGAGGAGGGCGGCGGCCTCGACCGCGCTGTTCTCGCCGCAGCCGTAGATGCGGTCGAGCATATAGGGTCCGTACACCTGCCCTTCGGCCGAGGCCTTGCCGTAGGAGGCCTCGCGCCAGAACGAGTCGAGCGACGGGCCACCCTGCCCGAAATAGATCTCCTGGAGCTGCGCGGGGGTGGTGGTCTGCTCCACGCCGGGATAGCTCACCAGGAGCACCGCGATGCGCTGCGGCCCGAGGGGAGAGCAGGCGTTCGCGACCAGGGCTTCGCCGCCCACGCCGCCCGATTCGGCGACGAACACGCGGCCGAGGCGGAGGCCCATGACGTTGACGCTCGCGCCGCCATGGAGGTCGGAGGGCACCTCCATCGCGAAGCGCACCCGCACCAGCTCGCCGTCGGTGCGCAGCCACAGCTCCGGCGCGCCGCCGCCCCGCTGCGTGTCATAGGGCACCAGCATGCGGGCCGGGCCCTCGAGGCGGGTACGCCGCTCGATCGCCGCCTCGACGTCCGGGAGCATGCCGAGGAGGTGCGCGCGCAGCTCCCCGGACAGCGCCACGCGCAGCGCGTCCGCGGGATCCTCGTCCATGAGCGCCGCCATTTCACGCGCGCGATCCGCGAGCAGCGCGCGGAGCTCGTCGCGATGATCGCCGGGCTCCCGCAGGAGCTGGTCGAGGCGCTCGTTCAGCTCGCGCACGCGCCGGCCGTGCGGGCCGGGCTCGGCGGGATCTCGGGTGTCGCCCGTCGCCGCGGCGCCCTCCGCAGGACCGGAGCGCGCGGGTGCCTGCGCCCCCGGGTCGATGGTGCCCGGACCGCAACCGGCGAGGCTCGCAGCAACAGCGAGGAGAAGGAGAGGAAACGAACGTTGATCGGGACGGGGGCGTGGCCGCATGAAACCTCCGGAGGACGGAATGGGTACCCCCAGACCGAACCTTCACGGAAAATCGCGGACACAGCGGGCGCCGCCCTCGTCCCGAATCGGGAGGATTGCCTGGCGCTCTACTTCCACCCCCCGTAGGGACGCGTGATGATCTCCAGGAAGTTCCCCGAGGGATCATCGAAATAGACCCCGCGCCCGCCATCGTGGGTATTGATCACGCCGGCCTGCTTCTTCATCGGGTCCGCCCAGAAGGTCAATCCGCGCGCCTTGATCCTGCCGAAGATCGCGTCGAACTCCTCTTCACCCACCAGGAAGGCGTAGTGCTGCGGATCGAACTTCTCCGCGGTCTCGATGAAATCGAGGCTCACGCCGTTTCCGGTCCGCACGACGAGGAAATAACCCATGAAGGGCTCGGGCGGCGGCAGCCCGAGCACCTCCGACAGGAAATTGGCCGACTCGCGCTTGTCGCGCGCGTGCACGATCGTGTGGTTGAGCTCGACGCCCATGGGCGGGGACCCTACTGGCAGCGCCCGTTCCCGCCGTTGCACATCAGGCCCTGCGCGCAGGTCGAGCCCTGGCAGCACGGCTGGCCCATGCCGCCGCAGACCGCGCACATGTTGTTCTGCCCGTCGCAGGCAAAGGGCGGCGCGCAGAAGTCTCCATTGGTGCCGGGGCAGCAGGTCTGGCCGAGGCCGCCGCACGAGACGCAGCGGTTGCCCACCTGCGCCGAGAAGGGCGCCGTGCAGCCGAGGCCCTGGCAGGGCGGCTGGCCGACCTTGCCGCACGCGGCGCCCTGCATGGTGACGCAGCCGCCGTCGTTGCAGGTGCCCTGGTTGAAGCCGCAGTTGCCGGCGGCCGCGATGCAGGTGCCGCTGCCGCCCTGGGTGAAGTCGCAGCAGCCGCCGCCGTTGCACACGCCGTAGTGGCAGCACACCTGGCCCGGCCCGCCGCACGCCTGGCAATTGTTCTGGAACGTGCACTTCAGGCCGGCCGCGGTGCAGTAGTTGGAGATGTTGCCGCCGTTGGGATCGCCGTCGCAGCAGTTCTGGTTGTTGCCGCCGCAGCCGCACGAGCCGTTGTTGCACATGCCGCCGGCGCGGCACGCCGTCGCCGGCGCCGAGCAGACGTTGCTCGAGCAGCAGCCGTTGTTGGCGCAGGTGTTGTTCTGGCAGCAGGGCTGGCCCGCCGCGCCGCACGCGACGACCATCCCGTTCGAGCACACCTGGCCGGCCATCGGGGAGCCGCCGCTCGGCAGGCACTTGCCCGCGTTGCAGCAGCCGCCGGCGCCGCAGGTGTTGTTCGCGCAGCAGGCCTGTCCGGCCGCGCCGCAGGCCACGCACACGTTGTTCGCGCAGGCCGCGCCGCCGTTGCACATCGAGTTGGCGCAGCAGGGCTGGCCGATGCCGCCGCAGCCCGCGCACGCGCCGTTGTTGCCGCACAGGTCCCCCGTCGAGCACTGCACCCCGGGGGCGATGCAGGTGCCCGCGCCGGGGTTGCAGCAGCCGTTGGTGCAGGTGGCGTTGGGGCAGCAGCCCTGGCCGACGCCGCCGCACTGCACGCACAGGTTCTGGTTGCTGCAGGCGGTGTTCATCGCGTTGCACACGCGCCCGCCGCAGCAGGGCTGACCGGCCCCGCCGCACGCGGCGCAGACGTTGTTCTGGCAGACCGTGCCGCCGCCGCAGATGCCGCCGCAGCAGGCCTGTCCGGGCCCGCCGCAGTTGCCGCACTTTCCGGCGGCGCACTGGCCGAGGTTGCCGCCGCACATCGCGTTCTCGGCGACGCACGAGCCACCGACGCAGCAGCCCGCGTTCGAGCAGGTCGAGCCGGCGCAGCACACCTGGCCGGGGCCGCCGCACTGCACGCACACGCCGTTGCCGCCGCCGCTGCACGCGAGGCCCATGCCGGTGCAGGTGCGGTTGCCGCAGCAGGTCTGGCCGGCGCCGCCGCACTGCGCGCAGATGCCGTTGAGACAGCTGTTGCCGGCGCCGCACTGCTGGTTGGGACAGCACTGCTGGCCCGCGCCGCCGCAGCCGCTGCACACGCCGTTGTTGCACGTGCCGAGGTTGCCGCCGCAGGTCATGGTGGCGGCCACGCACATGTTGCCGACGCAGCACCCGCCGGCGCTGCAGGTGCGGTTGGGACAGCAGGCCTGCCCCGCGTTGCCGCAGTTCGCCATGTCGCCGGTCTGCCCCATCATCGCCATGTCCACGCCGGGCTGGATCACCATCGCCATGTCGACGCCGGGCTGGATGACCATCGCCATGTCGCCGGTCATGCCGCCGGGCTGGGCGAGATCGACTTGGTCCCCGATGACGCCGCCTTCGTTGTCTCCGGTGAGCGCATCACTGGTGCAACCAGCGACGAGGACGAACAGGACCAGCGGGATCTTTTTCATGGGAAGGGTCTCCTGGAGCGCGTCGTTACCCACTGCAGTGGTGGGCGGGCCGCATGAGGTTGTACCAGGACGCACTCTTCCACGAATTCTCACCAAATTGGGGATCGCGCAGCACCGGCGGGTCTGCGGTCGGCATTCGGGGGTTCCCCCGATCCGGAGGCGCCCGCCGCCCGTACGCTCGACCGACCCCCATCCTCGACGACAGCGACCTTCACCAGCCCCTACAGCAGCTTCAGGAACGCCACCAGGTCCGCCTTGTCCTGCGCCGTCATGATCAAGGAAGGGTCCCCGTCGATCGGCGTATCCGTGGCGATCTGGAAGAACACCGCGTAGTGCTCGATCAGATCCTCGAGCGACCGCCTCGAGTTGTCGTGGAAGTACGGCGCCGTGTTCTTCACCCCCCACAGCGTCGGGATCTTGAAGTTCGCGAAGGGTCCGAAGGGGAACGGCGTGAAGTTGCCGCCGACCAGCGAGACGCCGGGATCGGGGCTCGGCATGGTCACCGTCGAGCCGTCGGGCTGCGTCACCACGAACTCGTGCACCGGGTTGCCGGCGTGGTTGAGCTCGGAGACGAGCACCGACTGGAAGCGGGTCCCCTTGGGGACGAAGAACGGGGGCACGGGCAGCGGGTTGAAGCCGTTGCTCTCGTTGAGCATGGGGCCGCTGTGGCAGATCGCGCACAGGCCCTTGCGCGGGCTGGCCGAGGTGAGCGCGGGGCCGACCGGGGCGTCGAGGAACCATTCGCGGCCGCGCTTCTCGGCGGCGGTGTGGCCCTCGGGCAGCGCGGGGGGCACACCCTGCTCGACGAACTTCCGCACCTTGCTCGACGAGAAGAAGGCCTCGGTGACCTGGTGCGCGGCGATCAGCTGGAGCTGCGCCCCGGTCGGCTCCACGGTCTGCTGGGCGTGGTCGGCGATGGCGCCGCGCGCCTGCTCGACGAGGTCGGGGGCGCGCCCGTCGTACATGAGCACCGGATCGAGCGCGGGCGTGTTGAGCGTGCTCGGCACCCCGCGGCGCACCACCACGCTCGTCGCTGACGGGTCACCGGCGAGCTTGACGTTGGGCGGCAGCGTGATGCGGATGAGGAAGGTCGCGTCCGCGCGCACGCGGCTCGTGCCGTGGCCCTCGAAGTCGTCGCTGCCGTCGTGCGCGAAGAGGGGATCCTCGGGGTCCTTGCGGAAGCGCGTCTCGACGTCGTCGGGGGTGATCGTCCCGGTGTCCTTGCCATGGCAGGTCGCACACGTGCGCCCGTTGCCCCCGAAGGTCTCGTCCTCGAAGAGCCGCCGCGCCTCGCGCTTCGCCTGCCCGTCGAGCGCAAACACCGACGATCCGGTGTCTCCCTCGCCGGTCGGCTCGCCGAGGTCGGCCTGGCACCCGGCGAAAAGAAGAAACGGCGTGGACAGCAGTGCGAGCGACGAGCGCATGGATGCCTCCTTGGTCGGAGCGACCCGACCTCACCCCCATGACGCACGCCGAAATCCGGATGTCGCATCCCGCGCGAAGAAATCTGGCTACGGCGCAAACGGCGCGCGCCAGCCCCCTCCATCCGCGTCGACAAAGACCGGATTGGTGAACACCAGCGCCGGCACGCCGATCTCCGGCGCCGTCCCCTCGACGAGTCGATCGATCTGCGCGTCCTGCGCGACGCCGCCCGGGATCGTCGGGAAGAGCCCGCGGTCTCCGGTGCCGAGCGCGATCAGCCACAGATCCTCGCCGCGCGCGCCTTTTCGCTGATCCCGGATCAGCGCGGCAGGATCCACGTCGGCCATCGCCACCGCCTCGTGCCGCACCACGCCCGGCGCGACCATGACGTCGGTGATCACCAACGCTCGCGCACCGCCGAGCGCCCGCTTGCACGTGGGCAGCGGCACCGCGCGCGAGGTGAAGCACAGCACCGGAACCAGCTCACCGGGGAGGCTGCCCTTCGGGGCCGGCTGGTCGAAGGTGGCATTGGCGTAGATCTCGATGGTGTCGATCGGCGCCCAGCTGGTCGCCTGCGCCCGCGCTTCGATATGAATGGTCTTGCCCTGCGGCCGCACCGTCTGCCCGATCCCCGCCGCATCCACGGTGAACGCGAGCATCGGGCCGTTGGTCACCACCACGTCGCGCGGCGTCGATCCCTTGCCCTTCACCGTCGCCACCACCGCCTCCGCCACACCGCCGCGGATGCCGTCGCTCGAATCGTCCGGCACGCGCACCAGCGAGCGCGAGATCCCGGGAGGCGAGCTGAACCACTGGTGGCTGTCGGAGTCGCCGATGGCCGTGGGTGTGAAGCCGAATGACAGGAAGTTCATCCAGTCGCGCATGGTGTTCTCGGTAATTGGCGAGATGCGCGGGTGGCCATTGAGGTTGTTGAAGGACGAGGCGCCATTGGCCACCTCGAGCGCGTCGAAGTCCGGCGAGAACAGCTCCGCCCCATCGGGGAGGCCGAGCTCCAAGGCCTGCAGCGGCTGGAGCTTCGCGCTGCCGCCGAAGGTGCGCGCCGCGAAGTCGTAGGTGACCCCCGCGCGCTCGAAGTTGGCCTGGAACCCGCCCATCTCGTCGGCGCCCGGCTCCACGCGCGGGTGGCACATCTGGACGATCTGCGCCCCCTGCGTGCGGAGACCCCGGAAGATCTCGCCCGGCGGCACGCGCTGCCCCGTCGACGGACTCTTGCCCCAATCGAAGGCCCCCCCATTGGGCGCGAGCGGATCGACGGGCAGCGGCCAGGCAATGAAATGCCCATAATCAAAGGGCGTCACCTCAATGCCGACCATGGTGTCGAGCAGCTCCTCCGCCGCGAGCTTGGCGACGAGCGGCGCGAAGTCGAAGTGCACGTCGTGCTCGGTCGTGGAGCAGAGCTCGATGCCCTCGGCGAGATAGCCCACCACGCGATCCTCGGGCGGCACTGGCGCGTCGGGAGACCAGTAGGTGTGCTGGTGGAAGTCGGACGCGACGTAGCCGTGCGTGTCGAGCACGCGGTCGAGCGTCACGTCGAGCATCACCCCCGCGGCGGTGAGATCGACCACCTGCTCGAAGCGGCTCCATTCGGGCCCGCGCCCCACCACCACGCGGTAGCGCCCCGCGGGCAGCGTGATCGGATGGTCGTAGCGCGTGCCCCGGGCGCTGTCGCCCTCGCGCGAGGTCAGCCAGGCGGCGACGCCGAGCGGGAGATGGTCGGCGCCGATGTCGCGAAAGCGCCGATCGGGCACCGCCGGTGGGCGGCCGACGACGACGATCTTCGCGGGAATGGACGCACCCGCGCGATCGCGTACGCGATAGCGGATCTCCGCGCGATCCTCGAGCACCAGCGCGGGCTTCGGATCGGCCCCGCCCGCCGCGAGGGTGATGTCCTGGATGGGTCCACGGAAGAAGCCATCGGCCTCCGCCTGCAGGCGGTAGCTCCCCGGGCGCAGGCGCGCGGTGTAGTGGCCCGCCGCGTCGCTGGTCATGGTGGTGACCACCGTGTAGGGCGCCTTCGCGACTGCATCGTCCACCGCGATACGCGCCCCGGCGACGGGGGTACCGGCCTTCGTGGTCACCGTGCCGGAGAGCGCCACCGTCTCCTCCCCCTTCGCCGCGCGCGTCCTCGCCTCGATGTCCGCCACGTCGGTCCCGAGCACGAAGTCCATGCGCCGCCGCGCCCCACCGCCCGCCGGCAGCACCAGCGTCTGCCCCTTGTCGCCGATGATGTTGCCGAGCGCCGCCTGCTCGAACAGCTCGACCACGATCCCCGCGATCGCGATGGATGCTCCGCGCGTCATTGGGTCCGCGTAGCGCGGCAGCAGCCCATAGGTGATCCCGCTTCCCTGCAATGCCCCATACTCGGTCCCCGGCGCGCCCTGCAGATTGACGATATCGGTGAAGCTGCCTTCGCCATATCCCACGTAAGGGTGAAAGAGCTCGATATCGGCCCCCGTGTCGACGAGCGCGCCGTGGGTGGTGGCGACGCCGCCCGCATTGGTCGGGGTATCGCCGGGATTGTAGAAGCTCCAGTGGATCTGCACCGCGTCCGCGCCCGGCTCGAGCACATAGGTCACCGCCACGATCAATCCCAGGTCCACGAAGGCCCGCAGATCGTCGCGGATTGCCCTGGTCAGGCCGCCCAGCCCGGTGATGTTGAAATAGGTATCCGCCACGTCGCGCCCCACGAAGCGCAGCACCGCCGGTCCCCCCTTCGAGCCGTCGCGCACCACCTGCGCCGCCTGGAAGTCCACCGTGCGGCCGAGCTGCAGCACCAGCCCCACCTCGCCGATCTGATCGCCCGCCGGGCTCGCGATCCGGTCCGCGTCAATCAGGTTGCCGCCATACGGCAGCACCCCGTTGAAGCGCCCCGGCGCCTGCACCACCACCTTGATGCGATCATTCCGCAGGAAATAGTCGCCCACCAGCCCCTGCGAAGCCGGGCCCGGCACGCGCTCCGCGGCCATGTTCTCGACGGTCAAGCGCCCCGCAGCAGCGACGGCCGGGCCCCCCTCCGGCGGGAGCTCGGGATACCAGGACGCGAGCGGATCGCCGGCGAGGTCGGGAGGGCCCACCTCCATCGACGGCTCGCAGGCGCAGAGGAGGAACAGCGGCAACGCGAGCGCAACGAACGCGTGACGGGACGGCGACATGTCGCCAGCCTATCCCGTGATATAAGAAAGGACCACCCGCGAGCGAGCCCCCATGAGCGCACCCACCGCATCCATCTACGAACGCATCGGCGGCCACGAGGCCATCTTCGCCACCGTCGATTCCTTCTACGCGAAGATCATGGCCGACGACGAGCTCTTTCCAGCACAGTGGGATCCGAAGCTTGGAATTCACGTGACTTGAAGTCGCGGCCGCACTGACCCTATAGTGAGTCGTATTAATTTAAATCATACCAACATGGTCAAATAAAACGAAAGGCTCAGTCGAAAGACTGGGCCTTTCGTTTTAATCTGATCGGCACGTAAGAGGTTCCAACTTTCACCATAATGAAA
>JADMIO010897337.1_pt1 | contig 59537 bp, 53 predicted proteins | sample 8958161 | NCBI WGS metagenome assembly JADMIO01 (sample SAMN16585339, study PRJNA669376) | soil metagenome | isolation source: Crop rotation soil | place: USA: Cullars Rotation, Alabama | collected 2011 | reverse complement strand
GCCGCGACTTCAAGTCACGTGAATTCCAAGCTTCGGATCCCACTGTGCTGGAAAGGTGCTACTTGTCCCGCCTCCGGCTGAATTTTCGCGAAAAGCTGATTTCGTCTCGCGGCCGTCGGCAATCTCGGCGGTGCCGCCATCATGCGATCGAGTCTCGGGTCTTCGAACTTGATCGAACTCGATCCCTTCGGAATCTCCACATAGTACGTACCGCTAATCACCGAGAGCGGATGAAGGTGCAGCGAGTGCGCCGTTTGCGTCGACATGATGTTTACCCAACAGCTCGTCATTTCAAGATGACCGCCTTGCAAATCGAACTCGAGATGGCGCGCGAATTTTTTCGCGTGGCGATCGATCGCTTCGCGCAACTCTTCGAAGTGCGGAAAGCGTTGGTGAAGATCGGTGATCGAGCCGTATGAAGTGTAGCCGCCGACGTAATTGTCTTCCGACCACTCTTCGCCTTCGGGATCGGTTTCGCGAACGAGATGGCATTGCTCCGCGAGCTCACGGTTGAATTTTTCGACGCCGCTCGATTTCAATTTTTCAAGATAGATCGAAGTGGGAAACCAATCTTGCACCGGCATTAAATATCCCGGATCCAGTGGCAAGTGTAACCGCCCGGATTTTTCTGCAAGTAATCTTGATGGTATTTTTCAGCCGAATAGAATTCTTTAGCGGCAACGATTTGGGTCACCACCGGCTTTTTCCATTTCGCCTCGGCTTCTTTCTTCATCGCCTCTGCGGTTTCTTTTTGCGTTTCCGAAGTAAAGAAAATCGCGGATCGGTATTGGCTCCCGCGGTCATTGCCTTGGCGGTCGACCGTCGTGGGGTCGTGGATCTTGAAAAACCAGCGTAAGAGCTCTGCAAACGAAAGGACGTTCGGGTCGAACTCGACGCGAATGGATTCAGCGTGACCGGTGTTGCCGACTTTCACGGTTTCGTAAACGGGGTTTTTCGTAACACCGCCGGTGTAACCGACCTCGGTATCGAGAACGCCCGGGACCGCGCGAAGAAGCTCTTCGACGCCCCAGAAGCAGCCGCCGGCCAGGATCGCGATTTCTTTTTTGGATTCGGATTGATTCATAGGTTTCAAGACCCTAGCAAAGATTGAGTTCGCGGAAAAGTGCAGGTTAGAATATTGCCAGATAGCGAGGTCGAATGAGCGGCAATGACGACGGCAAAGATAGCGGTACCCCGGGCGAGCAAACTCCGCTCGAGCGCTATCTCGCTAAACAAAAGCAGGCGAAAGCGGCCAAGCACGAGATGCCGAAGCCGACGACGCGCGGCTGGGTGAAATCGACCGAGCCCGTCGCCGCAAAACCGACTCCGCCCTCGCGCGATCCAAATGAAGAGAAGTTACTGGAAGTTGGAGTTCCGCTTCCGCCCCCGCCGGTTGATAGCGGGACCCGCACTCGGGGTTTTGAGCCGCCTCCTTCCGAAGAAACATTGTTCGAGCCCGGAGATATGTTTCCGCGCATGATCGCGTTCATGATCGATTGCGTGATCATTTCGGCGCTGACGTGGCCGGTGCAGGGGATTTGGCTCGCGGTGTTCAACGTGTTTTCGAGCAGCACTCTCGAGTTCACCTCGGGAGCCATTCGATTCTTAAGCATGTACACGGTCGTCTTCGGTTACTACGGCTGGTTCTACACGAAAAAAGGCGCATCTCCCGGAAAACTGATCGTGGGTCTTCAAGTCGTCGATTCAGCAGATGGAAGCCGGCTCAATTATTGGCGTGCGTTTTTCCGCGAAGCGGTCGGCAAGTGGATTTCAGCGGTACCGTTAGGCATTGGCTTCATCACGGCGTTCTTCCGCGATGATCGCCGCGCGCTGCACGATCTGCTCTTCGATACCGCGGTGGTCCGTGGGCCTTCGGCACGAAACAAAACCTAGACCTAAGCCGCGCGCCGCTTTCTTTCTAGCTAGGGGCTTGCGTGATAATCTTTCGGCTTCATATTGAGTTTTAGCCCGAAGGAGCCTCGATGCTTTCCTCCCAACTCGTTCGCAAGGTGCTCGAATCCGCATTATCGAACGGCGCCGATTTCGCGGAAATTTTCGCCGAAGAATCTTACTCGAGCGAGCTCTCGATGATCGATTCGAAGCCAAACACGGCGCTCGTCGGAAAAATGTACGGCGCAGGGATTCGTCTTTTTTACGGCGTCGAGCAGATTTACGTGACGACGAACGATTTGAGCGAAGCGGGCTTGATGAAAGCGGCCCGCACGGCGGCCCTTGCGAAGAAGGGCGAAGCAAAAGGTCAGGTGGGCGAGTTCACTCCCACCGACTTCGACGAGCTTCACGTTTATGGCGTGCGCCCGCGCGAATATGATCGCGATAAGAAATTCTCTTGGCTGAAAGCGATGGATTCCGCTGCCCGCGCCCGCAGCTCCATGGTCGTGCAAGTAGAGCCAAAACTGATCGAGAAAACGCAGAAGATCTTGGTCGCCAATTCTCTCGGAGTTTGGGCGGAGGACGAGCGCTGCTACGTGCGCGCCGTCGTTTCGACTTTGCTCGAAGACAAAGGAACTAAGCAATCGTCGAGCGAAGTGCGCGGAACTCTAGGAACGAGCGATTACTTCGAGTCGATCGATTTTAAAGAAATGGCGGAGATGTCGGTCGATCGTGCAAAACTTTTGATTCACGCGGATTACGCTCCGGCCGGCGAAATGCCGGTCATCATCGACCAAGGCTTTGGCGGCGTGATTTTCCATGAAGCGTGCGGTCACGGCCTCGAGACAACCTCGGTAGCGAAGAATGCGTCGGTTTTCGCAGGCAAGCTCGGCGAGAAGATTGCTGCCGATTGCGTAACGGCGATCGACGACGGCACGATGGCGAACACATGGGGATCTTTGAACGTCGACGACGAAGGAATGAAAACGAAGAACACGACGCTCATCGAAAAAGGCGTTTTGAAAAGCTACATCGTCGATCAAATGGGTGCGAAGCAAACTGGCTTTGAGGCGACCGGCTCGGGCCGCAGACAGAATTATAAGTTTGCTCCGGCTTCGCGCATGCGAAACACGTACATCGCCGCCGGCCAAGACTCTCTCGAAGACATGATCCGCGACATCGACTACGGCCTCTACGCGAAGAAGATGGGCGGCGGTAGCGTTTCGCCAGGCACGGGCGATTACAACTTCGCAACTCAAGAAGCGTACATCATTCGAAACGGAAAAATCGAAAAGCCAGTGAAGGGCGCGACGCTCATCGGGCGCGGTATCGAAACGCTCGGTCGCATTACCCGCGTTAGTAAAGAGCTCACGCTCGAAACCGGGATGTGCGGTTCTGTCAGCGGCAGTATTCCGACCACAGTCGGTCAGCCGGCTTTGACCGTTTCGAAGATTCTCGTCGGAGGGCGCGCATCATGATGCAAGAACTCAATATCGAGCCATCGTTTAAAAAGATCGAAGACCTCGCGAAAAAAGAAGGCGTCGAAGTCGAGCTTCTCCTCGAGAGAACCGAGAAATTTTCGACTTCTTTCCAAAAGGGCGTTCCGGAAAAATTCGATTCCTCGCAAAGCCATTGCGCAGGTTTTCGGGTAATCGCGGGAGGCTTTGAAGGATATTCGTATTCCGAAAACCTTTCCGACGATTCGCTGACCGAAGCGTTTCAGGAAGCTTTGAAGAACGCGAAGTTCACGGCGCAAGCCGCAGACCCCTCGCGAAAAGTTGAATTGATCGGAGACCAGGGCGGAGCGAAAGAAGATCCGCGCCTTTTCAACGATTCGCTAAAGGAGATCGACGTTCCGCAGAAGCTCGAGCGCGCCCGCGTTTTGGAGCAGACCGCTTTGCAAACCGATCCGCGGATTGCGACGGTTCCTTACAATGGCTACACGGAAGCGGAATCCGAATTTCAAATTTTGAATTCAAAAGGCGTTCGCCGCAGACAGCGGCAAACTTCGGTCTTCGGCTACGCATACTGTTTGGCGAAAGACGGCGAAGAGTCGCGGATGGCGGGCGAAGGTCATTTCACGCGTGTCGCGAAGAATTTCGATCCGGCCGGGATCGCACGAACGGCGGCACTGAAAGCAGTGCGAAAGCTGGGCGCGACTCCTCCGGAAACGGGAATGTATCCCGTCGTGATCGACGCGGAAGTTGCCGCCGAGTTCTTCGGTTTGATCTCCGGTTACTTTTCGGCGAAAGCCGTTTTTCAAAAGAAATCTTTGTTCGCCGGCGACAACGGGCAAGCGGTTGCAAGCCCTGCGATCACTATCGTCGACGATCCGTTTCTCGACGGCGGAACGGGCACGCGCTCGTTCGATAGCGAAGGCGTTCCGAGCCAGCGCACCGAAATTATTTCCAGTGGCACGCTGAAATCGTTTTTAACGAATTCAGTTTACGCAAAACGCATGGGGCTTCCCCTCACGGCGAACGCTTCGCGCGGAGCGCGCTCGGAGCTCGATATCGACGTTTCAAATTTCGTGATCGCTCCCGGCAAGCGCTCGCTCGAAGAGCTTCTCGCTCAGCAAAAGCGCGTGATCTACATCACCGATTTCACCGGCTACCATGCGGGATTCCAAGCGGGTTCAGGGGATTTTTCTTTTCAAAGCGAAGGCGAGCTTTACGAAGACGGAAAATTCGTCCGTCCGCTCTGCAACTTCGTGACGAGCGGAAACATCAAACAAGTTTTGAAGGATGTCGTCGAGGTCAGCTCGCGCGTCTTGCCGCCGACGGGCTCTGTACTAGCTCCAGATATTCTCGTTCGGGAGCTTTCGATCGCCGGGAAGTGAGCTCGTCGTTAATGGCCGCGTGGTCTTGAACGGTGTTCATGGCTTCGATGAGATTCAAAAGCGCGTAGTCGACGGAATAAAGCCGGAGATCGTTCGTCAGATGTTTCCATTGGACGAACGAGAGGGACGGTTCGCTCGTACGCGGATCCATTCCTACTTCGAAATGCCCGAGAGAAAATTTCTCGTTCCATTGGTTCGCGAGCATCACGAGCTTGCGAAGATCTTTCGTTGGCGGCTTCATTTCCGAAACCATGAGCAGCATCGGAGTTTCCTCTGGCACTCTCATTTCAAAAGAAATTCCGGTGGCAGATTGTTGAATGGTCGCTTCGGCGAACCGCTTCGGGCCGATGAAGCACGAGTGGTCGTCGGCGAGAGTCTTCGTCACTTCGCCGAAAACGCGCTCGACGCTGCCTTGAAAAACGTTACGTGCGTAGTTGATGTACCGGTTTCGGATGCCGCTCTTCGAGAGATATTGGCTTTGATACATTTCGAAGCAGAACGCTCCAGCCGCACTGCTGCGATGGATACGGTCTTCGAGAAGACGGGCGAAACGAACCATCGAAAGAATATCGATCAACGCATTTTCGGCTTCGTCTTGCGTGCGGCCTTTTAAGCCGAGAAACGACGAGCGTACTATGATCGTTCGTCCTTCTACGGCCGCATCGTTTTGTGTTTTCAAAACACTGACGCCGCGGAGGCCGAAATTTTCTGAAGCGATCAAACGGTTGTAGTCGAGATCGCTGACGCCTTCGAGGCACTCGAAACGAAGCGCCATCCGGGCTTGTACCACTTGAAACGTTTCGCCGCCCAATTTCGTGTCGGAGGTTTCTACTTCGATCGCATGCGGAGCTTGCGGACCGAGCGCGATCTTCAGCCGTTCCATTCCGAGACACTCGATCGTCGCATCCGGAAATGCGGAGCGCAGGCGCACGACGAGGCGTGGGATCAATCCAGACGACATGGCGCTCCTTTCAGACACGATTAGGTGCAGATTCTAACGCTTCGGCTGGACCGAAGTCGGGCTTGATCGATGGATTGGTAAGGTTTAATGAAGATCGGTCAGATCAAATCAAGCTAGAGCTGTTTCCCAGGCAACGGTACTGCCATGACTGCTCTTTCTAACAACGAGACGGTTCGCGATTTGGTCTTTGAGCTCTGGAACGTGAGAGATGATCCCGACGAGCCGCCCACCGCTGCGAAGCCCGCTGAGAGAATCCATCGCGAGATCGAGCGCCTCGGGATCGAGTGTTCCGAATCCTTCGTCGACAAAAACTGCATCGAGACGAACGCCGCCGAGATGCGCTTGCACGACGTCGGAAAGTCCCATGGCGAGAGCGAGCGAAGCGAGAAAGCCTTCGCCGCCGGAGAGAGACGACGTCGGCCGCGTTTTTCCGCTGAGTGCGTCTTCGACTTCGACATCGAGGCCGGCCGCTTTTCGTTTGTCTTCCACTCCGCGCGCACGGCGTAAAACGAATTGTCCGCGGCTCATCGTGAAGAGCCTGCGCGAAGCTTGTTCCAAAACTTCGTCGAGACGGGCAGCGAGGACATATCGCTGGAAGCTAACGCGGGAAAGATTCGGATGGCGGCCCGCCGCGACCTCCGAAAGTCTACCGATCTTCGCGTGTTCGCTCGCAAGCGAAGCGCCGTCTTCGGTCAGCTTTGCGATTCGCTCTCTCATCGACTCGGTCGTCTTCAAGCTGTTTTCAAGATGCAGTTTTTCGGCGAGCAAGCGCGATTGCTCGTCGGTCGCTTTTGCTTTTTCCTGTTCCAGCCCTGCTAAATCTTCGTCAGTGGGTGGAGCGCCTTTGATCTTGGCGCTTAATTCAGAAACGCGGGTGACCGTGACCGTGGCGTCGCGATCGAAATCGCGAATCGATTTTTCGAGCTGCGCAAGCTCCTGCGCTGGAATCGCAGCGGCAACACAGGCTTCCAGCGTGGCAAACGCTGCGTTTTTCAGGGCGGCGGTCCGCTGCTTCGTGAGCTCTGACTTCTCTTTCATTCGGCGATCCGCTTCTTCTTGCAAAGTGCGAACGCGCGCTTGAATAGCTGCGAGCTCTGCCTTCGCCGAATCTCTTTTTTCGGTCGCAGCTTTCAAGCCCGTATCGAATTCTTCGATTTTTTTAGTCAATGCTTGGCCGCGAGTCTTGATCGCCTCGAGACTCCGGTCCTCTTCGGGAACGGAGGACTCGAGTTGGCGAACGGAGCCAGTGAGCGCGTCGAGCGTGCGACGGCTTTCGTCGACGCGATCTTGCTTTTTCTTCCGGTCCAATTCTGCTTCGGTAAGGAGGCCGCGAAATGAATCGGCTTCCAGCTGAAGTTTCTCGTTGGCTTCGTCGATCGTTTTCAGGAGACCTTCGGCAGAAACCGCGCGATCGGTCGAAGCGACGGCTGCGGGGTTTTGCGCAAAAGACCGGGAAGGTTTTGAATCCATTTTCCGGAGCAAATCGCCAAGCGCGCGCCATTCCGATTCGAGCTTTCCGGCCGCGAGTTTTCTTTGGCTCAAGCCGAGCTTGAGATCGGAAAGACCGTGCTCGAGAAATTCGATCGTTTCTTTCGTCGGTCCGTCTTCGGTTTTCCGGGCAGGCTTGGGGTGCTCAAGGCTTCCGCAAACGGCGCACGGCTTTCCGTCTTCGAGAGATTCCGCTAAGCGGGACGCTTCACTGAGATGAAACAGCATTTGTGCGCGCTTCAATTCCGTTTCGCGAACCGCGATCGCTTTTTCCGTCGCTTCGTGAAGGCCCGAGATCTGCGATTGCAACTCTCCGGCGCGATGGAACGAATTCCACAGCGTAGAGTATTCCGCTTCCGCGGCCTCTTTCTCGTAAAGGGCGACGGCTTTTTCGGCAGCGATAAGTTTTTCTTTTTGCTCACTTAGTTGCTTTGCCGCAATGAAGACCTGCTTCAGGCGGTCTCGTTCAGCGCGGGAGTTTTCGATTTCTGTTTTCGTGAGCGCGATCGAAGCGAGCTGGGCGTCCGCGGCTTTCGCTCGTTCGGCGACCGCCGCTTCGTTTTTCAATGCCGAGTCGCGATCTCCCGCGAGGCGAAGAAGATCTTTTTCAAGTGTGAGCCATCTCGAATTCAATTCGACGACCGGACGCGCCCGTTTTTCGTCGTCGACTCGTTTCAAGTCTCGCTCGTGTTGCGGCCGCAGCGATTCGATTTCTTGGAGATGCCGCTTTGTTTTTTCAAGTTCCGTAAAGGCTTGCTTCAGCGCGCGCGCTTCTTCGAGTTTTCGTGAAGCAAGCTCACAAGACTTCTTGATCGACGGCTCGAGCGTTACGACCTCCGCGAGGCGCTTCGACATCTGCTCGAGTCTTACGCCAAGCTCTTCGGCGCTGGCTACTTCGAGCGAAGTTAAAAGGCTCTCGAGTGTCCGTTTCTTGTTCGCGATTTGTTCCGAGACGACGCGGCTTCGCTCTTCCAAAAGATCTTCAATCTTTTGAAATCGATCGGTTCTGAACAGGCGTGCAAGCAGACGCTCTCTTTCGTCGGAACCTGCGGAAAGAAACTTTCTGAACTGTCCCTGCGGCAGAACCACGACTTGCCGGAACTGTTCCTCCGACATTCCTAAGAGCTCGTTGATTGCGGCATCCGTTTTCTTTTCGCCCGCGGCGAGGAGCTGCCACTCGCCGGAATCGAGATCCGACGAGCTATTTCCGCCGACGAGTTTCTCGAGCGAGCCGTCGGGATTCACCGTCCGCAATCCCTCGCCGCGCTTTTTCTTGAGCATCTGTCGCGGCTCCCTGCGCGCCCGATAAACTTCGCCACCGATCGCGAATTCGAGGACCGCTTCGGTCGAGAGATCGTCGCTTGAAAGATCGCTTCGCAATCCCTCAGGGTTCCGGTCCGATCCGCTCGCGCGGCCGAATAGAGCGAAGCTAATGCCGTCTAAGATCGAAGTTTTTCCGGCGCCGGTCGCTCCGTGAATCAGGAATAAACCGTCGGCGCCGAGTTTTCTAAAATCGACTTCAGCGGTTTTTGAATAAGGGCCGAATGCTTTCATCCGGAGGCGCAGCGGTCTCATGCGTTGCCCGCCAAGATCTCGCGATCGAGTTCGCGAATGATTTCGGAAATCGCATCGACCTCTTCGGGCGACATCGGCTCTCCTGTCGTGTCGTTGACGAATTCCGCAAAGAGATCGAGCTCGCTGATGCGCTGACGGTCTTTTCTGCGTTCGAGCGCGGGCAATTCGTCGGGAAGAAATCCGCCGACGCGGCTGACGTGCAATAAATTCGGATAAGCCGCCCGCAGCTGAGCCGCGGCGTCGATGACCGGCCCTGGATCAGTAAGGCCTACCAGCACGTAATCCTCTTTATCGGAATCGGAAGCGGCGCCTTCGATCACCGCGCTCAAAGTATTTTCAATATAACGGAGCGCGCGGAGCGGTTTCAGTGGGTGAAGTGCAGTTTCTACTTTCCCGTCGCCACCGATCCGAATTTCTGTGACCGATTTTTCGAGTCCGATTTCGGATTTCGAATAGTGGAGAAGCGAGCCTGAATAGCGAATGTTTTCTTCGCCCGCCGCTTGTGCGCGGTGTAAATGGCCGAGGGCCGTGTAAGCGAAACCATCAAAGGCGTCAGCCGAGACGTGCGAAGATCCACCAATAAAAAGATCGCGCTCGGAGTCGCTCGTCTGCGCGCCGACGACGAAGGCATGCGATAGCAGCACTGCCGGCGTCGCGTTGTCGTGCTTTAAGCGAATTGCATCGCAAAGCGCTCGCACGGCTTCATCAGGGCTTCTCAGATTTAATCCGAGGTAATCGCCGATCAGCCGGGGCTCCAAAAACGGGATTCCATAAACTGAAACGCTTGAGTCGCCGCTGCTAATGGTCACGGGATTTAATGCGTCTTCAGGTTTCGAAAAAATTGTTAGGCCGCGGTAGCGAAGCAGTCGCGATGCGAAACCTACGCGGTCGGCTGAATCATGGTTCCCCGGAATGAGGATCACTTTTAAGCTGCGGTCGATGACTGTCTTACCCAGAAATTCATCGAAGAGGCGAACCGCAGATTCGGGCGGAGTGGGGCGGTCGAAGAGGTCGCCGGCGACTAAAAGCGCATCCGGCGCTAAACGATCGATCAAAACCAAAATTTGTTCGAGTGCGGCAGTTTGGTCTTCGAGCATGCTTCGGCCATGAAGCAAACGTCCGAGATGCCAATCCGATGTGTGCAGTAAACGAATCATTGCGGGCATAATGCGAGACTCAAATCTTCGCTTCAAGCGGTATAGCGACGCGTTGCAGCCGGGAGCCTGGGTAGTTTTCCTTCCTTGTTAGAGGGCGTGTTGCGGTGGTTAATCAACGTCTTAACAAATGATAAGCAGCTGGAGTTTACAGTGTCCAAGGCGAATACCGCCGAGCAAGGCGTCGCTTCTTCCGAAGAACGATCCGGAGTGAGTGAACAGCGTCGTCGAGAGCTTGCGGACTTCCTCCGTACTCGCCGCGAAAAAATTAAACCGGAACAAGTCGGCATCATGCATCTTTCAAGACGCCGCACGCCTGGCTTGCGCCGTGAAGAAGTCGCGGAAATGGCCGGAGTCGGGACGACTTGGTACACCTGGCTCGAGCAAGCGCGGGACATTCAGCCATCATCCGAAGTTTTGCGCCGACTTTCCTCAGCATTGCGAATGAACTCGGCAGAAACGAAGCATCTCTTCACCTTGGCCGGAAAAGCTCACGGCATCGATCCCGATTTTTCTAAAAACGATATTCCATCGCCAGGGCTTCTGAAGTTTTTCAACGGGCTTCCGCAAGCGGCGTTCCTCGTCGGTAGTCGCTGGGATATCTTGGCGCTCAATCCGGCAATGTCGCAGGGATCATCGACTTCGCCATCCGGCGCACGGGTCGGGCAGAATTACATCGAATACATTTTTACTCAGAGACATTTACTCAAAAACTGGGAGTCTAATTGCCGCCGGCTGCTTGCGGAATTCCGTGCGAGCCTCGGGGATTCCGTCGATCACCCTTGGGTGATCGAGGCGATCGAAAAACTCCGCGAGACTTGCCCCGAGTTCGAAGGCTGGTGGAAAGAGCACGACGTCCACGACAACAGTCCAGCTATCGTCGAGACGCATACGAAGCACAACGGCTTCAGCCGCTTTGAGCGCATCGTCTTACTCGCTTCTGAAAATCCACGCCTCAAATTTCTAATCTTTTCTCCGCTGGACTAATCGAGCCTAAAATCCGCTAAAATGGCTCATGCCCGGAACTTATTTCTTAAAGCCATGGACTCCTGCGCCAGCTCCTTCTGAGTTGACCGTGGAGTTAAGTCGTACTGGCGATATGATCCGTTTCGCATTCGAGATGAATGGCGATCTTTCGCAAGTCGTCTTTGCGCCGTTGAAACCGAAGGCAGAAAGAAAACGCGTCGATGGGCTTTGGGAGACGACCTGCCTCGAGCTCTTCCTCGGCACCGATAACGAAAATTATTTCGAATTCAATTTTTCGCCGGCCGGGGATTGGAACGCGTACGCATTCGATTCTTACCGTAAAGGCATGCGGCCTGCCGAGGCGGATGTCGTTATCGAGGACGTCGGCTTCGATCGGGAAAAATTCCGGATGCGGGGATCGTTACGCGGAAGATTTTTTTCGCGCGCGGTCAGCGATGTCGGTGCCACGGCGGTCGTCGAAACGTATGGAAAACAGAAACACTATTGGGCCGTCAAACACGCGGGAACGAAGCCAGATTTTCATCTACGCTCGGGCTTCTCAATTCAACTCAAAGACAGTTCAGCTTCAGGGGAAACATAATCAATGATCAAGCTCGGCGTCGATCGTCTCTTAGAATCCAAGGAACTTCAAAACGAGCTCGCTTCCAAGCGCGTCGCGCTTCTTGCGCACCCGGCATCGATGACGAAAGACTTCCGCCACTCGCTCGATGCACTCGCGAAATGCGTGAACCTGACGGCCGCCTTCGGTCCGCAGCACGGCATGCGTGGAGAAAAGCAAGACAACATGGAAGAGACACCGAACTACGTTGATCCGCAGCTGGGGATTCCGGTTTTTTCTCTCTACGGTGAAGTGCGCCGGCCCTCGGAAAAAATGATGGACACGTTCGACGTCATCTTGGTCGATTTGCAAGACGTCGGAACGCGCATCTATACGTTTTTGACGACGCTTCTTTACGTTTTAGAAGAGTCCGCACGTTTCAAAAAAACAGTTTGGGTTTTGGACCGGCCGAATCCGGCGGGCAGACCTGTCGAAGGAAGTTTTTTGCGGCCCGGTTGGGTGAGTTTTGTCGGAGCCGCGGAAGGATTGCCGATGCGCCACGGGCTTACGCTCGGTGAAGCGGCACTCTGGTTCAAGAAAACGCTTTCAATCGACGTCGACGTGAAAGTCGTCTCGATGGAAGGTTACGAGCCGACCAAGGGCCCTGGCTATGGTTGGCCACTCGGCGAAATTTCGTGGGTGAATCCGTCTCCGAACGCGGCGACGCTCAGTATGGCGCGCTGTTTTCCGGGAACGGTTTTAATCGAAGGTACGCAACTCTCCGAGGGTCGCGGAACGACACGTCCACTTGAAACTTTGGGCGGCCCCGGCATGGATATGGAGAAGATCTTTAAGGAGATGGAGCGGATTGCGGCTCCGTGGATGAAGGGCTGCCGTTTGCGGGATTGCTTCTTTATGCCGACGTTTCACAAGCACGCCGGAAAAATCATTCCGGGTTTCCAAATTCACGTCGACGATGCCGCTTACGATCACGAAGCGTTCAAGCCGTACCGTCTCGTCGGTCTTTGGTTGAAGGCGATTCGCAATCTCCATCCCGATTACGGAATCTGGCGTGACTTCCACTATGAGTACGAAAAAACCCGTCTCGCCTTCGACTTGATCAACGGTGGCCCTCAATTGCGCGAATGGGTCGACGATCGGAGCGCTCAAGCGGGCGATCTCGATGCGATCTGCAAGCCTGACGAAGCGCTGTGGATCGAGCGCCGCCGCGATTTTCTTTTGTATCCCGCTTAAAGCGGCTGATTGTTTTTTAAGAATCCGCTCAAGTCGACGAACTTCGCGTCTTGGATGCCGATGTTTTTTCCCGTCGAATCCGTGACTGGAGGAAAGCGGAACGTTTCAAGGGTCTTTCCATTTCGGTCGATCCGAATCGCAAAATTCGCTTCCTTGGGGAGTGAATAAAGCAAAGTGCCGTCTGGTAAAAGCTGGACGCCACCAGTTGCGGGGGCAAAGAATGCCGACGGTGGATCCGTGCGGTATCGCCACTCGATTTTTTTTGCGACCGGGTTGTACTCGAGCAAGCTGGAGTTTTGCTGACCGGATTCGACGTTTTCGTACATCAGCAAGTTCCCGTTCGGCAGAACTTGCACGTCATGATAATTTGGCGACCCACTGATAGTGCGTTGATCGAGCTGCCAAAGAATCTTTTGCAGATCGGGACTCAAAATCATGATTCGGCCGGGCCCGATACAATTGACGATTACGTTTCCGGTCTTAAATGCGGGAATGACGGCGGCAGAAGCGTTTTCTTGAATTTCGTAATACGAATTCATATGGGTGAATTCGAAATCCGCCGAAAAGCCGCTATCGGGATCCCAGTTGAACTTCCCGAGAGTTTTCAAACTCACGGGCTCGAGCTCTTTTCTGTGATCATATATTTTGAAGGAGCTGAGAATTTTTCCGGAAGTGTTCACGCGATGGAGAACGTCGAAACGGACCGTATGTCCTTTAAGCTTCTTAAGCTCCGAGCTTCCGACGAGAATATCGCCCGCACTCGTTTGGGTAATGATGTGATGCGTGTGCATCGGAAGATTCCACTTTCCAGCGGAAGTCCGGTCGTAAAAGATCAGACCTGCTGTGTAGCCCATGAGAAAAGTTCCGTCGTTGAGGAACACACACCGGTTGCCGGGAACCCGGCGAACGAGATTAGCTTTCGAATCGAAAAGCGAGCAGCCGACTTGGATCAATCGTGTGTCATGCGGAACAACGACTACGTCGGTCTTTTTTCCGGTAAAAACGAAGGCGCCTACCAGCGCAACGGCAATCAGCAACACTGGCATTGAACAACAGTCCTTTCAGAGTGGCCGATAATATTTCAAGAACTGGCGAAGGTCTCTTAATTTTGCATCCTGGAAGCGGACGCGAACTCCATTGACATCTTTAACCGAAGGAAACTCGACGGTCTCGAGAATCTGTCCTCTGCGATCGATGCGGCGAGCGCGGTCGGCGCTGGTCGGATCACTGAAAAAAAGCGAACCGTCTTCGAGGAGTTGCACTCCGCCCGTAGCTTCGACGTAAAACTCGGATGGCGGATTGGCTGCATAAACCCAGGCAATTTGATTTTGTAACGGGTCAAACTCGATAAGCCGGGAGCTTGGACTTCCGTTCTGGATATTTTCATACATGAGTATTCTACCGTTCGGTAAAACTTGAACATCATGAAAATGGTCCGAACCAGCGATGGTTCTCTGGTCGAGCCGCCATAAGATTTTTTTTAGGTCGGGACTTAAAACTAGGACACGCCCCGGTCCGATTGAATTAACGATGATATTGCCTTTTTCGAAGGCGGGGAACTGGGACTCTGCCGAATTTCTCGGAATCTCGTAGTACGAATTCATGTGAGTGAATTCTCGTTTAGCTTCAACGGTGCTCTCAGAGTCCCAATCGAAATTTCCCATTTCGGCAAGTGACGTGGGTTCGAGCTCTTGTCGATAGTCCGCGAAATGAAATGAGTTCTTAATCTGGCCGGATGGGTCGATGCGGAGAAGGACGTCGAAGCGGACCGGCGTTCCTTCAACGATACGAACTTCCGAGGTTCCGACGAGGAAGTCGCCGGACTCGGTCCTGGTAAGGATATGATGGGTGTGCATCGGCAAGCGCCAAACCGGAACTGAAAGGCGATCGTAGAAAACAAGGCTTTTTGAATCACCTGCGACGAATCGGCCGTCCTCAAGGTAGAGGCAGCGACCGCCCGGCGTTTTTAGAACTAGGTTGCCGTCCATGTCGTAGACCGTACAGGCCACTTGAACTAGCCGGGATTGATCGATCTCGCGACTCTTTGCCGTTAGGACAAGAATACCAATGAAAGCGGCGATCAGGGCAACCGGCATGGCGTAGAGCGTAGAAACGCCAACATCGAAACACAAGCAAAATGAGCTTTTAGTTGACCTCTCCGGCCGAAGGAATCGACCATGCTCGGATGAATAAAATATTTTGGATTTTGTTCGTCAGCCTTTGCGTCAGCGCGCAGACTCGCGCGGAAACGCAAGAGGCGGATCCGCAATCGTTTGCCGGAAAACGCGTTATGAACGGAATGCGGCTCGAGGATTTTAAAGACTTCGAAAAAACGTGGCACTTCGTGACGGTCCGTTTTCGTAAAGACACCAACGAAATGCGTATCACTTATGCGAACGATGCTGCTTGGGAAGCGCTCGCAAAAGGCGGAACGGAGTATCCGAAAGGCGCCGTGTTCGCGAAAATCGGAATCGCCACGAAAGAAGATCCGGCGTTCACTTCATCCGCGGTCCCGAACGGAGCGAGACGTTTTCAGTTCATGGTTCGCGATCCGTCTGAGAAATTCAAATCGACCGACGGTTGGGCTTATGGGCTCTTCGATGCGAACGGCGGCACTTTTCCCGAAGATCCGGAGCACACTTCGCAGGCCTGCGCCGCTTGCCATCGATTGGTTCCTGAGCGCGGATACGTTTTTTCGCAAGCGATGGTGAAATCGCCGTTTCTTCTCGGGGCCCCGGAGAAGCCGCATCCCGTGACCGAAACGAACAACGTCAAATTTATCGATCAAGCTTTGTCGGCGCTGCCGGCAAAAGTCGCGCAGGCATTTCCGAAGGGTACGGCATCGGTTCGCATGCTCGAAGGTCCGATACGAAAGCATCTCTTTCAAGGAACTCTCGATGAAGTCAGGCCGATTCTCGCTAGCGAAGTGGTGAAGAGCGGAAAGCCCGCCATACTGATGAGCGAAGACGGCCGCCGCTATTCGATTGTTCATGAAGAAGCCAATGAAGCTTGCGGAAAATATGCGGCTCTCAAAGGTGTCGCTAACATCTATTTCAAAAAAGATGACAAATATGAAGTTAGCTTCTGTCACCCGCGATAGCGCTCAGCTGATCGTTTTGCTTTTCGCTTTGGCCGGCTGCGCATCCGCACCGCCAAAGATGGCGACGGGCCCAGCGGCTGCTTTGGAAATCCCCGCAGAGCTTCGCTCGAAAGTCGAAGTGCGTGAGTTTTCGATGGCGACGGGCGAGCTGGCCGATGCCTTCATAAAAAGCCGTATCGAGAGCTTTCAATCGCTTCTTCATCCCGGCGCGGACCCGTATTTCGGAATGCGCGTTCCTGGTCCGACTTGTGAGGATTCGAAGCGGCCACCAATGAAGACGGGTCAGGGCAGCGTGAGCCAAACTACGATTCATGTTTACGCGACCGAGCAGCATGTCTTCGGCGCCTGCGATGAGAAGCTCGATCGCTTGAAGACACAAATCACATGGGTTTATTGTCCGGTCGAAAAAACTTTATTCGAAGCGAAGTATTTTTATCCGGCGAATCAGCCCTGGCACGAAGAGCCGGTCGCACACTGCCGTTAATCAACCGGCTTTTGTTTCTTTCGTAAAGACGATGCTCGAGCCCAAGCTCAGCAAAATTAGAAGCGCGCCGGCAGCGCCTTGAGTAGTTAACGTCTCGCCTAGAATGACGATCGCAAAGAACGTAGCGAATGGCGATTCCAGCAAAAACAAAAGGCTAGCGACCGACGGAGAGATGACTTTCTGAGCCTTCACTTGCAGGGCAAACCCGATCAGCGTCGAACCAATGGCGAGCATCAAGAGCCCGAAAAGGGACCGGCCTGTCGGCATCGAAAGCGGCTCTAAAATAAACACGGCAACGAGCGGAATCGCTCCGGCCCAAAACGACTGGTACACGTTGAACTTGAACGCGGAGCCGATGCGATCGCCGATCAAGCCAAACCAAAGAATGTGAACCGCGGCGAGAAACGCGCAACCCAAGGTCATCGTGTCGCCAATGTTCCAGCTCGTTGCTTCGGCGCCTTCGGAAAAACGTGGCCAACCGCAGACGAGTGCGACGCCGATCAACGCGAGCAGAACGTAGACGACGTGATAGCGGGGTACAGTGCGCTTTAAGAAGCGGAATTCGAGAAGTGGAACGATTAAAATATAGAGGACAGTGATGAATCCGCTTTTGGTCGCGGTCGTGTAGCGAAGCCCCCAAGTTTGGAGGATCAAAGTTCCACTGATCAGAAGCCCGGGAACGAGGGCGAGTTTAAAAAGCTTAAAGTCGAACGACTTACGGCCGGCCAACAGGACCGCTCCGCCGACGGCGAAGGCGATCACGAAACGCCATGCTTGAATGGCGAGCGGGCTCAGCTGTTCGAGCGCGAAGACGGCCGCGACGAAACCGAAACCCCAAAGGGCACCTGCTAAGACTAATTCTGGGACGGCCGTTGTTTGCGGTTTCATGCGGACTTCACTTAGAAGGGACGTCGGCGCGTGAGTCAAATTGATTGTGTTTCACACTGCCGTCGAGTCCAATCTTAACTGAATGATTCGAAATCCATTCTCAACGGATGAAGAAATCGCAACGCCCGGTTTCTTGCTCACCATCTTCGTGAGTGGGGCTCTTTCTTTCATTGCGTCCGTCTATTTTCGCGGCGCCATCGTCACCAGTTTTCTCGAACGTGATTTTTCGCAACGCCGCCTGCTTTATTTCGGTTGGTTTTTCGTCTCGGCGGTTTTCTTTTGGTTGATCGCGCGCACTTTCGTCCGGCGCTGGTCGACAATCGAAGGTGAGCCGGTCTCAAAATTCGCTGCGGGGCTCGTTCGTTCTTTTTTATTGAGCCCGCTTCTTTCGATCTGGTTTCTAATATTCACTCTGATGTATTCCGGCAATGGTCTTTTCGATGCGAAGTCTTCCCGCGGCGCCAAAATCCGGGCGGGCATCATCACGATTTTTATTTTCCATTTCTTCTTTCTGGGATTTCGGGTCGCGACAAAGGAAGTCACGCTTACGAAATCGTTTTCATTCATCTCGCGCGAAGACCGTCGTCTGACCCCGTTTCAGGTTCACGTGTTCCCGTATTTCAGCCCACTCACAAAAATCGGGATCGCCTATTACTATGATTTCAAACGAAGCAAAGCGCTTATCGCGAAGGCAGAATCGGGAAAGGGTTGCACGAAACGGGTGATGCTCGGGGGAATCGAAGTCGACGACTGTTTTTTCACACTCTTCAAAGCGGAAGATTCCCTCCGTCCATTCGCCACCCCGATTTTTGCGCTCATGCACGAAGGTGAGTACAGTGTCTTCACCAGCAAGAAACCTGCAGGGTCGAACCCGTTTGAACCATTCGCACAAGCGGCAGTAACGGTTTCCGATTTTCTTTTACTCTTAGAGCCGGAGATGAATGCTCGCGGGCGCGAGCTGGCGGCCCATCCTTCGGGACTGCTTCCGTATCTTTCGAGCCCTGAACTGAGTCTTTTGGAAATCGGTAAAGAGTTCCAACATCGGTTTTTGGTTTCGAGGGTTTTGCCTTTGGTTCTCGGTGCTATCGACGAAATGAAAGCGGCTGAACCAAGTCTTGTGGCCAATGCGACGCCCGAGCAGGGCGCGCAAATTACCAGAATGATCAAACGATTCGATGAGGAGTCGAAGCAACTCCTGCAGTATTAAGCTTTGGGCCGGCCCGTGAGTCGATCGAAGGTGGCGAGGACCGCCGAGTCTTCGGGCTTCAACGTCGGTAAGAGTGCAAAGAGCTCGCGACAAATATCTTCGTAAGGTGGCGCCGGGATTTTCTCGTCGGCGAAAAGTGCCTGTACGTAACGGATGCTGCGGTCGACGAGTTTGTTATTGCTAGCGCGAACGAACAGCATGACGTTTCCGCGGAACCGGCCCACGCGTCCCATGACGAGCGAAGAAACGATGTTCAGCGCGCATTTGAGCTGCAGCTGCGCAAGGAGTGGATGCGCCGGGCGTGGAAGCTCGATCGTTTTCTTATCGACGGTGAAAAGAGTTTTTCCCTTAGCCGCGTCGTTCACGCCTTCGATGCGAATTTCGAGGCCATGCGTTTTCAGTTTTTTCCTCCGCGTAATCGACGCCGAAGAAAAATCGAAGCCCGGTAAAACGTCCGCGCCGAATTTTTCTTTGAACTCCGGCCACGCGAGCGCGCGCGGATCGCGGCGCAAAATCGACTTCCACGCTTCCGTGCTATCGCCGACTTTATCCATCGCAAGATAAGTCCACGACGCGTTCGCCGCGCCGTCGAACTTCGTGTGCTCGAAAGGCCGGAGGCTGAAAGTCGGAGAGCGTTCGGTCGTGTCAGTGAGGATAGTGATCGCGTCCGAGAAAGATGAGCCCGCAACGGTATAGAGCGAGGTTTTGTGCTCTAGGTAGCAGGCACTTTCTTTTTCGATGAGAGGCGCGAGTTTCGTGAAATCGGTCTCGGCGAGAGTTTTCGCATGAGTGCTGATCAGCTGCGGAATTTCAGAATCCGTTTTTGCGAACATCGCGGCACCGACCGCTAGCATGAGAACGGTCGAAGCTTGCAGACGGGTGGACCCGCTGATTGCCATCGGACCCGTTTCAAACGCGTGCGAGATGATCCCTGGATTGTTCAAAACACGCCGCGAGCGTTCGAGCCTTAGTTTCAACGCCTCGGCGGGATTGCAGAATAAAAAGAAGGGACGCCGCTTCGAAAGGCGGGCGGCGGCTTCGCAGGCGCCGATCACGAACGGCGTTTCTCCGCCTTCGGTCGTCGCGATCAAGAGATCGCCTTCTTGAAAGCCGAGATCGGTGAGCTGCCGCTCTCCGTACTCGGGATGATCTTCGAAATTTTCGATCGAGCGAACGAGCGCATAATCGCCGCCGGCCATAAAGCTGACGACTCGATCGACTTTTTCAGGATTGCCCGCGTGAATTTCACGCCAAAGAGTTTCAAGCGACAGACTGAGTCTTCCGGTAGCGCCGCAGCCCACCAGGAAAACGCGGTTCCCTTTCGAGATCGCGGAATCGATCGAGCTTCGAAGCTGACCGAGCGAGCGCGCTTTGGTCGCAAGGCTCGCCAGCGCGTCGATTTCGACTTGCTTGAAGCGATTGATGGCGCCCGGCAAATCCGAGAGGGCGAGGCCCGAAAGATCGGCCGTCAACGGATGACGTCCTTCCGTCGGAAGCTCGCCGAGCTGAAATTGCGAAGCGATTTGCAAAAACGAAGATGCCTGTGCGGCTGGGTCGCTCTGAGTTTGGGAAGACATAGTCCTCCCATCTTAGGCTGTATGGCGAAAAGATGTTACAGGTCGAAGGTCTTGGAAGCGGCGATCTGGCGTGTGGATTTCGCGTTTGGAGCGAGCTCGCCTACGAACTCGACGTAGCCAGCGAGAACTTTCGTGCTGTAAACGCGCGGCTCTTCGCCGTCTTTGAGTTTTTCGCGGAGTTTAGCTGCGCCCATATTGTAAGCAGAGATGTAGTTCTTCGAGTTTTCAGGGAACTTCGACCGCAAGTGATTGAGGTAAGTCGCGCCGATCATGATGTTCATCGCCGGATCGCGAAGCATCGCCGCGACTTTCTCCAAGTTCGGAGCCGTACCGAATTCTTTTCGGAGAATCCATTGTGCCGTCGTCGGCTTCAATTGCATCAATCCGATTTCGCCGTGCGTGCCGAGCGCGATCGGGTTGAATTTGCTCTCTTGTTGAATGACGGCCATCAAAAAGAGCGGATCCATTTTATATTTGTTTGCGGTATCGATCATCGCATCGGCGACGCGAGTGGCCTCAGGACGATAAGGGAGCGGAAGCAACTCGCGCATACGGCGCTGAAGATAAGTTGCGTATTCTTCACCGCGCATATCGTTCGGGAAAACTGCCTCGCCATCGAGGAGCTCTTTTGCGTGCTGGCGATGATATAACGGCAAAGCAGCGTCGGACTCTTGCGTGCCCGCGCCAACGGCGAAAGGCATTTGAAGAGCTAAACAAAATCCCAGAATGATTCGTGTCGTGCCGTTCATATGTCCCCCTTCCCCGATCTTCATTAGCCTTACGTAGCAATGACTAAGCCCACGTCTAAACCAGCGAGATGACTGGAAACTCAATACGAGACGCCCGTAAAGACGAGGCAGAATGCCGAACTTATAAACATCGTCTATCAGCCCGTTGACAGTCCGCCACTGGGCCCGTCTCGCTTTGAAACGATTCCTTGCGGATCGTTAGCCTGGGGAAGGGGAACGTTGAGTTTTTACCTCAATATCTACAAGCGGCCGCTCGCCACACGTGCGGTAGAGTTTCCCATCTTTCGAGGGGGCTCTCCATGGATCAAGGGGCGACAGCAGCGGTTTCAGTGAACGAATCATTTTCGATCGAACGGGCGGAGTGGCGCGAAGGCGGATTTCTCACGGGCTCGAAGCTCGATCTCGCGCGCGATCTCGTGCACGGTTTTTCGCGCGATCCGAAATGCATTTCGAGCCGCTACTTCTTCGATGCGGAAGGAGCGCGGCTCTTCTCGCAGATTCTCGAGCTTCCGGAATATTACCTTTGCAGTCGTGAAACGGCGATTCTCTCCAGAAGTGCGGCGAAGATCACTTCGCTCTTGGGAAAGAGACCGGTTTCATTCATCGAGCTCGCTCCGCGCGATATTCAGAAAACTTCCATTCTCATGAACGCGTTGAGCGCTTCAGGTAGCGAATTCGTTTACCGCCCGGTCGACGTCTCAAGACTGACGCTCGATGCGGTTTGCGCGAACGTGCGTGCGAAGCGCCCTGGCTTGAGAGTGCAAACGGTTTGCGACGAAACCGAGCGCGCGATGACTTCGATCGGCGGGCGGCGCGGAGCGGAACGTGTGTTCTTAAGTTATCTCGGTTCGGCGATCGGAAATCGAAGCCGCAATGAAGTCGCACCTTTTCTGTCACAGATACGAAGCAATCTCCGCGAAGGCGATCTTGTTTTGATCGGCTTCGATCTCGTCAAAGACGTTGCGCGAATGACCCGTGCATACTCCGATTCCGAGGGGGTCACGCGCGCCTTCAACTTGAATTTGCTCATGCGCATGAACCGCGAGCTCGGGGCCGATTTTTCTTGTTCGCAGTTCACGCACGAAGCGGTCTGGAACCCGCGCGAGCGGGCGATGGAGAGCTGGCTTTTCTCGAAACGCGAGCAAGCGGTGCGGATCGATTCCATCGGGCGCAGCTTCCAACTCAAGAAGTGGGAAGGCATTCACACCGAGACGTCGTTGAAATTTGAAGTGGGCGAATTGGATTTGCTTGCGCTCAGATCGGGCTTTGAGCCGGTTGAAAAGCTTGAAGATAGATACGGCGATTTCTGTGAAGTGATTTGGCGAGTCGGCGCGAGCGCGCCGACCCAGAGCCACTGATTAAGACTGCGGACGTTTGTTCTTAGCCGTGAGCTGCGAGAGCTCGGTGTTCAAGTAGCCGTTGGCGTTGCCGGCGCTCTTGTGGAACGCGATGATGCGTTGCTTAGCTTCGTCGTCGCGACCTTCTTTGATGAGCATGCGGACGATCGCGGTCGTCGCTTGAACGGGTAAAACTTCCGGGTGCGCGGCAATCGCTGCTTCGAAAACTGCGAACGCCTCTTTCGTGCGGCCCGCGTTTTCGAGAAGCGTGCCGTAATTCAAGAGAGCGCGGTTATCTTGTCCGCCTTTGCTCGCATAGATCGCGTAAAACTGCAGTGCTTGCTCAGGGCGATCGAGACGCGCTTCCATCGAACCGAGTTTCGCGAGCGCTTCGAGATTGTTCTTCGACTTATAAAGGTCGATGTATGCGTTCTCGGCGCATTTCCATTTGTTCAAGGCGATGCAGTGCTCGGCGAGGTTTTCGTAGCCTTCGACCGAAAGAGTACCCGTGAGCTGCTGGATTTTAACGAACGGGATCGCTACTGCGTAAGTCCCCCAGTTCAAAAGGTGCCCGTAACCGAGGGCCATGATGAAAGCCGCCGTAGCAAGAGCCGCGATGGCGCGCTTCTCCGTTTTCTTTTGATCGGCTCCATTCGATCCGTCGTCGTACCAGCCGCATTTGCAAATCGCGCTGCCGGTCTTCAGAGAATCCGTGCCGAGATCGCGTTGGCATCTCGGGCAATGCGTATAGATGTTCATCGAAGCCTCCTGAATGGCTTTATTCAAGTATCTGGTCGTCAGTCCTAAGTTCTTAAAACTGAGCAACCTTTGGACCACTTAAAATTAGCACGAGCGCGAATCCTCGAGGGTTTGGCGTTCCTAACGGTTGAATCGCTTTCCATTCGGTGCCGGTTTTGAGCGAAAACGCGTCTTACGGGTTGACGAGTGTAAAAAATTTACCGCTACTCTTCGTATAGGAACGTTCTCAAGCACGGAGTAGCGATGCACAAAGCGATCATCACCCTAGCTTCGATTCTGCTTTTCGCGGCCAGCGCGAACTCAGCGGCTGCCAAATCCGATTTATTGGTTGCGACCAAAACACAGAAAGTTTTGACGTCATTAAAAAGTCGTCCGGTGCTTCCAAACGTTTCAGAACGAAACAAAGAAGTGAGCGCGTCGCCGACCCGGGCCTCTTGGCTTAAGGCCGTTTACGGATCCAAGCTCGTGGAATCGTCGTGGGCGACGGCGATGCTTTCCGACAAAAGAATCTTCGCCGAAGTGCTCGAACGCGAAATCGGAAGCGAGGCTTCGCGGTTCTACCCGAAGACGATCGGCCTTCGGGAGTTTTTGGTCGCGAAGCATCTCGTCGATAAATCCGGAAACGTTATTCATGACGGCGAAAAAATCGAAGCGGCGTTCTTTCAAGAATTTCCGGCAGGCTTCGTCGTGCGGCCAGCGGTCGGGGTTGCAGGTTACGAAACGAGCCGCGGTCTTTATCCGACGACGGATTCTTTCGTCGTCGAGCTTCTAAAGCCCAACAGCAAACTCTTCCAACCAATTCATTTGAAGCGCGCGATCAAGAGCCACATCTTGGATCAAGTCGCTAGCGGCGAAGCCGTCGTCCTTCAAGAAGACGTAGTCTCGGCGGCCGATGCGCGGAAAAAACTTCGCCGCCGCTATGCGGGCGAAGTGCGGATTCATACATACGAAGGCCGCGTGATCGAAGACGCGGTCCCGCGCCGCTGGGTGCAAACGGATATCCTCACCCCGAAAGACGTTCACGATGCCGAAGACTTCGTCGGAAGTTTCTTGAGCCGTCTGCCCAAATCTCTTCTAAGCCGTCAAGCTTGGGGCATCGACGTTGCCGTCATGGATAACGGCGAAATGCGCATCGTCGACGTGGTGACGAACAGAGGGCTTCAGGTGGGGTGGTCGAGCTATCTCGATCAACCGCGAGTGATTGCGGCTTACACGAAGCACTTCGAAAAATTCTCCGGCGTGCATTTCGCGGGTGTCTCCGGTTTTTTTATCCGTAACGGTTTCGCAAATTACTTCCCGTACTGGGAACGCAGAATCGATAAAGCGCAAACGGCCTGGACACGAGTCCTCGCATACCTTCCGCCGCTCCCATGAGCTCGCTGAAGCGGCGTCATTCAAGGCATCGCACTTCGATCACCGCACGCATTAGAGTGCGCGGAAGCTTCACCTGGCTCGACGCCAAAGTTCACAACCTGAGTCGCGGCGGAATTCTCGTCGAAACCGAACGCAACTCGATTCTCGCCGTCGGTGACCCACTCGAAATCGAATTCAATACGACCGACGAAGCCGGCCACGCCACCCAACGCCGTTTCTTCGGCAAAACCATGTGGCGCCGAGGCGTCCGCTACGGAGTGGAATTCAAATCTGCAGGCAAAGTAAGATAATCGAAACGGTTAAATCGATCTCTTCGGATGTTTTTTAGGTAATTGCAAAACGAATCGCGTATGCGAATTCATAGTATCCAGCCGGAGCGTGCCGTGGTGATGGGCCGCAATGCTTGTTGAAAGACTTAAACCGAGCCCGGTGCCTTTATCGGGCCCCTTCGTGGTAAAGAACGGATCGAAGATACGGCCGCGAATTTTAATTGGGATTCCCGCGCCGCTATCGGTGACGAAGAAGAAAACAGAATCGGTGATGTCGGCGACTTCGACGCGAACCCATTTCGTCTCGAGTGCCTGAACGGCATCGAACGAGTTGTTGATCAGATTCAAGATCAATTGCGAAACTAGAGTCGCGTTCATTTCGAGAGTGATAGATTCTTCGATGCCTTCATCAGGCATTTGCAATTCAATACCTGCGGCCCTCAGCCGCTCCGAGCACATGTCTCTGACTTCGTTCATCACGAAGCTGACCGGAATCGACGAGAAGACGTCGGCACGCTCTTGGCGCGCGAGAGTCTTCAAACTGCGAACGATGTCGGAAATGCGAAGCGAAGTCGCTTGGATCTTCTCCGCGTAAGCCATCGTCGCTTCCGCGTCGAGCGTGCCGGCTTTCGCTTTCGATTTCATTTCGGCCGCTTTGCCGACGATGATCGTCAGTGGGTTATTGATTTCGTGCGCGACACCGCTGGCGAGGTCGACGACGGCGAGAGCACGGGCGCGGTTGATCAGATCGACTTCTCTTTGGCGAACGTGTTCTTCTTCGAATTTTTTCTCCGAAACGTCATCCGCGATCAGCAGCATACGATTTGCTCCGCCTTCGTCGGTTAACGGTCCGCCGCGAAGCCAGAGCCAGCGCGTTTCTCCGGCTTGGTCGATCACGCGAAGCTCGGTATCGAGCTCTTGTCCAAGCTTGCCGTGAAACTCCGCGAGCACGCGGTCTTTATCGTCAGGAGAAACCGAGCTCATGAAGCCCGTCAGGCCGCCGTTGGTAAGGATTGAGCGGCTTGCTCCCCAAACCGATTCAAAATTTTCGCTGACGGTGAGAACGCGTTGAGTGGAGAGATCAAGAACCCAGAAGCACTGTTTGATTGAATTCGAAAAGTGTCGGTAAAAGCTGCGCAAATCGCTGAGCTCTTCTTCGAGCGATTCTACGCGTGCAGAAGCCGCCGCATCGAACGCGGTGATTTTTCCAGAAACGAGTTGTGAAACGGAACGAAAGCTCGAGATCTGCGCCGGAGTGAATTCACCGACGGAAGCCGGTTGGAAGACGGCAACGGCGTAAGAATTTTGTTTGTCGAGCGCGATACGAACGCAGGCGATAAATCCGTCCCGCTCTTTGTCTTCGAAAACGTTGACGCCGCCGGCTTCGAGCGTGCGGTGCGAGCGTTGAACGAGAACGCTGAGACGTTCGAAGTCATTTTGGTCGGCGAAGACTCCGGTGCTGAGGAGAGTTTGAATTCTCGAAGGGTGATCGTGCGTGGAAACGAAAGAAACGACGAGGCAGTGGCCGTGTGGGCTGATGCCGCCGACTAAGTCTGCGAGCTGCGCGACATCGGACGGAACGGCTGCGACCCGTTTACCGAGTTTTGCAGTACGATGCGCCTCCGGGGCTTCCGGCAGCGCGCGATCCATTTTTATCTTTTTCGCAGGTAGAGACATACCCTTAGCTTTTCGGCCAAAGGCGCAAAAACTCTAAACGAAATCTTACGAATTCCGTCTCATCTTGAGAGCGCGGTTAAGGAGCTGTCTAAGCATGCGGAAGGCCACTTCTCCAGGCGGCTTCCGCTCTCCTGGAGCTGGAATCCAGCCGCCGTAGAAACCACGACGCCGGTCTTGATGACCGTGTTTTTGACCGATGTCTCGAATTCGAACGAGCCCACCGGGCGAGAGCAGTTTTCCGAGAAAGTCACCGGTGTGGTCGCTTTGAAGACCGTAACGTGCGGAGCGGATTTCACGGCCATCGGATCGGCTTCATAAGTAACGGTGAAAGTGAAGCCGCGGCTGAGCTCTACCGTGTGGTTCGGAGTTTCGATTTCCTGTTTGTCGATTTTCAAAATAAAAGTTTCGCCCGGATTGGTCTTTGGGCGAACGCGGACCGAGGGGCGGATTCTCGCTACGTAATTCGCAGTGAGAGTGGATGAGTCTTGTTGCAAATAGGCGAGCGTGAGGTCGCGAAAGATGTCTCCGCCGGTGAGATCCGTTTTAGGATCGGCTTTCGAACGCGTGATCGAAAGAAGGTTCGCCACCGCTCGGGAAATCCAGCGCGTTCGCTTGTATATTTCCGTTCCGCGCTCTTCGCGAACCATCGCGTTCGCGGATTTCCGGCTGTCGTCTTGAAGACAATTGTATTTCGCGATCAAGAATTGATCCGAAGTTTCCGGTGGAACGCGGTAGAGGATGCAGCCGACGCGTCCATCGGTGTCGCGCTCTTTGATGGAGTTCGAAGTCGTGCGTTGCATGCGCGAGAGCTCGTTGAGCGTCGTCATCATCTGCGCTGTTTCATCGAGGGGATCGACGGGAACAGGTTTTTTCGGAAACTTTCCCCATCCACCGTTGTTGCCGCCACCGCCTCCGCCGTCTTGAACATCGACCGGTTCATTGGGGTTTGCGCTGCATGAGAGCAGTGAGAGGACGATAGCGGTCGCGGAAACTGCGTTCAAAATCCGTTTGAACATGCGAGTACCTTCATGGTGATTCGTCGGTTTTTTGGGGCGTCCGACGACGTTCGTCTGGCTAGTCGTCTCACTTTAAGACGACCTTAAGAACCGGTCTAGAGGTGTTTAATCGGAGCTGGTGTCTTCAGTTCGCCAATAGGCCGTTCAAAACAAGAAAAATGCAGTCCATTCGGGGTCTTATGACAAATCTGTGACACTCGAAACCGGAGGTCCAGTTACATTGGGTTCATAGCCATGAACCATGAATTGACCCTGCTTCACAGAACGGGCTCCGAACGTTTCGACGCTTCCATCCTGGAGGCATTGTCGGCGCATTTCAGTTTCGAAACTTGCATGCGTCACGTGCTTTTAATTCCGAGTGAAGAGCTTGAGCTCATCGCGCACCGGCTGCGCGATTCCGACGAAGTTTACAACGGCGAAGCTGCGTATCGATTCTTACTCGAAGTTATTTGCGGTTTGCATTCTCCGCTCGTCGGCGAAACCGAAGTCTACGGACAGCTGAAAAACAAAGTTGCCGAATATCAGTTTTCCGTCGCACCGTGGAGCGCCGGTCTGCAACGTGTTTTCCGCTCGCTTTTCCAAGATGCGAAACTGATCCGCGAAAAACATTTGAAAGATCTCGGTAGTCAAAGTTACGGAAGCGTTCTCCGCCGCGAAGTAAAGGGCGCAAAGCGCGTACACCTTTTGGGTGCGGGGCATCTCGTTCAAGAAATCTTGCCGTGGCTCGCGAAAGACGGAACCGAAGTGCACGTGCATTGCCGTGAGCCGGAAAAAGCGCGCGCAGTTTTGCCAATGAAAGTTCAGCTTCACGGAATCGGTGAGACCGGTGCGATCGGCAAAGACGACGTGCTCGTGATCGCGGCACCGGTGACGGCGGCGTGGATCGCGAGCTGGCTCGGTGCAAGCCATTCGGGCTTGCGCCTCCTTGCCGATCTGCGCTCGGATTCGCATGTCGACCGTATCGGCGGGGATTTCGGTCGTACGCTCGAGCTCGGTGAAATGCTCTCCCGCATTTCCGCGAACCAATCCAGCCTTCAGCAACGAAAAGCCGCGGCGCTCGCTCAAGCTCTCGAGCTTTCCTCGGAGCGCTCTCGCCATACGGAGTACCGTCCGTTCGGCTGGGAAGACGTCTGCGCATGAGCTCTCCACGCAAACTCGTCATCGCCGCAAGGCAGAGCGATCTCGCTCGCCTGCAAGCGTATCGGGTCGGCACTGAGCTCAAGCGGATCTTTTCAGACCTCGAAATTGAATACGCGTTTCGCGCATCTCTTGGCGACAAAAACTTGGAAGACCCGCTCTGGAAAATGCCGGAGAAGGGCGTCTTCACCGAAGATTTCTTGGGCGATCTGATCGATGGCCGTGCTGATCTAGTCGTGCACTCCTGGAAGGATTTGCCGACGGAGAAGCGAACCGAGACGGCGATCGTGGCGACGCTTCCGCGAGCGGATTCGAGAGATCTGCTTTTGGTGAGGCGCGACCGTTTCACTGCGATTCGCTCATCGCGCAAAATTAAAATTCTCACTTCGAGCCCGCGAAGGGCTTACAATCTCGCTCCATTTTTGAAAGACCACCTTCCGTTCGATTCGGTCGATGTCGTTTTTGAAAACGTTCGTGGAAACATTCCGACGCGTCTTCGTAAAATGTTGGAGCTCGATGTCGACGGCCTCGTCGTGGCGAAAGCGGCACTCGATCGCTTGCTCGAAGCGCCGGAGCCAGAATTCGCAAACGTGCAAGCAGTGATCAAAGAAGCGCTCGCGCGAGCGGCGTGGATGGTTCTTCCACTTTCCGCGAACCCGACAGCGGCGGCGCAAGGAGCGCTCGCGGTCGAGATCAGGCGCGATCGCTCCGATCTTGGCGCGATGCTGAGCCGGATCCACTGCGCTGCGACTTTTTCCGCGGTGACGCACGAGCGGGAAGTTCTCGCGTCTTACGGAGGCGGCTGCCACCAAAAGATCGGGGTCAGCGTTCTCGAGCGTGCTTACGGCAATTTGATGTATTTGCGCGGCCTCACCGATGCGGGCGAGGTTTTAAACGTAAAGAAGCTCGATAGCGCGGCGAATCCGAAGAGTGAAGCGAAAGCCGATTACTTTCCGCGCTCAGGCGAAGAGGCTTCATTTTTCGAGCGGGAAACGCTTCCCGCAGGCGATTGGGCGTGGGCGCAAGACGAGTCTTGTTTATGGGTCGCGCGCGAGAGCGCGGTACCGGGTGACTTTCGTTTTCGCGATGATACTGTCGTCTGGACGGCGGGATTGGAAACGTGGAGAAAGCTGGCGCGCAGGGGTGTTTGGGTTTCCGGAACGGCGGATGGATTGGGTGAGCGGGAGCCTGCCCGGGTCGACGCGCTTCTCGGAAAACCGGCTTCCTGGGTGAAGCTCACTCACGACCGGGCCGCGAAAGCTTCGGTTTACGGTTCTTCAATGGCGAAAGTTTGCGCGACTTATCGTTTAAAGAACCGGGCTTCAGTTCCGGATCTTTCGAAGAGGACGCATTTTTTCTGGATGAGCTCTTCCGCTTTCGAGCGCGCGCTCGAATTGTTTCCTTCAATCGCGCGGGCGCAACACGCGACGGGTCCCGGACTTACGAACGATTTCGTTCGTGCGCGATTGCCGGGCGCGAAAGTCGCGGTGTTTTTGTCGGTCGACGATTATCGTCGGTCGTTAGGAGAAAAGTAAGATGTCGACATCGGCCAGTTTGTTCGAGCGCAGTTTGAAAATCGCGCCGGGTGGCGTTCACTCTCCAGTCCGCGCGTTTAAGAGCGTTGGAGGCACGCCGATCTTTTTCAAATCGGCCGAAGGCGCTTACCTCACGTCGGTCGAAGGAAAGCGCTACATCGATTTTTGCCAAAGCTTCGGGCCTTTGCTTTTAGGGCATCGCGACCCTGACGTCGCGAGTGTTGTCCACGAAACCGTCGATACCGCCTGGAGCTTCGGAGCTTGCGAACCTTACTCGCTCGAGCTCGCCGAGTGGATGACCGAGCGTCTCCCGTTCGCGCAAAAACTTCGTTTCGTAAGCTCCGGAACGGAAGCCGTGATGAGTGCCCTCCGGGTTGCGCGTGCGGCGACGAAAAGAAATAAAATTTTGAAATTCGAAGGCTGTTATCACGGTCACGTCGACTCGCTTTTAGTTAAAGCGGGCTCCGGCCTTGCGGGTGAAGCGGCTAGCGATAGCGCCGGAGTTTCGAGTGCGTTTGCCGGAGAGACGCTCGTCGCGCCTCTCGACGATGAAAAAGGCTTCGACGAAGTCATCGCGAAGCATCCGAACGAGATTGCGGCGGTCATCATCGAGCCTTTGCCGGCGAACTTCGGACTTTTGAAACAGCGCCAAGAATTTCTCCAACACCTCGCGAAGGTCTGCAAAGCAAACGGCATTCTTCTTATCTTTGACGAAGTCATCTCTGGCTTTCGCGTAAAGATGGGCGGCATGGCGGAGCTGACGAAGATCACTCCTGATCTGGTGACCTACGGAAAGATCATCGGCGGCGGCTTTCCGGTAGGCTGTTATGGTGGCAAAGCCGAGTACATGGATCTCGTCGCACCGCTCGGTCCCGTTTATCAAGCCGGAACTTTGAGCGCAAATCCGGTCGGCATGCGGGCTGGCCTTGCAACGTTGAAAAAAGCCGAAGAGCTCGACGTGCATAAAACTTTGGAAGACCGGTCCTCGCGATTCGCTGCGCGCGTGCGCACGGGATTCGAAAAACTTGGATACCCGGTGAAGATCGAGCGCCAAGGCTCGATCTTTTGGCTGCATGAAGGTGCCGGCCTCATCCGTCGCCTCGAGCAGATTCCAAAAACTCAAGGGCAGAACTTTAAGGCGCTCTTTCACGCATGCGCGAAGAACGGCGTTTACCTTGCGCCGAGTGGCTTTGAAGTAGGTTTTATTTCTTTGGCGCACACCGAACCGATATTGAACGAAGCGGCCGACCTCATTATCCAGTCGGCGAAAGAAGCAATGGCGAATGGCTGATTCAGCGAGCGGCTTCGATGCCGTCGCACGTTTGACTCCCGTGAAGACGCGCTTTCCTTGGAAGCTCGTCTTCGTCGTCGCATGGCTCGTGTTCTCTGTGGCGCTCGCGATTTGGCTTTTGATTTTCGGTCTTGGGCAGGCGGATCGCTTTTCGCGATTGGCCGGAGCCGAATCTTCGTTCGCGCAGCAGATCGCAACCGAGCTTGCACGCCAACACCGCATGCTCATGAGCGAAGGCGCGACGCTCGTCGTGATGTTGCTCGGCGGCGGTGCGGCGCTTTTGTATTACATCAATACCGAGTTGAAGCGCTCCCGGAAGATCCAAGAATTTTTGGGCGCGTTCACGCACGACCTAAAAACTTCGCTCGCCAGCCTTCGTCTTCAGGCGGAGAGCCTCGAAGAAGACTTGCGCGATTCAGGTCATTCGCGATTGGCGAAAAGGCTTGTGAAAGACACGATCCGTCTCGAGCTTCAGCTTGAGAATTCACTTTTGCTGGCGGCGCCCGACGGACAGTCGGCTCTCTTAACCGAAAACGTTCGCATGAGCTCGGTGATCGATTCTCTTCAGCACTACTGGCCGGAGCTCGAGCTGATTCGCGAAGGCGACAGTACCGTCGAAGTCGATGCGCGCGCGCTTGAAAGCGTATTGAAAAACCTCACGCAGAATTCCGTAGTTCACGGACGCGCGTCGAAAGTTCGAATCGATATCGGCCGCGAAGGCAATTGGACGCGCCTTCGTTTGACCGACGACGGTCGTGGCTTCAAGGGCGAGCGCAGCCGCTTGGGCACGATGTTCGAACGCCACTCCTCGACGAGCGGAAGCGGGCTCGGGCTCTATCTCGCCCGACATCTCTTGAAGCAGATGAGCGGCGATCTCTTGTTTCCGGATAACACCGACGGCTTCACGGTTGAGATCTTGCTTCCGACGGCGAGAGCCGCTTCGCAAGGAGAAGAAGAGTGAGCCGCCTTCTTCTCGTCGAAGACGATGCGACGCTCGGTGAAACTCTGCATGAGCGTCTTCAAAAAGAAGGCTACCGCGTCCAGTGGGTCGAATCCCAAGCGGCCGCGGAGAAAATCATCGACAAAGAAACTTTCGATCTGATTCTCCTCGACGTTGGCCTTCCGGATGGCTCGGGTTTCGATTTAGCGAGAAAAGTGCGTTCGAAGAAGCCCACTCCGTTCATCTTCATCACCGCGATGAACTCCGCCGAACACCGCCTCGAAGGATACGAAGCGGGCGCGGAAGAATTCATTCCGAAGCCGTTTCACTTAAAAGAGCTTTTAATGCGCGTGCGGCACGTCTTGGGTACGCACGCCGCACTCTCTGAATTTCATCTCGAAGACCGCTCGATCGACTTCAACGCGCAAGCCATCGTTATGAAGTCGGGCGGAAAAGAATTTATCGCCGCGCGCGATTTCGAATTGCTGAAGCTTTTGGTGACGTCGTCTCCAAGAGTCGTCAGCCGTGACGAAATCCTCGACCGGGTTTGGGGCGAAGACCGATTCCCGAATCACCGGACCATCGACAATGCGATCGTCCGGCTTCGGCAAATGCTCGGCGAGGACGGAGCAAAGCACATCCGTTCCGTGCGGGGCGTGGGTTACCAATGGGAGCCCGAAGGAGAAGAACGTCGTGGCGAATGATCGTTTCAAAAATGCGCTCGCGCGCGTTCCGCAAAATATTCCGCCGGTCTGGTTCATGCGCCAAGCGGGCCGCTACCATTCGCATTACCAGGCGCTGCGGGCGAAGCACACTTTCGATGAGATGTGCCGCAATGCCGATCTTGCGGCGGAAGTCGCAACGGGGCCGATTCGCGATTTTGATTTCGATGTGGCGATTCTCTTCAGCGATATTTTGTTTCCGCTCGATGCGATGGGAATGGGCCTTTCTTACGATCCCGCTCCGGCTTTGAAATGGCACGTCGATGAAACTTCGATTTCGAAACTGCGCCCGGTGAACGAAGCAATCGGCGCAATGAGTTTCCAAAGAGACGCGATGCGGGCGACAAGAAAAGTTTTGCCGGAAGCGAAGAGTTTGATCGGCTTCGTCGGCGGCCCCTGGACACTTTTTACGTACGCCGTCGAAGGCTCGCACAAAGGCGGCCTCGAAAAAGCAAAGCGCTTATCAAAGCTCTATCCGGTTTTCTGCGAAAAAATGATTCCGTTCTTGAAGCGAAACATCGAACTGCAGTTCGAGGGCGGAGCGGAAGCGGTGATGATTTTCGATACCGCCGCCGGCGAGTTATCGCCTGCATTCTATGACGAGCTCGTCGTTCCGACACTTGAAGACCTCGCTCGAACATTTCCGAAAAAGCTCGGCTACTACGCTAAGGGCGTGCAGCAAGCGCATTTCAAAAACGAAATCTTCGGCGTAAAATCGCCTTGGCTCGGCCAAGGCTACGACCACCGCTGGGATATTTCTTCTGTCTTGCGGGAGAGACCGCACGGTTTCGTTCAAGGAAACTTCGACCAGTCGCTATTGTTTCTTTCTCCGGAGGAATTCAAGACCCAAGCGCTCCGTTACCTTGAGCCGATCAAAGCTCTTGGCCTGGAAAAGCGCGCGGGCTGGGTGAGTGGGCTAGGCCACGGGGTTTTGCCCGGAACGCCAGAGGCGAACGTCCGTTCGTTCGTGAAACTGATCCGCGAGGTGATGGCATGAGCTCCGATCTTTTCAAGAAATACGATATTCCCGCGCCTCGCTACACGAGTTATCCGACCGTGCCGTACTGGAGCGAGAATCCTACGACCGAGCAATGGATGAGCGAAGTTCAGAAAACGTTCGCGGATCCAGTGACGAAGTGGTCGCTCTATATTCACGTTCCGTTTTGTGAAACGCTTTGCACGTTCTGCGGCTGCAATACGACGATCACGAAAGACCACGGGCGTGAGGAGCCTTACGTTCAACTGATTCACCGCGAATGGGATTCGTACTTACGGCGCGTGCCGCAGATGCAAGAGCGGCCGCTCGTGCAGTTCCATCTGGGCGGCGGCACACCGACGTTTCTGTCGCCGCAGAATTTGCGTCGACTGATCGAGCCGATCTTCGCTTCGATCCAAAAAGACCCGGAGCATTTCGAAGGCGCCCTCGAAGTCGATCCGCGCCGAACGACGCGTGCGCAACTCGAAGTTTTGCGCGATCTCGGTTTCACGCGCGTTTCGATGGGAGTGCAAGACTTCAACCCGGAAGTGCAACGCCTCGTGAACCGCAAACAGCCGCGAGAACAAACCGAATCTCTCGTTAAAGACGCGCGCGAGCTCGGATACTCTTCGGTGAATTTTGATTTGATTTACGGACTGCCGAAGCAGACCGCACTCTCCATTCGCGAAATGGCGGAGATCACTTGCGAGATGCGACCGGACCGCATCGCCCTCTATAGCTTTGCGAAAGTTCCGTGGATCAAGCCGGCCCAACGCCTCTTCAAAGACGAAGACCTTCCGGAAGGCGCACAAAAGCGCGAGCTCTATGAAATCGCCCGCGCGATTCTTCTATCGAGCGGGTACCGCGAAATTGGGATGGATCATTTCGCGCTCGCAAGCGACTCGCTTTCGCAATCCGACGATCGAGGAACTTTGCACCGCAACTTCATGGGCTACGCCGATCGCCGGACCGAAGCGCTGATTGGGCTCGGAGTCTCGGCGATTTCGGAAACGCCAGGTTGTTTCCATCAAAACGAAAAAGTTTTGCCGATTTACGAGCGCAGAGTGAACGCGGGCGAGATCCCGACTTTACGCGGCCATCTCTTGAGCGACGAAGACCGCAGACGCCGCGAGCAAATCCTCCAGTTCATGACGCGCTGGCAAGTCGAGCTCGAGAGCGAGGAGCAATCGCGCGACGTCCGGCTTTTCTTGCAATCGCTTCTCGCCGACGGTCTCGTCACGCTTGAAGGGCGGAAGCTAAAACTCACCGACAAGGGCCGGCCGTTTTTGAGAAACGCGTGCATGGCCCTCGACGCGCGTTTGCGGGCGAAAGCTCCCGATGCGAAAGTGTTCTCGTCGTCTCTTTGAGAGGTTTTTAGAAAATGGGTGCGCCCAGTGGAAAACCCGTGACGATCGTCGGGGCCGGTTTCTCCGGTCTCGTCTCGGCGTTTTATCTTACTCGTGCGGGTTACCGCGTTCGTATCGTTGAGCGTGATGCAAAGCCCGGCGGTTTGATTCGCACTATTTCTACGAAAGACGGTCTCGTGGAAACGGCGGCCAACGGACTTCTGGCAAACAGCGAAGTCGAGGCGCTCTTTGAGGAGATCGGGCTCGAAGCGCAGGCGACCCGGCGTGAGGCACGAAAGCGGTTCATCTTCCGGGACGGGCGTTTTCGCCGTTGGCCCCTTGGATTGAAGTCATCTTTGCGTGTCGCTTCGTTCGTTGCGCGCTTTTTGTTTTTCAAATCGAGCGTGAATCCGAAAGCCGATGAAAGTGTCGCCGCATGGGGCGACCGAGTGCTCGGCTCAGAAGCGAGTCGTTATCTTCTTCAAGCGGCTTTGCAGGGAATCTACGCTGGCGATCCTGCGCGAATGAGCGCCGCTTTGATTCTTGGCCGCTTTTTCGAGCCGGGAAAATCGCGAAGAGGAAAATTGCGCGGAACGATCGCTCCGAGAGACGGAATGGGCGCTCTCATCCTCGCTCTCGAAAACTATTTGAAATCCCGCGGAGTAGAGATCGAATATTCGAAAAATTTTTCGTTTCAAGGCGTAGCGGCGCAACCAACGGTTCTGGCCGTTTCTCATCGTCAGGCGGCCGCACTTCTCGATGAAACGTCAGCCGAAATGCTGCCCGTCGTGACCGCAACGGCGTTTTTCGAGAACACGCACGAAAAGAGCCGCGGCTTCGGCGCCTTGTTCCCTCCGGTCGACCGGAGAAAAGCTCTCGGAGTATTAAAGAACGATTTTATCTTCGAAGGGCGCGCACGGAATCTCCATTCGGAGACGTGGATTCTCGGCGGTGCGATCGCACCGGAAGTTTTGCAGCTCAACGATGACCAGATCATCGACCGGATTCGCGGGGAAAGAGTTTCCGTTTTCGGTTCGAACGAAGCGCCGAAAGCCAGTGTCATCACACGATGGCCGGAGGCGCTTCCGCATTACACCGCTGAGCTTCGGGAAACTTTGGCGAAGTGGAAATCGCCTGATAACGTGTTTTTGATTGGAAATTACTTAGGCGCGATCGGTCTCAGCCAAATCGTCTTGAAAGCGAAGGCACTACCGGAAGAAATCGCGTCGCGCGGACGGTGGCAGTAAAATGGCAAAGCGCGGACTTCTTCTTTTGAATCTCGGAACTCCCGATAGCCCTGAGCCGGAAGACGTGGGTCGCTACCTACGCGAATTTCTCATGGATAAGTGGGTCATCGATATTCCTGCGCCGCTTCGCTGGTTTCTCGTAAACGTTTTGATCGTGCCGAAGCGCAAGTTTGCTTCCTCGCACGCTTACAAGACGATTTGGACCGAGCGGGGATCACCGCTCATGTTCCATCTTCAAGATCTTAAAGAAAAAGTTGCGCCGCTCGTGAAAGCCGAATTCGAAGTCGGAATCGCCATGCGATATCAAAATCCTACGATCGAAAGCGCGCTCCGGAAATTTTTGGAAGCAGGGCTGAAAGAAGTCGTGGTGTTTGCGCTCTATCCGCAATACGCGGAAAGCTCCACTCGCTCTTCGAAGGAAAAAGTCGAAGAGATCGCCGCTCAACTCGGATTGGGCGTTCGATTCATCCAAGATTTTTTCATCGATCCCGGTTTCATCGATACTTACGTTTCCCGCATCGAAGAATCGCGTGGCCTTATATCTTCAAGCGGCGATAAAAAGCCACATCTGCTCATGAGCTTTCACAGCTTGCCCGAAGCGCACGTCCAAAAAACAGATCCGTCGGGATCGCATTGCTTAAGAAGCCCGGACTGCTGTGATCGCATCACAGAAGTGAATCGCTTGTGTTACCGTGCGCAGTGTTTTGCGACGGCGCGCGCGATTGCCGCTAAGCTCGGTTTGCAGGCAGGCGAGTGGAGCGTTTCGTTCCAATCGAGATTGGGCCGCGCCGAGTGGTTAAAACCAACGACTGAAACGCGATTGCCCGAACTTGGAGCAACCGGTTGCGAACTTGTCGTTGCGACTCCTTCATTCGCCGCCGATTGTCTGGAAACGATCGAAGAGATCGGCGATCGCGGCCGCGCACTTTTCATGGACGCCGGTGGAGCGAAGTACACGCGAGTGGAATGTCCGAATGCTAAAGAAGATTGGGCCCGCGCTCTCGTAGAGATCGTACGATCGAAAATAGTTTCCATAAGCGCGACCTGAGAGTTCGACTCCGCGCGTGGAGCCGTAACGGCTCGACGGAATTTTTTCGCACCACTTTCCTCTAGGGAAAATCAAGAAAACTCAGCTGAGTTAACTACGTCTCCGGAGCCGAAACGGCTCGAAGAATCTCTTTCGCGTTGGAACGCCGATTGCTTTTCTATTTCTGCAATTGGAGCGGCGAGGGGCCGTTTCGAATTCCAAGGCAGGGGGACTTATGAAGATCAGCAAGATGCAATTCAGTAAAAGAGCCGTTTGGGAAATCATTGCGAGTGCTGCGGTCGCCATCGTAGCCAGCAGTGCCCAAGCGCAAACGCCTCCGGATATCCGCTTAGGTATTCCGGGGCACGGTGGACCAGGATGTCCGCAAGGTACGGTCAGCGTCACGCTCTCTCCGGATGAGACGGCATTGACGATTCTCTTCGACCAGTTCGTCGTCGAAGCGGGCGGGCCTGATGGAAAACCGATGGGGTATTCGTCGTGTAACCTCTCGGTTCCGGTGCACATACCACAGGGCTATTCAGTTTCGATTCTGCAAGTCGACTACCGCGGTTACAACTCTCTCCCGCGATCGGCTTCTTCGACACTGTCGACGAACTACTTCTTCAACGCCGCTGACGGTGGCTCCTCGAATCGCGGCGTGACGTTATCTCGCCAGTTCCGCGGCCCAGCCGACGCGAACTATCTCGTCACGGATAGGCTAGCGGCGGAAGCGGTCGTGTGGACTCCATGCGGAGCCGATGCGAACTTGAGAGTGAACACGAATATGCGTGTTAGCTCTCCCCGCAGGGAATACGCGATGTCGACGGTCGATTCGGCGGATATTTCAGCGGGCCTGATCTATCACATTCAATGGAGACGGTGTCGCTGATTCTTCTCTATAAACACATTGGGTTGAGGCCGGTACCTTCGATGGGCCGGCCTTTTTTTATTCTCGATCCGAGTCGCCAAACTCTCGACAGTTCGTTGAACATTGCGAATGTGCAAGTGCGCGAGATATGAAGTTAGAGTTTAAGCTCTCCCTAATTTCTTGTGACCAGCGAGCATATTCACTCACCATCAAAACCAACCATCCGATAAGAATGCTACCTGAACGAGGTCATTCATGGCTGGCAGCAAAGAAACACCTTATTCCAAATTGAGACGCCACACGCGCGTGCAAGCCGATATCCCGGTCGGCGTTACGAGCGACCGTTACCGCGTTCACTCAGCACTCGAGGTGAGTGAGGGCGGATTGCTTTTCACGAGCTCGAAAGCATATGCGGTCGGCACGCCTTTGGAATTATCGCTCATGCTTCCGAACGAAAAAATCCTCACCGTGAACGGCGAAGTCGCCTATGTCTTCCGGCAACGGGAGACTTATCACGTCGGCGTCCGCTTCTTCGGCCCCAGCGAAGAAGTGCAAGCGATGCTCAGAATCTACATTCAAAAAGAAAAGCGCCGCTGACCAAGCAAGCAAATGGTTAGAGCTGAAGCCCTAGCTGCGTTCCGGTAAGAGCGGGGCGCCATTTTGAAAGCCCCATACCATATTCACTATTGAACCGGTCGATCATTCGCGCAATGAGCTCGGGCGCGTTTTTGTCTTCGGGCTGATGCACGAAGAACTCGATCTGCTCGAGCCCGAGGTTCAACCAAGTGTGGATGCGCGAGACCCAATCGCTAATTCTCGTTTCGTCGGTCGGGTGCAAATCGTTTCCGAGAAATCTCACCATCACCCGGTTCATAGGAAGTGATGTATGCAAAACGTCTCTTCGTCCGGTGACGTCGGTAATGACCGCGCTCGCATCATGCTCGCACAGAAGATCAAAGAGCGGAGTCGCTAAGCAGTGATGCCGGAAAAAATCGGGATGGCGCACTTCGACCGCGACGCTAACTTCTTTCGGCATTTGGCCAAGGAGCCAACGCAGTTCGCCGAGTTGATGAGGAGCGAACGACGGCGGCAATTGAACGAAAACAAAACCGAGACGATCTTCGAGTCCCATGACTGACGCCAAAAACTCGCGCACGAGTCCCGCGTTCGAATTGAGTGGGCCGCGGTGAGTGACGTCTTGAAGCATCTTCGGGTTGAACTTAAATCCGTTCGGCGTGGTGTCGCGCCAGCGTCCGATCGTCGCGGCATCCGGCACGCTATAGTGAGTGGAATTGAGCTCAATCGAGTTGAATTGCCGCGAATAGTGGAAGAGAAAATCCTTAGGTTGCGTGCCGACCGGATAAACTTTTCCGGCCCAATCTTTCACGCCCCAAACGGGAGTTCCGATCCCGATTCGCGCAAGGGAAATAGCAGTTCTGGCTGAACTGTGACGTTCGCCTCGTCTTTTTAGCATCACCCATGTGCGGGGATCATCCGGCGGGAGGCTTAAATCGATTTGATCGAGTCCGAGGAGATCGGCTTTTCCAAATTCCATTCGCGCCTCCAGGTAGCACAGCTTCGCCGTCGATGACGGTCGAAATCAAGAATGAGGATCGGTAGTTAAGAGAATTTGACGGAACTGGCCCGATTGGTTACGTTGCTGCGCATCAGGAGACTAGACAATGTCAAAACGCGCTCTCTTAACAGGGGTTTTCGCCGCCGCTGCATTCGTTCTTTTCGCGGGCCTCTTCCTGCGTTTCATGGAATCCAAAGCGAATGCCGCCGTCGATCAGAATCCTGAAAAGAAGAAGCCCGTCGTCTTCGCGCGCACCATTCAACTCACGGAGCTCAACGAAGTCTTGAACTATCCGGCGCGTGTCGAGCCGAGCATTCGCGCTTCGATCAATGCCGATGCCGACGGTGTCGTAACGAAAATCATCGCTCCTCTCGGAAGCGCCGTTCGCGCGGGCGCAGCACTTCTCGTCATCAAAAATACGGACCCGGTTTACCAATACGCTCCGATGCGGGTAACGACTCCAGTTGCCGGCGTCGTTAGTCATGTCGAAGTCACGGAAGGAAGCCGCGTTTCCCGCGGCGACAAGCTCGCCCTCGTCACTGATCCGGATCAAGTTCGCGTGATGATCGAGCTGACGGCGGAAGATCTCCGTCTCGTGCGTCCGGGCATGCAAGCAGAATTGAAAGTTCCAGGATCTTCGGTTGCACCCGTGACATTGAAAGTTCGCGGCGTGAGCCCCTTCGTCGATCCGAGCACGGGAACTGCGGCTTGCGAGCTCCAGCTCGCAGCAAAAGGTGCGCAGCTTCCTCCGCCGGGAGTGATCGCGCGAGTTTCGTTCAAAGCCAATCTCCGCCAGGGAATCTCGATCACCGATAGCGCGCTCACGTACCGCGGAAAAGATCCGTTCGTTCGCGTCGTCGAAAATGGAAAAGCGAAACTTGTTCCGGTCATGCTCGGCCGCAAACAAGCAGGCTACGTCGAAATCTTGAAGGGCTTGAAGGCCGGCGACGCGCTTGTGGAGCGTACGAGCAAGTTCGTTGCCGAAGGCGAAGAAGTCGAAGTCGAAAAGCCGAAAGAAGAGCCTGCCGATTCGAAAGTTCCGGCAAAAGAAAAAGCAGCTTCGAACGCTGCCGCCACCGGAACGACTTAAAGGTTACGAGCCGTGGGATTTCCTGAATCGCTCTATCGCACTCCCGGAAGAGTCTACCTCGTCTTAGCGATTCTTTCCGTCATCGGGATCGCGAGCGCGTTCAAGCTTCCGATTTCTCTGTTTCCGAACAGCACGAAACCGAAAGTGACTTCGTGCGTTCCGATCGAACTATCACCAGAAGTTTTCTTGCGTGGTTACGGCCGCCGTTTTGAGGAACGGTTTCGCGCTATCAAGATGCGCGATCTCGAAGTCGAACGCGTGCAATCGACCTATAGCCCCGGCGAAGCTTGCTACAACATCGATTTCAAGTGGGGCGGCGACGTTCAGCAGGCGATTCGCGAAGTCGAAACGACCGGAGCGGCGATCTTAGCGGGTCTTCCGGATTCTTATCGCGACGGAGCTTACACTTATGTCGACGAAGAGAACTCAGGATTCCTCGCCATCAGTTTCTATAGCCCGGAACGAAATCTCACCGAGCTCTACCGAATTCTCGAGCCGGCCCTTTCTCCTAAGCTGACGGGTCTTCCCGATGCGGGCGAAGTCGAGTTACATAATCCTGCCCGCCGCGAAGTGATCGTCGAGTTAAAGCCCGAAGCGATGGCGGCGCTCGATCTTTTTCCTTCCGACGTCGGCAGCGCGATTTTGAAAGCCTTCGACGCCTACAGTGGCGGAAGCCTCACGATCGAAGAGCAGAAACTGACGGTCGATTTCCCGCGCGCCGTAGAGAAATTCTCCGAGCTCGGCGCAATTCCGATTCCGACGGCGAATGGACGCATGACGACGTTGGGGGATATCGCGCGGATCGATCTCGCGGTTCCGGTCGACGACGGGCGTATCGCGAAAACGAGTGGCGTCGCCAGCATCATTCTGTTCGCGGTTCCGAAACCGGGCGGAAACGTGAAAGCGATGGCGGAATCGATTCTCGCTATTGTCGAACAAACTTTGAAGACGCTGCCGAAAGACATTGAATACAAGATTTTGGTAGATCCGTCGGAGTTCATCCGCTCTTCGGTGAACAATGTCAGTCACGAAGTCATCCTGGCGGCGGCGCTCGCCGTCCTAATTCTTTTCATCTTCATCGGAAGCCTCAAGAACGTCGCGACCGCCGCGATCGAAATTCCGCTGTCGATCGTTCTCGCTTTCATCATGATGCGTATCGCGGGCATGAACTTGAATTTGATTTCATTAGGCGGGCTTGCGCTATCGGCCGGAATGAACGTCGACGCGAGTGTCGTCGTCATGGAAAACATCTTCCGTCACTTCGATCGCCACCGCGGGAAGACGCTGAGCTATGACGACCGCGTCTCGATCATTTCCGAAGCGGTGAAGGAAGTGCGCTTCTCGGTGATCGCGAGCACGATCGCGAGTCTTGTCGTCTTCATTCCTCTCGCGTTCACGAGTGAGCTCACGTACGCGATCTTAGGTGATCTCGCGAAGGCCGTCGTTTTTTCGCACGGGTTTTCAGCGGTCGTTGCTTTGATCTTGGTTCCGACCGTGCGCTTGCACATCATGAAAAATGGTCCGGCACACGGGGAGCATGGCAAGTTCGAGCACTTGCTTCTTCGCCTCGAAGAAAAGTATTCGCTCGCGCTCGGGCGATTCCTCGCTAGCCCGAAAATGAAGATCGGGACTTACGGGGGACTGGCGTTGATTTTCGCAGCCCTTCTTTTCTTAGTAGTGCCGCGGCTTCCGAAAGAAATCATCGGAAAGCCCGATACCGACTGGGTGATGCTCGGGATCAACACCCGCGGCAATACTTTGATGAAGCAGATGGAGTCGGAAACCGAAGTCATCGAGCGCAAAGTTCTCGACAAGTTCGGTGACAAAGTCCGCTACACCTTTACTCAGATTCGCCGGCCGAACCGCTCGACCATCATGCTTCGGTTGAAGAACAAGGCCGACATGGACCAGATGCTCAAAGACGTCGAAGATGCGTTTCCGAGCACGCCGGACGTTAGTTTTTGGTACGACTCGTGGAATCCAGCGGAGCTTCCAATCCCGAACCCACCGGATTTCAAAGTCACAATCCGCGGTCAAGACCAGACGCAGATGGCGGAAGCCGCGCGTGATTTGCAAACTGAGCTGAAAGAACGCGGCATCTTCGACCGCGTGAACGTGAATCCTTCCGCCGCGCTCGAAGAAAACATCCGCCTTCGCCCTCGTCACGAGCAGTGGCTTGCCCTCGCCGGCGACGGCCGCACACTTCGGCTATCTGATCTCGCCGACCTCACGCGCACGGCGACCCAGGGCAAGTCGATCGGTACTGTCGACATCGAGGACGAAACCGGAATCACCGACGGAATGAAGATTCGCATGCGTTATCCGATGGATTTTGCGATGAACGCCGAAGAGCTCGGTGCGTTTCCGATCGGCGTGCACGGAAAAATCATTCCGCTAAAAGCGATCGCGCAGGTGACGCGGGAGCAGGTACGTCCTTCGATCTTGCGCGAAGACGGCTTTGAAATGTTCGTCCTCGAGGCTTACGGAAAACAAGGTCAGCGAAAAAAGACGGAAGAGTCGACAAAGAAAGCAGAAGAGCTCTTAAAGGATTGGGATCGTCTTCGCAGCGAAACGCAGAAGAAACGTCTCGCGCTCGTCGGCTCGTTGAAAGACCCGAGCGCTGACGCTACCGAAGCGCTTACGATTAGCGGTGCAGCGGTGAAAGACGGCGTCGCCGCTTCGTTAAAGCCGACGCTGCAGCTCGAAGACGCGAAGAAGGAGCTGACCGATGCCCTTCATCAGCTCGCGTTCGCGATCAGTCTTTCGATTGGACTCATTTTTCTTACGATGATTTTCCAATTTGGCAGCGTGATGAACGCGCTTTTGGTTTTGGTCGCGGTGCCGCTCGGATTCATCGGCGTGGTGATTTCGCTTTTCGTCTTCCAGAGCACGCTTTCGCTGAATTCGCTCTTGGGAGTGATTCTCTTAAACGGTCTTGCAGTCGCAAACTCCATCATTCTCGTCGATTTCTTGCAGCGAAAAGTGAAAGAGGGAGTCGCGCCTCGGATCGCCGCCGTGGAAGTAGCACGCTCCCGGATGCGTCCGATCTTGATGACGTCCCTCACAACTGGTCTCGGCATGCTTCCCATTGCCGTAGGAATCGGTGAAGGCGGAAAAATCCTTCAGCCGCTCGGAATTGCGGTCGCGGGCGGGCTCGGCTTCTCGATGGTAACGACACTCTTCATCGTTCCGGCGTTGCAGGTGAGCTGGATCGAGTATCGCGAATCACGCTTAAAGAAGGCTCGAGCATGAAATCGTTGGCGCTTCTTCTTTTTCTTTCGCTGCCTGCTCATGCGACGACCGTTCCGACTGAGTCGGTGAGTTTCGCTCAAGCCTTCGAAGCGATCGTTCAGCGCGATCTTACGCTGAAAGGGGCTTCTCTCGGAGTCGACTCCGCCGAAGCCAGTCGCTTAAAGAGCATCGGCGCGTTTACGCCGGATCTCGCGGTCGTTGTTCAGGATAAAAGAGAAGCCGAACCGTTAGTGCATACCCGCTCGGCGGCGCTTACGGCATCGGTGAATCTTTTCCGTTCGGGTGCCGACGTTGCCGGGGTGAGAGCGTCGAATCGCGCCGTCGATGCGAGCCGCGAGGATCTGCTCGCTCAGAGGCAGAAAACCGAACTCGCCACGGTTCAAGTTTTGACGACTTTGCTTTCCGCACTTCGTCAGGTCGAGATTCAAAAAAAGCTCGTTCGTATCCAGAGCGATCTCTTGCGCGTTTCGCGTGAGCGTTTCCAAAGAGGACTTCTGCCGCGCCAAGAGTCCGATCGAATTCAAATCGATTTGGAAAACGCGAACGCGAGTCTCGCCAATTCCGAAACGGAACTGATCGCAGCGCAATCCGCATTCACCGCTGCCTTGGGTGCGAATAAAACTTTGGATCTCGAATGGCCCTGGAAGAAGAAGATCGCTTCTTCCACAGAGCTCGACTCACTCACGTTTGATATCGAAAAACGTCCTGACTATAGAAGCGCGAATTTCTCGATCGACTCCGCTCGGCTCTCAAAGTGGCAAGCGGCGGGACGCCTGCTTCCGTCGGTCGATTTGACCGGAAGCTACGGAAATTTCAATCTCGATCAAGAAGGTCGTCACGACTGGTCGACGATGGTTCGATTGACCATTCCGCTCTTCGAACGGTTTCAGGGCTGGTCAAGTTACCGGGTCGCTTCGATCAATGAAACGCAAGGGGAGTTCAATCGCGAAGCCGTTCTCAGGAATGCACCCGCGGAATTCGTTTCGCTCAAACGCAGTTTCATCGCCGCCAGAGATTCAGCATTGCTTCGCGAGAAGACCGCTTTGATGAGCGAAGATTTATTTTCCGACGCCTTAAAGCGCTTTCAGCTCGGACGAACGAACGTCAACGATCTTGCGATCGAGCAACGGCGTCTGCTTGAAAGTCAGCAATTGGAAATTCAAGGTTGGGCAGAAGCCCATCGAGACCTCACGAGACTCTGCCACGCCCTCGGGCGCTTTGTTGGCCCTAACGGCGAGTGCCGGGCAGAGCCAGTCTCACTGTAGAGCCGATTCCTTTGTAGGATCGTTTATCTCTAGATCGCCTGGCGTTGGCTGCGGTCGAGCGCGACGGCGAGAATGATGACGAAGCCTTTCAACACCATTTGATAAAAGCTCGGCACTCCCATCAAATCCATCCCGTTGTTCAAGCTCGCGATCGTCAGCGCGCCGACGAGACTTCCTAGCAATGAACCTTGGCCGCCTTTTAAGCTCGTTCCGCCGATGACGACCGCCGCGATCGCATCGAGTTCGAAAAGCTGGCCTGCGTTCGGATCGGCTCCGTTCAAACGTGCCGTCAAAAGAAGACCGGCAAGACCGGAAAGCGCACCCATCACCGTATAGACGAAAACCGTCACCCGACGAATCGGCACTCCGGAGAAATACGCGGCACGCTCGTTCGAACCGACCGCGAAGATCGCGCGGCCCAAAGTCGTCTTCATCAAGATTAATCCGATGAGCAGGAAAACCCCGAGTAAGAAAAGTGCTAGCACGGGAAGCCCGCGGTACGCGATGAAGGCGGCGGCAACACCGATGAACGTTACGAGTGGCAAGATCAAATCGGTGAGACGGTGCGATTTGCTGCGAATGAAATTGTACCCAAGGCCCGCGATCAGTGCGACGAACAAGGCGACGGTTGGAATGGTACCGAGATATTCGTTCGCCAAAGATCCGAGTTGATCGGAGACGGGAGAAATCGTCGAGCCATCCGATAGGATCAACGCAAGCCCACGCGCGATAACCATCATGCCGAGCGTGATGACGAACGGCGCGATTCGAAGTTTCGCGATCAAGACTCCGTTCAGTAAGCCAGCGAGAATTCCGGCGCCGAGTGCGCAAACGATCGTTGCGGCAAGACTGACTTCTGCGAATGGCGCACGCTCCGGAATTTGCGTGATGCCAACGATGACGCCAGTGACGGCAACGAGGCTTCCGATCGAAAGGTCGATCCCGCCAGTCAAGATGATCAAAGTCATGCCCGCCGCGAGAATTCCGTTCAGCGAGGCTTGTCGCAAAACGTTCGTTAAGTTTCGCGCCGACAGAAATCCGCCCTGGGTGATTACGGTGAGCGCAAGAACGAGAACGAAGAACCCGATCCAGACGCCGTTTCGTTTCAAAAAGTCTTTCAAGGCTTAAGCCCTTTCCATTTCGCGCGACCGAACCGCTGCTTTCATGATCGCCTCTTGGGAGAATTCAGAGCGAGTAAACTCGCGGGTGATTTTTCCTTCGCTAAGAACGTAAATCCGATCGCAGAGCCCGATGAGCTCCGGGAGATCCGAGCTCATCACGAGAAGCGATTGCCCCCGTTCAGTGAGCTCAAAGAGAATCTGCGCTATTTCATATTTCGCCCCGACATCGACGCCGCGGGTGGGCTCATCGAGAATGAGAACGTCGGGAGTGAGTGCGAGGGCCCTGGCAATAACGATCTTCTGTTGGTTTCCGCCGGAGAGCTCTTCGATTCCTTGGGCAAGATCATTGTAACGAGTGCGCATGCGGGATAATAGAGTTTTCGCCTCTTCCGATTCTTGTCCCGCATCGACCCAAGAAAAGAGTTTGCTTAAAACGCGTTTCGAAAGGGTCGCGTTTTCGGTGAGACTGCGCGCCGGAAAAATACTGTCGCGCTTACGGTCTTCTCCGACCATGAAGAGCTTCGAGCGCAAAGCGTGCCTCGGTTCATCGAGCTCCACTTTTTCTCCGCGCAGAACGACGTTCGAGCGAAGGCGGTGCGAGCGATCGGTGGCACCGATCAAAGCTTGCGCCAGTTCGGTTCGTCCCGCACCGAGAAGGCCCGCGAAACCCACGATCTCTCCGCGGTTCAGATGGAAACGGTAAGGACCGAACGGCCGCGCTCCGTCTTTCGAAGCGATTTCGAGATCGACCACATCGAGAACTTTTTCTTTCATGCCTGAAACTGTTTTACGTTCAGGGTACATGCTATCCAGCGGGCGACCGACCATGTGACGGATCAAACCGTCGGCGTCGATCGAAGACGTTGTCGTCTGATGAACGCTTTTTCCGTCACGCAGAACGACGACTTGATCGCAGAGAGAAAAAATCTCGTCCATCTTATGGCTGATGAAAACGAGCATGTGCCCCTCGGCCTTCAGCTGTCGCAGAATTCCGAAAAGACGCTCGATTTCGCTCGTCGTCAAAGACGACGTCGGCTCGTCGAGGATCAGGATTTTAGGATTGCGCGCGAGAGTCTTCGCGATCTCGACGAGCTGTTGCGATCCAGTGCTGAGCTCTCGCATCGGCGTGTCCAACGGAATCGCTTCGCCGAAGCGGGCGAGAAGCGCCTTGGCTTCAGAGCGCATTTTAGCTTCATCGATCACGCCGAAACGGGAAGGCCAGCGGCCTACAAAAAGATTTTCGAGCACCGTCAAATGCGCGAAGGCCGAAAGCTCTTGGTGAATGATCGCGATGCCGGCTTGTTCGGCATCGGAAGGCGAAGCGAAGTGGACTTCTTTTCCGTCGAGCTTGATTTGCCCGTCAAAAGTTCCGCTGGCATAGACACCGCTCAAAATCTTCATGAGCGTCGATTTGCCCGCGCCGTTTTCGCCGACGAGAGCAAGCACCTGACCCGATTGAATGGAAAGCGAGACGCCGTCGAGCGCCCTCACTTTCCCGAAGCTTTTGCCGATTCGCTCTAAAGAGAGCGAGCCTTGCGCTGTCACTTACTTCGTCGTGCCAGTAACGGCAGCGCGTGAGTGGAAGCCGGTCTTATAGATTCGCTCTTCGAGATCGCTTTTCGTGATCGGATAGACCGGAGTTGCGACCGTCGGAACTTTGAAAGTTCCATTCGGCGTCATCGAATCCGACGCCGGCTTTTCGCCTTTCGCGAGTTTGAAGGCGATGTCGGCCGAAGCTTTCGCGAGCGGCGCGATGTCTTTCAAAACTTCGAACGACTGTGTTCCTTCGTTGATGTTTTTGATCGCGGCGAGATCGGCATCAGCCCCAGCGACGAAAACTTTGCCGGCGAGTTTCTGCGCTTTCAACGCTTGAACGGCGCCATTCGCCATACCGGAGTTGTGTGCGATGATCGCATCGATCTTGTTTCCGTTTTGTGTGAGAGCGTTTTCGACGGTCGCCATTGCTTGTTGCGGGCTCCAGGACTCGTGCGACTTTTTCAAGACGATTTTCACGTTCGGGTTTTTCGCGAGAACCGACTCGATGCCTTTTTCGATATCGTTCGCGACACTGTGGCCGGCTTGGCCCATCAAGATGACGTAGTTTCCTTTTCCGCCAGTGGCCTTAACGGCCGCTTCCGCTTCCAGAACGCCGACTTTCACCGAATCTTGAGTCACGTAGAAATCGACCGGCGCATCCGAAATCAAGCGGTCGTATGCGACCACCGGAACTTTGTCTTCGTGCGCGAGCTGAACGAGATTCGCCGCCGCTTTCGAGTTCACGGGTTGGATGACGAGAGCTTTCACGCCTTGCGAGAGAAGGTTTTCGACTTTTGCCGTTTGCGTTTGCGAGTTGTTGTCGGCAGCGACGACGACCGGCTCGAAACCGAGGCGCGCGGCCTCTTCCATGAAATACTTTTGGTCTTTTTGATAGCGCTCTTCCTGAAGAGTCGAAAGAACGAATCCGATTTTGATTTTCGCAGCAGCAAAGGCCGGCGAAACATTGAAGACCGATGCCATCAGAACACTTGCGAACAGAGCAAGGGAGAGAGCTTTTTGATTCACGATTTCCTCCGGAATTTTGAAGCCTTGAGTCTTAAAGCCAGCTAAACCGAAGGTCAACGCCGATCCCGCCCTTTGTGCTTCGGGATGAGCCCGAAGACGGGGACAAGACTGCGATTTCGCGGTAGATTGCAGGACTTCATGGCGAAAAATCCACTTCAGGGCCGAGGGGCCAATACCAATCCGGAAGGGCGTTTTGAGCGCCTGGCCTTCGAAATCGACGGCGACGAGCTCGATCGCCGCGACCTCGATGGCGAAACCGTCTCGCCAAAGACCCAGCTCTTCAAAGACAGCTCGCGGACTATCGTCACTGAAAACAACAGTCCCGATATTCCGTTTCGCTTTTCGGTCAATCCCTATCGGGGTTGCGAGCATGGATGCGCCTATTGTTACGCGCGCCCTTCGCACGAGTACTTGAATCTGTCGGCGGGCATCGATTTCGAAACGAAGATTTTCGTAAAGCATGAAGCGCCCGAGCTTCTCCGGAAGAAACTGATGTCGCCATCGTGGAAGCCGGAATCGATCACGATGAGCGGCATCACCGATTGCTATCAACCGATCGAGCGGAAGTTGGAGCTCACGCGCGGCTGCTTGAAGGTGCTGCTCGATTTTAAAAATCCGGTCAGCATGATTACGAAGAACGCTCTCGTTACGCGCGATATAGATTTATTGAAACCGCTCGCCGAATTGAACGCGGCCTTCGTGCTTGTTTCGGTAACGACACTCGATAACGATCTCTGCTCTGTCCTCGAGCCGCGAACTTCTCGCCCCGCTGCTCGATTGCGTGCGATCGAAGAGCTAGCGAAAGCGGGAATTCCGGTCGGAGTGAATATCGCGCCGGTCATTCCCGGCCTAACGGATCACGAGATGCCGGCGATTTTGAAAGCGACGAGTGAAGCCGGAGCGACGGTTTCTGGTTTCGTTCCTGTGAGACTCCCTTTCACCGTGGCTCCGCTTTTTGAGCAATGGCTGGAAACCCACCGGCCTGAGCGGAAAAACAAAGTGCTCGGTCTCATCCGCGATATGCGAGGCGGAAAACTCAACGACCCGAACTTCGAATCGCGTATGGAAGGCAAAGGGCCAATCGCCGAGAGCTTGAGGCAAATTTTCGAAATTTACTCTCGCAAGTACGGTTTCAATAAAACGAGACTCAAGCTTGAGACGAAACATTTCTCGCGTCCCGGCGAGCAATTGAGTCTTCTCTGATCGCTTTTGACGGAGACGGCTCCGATCGTTCGAAAGCTGGCCGCGCGCAATGACCTTTTTGTCTTACGCTTGAAACTTCAGTGCTTCTTTTTAACGGGGGCTTTCGTTTTTTTCGCGGGCGCCGCCGTTTTCTTTGCCGGGGCCGCAGTCTTCTTCACGGGCTTTGCGGCTGTAGTATCGCCACATTTTTTGATCGTGAAAAGATCCGTGTCTTTTGCGAGCAGTTTTCCAACCGGCGTTTGCATGCTGAGCTTGTAGAGGCCTGGCGCGATCGTGAAGCCGCCGCCGCCTTCGGCTTTATGCGTTTGTTCGAGAGGCCAGTGATAAACACCTTCGCTGCTTTGAAGCGTCGCAAGCTTTCCGGCGTTACCTGACGTCGCCAGTAAAATATCGACGGACTCTTCTTTGATCAAATTCGGGTCCCATTTAACGTCGACCGTTTTCCCAAAACAAAACGTTTCCCCACCGATGGGCGCAGTGAAAACTTTTGGAGGCTCTTCGCAACCTTTGCCGGGCGTCCAGATTCCTTTGCAGTCGGCCTGCTGAATTTGTTCGAGTGCCGTCGAAACTTGTTGCTTGGATTCCTCGCAGGCGGCTGCTTGCTGCTTCAATTTCTCGGAGTCCTGAGTCAGCTCGCTGTTCTTCAGTTCGAGATCGTCAATGGTCGCCTGCTTGGTTTGGATTTCGTTCCAGGCGACGAAGCCGCCGCCGGCGATCACGAGCAAAAGGACGATGAACAAAAGTTTCGCGCCGAGTTTCATGGACCCGCCCTTTTTCGTTGTTGTTGCTTCTTCGTTGGATGGATTGGTGGTGTCGCTCATAAACGAAATCTCAGCACTGTTCCGGGGATTCGTCAGCTCAAAAAAAAGCCCGGCGTAAAAGCCGGGCTTATCGAAGGTGAAATTTGCGAGCTTAAATTATTCGCAGCCCCATTTGCGGCCTTCGCCGTGACCGAACGTCAGGAAATGTTGGAGTGGGTTCACGCAAGCGCCGTTCGGATCGTTTTGGCAAATGTCTGGGTAACGATCGCGGTAGCACTGAGCTTGATCTCCGCCTGGCTTCATTCCGCAACCCCAAACACGTGCTTCGATCGGCCCGCCCTGAGTCGAGAAATGCTGATACGGATCCGCGCAGAGTGCCGCGCTTGCTTGGCAGATATCCGTGTAAAGCTGAACGTAGCAAAGCGCATCTGGATCCGTCGGAAGCTGTTGCTGAACCGGAGACGGTTGTTGCGGCTCTGGTTGTGGAACCGGTTGCGGCTCGGGCTGAGGCTCAGGTTGCGGAGCCTGACGATCGCTGCGGTCTCCGCGATCGCCACCACGGTCTGGACGATCCGGACGATCTCCGCCACGGCCTCCGCGATCACCACCACCGCGATCCGGTTGTGGAGCGGGTTGTTGCGGCTCAGGCTGCGGTTGTGGTTGCGGTTCAGGTTGTGGAACGGGAGCAGGTTGTTGCGGCTCTGGTTGTGGCTGCGGTTGCGGTGCGGGACGATCTCCGCCGCGGTCGCCACCGCGACCTCCACGGTCTCCGCCACGATCGCCACCGCGGTCTGGCCAAGGTTGTGGTTGCGGCTCCGGACGAGGCTGTGGTTGCGGAACCGGTTGCGGCATTGGTTGCGGTTGCGACATGCCTCCTGAACCGATAGCGCCTTCACCCGGGTTGCTCTCGGTGAAATTACGCATGCAATGAATCACGACGCCGTGTTTACGGGACATATCGCGATAAGCTTGCGCTTCAGGCGTAGCGACTTGCGGATTTTGAACGTTGCGTGCCGCTTCGTCTTGCGTGCGTCCGCCGGCGCGGTACGTGTGGAAGTACTTTTTGTCGGCGCCGACGCATTCCCAAGACATCGTCCTCTGATCGAGATCGCGAGATTCTTGGCGAACTTGTTGGCGAAGGCCATCGGCTTCACGCATCGCTTGGTCCGCACGGCCGCGGTTATCTTGGTTTGCGCGCATTTGGCGCTCGGTCTCGAAGCGGCATTGACGGAGCTGGCGATCGAGTTCGCCGGAATTAATGTCCCCGTTGATGCGATCGATTTGATCTTGTGTCGAGCGGATTTGCGATTCCGTTTGATCGACACGATCTTGGCAAGTGCGGGTTTGCGATTGAATATCGGCGAGCGAATCACAGACAGGACCTGCGAGAGCAGACTGTGCAACGATCAGGGAGCCGAGGATAAAGATACGATTCAAAGTTTTCATAAACACTCCATTCCTGTCGTTTCTCACAGAGTCACACATGACCAAACACCCGAGTAATCGCCCTTGCCGCAGTTGTTTTCTCCACATTGAGCCATGGCTGATTGCAATGCCTTCGCGGCGCTTGCGCCGTCAGCAGAGAAGCGCTGGTGGCGCCCGTTGACCGAGCAACGGTAGCCGCGGCCCGAACGCGCGTTCGACGCTTCTTGCGTTTGTATGCGGATGTTTGCGAGTTGATTGCCCATGTCGTTGCGGTCGTTGATCGCGCGTTGAAGATCACTAGCGATGCGATCGCCGCGGTTCTGAACGTCGGACAGTTGAACTTTGCATTGGTCAAGTGGGCCAGTGACGCGCGAGAGACGCTCGCGAGCCATGCGAAGATCGTCGTCGTAACGGGAAAGACGGGTTGAAGCCGTGTCCGCGTTTGCGTTGCAGTTACGGAGTGCCGAAGTTGCCGCCGGAAGATCGCGCGAGCATTGGCGTTCAGCAGCTTGATCGCCCGGAGGTTGAGTTGGGCGCGGCGCTGGTTGCGGGACCGGCTGCGGACGCGGTTGTGGACCTGGCTGCGGTTGCGGATTCGGACGCGGCGCTGGCTTGTTTGTCGCGCGGTCGACCGTCGCGATGATCATCGTTGCCGCTCCACCGAACGATTCCGCTTGAACGCGAACCGAAGTGATCAGCAAAGACTTCTCATAAATAGGAATCGTGACCGGAGTCTTCTTCGGAATGACGAAGAAGCCGTTTGGGTCGCTCGACGCTTGCGGGTTTCTTGCGAGAGCATCGCGAATCGAAATCGTGTGCGCCTTGCCGTCAGAAGTAATGTACGCCATCGAGCGAACGAGGACTTTGAAGTCCTGCGCACCGAGCATTAAATCGATGTCGTAAACTTTCGGATCCGTTCTGTGTTCCAGAACTTCGCCGCCGCCTTTGCGGGAGACGTTGCGGTGGACCGATTCCGCGCCGAAAGCGCTGCTCGCGCTCAAAGCGAGGAGGCCGAACATAAGACCCATCTTAGCTAGTTTCATTTCCATTCCTTTCGACGCGCGATTCGCAGTCGGCTGACCGGCCGGTACATTACAATTCGCAGACCAACCCAAATTGTTTGGTCCCGATCACGAGGATCGTTCTAAAGAAACCCTTGATGAAATTAGTACCTGACGGATCGCTCAAGAGTGGCGTCGCTTCGACACCAGTGCGAAGGAGCGCGGTGCCGGTGATCGGCACGAGCGTTGCTGAATCGTCGAGAAGTTCGACACCGTTTTTCCGGGAGTCCGCATGAAGCTCGTTTCGCGTTCGGTTTTCATTTGCATCTTGTTAGTCGGCGCGATGGCCCAAGCGGAGCTCGTCATCAGCGAACCAGTTTCAGTGTCGACTGGCGTTCCTGCGTGGAACGACGAGGTCGAAAAGATCCTTCCCGAGAAAGCAAACGATCCGACCGGCTACACCGAGTGCCGTGAAACGACTGAGATCAAAGGCGCCTATCTCTGCGTTAGCGGAACACAGACCGACATGAACCGCGCGCTCGTTCGCGCTTCGTCATATATAGAGGGGCTTGGCTCCGATGGCGGTAAGGGCCGTGTTCTCAAGTTTTCCGATCCTAATTATTCGTTCGGGCTTCGCATGGTCGGCGGCCACGATCTGCGTGGTCCGGATTTGCTCCGTTACTATCAAGCGGTAGTGAACGCCTGCACGCAATCCGGCGGGAACAATGACATCTGCTTCGATGATTACGAAAAACAAATCTTCGAGAAGTTGATTCTTCCAAAGGCGAAGGCCCAACCGAATTTCGTCGTCATCACCTACGCCATTCGCAGCAGCATGAGTTATCAGCAGGTCGTCACCCATGAGATCTTGCACGCGCAGTACTTCAACGATTCCGTCTTCCGCCAAGTTTGCGATACGTTTTGGAATGACAATCTCACCGATGGCGATCGCTCCGCGGTGAAGGCGACGCTCTCTGCTTATTACGATCAAAGCGACGAGCTTTTGATGAAAAACGAATTCCAAGCGTATATCTTGATGGCGGGAGCGGAAAGCTCACAGCTCGCGAGCCTCGTTTCGAAATTCCGCGGGCCTTTAGTCGCGAAACTGGCCGCGCAAAACCGCGCGCCCGTTCAGGTACGATAGAATTCAGATATGTCGATTGAATCCCAAGAAGACCTGATCGCCCTCGCTAAAATCGGACGTATCGTCGCCGACTGCCTTCAAGCGATGGGCAAAGCGCTCGAGCCGGGCATGACCACGCGAGAGCTCGACGAAATCGGCAAAAAATATTTGGAGCTTCACGGCGCGCGATCCGCTCCGCAGCTCGTCTATGATTTTCCCGGCGCCACCTGTGTCAGCGTCAACGAACAAGCGGCGCACGGAGTTCCTGGCGAAAGAGTTTTAGCGGCATCGGATCTCGTCAACATCGACGTATCCGCTGAAATGAACGGGTACTTCGCCGACACCGGCGGATCGTTCATCATTCCACCGGAATCGGATCTCAAGCGGAATCTTTGCATCGCTACGAAACGCGCGTTAGAGCTTGCCATCTTAGAAGCCCGCGCCGGACAACCGCTAAACGGTATCGGCCGCGCTATTGAAAAGCACGCCCGCCAAAACCGTCTAACAGTCATCGAAAATCTCGGAAGCCACGGCGTCGGAAGAGCTCTTCACGAAGAACCGGGCTTCATTCCCGGATATTACGATCCCAAGGACAAACGGATCTTAAAAGAAAACCAAGTCATCACGATCGAACCCTTCCTCTCGACGGGCGCGCGCGAAGTTTTCGACATCGGTGACGGATGGACTCTCGCTACAAACAAGAAATATTTAACGGCCCAGTATGAGCACACCATGGTGATCACCAAGGGCCGTCCAATCATCATGACTCTACCTAAATCGGCCGTTGGCTGAAGCGCGGCCACGAACCGACTTCGCTCGCTACAAGCTGCTTCGCTAAATCCATCGATTCGCCGATCACCACGTGCATGTCCAGGTAACGGTAGGTTCCGAGTCGGCCAATGAAAGTCACCCCGAGCTCGCGGTTGGCGAGCTCCGTGTACTTGCTTAAGAGCTCTTTGTCTTTTTGTAAGCGGAGCGGATAGTACGGCGTATCGCCGGGCTCCGCGAGCTTGCTGTATTCCTCGAAACAAACCGATTGTTCGTGCGTTTCCCAAGGCGTGAAGTGCTTGTGTTCGGTGACACGCGTATACGGAACGCTTTCTTCGCAATAATTCACGACGGCGTTTCCTTGAAAGTCGCCGGATTCAACGAAGCGTTTGAACTCGAGACTCCGGTATTGAAGACGCCCGAGTTTGTAATCGAAGTAGCCGTCCATCGGTCCGGCATAGAAGACGTGACCATATTCCGATTTCATCGACGGCTCGAAGCGGGTGCCGAGCCGAACTTCGATGGCATCGTGATCTAAAATCTTTTCGACGATCTTCGTGTATCCCTCGATCGGGATCCCTTGAAATTTACTGTTGTAGTAGTTGTCGTCGTAATTGAAGCGAACGGGGAGGCGTTGCAGGATAGAAGCCGGAAGCTCCGATGGATCGACGCCCCATTGTTTTTTCGTATAGCCTTTGAAGAACGCCTCGTACAAATCCGCTCCCACGAAACGAAGCGCTTGATCCTCGAAGCTCTTCGGCTCTCTGATCGAATCGTCTCCCACCGTTCCCATGAAATCGCGCGCTTCCGCAGGAGCCATTTTTTTTCCGAAGAACTGGTTGATCGTCAGCAAATTGATCGGAAGCGAAAACACCCCGCGCGACGTGTGGGCCTTCACTCGGTTCACGTACGGACCGAATTTCGCGAAGCGGTTCACGTAATCCCAAACGTCTTCGCGATTCGTATGGAAGATATGCGGCCCGTAGTGGTGAATCATGATTCCCGTATCTTCGTCGCGACTCGTATGACAGTTGCCCGCCACATGCGGGCGCTCGTCGAAGACGGTCACTTTGTAGCGACCGGTTTCCGCAAGCTCTCTTGCGATGACGGCGCCGGAAAATCCTGCTCCGGCAAAAGCAATTGGCGTTTTCATTTCGTTTCTCCTCTAAAGCAGTTAATTCCAGCGGCTGGCAGTGTCCTTGAAGTAGCGCTCGAGCGCTTCGTTGAGCGGAGGCATGATGTCGAAGCGCTCGCTTTCGAGAACCGAATACTTCGGCCTCGGCGCGGCCAATGACATCTCCTCCATCGAAACCGGAACGATCCGGTCGTGACCCGAGTTGATTTTGTCGGCGGCCATCAGCGCCCATTCCGCCCAGCTCACTGAACCGCGGTTGGTGAGATGCGCGATTCCCGTTTCGCCGTCGAGCAGAAGATCGAGGCTCGTCGCCGCCAGATCGGGAATGTAAGTCGGCGAAACGGTGGTGTCGGAAGGAGCTTTCACAAGCTCGCCGGCCTTCAAAGTGCGAAGGGTTAGGTGCAGAAAATTATTTTCATCCCACGGTCCGAAGAACGAGCTCGTACGTACAATCAACGTGCGCGGATGGATCGCGAAAATATGGCGTTCCATTTCCGCTTTCGACTTTCCGTAATTGTTGATCGGGCTCACGGGATGACTCTCGCGGTAGGGGGCGCCGGTGGTTCCGTCAAAAACCAAATCGGAAGAAAAAGTGAGAAGCGGAATAGAGCGCTCGCTGCAAACCGTCGCCAAAACTTGCGGTCCAAGCGAATTTTCGCGATGGCATCTTTCGAACTCCGCTTCGGCCTCGTCGACACGAACGTAGCCGGCTGCATTGATGACCGCCCAAGGTCGAACGAGCTCGAGATTTTCCCTGACAGATTCGATCGAAGCGATGTCCATTTGCTTTCTAGAAAGCAAAACGTAGTCGATGCCTCGCCGTTCGCAGAGTCTCGCAAATGCGCGGCCAAGCGTTCCGGTCGCGCCTGTGATTGCCAGTGGCCGCGATGCTTTCGTCGCGACTGCGCCGGCTCTCGTTTCATCGCTCGGCGCAAAGATCACGCGGCTCTTGTCGTGCCAGAAACCTTTTCGCTCGAGAACCGGGTGATCGGGCGCGCGCCCGTGAGCGTAGGCTTGGAGCTGGCGAACGAGCGCGGTCGCGCGCGGAGCCGGCGAGCGCAAATCGAAAACGCCTGATTCATAATTGCCATTGCATGCGACGCAAAGAGAATTCCAATCATAGGCTCCGAGTAAACTCCACGCCGTCACCGCTTCGATCGGCGCGCCCTCTTCGCGAAGCTCTTTGGCCGCCGTCCAAATTTCGTGGAGCCAACGCATTTGGCTTTCGCGATAACCCGCAATGTGTGCTTCGGTGACAGCGAACGGGCGCCGATACCGATTCCAAACATCGCGAAGAATTTCTTTCGGCGCTGGCGGAACGGTTTGTCCGGTATCGACCGCGCCGACGTCGGCGTATTTTTGAAACCCGTTCGTCCCGTGAAGAAACCCTGGATAGAGTTCGAGGCGGTGATCGAGAAACCGATTGCTCAAGAGATAGTGGTTGATTCCGATGATATCCGGCTCGCATGCGTTTTCCCGAAGCCAGCGGAGCTCGTCACCGCTCAGCTCGCCGGGGCCCGTGAGAAACCAATAGAGAGGATGCTCTTCGTCGACATAGCCGAGCAGAAGATCGAAGGTTAACCAACGTCTTTCATTTTCGAACCGCGCTTGCTCGATCAGCGGCAGCGTGGATTGCGCTCGACCGAGGTCCTCGGTCTGAACGAGCTTTGCGTGCGGATTCACCTCGCGGATCGACCGCATCGAGAGAATCGTCGCTTTAACTTGGTTGTAGAGAGCACGCACATAATCGCGATCCGATTTCGAATGCGGGTACCAAACTCCGTAAAGACAGCTGAAACGTGCGGTCGTATTCGGCTCGTTGACGGGCGTGTACCATTCCGCCCACGGATATCTTTCGGCGACTGCCTTTGCGTAGCGCGCAAGCTTCTCCGGAAACTCAGGATCGAGCAAAGACGTGTACGGCGGCCCGCTTCCGTGATGGAGCAGACCGAGGATCGGAGTGACCGTCGTCGAGCGAATCATCTCGAGCCTGGCGTCTACGCCCTCCCATTGAAATTCATCGAGGGAATCCGGCGCGACGTTTTCCCAAAGAACCGGGTAACGTAATTTTTTGATGCCGAGCTCGGCAAAGCGCCGAAGATCGTCGAGCCTCGTGAAATGTCCGCTCATCTCACATTGGCTCGAATATCGATCGCCGACACGATTGATCGTGCACTCAATACCGCCCCAGAGCTCCACGGCGGTAGATTTTGTTTCCGACATCAATTCACCATCGATTGTGCAACGTCGTCGATGCGGCTTTCGAGGCGGGCCATTTCTGACCAAGTTTGATCCCAAGAAGTTTTCGCAAGAAATGCGTCCACTCGCTCGCGCCAATCCGCATCCGTTTTGCATTGATTCATCGCCATCTCACCGACGATCACGAACTCAGCTGGCGTTCGCGCGATGTGAACGAGTCCTTCTTCTCCGTAGGGCCGGACGACGTCGCGCACCGGTGTGGACACGACAGGTTTTCCGGCGGCGAGGTACTCTGGCGTTTTCGTCGGGCTAATAAAACGGGTGGATTCATTGATGGCGAAGGGAAGAATCGCGAGATCCCAATGCGCCAAATAGCTGGGAGGTTCCGCGTAAGATTTCATTCCGAGATAATGGATGTTCGGATTTTTCGGAAGCGACGCGGGATCGATCTTCACGACCGGGCCGATCATGACGATCTGCCAGTCTGGACGAAGCTCTGCGATTCCTTCGATCAACTCGAGATCCGCGCGCTCGTCGATCACACCGAAGAAGCCGATGCGCGGATGAGGAAGAGGCGCTTGGTCTTCTGGCTCGGTGAGCGCTGCACGGGCCGCGCTGAAATGTTTGAAATCGATACTCGATGGAAACGCGTGGACGTTTTCATGGCGCGTGCATTTGTATTCATAGAGATGGTGACCTTTCCAGCACATTGGGATCCTAAGCTTAGAATTCCACGTGGACAAGTTGTCGCGGCCGCTTCTATAGTGTCACCTAAATACTAGTGACTCCAGCGTAACTGGACTGGCCACAGTTAGGCCGCAAATGTAATCACACTGGCTCACCT
>JADMIO011167731.1_pt1 | contig 59538 bp, 48 predicted proteins | sample 8958161 | NCBI WGS metagenome assembly JADMIO01 (sample SAMN16585339, study PRJNA669376) | soil metagenome | isolation source: Crop rotation soil | place: USA: Cullars Rotation, Alabama | collected 2011 | reverse complement strand
CGCGACAACTTGTCCACGTGGAATTCTAAGCTTAGGATCCCAATGTGCTGGAAAGGCCCTTCCTCGCGCATGCGATCGTATCGGCCTCCGCCAACGACCACCTGCAGGTGCTCGCTGCGCATGCCCCAGGCAACGACGGCCGCTGGATCGCTCGCAACGGATCCCAGGCGTCCCAGCGCGTCCAGATCGGACGCCGACAGCAGATGGAACGACCGCACGCGTGTATGGAGGTGGCCGGCATGGCCGTGCGCCGTCGAATCACCTTCAACCACGATGGCGCGGCAGGCTGTTGGCGAGAGCTCGACGCCGACGCGACGTGTTCTCCGCTCGAAATTCATTGCACTCGCACGCCGATGTCGTCGCCGCCGAGTACGGCAGACGAAATCGCCTGTTGATAGGCTGTCTCGATTTTGCCGTTCGGACCCGCCGACAGGACCCAGACGGCATACTTCGAACCGGCCGCGGCGTCGGCTGAGGGAATCGACCCGATGTTCACGACGTATCGATGATTCCACGGATCGGCGCCGGGCGAAACAGCCAGGTACGGCCCATTCCAGCCGGGGCCGTCGGGATCCTGTTTCAGCGCGTAACTCGGACCGTTGGCGATGAGGAGATCGTCCAGGGTGCCCACGAGACCGTCGGCCCAGGTGCTGCCGGCAGGCGCGTCGGGCGGATCCCCTTTGCTGACGAGAAGGTCGGCGCGCACGAGCGTCGTGCTCTCACCCGGTTGATTGCGCACCCAGAGCGGGAAGAACGCGTTGTCTTCGTAGAAACGAACCAGGGCTGCGCGAATCTCCTCGACGTCGTACCGGGCGCGCTCGGCGCGGTTCCGGTCTTCGTAGCCGCGAAACGCCGGCCAGGCGAGAAATGCGGCCGCCGCCACGACGACGAGGAGGACAAGCCCGAAAATCGGCCTCAAAACTAGCCGTATTCCTCTTCGTAGTTCGCCTTGAGCTTTGCGACGACGCTCGGATCGGCGAGCGTGGTCGTGTCTCCGAGCGCCTTGCCTTCGGCGATGTCGCGCAGCAGGCGCCTCATGATTTTGCCCGAACGCGTTTTCGGCAGATCGGCGGAGAACAGAATGTCCTCCGGGCGCGCGATCGCACCGATTTTCTTCGTCACATGATCCTTGAGCGACGCGGCCAGATCCGGACTCGAAGGCGTCCCTTCCTTCAGCGTCACGAACGCCGAAATCGCCTGGCCCTTGATCTCATGGGCGCGGCCGACCACAGCCGCCTCGGCGACGGCGGGATGATCGACGAGCGCGCTTTCAACCTCCATCGTCCCGATGCGATGGCCTGCGACGTTGATGACGTCGTCGACGCGGCCCAGCAGCCAGAAGTACCCGTCTTCGTCGCGCTTCGCCCCATCGCCGGTGACGTAGACGTCGAGGCCCCATCGATTCCAGTACTGCCGGACGTAGCGGTCGGGATCGCCGTAGATGCCCCGCAGCATCGACGGCCACGGTCGCGTGAGCACCAGGAGGCCGCCGCCCACATCGACCTTCTCGCCCTTCTCGTTCCGGAGCTCGGCCGCGACGCCTGGAAACGGCTTCGTGCCGGACCCGGGCTTCAGCGTGGTGACGCCCGGCAACGGCGTAATCATCATGGCGCCCGTTTCCGTCTGCCACCAGGTATCGACGATCGGGCATCGATCGGCGCCGATGAAGTGGTAATACCAGATCCACGCCTCCGGGTTGATCGGCTCGCCGACCGAGCCGAGCAGCCGAAGCGAGGACAGGTCGCGCTTCGCGGGCCACTCCGTGCCCCAGCGCATGAACGCGCGGATTGCCGTCGGCGCCGTGTAGAAAATCGTGACGCCGTACCGCTCGACGATCGACCAGAAGCGATCCTTCTGAGGCCAGTCCGGTGCGCCTTCGTACATCACCACCGTCGCGCCGTTCGCGAGCGGCCCGTAGACGACATAGCTGTGTCCGGTGACCCAACCGATGTCTGCGGTGCACCAGAACACGTCCTGTTCCTGCAAATCGAACACGAGCTTGGAGGTGATGTACGTCCCGACGAGATAGCCGCCCGTCGTGTGCACGATCCCCTTGGGTTTTCCGGTGGTGCCCGACGTGTAGAGGATGTAGAGCATGTCCTCCGCATCCATCGGTTCGGGGTCGCATTTCATCGAGGCGTCCTGCATCAGCCGGTGATACCAGTGATCGCGGCCCTCGGTGATGTGCACCGGGATCGGTCCCGCGCCGCGTTGGACGACGATCACGTTTTCGATGGAGGGCGTGCCCGCGAGCGCTTCGTCGGCGACCTGTTTGAGCGCCACGATCTGGCCGCGTCGATATCCGCCGTCGGCGGTGATCAGCAGACGGGCCTGCGCGTCGTTGATGCGGTCGCGAAGCGACTCGGCGCTGAACCCGCCGAACACGATGCTGTGGACGGCGCCGATGCGCGCGCAGGCGAGCATCGCGATCGCAAGCTCCGGGATGAGTGGCATGTAGATGGCGATTCGATCGCCCTTCTTGATGCCAAGCGATTTCAAGACGTTCGCGAATTTCGAGACCTCGCGATAGAGGTCGAAGTACGTGAGCGTGCGCTGGTCGCCCGGCTCACCTTCCCACACGAGCGCCGCCTTGTTCCGGCGTGGGCCGCGGATGTGCCTGTCGACACAGTTGACGCTCGCGTTCAGTTTGCCGCCGACGAACCATTTGGCGTGCGGCGGGTTCCAGTCGAGGACGCGATCCCACGGTCGCGACCATTCGAGTTCGCCGGCGCATCGCGCCCAGAAAGCTTCGGGATCGCGCTCGGCTTCTGTGTAAATCGTTTCGTCGCGGACGATGGCGTGGGCCTTGAAATCGGCCGACGGCATGAAGGTTCGGTCTTCGCGCAGAAGATCGGCGAACTCGGCTCGTTTTTGATCGGACATGCGGGCGATCCTAGTGCAAACGGCCGCGCGAGTCGCCCTTTTTTGTCGGGGGCCGATCAGCCCGACCCGAGAGCGGCCAGACGTGCCCGAACAGGCGCGACGAGGTCGCCGTGCGTGATCGCCCCGAACTTCAAGAACGCGCGGTAGTGTTCGACGGCCGTCGTGGTGTCGCCGGTCTGGTCGGCGACGACCGCTAGGTTGTAATGCGAGCCGGCGTTGCGTGGATCGATCGCAAGTGCGCGCTGGAGCAGGGCACGTGCGTCGGCCGCCCGGCCCGCCGCGTTCTGCACAAGCGCCAGGTTGACCATCGATTCGACGTTCCGCGCGTCGGCGGCAAGCGCCACGCGGAACTCGGCGGCGGCGCCGTCGAGCTGACCGATGCGCATCAGGGCGACGCCAAGGTTGTTGTGCGCCTTGACGTACGTCGGATCGATGGCGATCGCGCGCTGAAACTGCCGGACGGCTTCGACGCCCTCGCCGCGGTCTTGATACAGCAACCCGAGATTATTGTGAACTTCGGCGCTCGCGTCGTTTTCTTCGAGCAGCGCGCGATACTGCGTCAACGCGTTCTGAAAATCGCCGACGCGTTGGAAATACAGCGCCAAGCCGAAGTGATCTGATGGCGGCGGTGTCCCGGCCGGTGTCGGCTGAACGTTTGGCGGCGTCGGTTGCGGAGCAGGGGGCCCGGCAGGTTGCCGCGCGGCTGGCGGCGGCGGTAGCGGACCCGATGGCGCGGCAGGTTGCCGCGTGGGCGACGGCGACGGATCCGATGGCGCGGCAGGTTGGCGCGCGGCCGGCTGCGACGGTGACGGACCCGATGGCGCGGCAGGTTGACGCACCGGCAACTGCGACGGTGACGGGACTGACGGCCCGGGCACGCCGTCGCGCGCCGGCCCCGTTCTCGTATCGCCGGCTGCAGGCGGCGCGACGGGCTGTCCGGCGCCGGCCGCGCGAGGCGATCCCGGCATCGCTGGCGCAACGACAGGCCGCGCGGGCGCGGGACTTGGTACTGATCCGCGCGCCGGAGCCTGTGAAGGTCCGCGACTCTCGAGCGTCGGCGCCGTCGACGGCGCGCCACCCGGCTGCGGCGTGGACCGCGTCGCCGTCGCAGGCAGTGGCGCGGACGGTGGCGTCGGTGTCGCAGCCGGCGCAATTGGCGGTGCCGGAGCCGTGCTCGTCTGCCGCGTGGATCGCATGGCCGGCGCGGAAGATGTCGGCGCAATCGGCGCGGGCGAAGGGGCGGACGCCGGCACACCGCCGCGCGAAACCACTGCCGGGGGAATGTTCGACGGTGACGCGGGTTGCGCCGCCCCGGCAGGCGCGCCGTCGGGCGGACGAGGCTGTTGCGTGACGGGCCGAGGTACAACAGGAGACGGTTGCGGCCGCGCTTCGGCAACCTGCCGCGGCGCGTTGCTCCCTTGTACGGCGCCCGACCGCGAAGGCGTCATCAACGACGGCAACAGAAAGATCGCCAACGTGAACGCCACGAATCCAAGCGCCAACGAACCGCCGCCGTAGAGAAGCATCTTGCGGAGAGGCAGACGGCTGCCGCGAGGGCTGCTGTCGCGCCTGTATCCAAGCGTGGCGAGCACCGCGTCCGATTGCGCGCTCTGATCGGCCTCGTCGTGCCGGCGCTCGGACGCCTTGCGCCTGAGCGCATCGAGAATCAAGCTCACTGTTCGCGTCCGGTTGCCACGTCGCGATCGACGACGCGTGCTTCAAAGCCCGCCGCTCGATCGTTCAAATGCACGGCGTCGACCCGGGCCGCCTCCGGATCGCTGTAGGTTCCCGCCAGGACTCGCCGCCAGCGCCCGCCCTGGTCCGTTTCGACGTCAGCGTAATAGACATCGTAGCCCGATGCCTCGAGCCATTCGGTCAGCGACCGGATGTTCGCGTCGGACGCCGGATCCGACATCGGATACGACGCGACCAGGATGGTGCGTGCCGCCTCTGCGGGCAGCCGTCGATCGCGAACACCGGCCGTTGAAGCTCTCGCCTGGGCACTCGGAAGTGCCGGCGCGGGCCGGTTGACGGTCGACAGCGCGTCGACGGCGAACCGCTCGTACAAATAGGCGGTCGTACCGACGGCCGACGTCGCCGCGAGCAGCACGACAGCCGCGCCCGCGAGGAGCGGGGCGTGCTGTTTGAACCACCGCCACGTCTCGCGTTCAGGCGGCTGAATGTCGAGACTCCCGGCGGCATGACCCACCATCTCCGGCGTGATGCGGCTCGCCTTCACGGAATAGCCGGCAAGCAGCGCGCGGTCGCAAATCAGATTGATCAGGCGCGGGATTCCGACGGAGTACCGGTGCACGCGCTCCAGCGCCTTCGTTGTGAACGTGACGGACGCCGCGCCGCCGGCAATGGCAATGCGGTGCGCGACGTACGCGGCCGCTGCCTCCGGATCGAGCGGTTTCAGCTCGTACCGGATCGACACGCGTTGATCGAGCTGTCGCAGTTCCGGTGAGCGCAGCAGCGTCTGCAGGTTCAACTGTCCGACCAGGACGATCTGCAGGAGCTTTTCCTTGTCGGTCTCGAGATTCGAGAGAATGCGGATCTGTTCCAGCACCCGCAGCGGAAGGTTCTGCGCTTCGTCGATAATCAGCACGGCGCTGGCCTTGAGCGGGATGAGCCCGAGCAGGAAGTCGTACAGAGCATCGATGAGATCCTGCTTCGTGATGCCCTTCAAGCGCCCGGCCTTCAACTCCTCTCTGGAGATGACGCCGAAATCCTGCAGAATCCGCTTGAGGAGATCTTCCTCCGACAGAAACGGATTCAACACGAGCGCCGTAAACGTCGTCCGATCGATCTGCTCGAGCAGCGCGCGGCAGAGCGTCGTCTTTCCGGTGCCGATGTCGCCGGTGACGACGACGAAGCCTTCACGGCGTCGGATCGCGTACTGCAGCAGCTCGAACGCGTTCGCGTGCGACTGGCTGCGATACAGGTATTTCGGATCTGGCGTCAGGCTGAACGGCTTTTCGGTGAATCCGTAATATTCCTCGTACATTGATCACTCTGTCGTCGGGTTGAGAATTCTTGGCGTCAGCAGAACCATCAGTTCCGTACGTTTTTTCGTCACGACGGTCGATCGGCCGAACCAGCCGCCGGTGATGCCGGCGCTGCGGCGTTCGCGCACGTCCTTGTCCTGGCCGAACCCCGCCACCACGATCGTCTCGCCGCTCGCGACCCGGGCCAGCATGTCGGCTTCGTTCAACATCGGGGAGCCGACGAGGGGACTCAGGTTCAGCATGATCGCGCCGTCCGGCGAGATCTGCGGCGTGACGCTGATCACGAGGCCGTCGCTCCGCACGATCGCCGGCTGGTTGTTCATCGCGAGCAGCCGCGGCGACGCCAGGATCGTGACCTTGCCGGCGGCGGCGAGTGCGTCCAGGAACTTCGGCAGATCGGTGACGCGCCCCGACGGCGCCAGCGGCGCCAGATCGAGCGGCGGCGAGTCCGACTGGTTCAACTCGACCTGGAGCACACGCGCCTCGATTTGCACCTGGCGATGGACGTGGTCGTGCAGCGCGTCGAGGTAGACGGCGACCCGATCCAGCCGCTCGGGAAAATCGGTCGCCTGGAGCAAGCCGACCGCGCGATCGACATTGAACGTCCCGCGTTCGGACAGCAGCGCCTGCACGCCTTTCGAGAGCTCGGCGAACACGTCTCCGCCTGTCGTGCTCGTCACCCGCGCGAGGCTCGCCGCGCCGCGAGCCGCTTCGTTCCCGACTTCCACGACCGACCTCCTGTCGGTGGCGATGTAGTTCACGTCGAAGATGCGCGTCTCCGGCTCCCGCCGGAACACACGGATGAATCCGCCCGACAGGGTGTAGTCGAGGCCGAGCGGAGGCAGAATCAGGCCGAGCGCCTGACGCACCGTCACGCCCTTCAGCTCGCCGATGAACGAGCCGGTGATGCTCGGGTCGGGCACGACGCTCAGGCTCGTTCCGCGCACGAGCAGCAGCAGCAGATCCTTCACCGGCAGCGGTTGAGCGAACGTCAGCGTGAACGTGCGGTTATCGAGATCGGCGGCGAGGATCCGTTCGTCGAGTTGGGTGAGCGGCAGCGTCGGCATCTGTCCCGGCCGCGGCGGCGCCGGCTGCTGGGCGAGCGCACGCGCCGCCCCGACGCCCATCAAGACGAGTGTCAGGCAGGCGGTTCCGAGCGTCACCGCCTCCCACTGGGCACGTCCGGGTCGCCTGAGTCGCGGAAACCTCACGTTCCAACGTTTCGGCGCTACGCAGGATTGGCAATAGATGGGCCGACTCGGCAAGAGCCGTGCAGACACGTGCACTCCCGTGCAGCCTCACGCTCCGGCAGGAAAATCGTGAACCGGAGGCGACGCCGGCGGTGGCGGCGGCGGTGGTGGCGACTTGCGAAAAATCGAGGCGCCGATCACGCCGCCGAGCGTGGAGAAGACGGCGCCGACCACGAGCATGAACAGGAATCCGATGACCAGCCCGATGATCCCGCCGACGTACCCGCCGACATAATCCCGAAACTCGGGCGGCATGCGGCCGGACAGCTGTGCCAGCAGTTCGCGCTGCAGCGGCGCAATCACGAGCGTGATCGGAATCGACAGCGCCAGGTACACGAACGCCCCGATCACTCCGGCGATCAGGCCGACCACCGCCCCGTCCATCTGGTCGATCGGGGTCGATTGGGTCTGTTGGAGCATGTAGGCCGACACGATCCCGCCGCTCAGGACCCACAGGCAGCAGCACAGGTTTCCGGCCGAGACGATGGGCAGCGCCGAGAGCACGCCCATCACCAGACCGCCAATGACCGCCGGCTGCGTCCTGCGGTTCATATCGATGTCACGGAAGCTCGTGCGCCAGGGCGGACGTCAGTCGTAGTACTCGCGGCCGAGGTGCGTGATCAGCTCCTCGCCCTTCAGATATCGGAGCGTGTTCTTGAGCTTCATCAGCTGGATGAAGAGATCGTGCTCGGGATACAGGCCGGCCGCGTGCATCGGGCTCTTGAAATAGAACGACAGCCACTCCTGGATGCCCGACATGCCCGCCCGCTTGGCGAGGTCGAGAAACAGCGCGACGTCGAGCACGATGGGCGCCGCCAGAATGCTGTCGCGGCAGAGGAAGTTGATCTTGAGCTGCATCGGGTACCCGAGCCAGCCCACCAGATCGATGTTGTCCCAGCCTTCCTTGTTGTCGCCGCGCGGCGGGTAGTAGTTGATGCGGACGACATGGCACAGGTCGGCGTAGAGGTCCGGATAGATCTGCGGCTGGAGGATGTAATCGAGAACCGACTTCTTGCTCTCCTCTTTCGTCTTGAACGATTCCGGATCGTCGAGCACTTCCCCGTCGCGGTTGCCGAGGATGTTCGTCGAATACCATCCCTGGACGGCCAGCAGCCTCGCCTTCAGTCCGGGCGCGATGATGGTCTTCATCAGCGTCTGCCCGGTTTTCAGATCCTTGCCGGCAAGCGGCGACTTGGTTCGCGCCGCAAGCTCGACGAGCGCGGGGATGTCGGCCGACAGGTTCGGCGCCGCGTTCGCGTATGGAATGCCCTCGCGAATCGCCGCGTACGCGTAGACCATGCTCGACGGGATCGCGACGTCGTTTTGCGCCAGCGCGCGCTCGAACGCTTCGACGCTGGCGTGCGCGGGCGACTCGGTCATGAACGCTTCGGTGCTGCCGCACCACACCATGACGAGGCGATCGACCTTCTGCTCCTCCTTGAACCGCCGGATGTCGGCGATCACCTGCTCGGCGAGATCGAGCTTGTTCGCGCCGCGCTTGACGTTCGGGCCGTCGAGCCGCTTGACGTAGCGCTGATCGAACACGGCGGGCCAGGGCTTGATCTTCTGCAGTTCGGGCCTGACCTGCTCGAGCAGCGCGGGTTCGAGGACGCCGGCGGTGCGCGCCGCCGCATAGCAGTCGTCTTCGAAGATGTCCCATCCGCCGAACACCAAATCGTCGAGCGACGGCAGCGGGACGACCTCGCTGATTTTCGGCGTGCGGCCTTCGGTGCGTTTGCCGAGGCGAACGGTGCCCATCTGCGTGAGCGATCCGATCGGCTTGGCCAATCCTTGACGAATGGCGAGCACGCCGGCAATCGTCGTGGTGCTGACGGCGCCGAGGCCGACGAGCAACACGCCCAACCTGCCGCGTGCGGGAGCAATTTCAACGGGTGCGGGCACGGGCAAAAACTATATCATTGTTGATTGATGCCTCTCTTTCAGCGCGGCACCGATCCATACATGCTCGTCGTCGGAATGGCCGGTGTGAAGATGGGCGACGCGGTCGCATTCGTCGGCTGCGCGCACGGCGGACGCCTCGGCGCCATCGCCGCAAAGGTCGGTTTGTCGGGTCGCGCGGTGGCGATCATGCCCGACGAAGCATCGGCGGCACGCGCGCGAAAAGGTGCGGCCGATGCGGGCGTGCTCGTGGACGTCGAGCTCGCGCCGCCGTCACGCCTGCCGATCGAGGACGCATCGATCAACCTGCTCGTCATCGACGACACCGGCGGGATGTTCGCGGCCATGAGCGGCGACGAACGCGCGGCGGCCGTCGGCGAAGCGATGCGCGTGCTGCGCCCAGGCGGCCGCGTGATGGTCATCGGACCCGGTGCGCGAAGCGGTCTCGCGGCACTCCTCCCCGCGTCTGGCGGTCAGGCGTTCGACAGCACCCCGGTCTTGCAGGGTGGCGGATTTCGATCGGTCCGCGTGCTTGCAGACCGCGAAGGTCTGGTTTTCGTCGAAGGGATAAAGCCGCGTTAAAACGGGGACGGGAGCTCTCCACTTCCTGCCCCAAAAAGAGGACGGAAATCGTTGAGACGGCGTGAGAAAGCGCCGCTCCGACCCTCCTCGTGACCGGCAAGCCTTTTGCCTCGACCTACGCCCGGGGGAGTGGCTTGAGTGACATGTACTCCGCGCGAGAAATCGCTCTCGCAGCCGGAGTTCCTGAAAAAGACGCTGTGGCTGCGCTTGGCGGACGCGAGTTCGTCGGCCATGCGGATGCTGTCCGCGTCGGACAGGCACTCGTGCACCGGAACACGCTCTTCTCCATGTTTTCCGGAGGCGCCGCCAGCTGGGACGACCGCGGGACCCGGCTGGCACTGTCAAGCAGCGTTCATCTGGGACTGGCAGGCGCGGCGATCTTCGTCGCGACCCTCGGCCTTGCCCCGGCCACGGCGACCGCGCGGCTCGACGATGCCGCGGAGTTGATGCACCTCGTGTTCGTGGCCACGCCCGGACCCGGAGGCGGTGGCGGCGGCGGCGGCGCGCTTCAGCGAGCGCCGGCGCCGAAGGCGATGCTCGAAGGCCGCCGGAAGTTGAACAGCCCGGTGCCCAAGCCGGAGGAACCGCGGCCTGTCGAGGCCACGCCCAAGTTGCCGGATCCGCTCGAGTCGAAGCCGGTCATTGCGCCGATCATCAGCGCGCCCGCCGACACACGCAGCCGCGCGGGCGTCCTCGAAGAGGTGAAGGCGGAGGAAGACAGCCAGGGTCCGGGAAAAGGCGGCGGGGCCGGAACAGGAGCGGGCACCGGACTCGGCGCCGGCGACGGTTCCGGAATCGGCCCTGGATCGGGTGGAGGAATCGGGGGCGGTCCCTACCGTCCCGGCAGCGGGATCGAGCCGCCGCGCGTGCTACGCGAAGTCAAACCGGATTACACAGAGGAAGCGCGCCGAAAGGGACTCGTCGGCGACGTCGTGCTCGAGATCGTCGTCAGGCACGATGGGTCGGTGGGCGATATCAAGATCTTGCAGGGACTGGGAAGCGGGCTCGACGAGCGTGCGGTCCAGGCCGTGCGTCAATGGCGCTTCGACCCGGCGACCCGCCGCGGGACACCGGTCGACGTTGTCGTCGAAGTCGCTGTCGAATTCAAGCTCAGATAGGTGATGCCGTGATCGCTCTCGTACTGCTGTCATTGACCGTGGCCGCTGCGGTGTCCGTCGCTGCCTGGCGAGTGCTCGAACGCGAGCGGAGGCGGTCCGACGCCCGCGTGGCCGCGCTCGCGAGGGACATACATGGAGCCGACTTCGTGCACTACGAGGCGCCCATCGATGTCCCTTCAGAGCCGCCGGTAACCGACACGGCTTCTCCCCAACTGGCCGCGGCCGGAATCGGCGCGATGGTGGTCATCCTGCTCGTCGTGGCCGCAGTGATGCTGGGCCGAAGCAGCGGTTCATCAGCTGCCGCTGCAACACAAACGCCCGCCGCCGCGGGCTCTGGCACACGCGCAGTCGCGCCCGGCGCGGACCCGCTGGAGCTTCTCTCGCTCGACCAGGAGCGCGACGGCGATCAGCTCGTCGTACGGGGCGTCGTACGAAATCCGGTCACCGGAGCCACGCTCGATCCACTGGCAGCAGTCGTGTTGTTGTTCAATCGCGACGGCAGCTTCCTGACGAGCGGCCGCGCAGCCGTGGAGCCGCCGATCGTCGCGCGCGGCGCTGAGGCCCGTTTCGTGATCACGGTGCCGGGCGCGACCGGCGTCGGCCGCTATCGCGTCAGCTTCAGAACCGATCAAGCACTTGTCCCACACGTCGACCGCCGGAGCGACATGCCGGTCGCCGCGCGCAGGTGAAGACTATGGCCAGGATCAAACCAGCTCTCGCCGTCGTTGCGGGCGTGGTCGCACTCGTCGCCGCATCGCTGCATGCGCAGCAGCAGACGCCGTCCGCCGGTCAGGAGCCGATCAAGCCGGACGAATCGTTCCGGTTCAAGAGCGGCGTCGAGCTGATCAACGTTACGGCCACCGTGCTCGACTCCAGCGGACGGTTCGTCCCCGGGCTGCAGAAGGACGACTTCATCGTCTATGAAGACGATCAGCGCGTCGACGTCACCCACTTCAGCCCCGAGCGCGTGCCCGTGAGCCTCGGCATCGCGCTCGACACGAGCGGCAGCATGGCGGGCGAGAAGATGTCCGAAGCACGCAACGCGCTCGAGCGCTTCTTGTTCGACCTCCTCGACAGCCAGGATGAAGTCTTCCTGTACCGCTTCAGCAATTATCCGGTGCTCGTCGAGGGGTGGACGACCAACCGCGAGCCGATCCGCCGGGCGCTCGAGCGGATCACGCCCAACGGCGGAACCGCGATGTACGACGCGGTCGCCGACGCCATTCCGCTCGCCCAGAAGGGCAAGAATCCGAAGAAGGCGCTCGTCATCATCTCCGACGGCAACGACACGGCGAGCCGCGAGAGCGTCCGCGGCCTGAAGCAGCAGATCCGGGAAAGCGAAGTGCTGGTGTATGCCGTCGGAATCGACGGCGACGCCGAGCCGACGTTCGGCCGGCCGCAACCTCCACGCATGCCGTTGCCGATTCCGTTTCCGTTTCCTCCGAGAGGAGGCAGCCGAGGACGATGGCCGCCGATCGGCGGTGGAAGCGGCGGCGGCGGGACCGGCGGTTCGGGCGGCGGCTGGGGTATGCGGAACGACGACCGCGTGAATGTCGCCGCACTGCGCGAAATGACCGACGACAGCGGCGGCCGCACGGAGATCGTTCGCGACCCGCGCGATCTCAACCCCGCGACGGCGAGCATCGCCGACGAGCTGAGCAAGCAGTACTACCTCGGATATTCTCCTCTCGCGAAACGAGACGGCCGCTGGCACTCGATTCGTGTCGAGGTCCGCAACCAGTCCTACAAGATCAGGGCGCGACGCGGGTACATGGCGAGCTGAAGAGCACGCTAGAATGTCGCGTGCCTCTACTCGCCGCTGCGCTCGGGCTCAGCCTCCTCGGTAGTTGCGGCGGCGTCGTCGTCGCGTCTTCGCTGCTGCTCTTCAACGATACGGCGCGCAGCCGCCTGATTCCGTGGCTCGTCAGCTATGCGGTCGGGGCGCTGCTCGGCGTCGCGCTGCTGGCGCTCCTCCCCGAAGCGCTTTCCCTGCTCGCGCCGCGGGCGGTGTTCGCCACGTTGCTCGCGGGAATCCTCCTGTTCTTCGTGCTCGAAAAACTCGTCCTCCTCCGTCATTGCCATGCCGACGAATGTCAGGTGCACGGAGCGACGGCGCCGCTGGTGTTGCTCGGCGACGCCTTTCACAATTTCATCGACGGCGCGATCATCGGCACGGCTGTGCTGACCTCGATCCCGCTCGGTGTCAACACAGCGATCGCCGTGGCCGCGCACGAGATTCCGCAGGAAGTGGGCGACGTCGCGATCCTGCTCGCGGCCGGCTACAGCCGCAGCCGTGCGCTGCTCCTGAACGTCGTGTCGGGCGGATCGGGGTTGGCCGGCGCGCTGCTATCCTTCGGTGCCGTGACGCTCGTACCGAACGTCAGGCCATTCGTGCTGGCGTTCTCCGCGGCAAGCCTGCTGTACATCGCGATGTCCGACCTCATACCCGATCTTCATCGCGGGCAACTCGATGCCAATGCGGTTCGGCAGGTACTGCTGATCGTGGCCGGCGTGTTGACGATTGTCGTCGCGGAGTGGATTACCGGGTGAGCCTCTAAAGATGCCGATCGACAAAGGCAACCTCGCCACCGTCGAGAAGATGTGGCGGCGCGAGGTCGAAGCCGCGCACACGTACAAGCTCCTCGCCGATCGCGAGAGCGATCCGAAACGCCGCGACATCCTCATGCGCCTCGCCGAGCAGGAGGACAAGCATGCGGCGCGATGGTCGGAACGAATCCGTCTGACGACCGGGCACGCGCCCGACGCCAAGGAGGTCGAACGAGGCCTCAGCTGGTTCCAGCGCATTGGCAACCCGAACGTCGTGCTCCACCGGCTCGAGCAGGAAGAAAGCAGGGCCGAGGCGGAATACGACCAGCTGATGGCGCGGCTGACCGATCCGGCCGACCGCGAGATCGCCCAGGAAGCGATGCTCGAAGAGCGCGACCACGCCGTCGTGCTCCGGACGCTCGCGGGCGGATCGCTTCCCACCCCGCGATCGACGCTCGACACCATCCTGCGCCGCGAACGGTGGCATGTGCGCGGCGCCGGCTGGATTGGAGACGCGATTTACGGCGTCAACGACGGCCTCGGCGCCGTGTTCGGCATCGTGTCCGGCATGGCCGGCTACACGGGCGGAAGCGAAGTGGTGCTCGCAGCCGGGCTCGCCGGCACGCTCGCCAGCGCACTGTCGATGGGCGCCGGCGCGTACCTCTCTTCGAAATCCGAGCGCGAGGTCTACGAATCGGAGGTCGCGCGCGAACGGTCCGAGATCGAAGAGGACCCTCACGAAGAGGTTCTCGAGCTCGAGCTCTTTTACCAGCTGAAGGGCTTCTCTGCCGAAGAAGCACGCGCGATGGCGGAGCGCCTTCAGAAACAGCCGAAGCAGTTTCTCCGCACGTTGGTTCACGAGGAGCTCGGCTTGTCGGAGGAAACGTTTCCCAGTCCCTGGCGGTCGACGATCTCAGCAGGGGTCTCGACGGCGATCGGCGGCTTCATTCCGATCATTCCGTTCTTCTTCACGGTCGGCATGCCCGCCGTCATCGCATCGTTCTTCATCAGCACGATCGCGCATTTCGCCGTCGGCGCATCGAAATCACTCGTCACCACTCGATCGTGGTGGGCGAGCGGTGCCGAGATGACCGCCGTCGGAATCCTCGAAGCCGCCATCACGTACGGGCTCGGCCTCGCGCTGGCGGGTCACACAGCGCCATCCTTCTAGCTGTCCTCAAAAAGGGACTCGCGGCGTGCAATGTTTCCACAAATACTTCAAATTGAACGTGTTACGCGGCAGCACCGCTGGCATTTTGCTTGCTCAAAAGGGCGTAGATTGAGGAGGCAACACATGCTGAAGCAGATGCTGGTGCTCGCAGGCGGTCTGGCCCTCACGGCCAACCTCGCATCGGCAGGAACCGCCGATCGCAAGGATCTGCAGGTAGCGAACGACGTCGAAAAAGCCGTTGGCCACTACGTGTACTTCACGGTGTTCGACGACGTGAACGCGCAGGTGAAGGATGGCGTGGTCACGCTCGACGGCAGGGTGACGATGCCCTACAAGCGAGACGACATCGTCAAGCGCGTGGCGAAGGTCGACGGAGTCCGGGCCGTTCACGATCGGATCGGCGTGCTGCCGACGTCGCAGTTCGACGATCAGTTGCGCGCTCGGATTGCGCGGGCGATTTATGGCAACGACAGCTTCGCGCACTTCGCGACCTGGTCCAACCCGCCGATCCATATCGTCGTCGAGAACGGCCGGGTGACGTTGACCGGCGTCGTCGACAGCGAGGTCGAACGTGCGCTGGCGAGATCGCTGGCCACGCAGTTCGGCGTGTTCAAGGTCACCAATCAGTTGAAGACCGTGGACGAGGTCCGTCACGCCGTCGAAAACCACTCGTGAGCTGACGCTCGAGATCGGCCACGGAACGACGACCACGCTGATCGTCTACTCCGCAACCGCATCGGTTGGACCCCGGCGCCACCCGGGCGCCGGGGATTCCGTCAACCCCGCGTTGATCCTGGCGCACGGCGCGGGTGCCGGTCACCGCAGTCCCTTCATCGTTCAGTTTGCGAGCGCCATCGCGGCGCTCGGCATCGACACGATCACGTTCAATTTCCTGTACACGGAACAGCGCCGGCGGATGCCCGATCGAGGCCCCGCGCTCGAAGAGTGCTATCGAGCGGTCATCGCCGCCGTTCGCCGCGAGGTGGAAGGCGCCGAAGGCGGCTTGTTCATCGGCGGCAAATCGATGGGCGGGCGCATCGCGACGCAAGTCACCGCTGCGGATCACGCGCTCGGTGTCCGAGGATTGGTGCTTCTTGGCTACCCGCTGCACCCGCCCGGGCGGCGGGAGACGCGGCGTGACGCACACCTGCCAGGAATCGGTTTGCCGATGCTGATCGTACAGGGGACGCGAGACGCATTCGGAACGCCCGACGAGATCACCTCGAGCGTTGCGACGCTCGCTCCACCGCCGACGCTGTATCGCGTCGAGGGTGGAGATCACTCGTTCAAGATTCCGCGGCAGGACCCGGCACGTCAGGCGGCCGTATACGACGACATCCAACGGACGATCGTCGAATGGATCGGCGACGTGATGGCGTCAGGCGATCGACGACGCGCGTAAGGCGTTGAGGAAGACGCCGGCTTCGTCGCCGAACGCAGCCGTCCACTCGTGACCTCCGGCGACCTCGCACGCGCGCACGGTGACACCCGCCGCGAGCAGGCGACGACAATCGTCGGTCAGCTTTTCGGGTGAATACCATTCGTCGGTGGTGCCGCGTCCGACGAGCGCCGTCGACACGATGCCGAGCGCCGTCGAGCTGAGCTCTGGTGGAAGGTCGCCGCCCAGAGCGAGCACCGCGCCGCCAGGTTCGGCGAACGTAGCGGCGCGATACGCCATCGCGACGCCCTGCGAGAAGCCCGAAAACACGCGCGGGCCGCGCGTGGGCCACTCGCGGCCGACGGCTTCGACGACGGAGCGGACGTAGACGGCGTTGTCGGCGATGGCGTCCGTCCGATCCTGGCTCGTCATCCAGCTGGCGACCACCTCGTTCGTTCGTCCTCGATAGAAGCGGTGCAGCCCCTGAACCGAAACGATCAGCCACTCGCCCGCCCCCGGGATGCGTCGCATCCGGTCGAACTGGACGTCCGCCGACTCGGCGTAGCCGTGGAACCCAATCAGGAGCGGAGCCGGACCGGGACGTTCGGGAGGCGCGACGAGATATCGTCCGTGCGTCGATACGGCGATCGTGCGCGTGATCACCAGATCACCGTCACGATGCCGGATCCGCGGATGTCGCCGTCGCGGTGATGAGTGGAAGTCCGACGGTTCGAGCGGATGGGCGATGATGAGGTACTCGTCGACCAGGCGCCCACCGATTAGATGCTCCTGAATGATGCGCTCCAGCACGGGCGGATCGCATCGCCGGTACCACGCGCCCTCCGGATAGACCAGGGCGACCGGACCGTCTTCACAAATCCGAAGACAGTTCGCCTTGGTGCGCAGCGTGCCGCCGCGCTCCGACAGGCCCAATTCCTTCAAGCGGCGCTTGAGGAAATCCCACGCGGCCAATCCGCGCTCGATCTCGCAGCACTTGGGCGTCGTCTGATCGCAGCAGAGGAAAATGTGCCGGCGCGCCACCGGCACTCCGATGGTTTCGGCGATGTCGCGGGCCGTGTCGCTCACGGCACAATAGTAGAACTCATCGCGTGAGCATGGTAGTGTGAAGGGCGTGTCTCATTCGGGAAAACATTTCCTGCATTCGTGCTGCTCTGAAGCGGTGACGCACAACGTGCGCGTAGAGGTCGAATCGCAATACGCGTCCGATCGCTCGCAGCCGCTTCAACAGAAATGGTGCTTCTACTACACCGTGCGGATCACGAATGAGGGCACGCAGACGGTGCAACTCATCAGCCGTCACTGGATCATCACGAACGAGATGGACGAGACGGAAGAGGTGCGCGGTCCCGGTGTTGTCGGAGAGCATCCGGTCCTCGCACCGGGCGAATCGTTTCAGTACACGTCAGGTTGTTCGTTGAAGACATCCACCGGCGTCATGCGCGGCACATATCAGATGGCCACCGAGGACGGCGGCCGCTTCGACGTCGAGATTGCACCCTTCTCGTTGCACGAGCCTTATACGGTCCACTAGGTCGGGTCGCCTTCCTTCGTCCTTTCTCATCTATCGCGTGCGCAGCCGGAACCGCACGTGCGAAATCCCGGATGCGCTGAGATTTGCATAGCCTGCCGGTGATGCTCGTCGGCCGTTCCGCTATGGGCGGCCGCAAAGTATCGGTCGGAGGGGAGGCGCCACAGTGCCGCTTCGACCAGCGCATCGTGACGTGGCGCATCGCGCCAAGAAAGGACGATCGACGTGAAGGACTACGCGAAATTCGTTGGGGGACTGACGTTGGCCCTTGGTCTGACCGTGCTGACATCCGGGTCGGCGCACGCACAAGGCATGCAGCCTGAGATCGCCGGCGGATGGCAGTACAACCATTTCAGTCAATCGGACTGCAGCGGCTCCGACTGTGGTCTGAACGCTCCAGGGGGATGGTTCGCGGATGTCAGCGGCACCCTCATGCCGATGTGGAGCTGGGTCGGAGAGGTCACGGGCGCTTACAAGACCGACAATGGCGCCAAGCTCAGGTTTCACACCTACAGCGGCGGCGTTCGAATCCGCTCGGAGCGGAACCCCAAGGTCGTTCCGTACGGGCAGATTCTCCTTGGCGGGATCAATTTGAGCTTCTCCGATTGCAACGGATGCGATTCGGCGAACGCGTTCCTTCTGACGCTTGGCGGCGGGGTGAACATTCCCGTTGGCCCGAAGTGGGGTGCGAGAGCCGGTATCGATTATCGTCGCGGCTTTTTCAAGAGTGAGGATGGCGGCGGCGTCAACGCCGCGCGTTTCGAGCTCGGCGCCTACGTCAAATTAGGGAGCTGAGCGTTCCTGAGCGCGGGCGGCGGGGCAGCGCCGCCCGCGCTCATTCTTGATGCGGCAGCGGCAGGCCTTCAGCGACTCCCGCCCATTTCAACGCGCCGCGAGTAAGTGCGATCGACGTAGTCGTCCACCAGCCGCTGAAACGCGTCCGCCAGCTCTTCGTACGTGCCCCGCAGCGTCGTCACGTGCTCGCCGTCGATGAAGATCGGGCAGTTGGGCGCTTCACCGGTGCCGGGGAGGCTGATGCCGATGTTGGCGGCTTTCGACTCGCCGGGGCCATTCACGACGCAGCCCATGACGGCGAGCGTCATCGTCTCGACGCCGTCGTACTGGGCTTTCCATTCGGGCATCTTCTCGCGAACGTACTCTTGAATCCGCTCGGCCAGCTCCTGAAACGTCGTACTCGTCGTCCGGCCGCAGCCCGGGCATGCCGTGACGCTCGGCGAGAACGAACGGAGGCCGAGCGCCTGCAGCAGCTCGCATGCTGCGTAGACCTCCTCACGTCGATCGCCGCCTGGCCTCGGGGTCAGCGAGACGCGGATGGTGTCGCCGATGCCTTCGCTGAGCAGCACGCCCATCGCCGAGGCCGACCAGACCAGTCCTTTGACGCCCATGCCGGCCTCGGTCAGACCGAGATGAAGCGGCTGATCGGTCTTGCGCGCGAGGTCCCGATAGACGGCGATCAGATCGCGGGGGCGCGACGTCTTGCACGAGATGATGATCTGGTGCTTCCCGAGGCCGCTCTCGATGGCCAGCGCCGTCGACTCGACGGCCGACAACACCATGCATTCGTTGATGATCTCTTCCGACGACTTGCCGAGATTGCGATCGGTGTTCTCCTGCATCTTGGCGACGACGAGCTCCTGGTTGAGCGAGCCGCCGTTCACGCCGATGCGGACCGGCTTGCCGTTGTCGACGGCGAGCTTGCAGATGGTGGCGAACTGTTCGTCGCGCCGCTTGCCGGTGCCGACGTTGCCGGGGTTGATCCGATACTTGTCGAGCGCGCGGGCGCAGGCAGGAAATTTCGACAGCAGGAGGTGTCCGTTGTAGTGGAAGTCGCCAATCAGCGGCGCCGTGCAGCCGGCATCGAGCATCCGCTCTTTGATCTCCGGGACCGCCGCGGCGGCTTCGGGCACGTTCACGGTTATCCGGACGAGCTCGGAGCCTGCGTTCGCCAGCTCGATACATTGCTCGGCGGTCGCTCGCGCATCCGCCGTATCGGTCATCGTCATCGATTGCACGACCACGGGCGCGCCGCCGCCAACTTGAATGCCGGGGCCGGAGCCCACTTTCACGCCGACGGTCTTGTGCAATCTGACGAGGCTCATAGGCTGTAATCTTCGATCATACCTTCGATTTTCGAAGTGTGGCCACGCCCCGACGCGGTTGCACCCACCGGCGGCGGATCGCCGCGTGCGTCTATATAATGCGATTGTCCAAATCAACCTTCCTGCCCGCGAGGTCACGACGCGTGAAGTCGGTCAAGTCGGCGCTCGTCGCTTCTGCTGCTCTCTTCTTCGTGTTCTCGATCGTGGTGCTCACGCTGAGGCCGCACTCGATCGGGGTTGCGGCGCAATCCACCCAGACTCCGCCGTCCACCAGTGATCGAGGCGGACGCGGAAAGGCGCTGTACGACACACACTGCGCCGAATGTCACGGCGAGACCGGCAAAGGCGACGGACCCGCCAGCGGTGTCCTTCATCCCAAGCCGCGCGATTTCACGGCAGGCAAGTACAAGCTCCGCACAACCGAGAGCGGCAGTATACCGACCGACGACGATCTGGTCCGGAGCGTGCGCCAGGGCGTGTACGCGACGGCGATGCCCGGGTGGCAGACCCTCCTGTCGGAAGGAGATATTCTCGCCGTCGTCGACTACATCAAGTCCTTCTCGCCGCGTTTCGCCACCGAGACGCCGCGGCCCGTCGACGCTGGCGCTCCCGTGCCCAGCTCTGTCGAGAGCATCGCGCGTGGACAGTCGGCATACGAGAAGCTGCGGTGCGCCAGCTGTCATGGCAACGACGGACGCGGTGCGGGAGCGATCACCGTCCGATTCCAGGACGACTGGCAGCAGCCGCTCACCGCGACCGACCTCACCGAAACGTGGACGTTTCGTGGCGGCGCGACGGCCCACGATGTTTTCCTGAGATTCCGCACGGGCATGTCGGGGACGCCGATGCCGTCGTTCGCCGACGCCGCGACGGCACCCGAAATGTGGGATCTCGCCAACTACGTGATCTCGCTCGGCCGCAAGCCGCTCTGGTCGATGGACGCGACCGAGGTCGCTGCGTTTTACGCGCGGCAGCAGACCGAGGCGAAAGCGGATCCGGTCAAGCACGGTGAACAGTTGATCGAGTCGCTCGGGTGCTCGCTCTGCCATTCGCCGGTCGACGAGCACCGGCGCATGATCCCCGGCATGCGGCTCGCCGGCGGCGTGTTGATTCGCATCGAGCCGTACGGCGACTACCCCAGCGGCAATCTCACGTCCGACAAAGACACCGGTCTGGGGAACTGGACCGACGATCAGATCAAGCAGGTCATCGTGCGGGGGACGCTTCCCGACGGCACTCGCCTGCTGCCGTTTCCAATGGATTGGGCATCGTTCTCGACCCTCACGCCCGACGACCTCAACGCGATCGTCGCCTATCTGCGAACCGTTCCGCCGGTGTCGAACAAGGTACCCAAACCAGTACGCCGATTCTTGCCTCTGTACATGTGGGGCAAGTTCAAGCTGCTCATCCTCGGCGACGATCCGCCGATGACATTTTTCACCGGCAACTACGGCCAGCCTGCGGGAGGCCGGTAATGCGGAAGTTGCTCAAGTTCGCGTTGCTCTTCGTGGTCGTCGTGGCGGTCGCGGGGCTGCTGGCTTTTCTGTATTTCATCCCTCCGTTCCTGACGACGCCGCCCGAGACGTTCAGCAAGGACATGGCGACGGCGCCGCCGGGCGTCTCGGACATCACCGACCCAGGTCAGCGCGCCATCGCCGAACGCGGCCGCTACATCGTGATGACGACTGGATGCACCGGTTGCCACGCAGCCAATGGCCCGCAGGGTCCCGACCTGACGAAATATCTGGCCGGCGGGTCGTTGAAGATCCAGAACGCAAGCGGCACGTTCGTCAGCCGCAATCTGACGCCGGACAAGGAGACCGGTCTCGGAAAGCGGACGGACGAAGAGGTGAAGCGCGTGTTGCAGAGCGGCACCTTCCCCGACGGTCACGTCGCGCCGCCGACGGTGATGCCATGGGCGAGCTTCTCGAACTGGAGCGAAGAAGACCGGTACGCGGTGATCCAGTACCTGCGCCACCTCAAAGCGGTGAGACATCGCATCCCCGAGCGCGTGCCGGGGAACGCCCTCACCACTCCCGGCGCCATCGATCAGGATTACGGCTTCAAGGACTACAGCGTGAAGGAATAGTGACGCGGCTCGCATGCCGGCCCTCACCGGCACTAAGATGAACAAGAAGGACACCTTATGAAGCGATCATGGTTCGCCCTCGTGCTTGCAGTTCTGGGAGTCGCCGTCGGATCGGCCCGCTATGGGCTGAGCGCCCAGGACGATCCCGACAAGAACGTCCCCGGCAGCGGTCTGCCCGCGGGGTGGCAGGCTCGCCTCGATTCGTCGATGGCCCGGCTCGAAAATCTGAAATTCACCCCGTCCGGCACCGGATTCCGCGTGCAGACGGGGCCGGCGGGCATTTTCTACAAGCCTGACGTGAAACCGAGCGGCACCTACGAGATGCACGCGACGTTCACCGAGCCGCCTCCTCTCGGTCGGCTCGAGGCGTACGGCGTGTTTGTCGGCGGCAGCGATCTCTCCGGACCCAACCAGAAGTACACGTACTTCCTGATCCGTCAGGACGGAGCGTTCCTCATCAAGCGGCGCGCCGGCGCGTCCACCCCGACGGTGATGGACTGGACGCCGAACCCTGCGGTCAAGAAGGCGGATGCATCCGGCAAGATGGTGAACACGCTGGCCATCGACGTCGGCAAAGACGCGGTGCGGTTCCTGATCAACGGCACGCAGGTCGCGTCGAAGCCGGCGGCCCAGGTCGACACGGTCGGCATCGCGGGTCTCCGCATCAATCACAACCTGAACGTGCAGGTCGACGGGTTCGGAACGAAGTAAGTGGCCACAATCGACTGGCCGCCGCGCCGGGCGCGGCGGCCCGGCCGCGTCATTCTCATCGCCGCTCTGGCCGTGCTGCTCTTCGGCGGTGGGACGGCGCTCTCGTACTACGTCGACGCACTCTGGTTCGAATCGCTCGGTTACCTGGATGTCTTCTGGAAGACGTTGAACATTCAGGGAGCGATTTTCGCCGCGTTCGCCGCCCTGACTTTTCTCATCCTCTACGGGTCGTTCATCGCACTCAAACCAGATCGCCTCGGACAAATCAGCGGCATCCGCATCAACAACCAGCCGCTCACGCTGCCGGTCGAGCCGGTGTTGAAGCTGATCGCGCTCGGTCTCGCGCTCGTCGTCGCCGTGATTACCGGCGCCGGCATGACGGCCGAGTGGACGACGCTGGCCCTCTATTGGTACAAGCCGCCGCCAGTCGCCGGAGCGGTGGACCCGGTGCTCGGGCAACCGGTGACGTTTTATCTGTTCACCCTTCCTGCATTACAGCTCCTGGCCAACTGGCTGACCACGCTGGCCGTGATCGTCTGCGCCGTTGCGGGGTTTTTCGTCGTCGTGACCGGCGGCTCGCAAATCCTCACCCGACAGCGCGACGCCAACGTGCCGGTGCCGCCGTGGCGAGGCCTGTCCATCGCCTTCGCGGGACTGCTGCTGTTGTGTGCCGGTCAGGTTTATCTCGGTCGCTTCGACTTGTTGTCGAGCGATCACACGATCTTCGCCGGCGCGACTTACACCGACGCGCACGTGACACTCACCGGCATGCTCTTCGTGGCGGGCGCGCTGGTGCTCGGCGCCTTCGCCGCCGCGGCCAACGCCATCGCCGCACCGCGGCTGCGGTGGCTGATTGCGGCCGTGGTGCCGGCGGCCGTCTGCTACGCGATCGTCAGCGTCCTTGGCTGGTACGTGAACAGCTTCATCGTCAAGCCCAACGAGCTGGTGCGGGAGCGTCCGTACATTGCGAACAACATCGAAGCGACGCGCCACGCGTACGCGCTCGAACACGTGGTGCAGCGTTCGTTCCCGGCCGAGACCGGGCTCGAGGCCGTCGACGCGTCGCACAATCAAGCGACGCTCCAGAACATCCGGCTCTGGGACTGGCGGGCGCTGCAGGACACGTTGCGCCAGATTCAGGAGATCCGCACGTACTACGACTTTCCGGACATCGACATCGATCGCTACGCGCTGGATGGGTCGGTTCGACAGGTCATGCTGGCCACGCGCGAGCTGAACGTCGACCGCCTGCCGGAAAGCAGCCGGAACTGGATCAACGAGAAGCTGATTTACACGCATGGATACGGCCTGACGATGAATCCCGTCAACGGATTCACTCCTGAGGGACTGCCGACGCTGTTCCTCAGCAACATGCCGATCCAGTCGACCGTGCCCGCCCTGACCGTCACGCGGCCCGAGATCTATTTCGGCGAGTTGACGGATACCGACGTCTACGTGAAGACGCGTCAGAAGGAGTTCAACTATCCACAGGGCGACACGAACAACCTGACCTCGTATGAAGGCACGGGAGGCATCGGCATCGGCGGTTTCTTCCGTCGGATCCTCATCGCCGCGGATCGCGGAGACCTGACGAAGCTGCCGTTCAGCGACGACGTCACGCCGGAGAGCAGGCTGTTGATGCGGCGCAACGTCCGCGATCGCGTCGAAGCGCTCGCGCCATTTCTCATCCTCGACCCGGACCCCTACATCGTCATCGGAGACGACGGACGGCTGTCGTGGATGATGGATGCGTACACGGAGTCGGACAGCTATCCGTATTCGCGCCACTCACAGCTCGGGCGCGACAGAATCAATTACCTCCGCAACAGCGTGAAGGTCGTGATCGACGCGTACGATGGCGCGACGACGTTCTATGTCTTCGACGCGGAAGACCCGATCGTGGCCGCATACCGCGGGGTGTTTCCGGGACTCTTCAAAGACGCGGCGGCGATGCCGGCGGGACTGCGGTCCCACGTCCGTTATCCGGAGCTGCTGCTGAAGCTGCAGGCGTCGGTCTACGGGCTGTACCACATGACCAGCCCGGAGGTGTTCTACAACCGCGAAGATCTCTGGACCGTCGCGAGCGAGGTCGGGATGGACGCGAACCGGCAGCAGGCCGCCCAGCCGATGGAGCCCAACTTCGTGCTGATGACGCTGCCGGGCGAGAGCGGGACGGAGTTCGTCGAGATCCTGCCGTTCACGCCGGCGAACCGGAACAACTTGATCGGATGGATTGCCGGACGCAGCGACGGGAGCAACTACGGCAAGGTCGTCGTCTACGACTTTCCGAAGACGAAGCTCGTTGACGGGCCTCTGCAAGTCGAAGCGCGCATCGATCAGAATCCGCAGTTGTCGGCGCAGCTGTCGTTGTGGAATCAGCAAGGGTCGCACGTGCGGCGGGGCGGCCTCATCGTCATTCCCATTGGCAAGGGCCTCCTGTACGCGGAGCCGATCTACCTTCAGGCCGAGCGCAGCCCGATGCCGGAGCTGCGCCTGGTCGTCCTCGCCTTGCAGGACCGTCTCGCATACGGCCCGACGTTCGAAGCCGCGATGGCGTCGTTGTTCGGAGCGTCTGCGCCGCAAGCCGCGCCGCCGGCGGCGCCCGCGGCGGCGCCCCGACCCGGCGAGACGAGCACGCCGGAGGCCGTTCCCGATGTGAGCGCGTTGACAGCTGCCGCCGCGCGCGACCTGGCCGACTATCAGCGCTTGACGGCCGAGGGCAAGCTCGGAGAGGCTGGACAAAAGCTGGAGGACTTGAAAGCGAAGCTCGAGCTGCTCAACAAACCCCGACGCTGACCCGCCGGCAATTCATTCGCAGGACTCGCGTCGAGACACGATTGAAATCGTCGAAAGGACAAGGCAGATGCGCGTGATCACGGTTCTTGGTTCACTCCTGTTGCTGGTCACCGCCGCGCTGGCGTGGGCACAAACGCCGATTCCGGCGCCGCCGGATGTTGCTGCTCCGCCAAGCGACGCAAAGAAGACGTCGTCTGGTCTCGCGTCCAAGGTGCTCACGCCGGGCACCGGCAAAGCGCATCCGGGCAAGACCGACCTCGTGACCGTTCACTACACCGGTTGGACAACCGACGGCAAGATGTTCGACAGCTCGGTCGTCCGTCGCGAACCGGCGACGTTTCCGCTGGACAGAGTCATCTCGGGATGGACCGAAGGCGTTCAGCTGATGGTCGCCGGGGAGAAGCGCCGCTTCTGGATTCCTGAAGCGCTCGCCTACCAGGGCCGGCGCGAGCCGAAGGGCATGCTGGTGTTCGACGTCGAGTTGATCTCGTTTACCGAGTCGCCGACGCAGGCGCCTTCCGACGTGAAAGCGCCGCCGTCGGATTCGAAGAAGACCGTCAGCGGGCTCGCCTACAAGGTGATTCGTCCCGGCACCGGCACACGTCATCCCACGGCGAGCAGCACCGTGACCGTGCATTACTCCGGATGGACGACGGACGGCAAACTGTTCGACAGCTCCGTCGCGCAGGGACGGCCGATATCGTTCGCCCTGAACGGCGTCATTCCGGGATGGACCGAGGGCGTGCAGTTGATGGTCGAGGGCGAGAAGATGCGCTTCTGGATCCCCGAGGCGCTCGCCTACAAAGGGCAGAGCCCTCCCTACGGGATGCTCGTGTTCGACGTGGAGCTCTTGAAGATTCAGTGAGCGGGTCCGGCCTTGGCCGGGCCTGCCGCTCGTTGCGCGACGGATCCGGCCGCACGGTTCGTGATGCGGCGGCACGCGCGCTCGAACCGATCCGCCAGCGAACGCCGGAGCCCGTCGGGCACCGGCCCGATCCGCGACCAGCTCGACTGCGCCTGCCGCACGTCTTCCTGCGCGGCGCGCCAGCGGCTTTCCTCGTCAACCTTCCCGCCGATCGTGTTTGCGGCGAGCGCTTCTTTGAGCATCGCCGCAAGCCGGCTGGTCGGCGACAGTCCATCGCCGCTCGCGGACGCGGGCCCCGCGAGCGATGCGACGAGATCTTCCATGCGGCGGACGATCGCTTCCATTCGTTTGCCGTTCGCGTCCGGGTCGAGATCGGTGCCGCGGAAGGCCGCCGGCCAGCTCGAAACGACGCGCTCGAACGCGGCTGCGAAACGGCGGTCGAGCTCGACGGCCTTCTCGCGATCGACGCCGCGCGCCGCGATTTCCTGCTGCCACCGGCTTCGAAGCGTCCGGACCCTGGCGACGACGTCGGTCGGCGCATTGGCGGCATCGTCGGCAGACGGCTCATCGCTCGAGGGCCGCGCTAACGATTCGAGCTCGGCACAGATCGCCTCACGCGCGGCGACGCGCTCCGTGCGGGCGACGTCGTGGCGTTGGGCGTACCGGGCGAAAAAGCGATCGCACGCGCCGCGGAAGCGCTGCCAGATCGCCTCCGAGCGGGTCTTCTTCACCGGCCCAATCGACTTCCATTCAGCCTGCAGCCGCTTGATCTCGAGCGCCGCGGCGTCCCAGTCGGTCGATTCGGCGAGCGCTTCGGCCTGGACGCAGAGCGCTTCCTTCTTCGCGAGATTCGCGTTCCAGACGGCCTTCCGCTCGACGAGATCCTTCTGGCGTCTGGTGAAGAAGCGATCGCACGCCGAGCGGAACCGATCCCAGGTCACCTTCTCCTGTCCGCGCGTGACCAGACCGATCGTTTTCCATTCCGCCTGCAGCTGCTTGATTTCCTCGGCCGCCTGAATCCACGACGTCGACTCGGCCAGCGCTTCGGCGCGTGCACAAAGCGCCAGCTTCCTCGACAGATTGGCGGCGCGCTCCTCGGCCTGCACCGCGAAGTGCGCCTCGCACTTCGACCAGACTTCGTCGTGCGCGGCCTTGAACCGGCGCCAGAGCCTGTCTCCCTGTGCGCGCGGCACGTCCGCGGCCTCACGCCACTGCTGTTGCAGCGTGCGGACGCGCGAGACGATCTCCTCGGGCTTGTCGAGCGCCTTCAGGCCTTCCATCTTCTCGCACAGCTGTTCCTGGATGCCGATGTTCGCCCAGCGCTGCCACTCGTGCATGTCGCGCAGCTCGTCGAGCCGCGGAGCGAGCACGGCCTGTACAGCCTTCAGCCGGCCGACCACCTCGTCGTACTCGCGGCGCGAGGGAAGCGGCGGCACGGCGCCGAGCGCGGACCGGACATCGCGGAGCGCGCGGTCGGCGGCCTTGAGGCTCAAGTCCTGCACCGCGCCGAGCGCTTCGGTCCGATGGACGAGCTGCAACATCTTCTTGAGCGCGTCCTGACGGGCGCGCGCATCGGCCTGCCGCGCCTCTTCGTCGCGGACGCGCAGCCGCTCCTGGGCATTCGCGAAGCGCATTGCCGCGTCGCCGTCCGTCTCCGTTTGCGCGGTGAGGCCTTTCCACTCGCGCTCGACAATTCCGAACCGCCGGCGCGCACGGCGGAGGTCCTCGTCGGCCGCTGACGCCTCCGCCTCGTTCAAAAGCTCGGTGATGCGTGCACGGCGCTGCTCGACCTCTCTTCGCGACGCCTCGGCCGCCGCGGCGCGCGCTTCTTCCGATCGCGCCGCCGCCTCCTCCTCCTCTTGACGGCGGGCGACCACCGCCGCACGCATCCGGTCGGCTTCCTGGGCGCGCCATTCCGTCAGGCGGCGGTTCACATCGTCGGTCGCAGCGGCAAATCGATTGGCCACCTCAACGCCGGCAGCGGGACCATGCGCATCGACCGAGGCCCATGCTTCCTCTGCCTCGTGAAGGCCTGCTTCGGCGCTGCGGGGGTCAGCCTGTGTCAGCTGCTGAAGCGTGAGGAGAATGCCTTCGCGCGCCGCATCGGCTTCGGCGGCCGGGTCGGGCGGCGGAGGAGCCGACGCCGCTGCCTCGCGCTCGGCCATCTCGCGCAGCATGCCGCGCGCACGCTTGGCTGCGGCCTTGTTCTTCGAACGCGCCGCGACCTGCTCGAGCTCCGCGCGCTCCGACAGCCGCTCGACGGCGGCCACGGCCGTGTCCTTGAACTCGCCGTTCAGAGCGACGTCGATGAGCTCGCCGTGGTCGTCCACGCGATCGAGCGCCGCGCGCCGCACCGGCTCGAGCGCCGCGTGCCGCGCGATCGATCCAATCGCCCGGGCGTCGGTCAGCCGCGACAGCGCCTTCAAGGCAACCGTCTCCCTCGCCGCGCCTTTCGCAATTTGTCCCAGGAGCTTCACGTCCGTCGTCGCGTCGGCGGCCGCCAGCGCCTCGGCCTCTCCACTGCCCTCGAATGCTTCGAGGGCGATGTCACGGAGCATGACGTTCGCCTGCCCGCGGACGCTCTCGTCCGCATCGGCTCTCGATACGTCGGCGAGCGCCGCCGGGTCGATCAATTTCGCCACCGCCGCCCGGCGGACGCGCGGATCCGGATCCTCGCGCGCAATGGAGGCGAGGAGATCGCGCTCGTCGATCGGCACCTCGGCGACAAACGCGAGGCGCATGAGTGGATCGGGATGCTTCTGGCCGGATTGAGCACGGAATCGATCGAGCAGAGCCATCGTTGACGCTCCAGCCTGACCGCGCGGCGGTCAGCTTGTGTGAGTCAGCGCGCGTGCCCGCTCGACGACGGTCGGGCCGTGCGTCGAGGCGCTGACGGTTCGGTCGATATCGCGGATAATTCCATCGCTGCCGATGTAGAACGTCCACCTCGATGCGAGCCCGGTCAAGCCGAGGACGCCGTACGCGCGGGCGACCTCCTTGGTCGGATCACTGAGGATCGGATACCCGATGCCGAGCGACTCGGCGAAGCGCGTGTTCTTCTCACCGAATCGACGCTTGCAGCGAAGTAGCGGACGTCGAGTCGCCGGAGCTCCTGTTCGCTCTTCCAGAGCGACTTGCATTCAGCCGTGCAGCCGCCGGTGAAGGCTTTTGGAAACCAGGCGATCACGATGAGACCGTCGCCGAGCAAATCGGCCAGGTGATACGTGCGTCCATCCGACGCCGCGAGCGTGAAGTCCGGCGCCCGATCGCCGGTTTCGAGTCGTGACCGTCGCAGCAGGTTCTTCAGCGTGTCCCCAACCATGTCATTCTAATCAAGACGATGCCATTTCAATGTGACCTCCGGTCTGCAAAGGACCTGATCCGTGTGCGTACTCCAATTTTGCGGATCGCGTTGACCCTACTTGTCTCTGTATGTGGCGGCGCATGCGACACGCTGGGACTGGGAAGCGATAGTAGTCCCACCGCGCCAACTGGTCCGCCGGTTGCCGGTTCGGCCATCGTGTACGCCGCCGTCGGCGCGAGCGAAGCCAGCGGCATCGGATCCAGCGTCGAGTGCGTGCCGTTCACCGACTGTCCTCAAGGAATGGGATACGTCCAGGTGGCGACCCGCCAGCTGAAGGCGTCGGGGTTCACCGTGACCCTGACAAACCTCGGCATTCCGACGGCGGTCATCGGGCGCGATTTCCAGATGCTCGGACAACAGAACGGCCGCACGATTCTCGGAAACCTGATCGACGACGAAATGCCGTTTGTCGCGAAGACCACGACGGTCGTGACCGTGTTCGCCGGTGCGAACGAAGTGAACACGATTACTTCCGCGCTCGGCGCCGGAGCGGGAGCAGCGGATCCCGCCGGGTACATCGACGCGCAGGTCAAAGCATTCGCCGCGGACTACACGGCGCTGCTCGCCGGCCTGCACGACCGCGCGAGCGGCGCGCGCGTCGTCATTCTCAACGTCCCCAATGTCGCGGGACTGCCGTTTCTGGCGGGCGTGACGCTTTCACAGCGGCAGGCGGCTCAGCGCGCGTCGGTGGGGATGACGGCGGCGGTCAATGCACTGGCGTCGCGGAACACACCGATCGTCGACCTGATGTGCGACGCGCGGACCTACCAGCCCGCCAACTATTCCTCCGATGGCTTTCATCCGAACGATGCCGGCTATGCATTCATCGCGTCGGAAGTCGTGCGGGCAATCACGATGGATTCGTACCCGACGCCGCAGAGCAGCTGCACGCGCATGACGCTGGTCCCGTGAACACCGATCCCCTGGGCTTCGCTGCGTTCGTCGCGCGCATCGAGGCGGCGATTCGCCAGCCGTTGCCCGGCGCCGCCGCGCACCAGCGGCTCGCACCCGCGCGCCCGCGGGAATGGCCGCCCGGATTCGATCCGGCACACGTGCGCCACGCCGCCGCGCTGCTGCTCGTCTTTCCCGTCGGCGGCCGTCCACATATTCCGTTGACGCTGCGCGCCCACGCCCTCGATCGTCACGGCGGCCAGGTCTCACTGCCGGGGGGAGTCATCGATCCAGGCGAGACGTTCGAGGCGGCCGCGCTGCGGGAGGCACACGAGGAGATCGGGCTTTCGCTCGACGAGGTCAGGGTATGCGGCGCACTGACGCCGCTCGACATTCCCGTCAGCGGCTTCCGGCTCCACCCGATTGTCGCGGCGTCGTTCGAGCGCCCGGCGTTGATTCCGTCCGACGGCGAGGTGGCGGCAATTCTGGAAGTGGCCGTCGACGATCTGCTGGACCCGGAACGGCTCGTTCTCACCAGCCGTGTTCCCGGCGGCCGCGGGTTTCCGGTGCCGGCGTTTCGAGTCGGCGGGACGAAGGTGTGGGGAGCGACCGCCATGGTCTTGGCGGAATTCGTGGCGCTCGCGGTGGACGGCGGGTTGTGACGTCATCGAAATCGTGCACATCAGACACGATTGTGCTATCGGAAGAGCTTATTTTTGCGAAAATCAGGCCCTCTGTGCGTCAATATTTGCACGGACTGCACGCGATCGAAGATACTTAAGACTTCAACCTCGTCAGCCGGTTATCATTGCGCCCGTAACCCGGGAAGCAGGCTCTGTTCGTTTGATCCAGATTTAAAGGGGGTTCGAAGATGGGTTCCGGAGTTTTGGGGGAGGCGATCAGCGCCATTCGCGACTGGTCAGTCAAAGGGTCGTCGACAGAAGCGCGAGGCCCTCGCGCCGCCGAGACGTTCGGCAGTCTCGTGTTCAACGACGAGGTGCAGCAGGCGCGTCTGCCCAAGCCGGTCTACCACGCGCTGAGACGGACGATCACGCACGGCCAGGCTCTCGACATGTCGGTGGCCGACGCCGTCGCATCCGCGATGAAGGACTGGGCGGTCGAGCACGGCGCATCCCACTACACGCACTGGTTCCAGCCTCTCACCGGAATCACCGCGGAAAAGCACGACTCGTTCCTCGCGCCGACAAACGACGGCAAGGCCGTGGCGGAATTCTCGGGAAAAGAACTGATCAAGGGCGAACCCGACGCGTCGAGCTTTCCCTCGGGCGGCATGCGGTCCACCTTCGAGGCGCGCGGCTACACGGCCTGGGATCCGACGAGCTCGCCCTGGCTGCTCCGATCCGGCAACTCCACGACGCTCGTCATCCCGACGGCGTTCGTCAGCTGGACGGGCGAGACGCTCGACAAGAAGACGCCGCTTCTCCGATCGATGGAAGCGTTGTCGCAACAGGCGGTGCGCGTCCTCAAGATCTTCGGATCGACCGCCGAGCGCGTGGTGACGACCTGCGGTCCGGAACAGGAATACTTTCTGATCGATCGGTATTTCTACCTCTCCCGACCGGATCTGATTAACGCGGGCCGCACGCTGTTCGGCGCCAAGCCGCCGAAGGGCCAGGAACTCGAAGATCAGTACTTCGGCGCGATCGCCGACCGCGCAATGGCGTTCATGTCCGACGTCGAGGACGAACTGTACAAAGTCGGCGTGCCGGTGAAGACGCGGCACAACGAGGTGGCACCGAGCCAGTACGAGATCGCCCCCGTCTTCGAGAACGCCAACGTCGCCACCGACCATCAGATGATGACGATGGAAGTGATGCGGCGTGCGGCGCCGAAATTCGGCCTCGCCTGCCTGATGCACGAGAAGCCGTTCGCCGGCGTCAACGGCTCGGGCAAACACCTCAACTGGTCGATGAGCGACGACGAGGGCCACAACCTTCTGAGCCCCGGCGCCAACCCGCACGACAACATGCAGTTCCTGGTGTTCTGCGCCGCAGTCCTGCGCGCGGTGAACAAGTGGCAGGGCCTGCTGCGCGCGAGCATCGCCAGCGCCGGGAACGACCATCGCCTGGGCGCGAACGAAGCGCCGCCGGCCATCCTGTCGGTGTTCCTCGGCGACATGCTGACAGACATCTTCGGCCAGATCGAAAAAGGCGGGGCGAAGTCGACCAAGCACGGCGGCGAGCTCGACACCGGCGTCCTGGTCCTGCCCAAGCTGCCGCGCGACGCAGGCGATCGCAACCGGACGAGCCCGTTCGCCTTCACCGGGAACAAATTCGAATTCCGCGCCGTGTCGTCGAATCAGAGCATCGCCTACCCGAACATCGCGCTGAACGTCGCGGTCACCGAGTCGCTCGACTACATGGCCACGGAGCTCGACAAGCTGATGAAATCGGGCAAGACGCTCGAGCAGTCGGTTGCCGACCTGCTCCAGCGAGTGGTCAAGGAGCACAAGCGAATCATCTTCAACGGCAACAACTACTCGCCCGAGTGGGAGAAAGAGGCCGGCAAGCGCGGCCTGCTGAATCTCAAGAACACGGTCGATGCGCTCGGCCAGCTCGTCTCCAAAGAAGTGGTCGGGATGTTCGAGAAGTACAAGGTCCTCAACTCACGCGAGCTGCACGCCCGCTACGACGTGATGGTCGAGACCTACAACAAGACGGTGAACGTCGAAGGACAGCTGATGGTCCTGATGGCCAACCGCTACATCCTGCCGGCGGCGTTCGAATACCAGAAGTCGGTGGCGCAGAGCGTCGTTGCGGTGAAATCGGCTGGGGGCAAGTCGATCGAGGGCAAGAAAACGCTCGACAAGGTCACCAAGCTGACGGACGAATTCAAGCGACGGGCCGACAAGCTGGAGCACGCGCTCGCACATGAAGGCAACGGCGATGCGGAGAAGCACGCGAGGCATTTCCGTGACGTCGTCATTCCGGCCATGGCAGCGCTGAGAGAATCGGGCGATGCGCTGGAAGAGATGGTCCCGCACGAACTGTGGCCGCTGGCCACTTACCGGGAGATGCTGTTCATCAAGTAGTCCGGTGACTGGCGATCAGATCCCGGAGCGCGAGCGGCAAGATGAGAATGGCCAGGGGAAGCACATGGCGCAGCTCGCGAATGTAAACCACGGCATAGGCTAGAACCAGATAGATGGCGAGCGTGACGCCGAGATCCCGGACGAAGGGGTCTCGCGTCCGCCACGCCGCCCGGCCCGCCAGCCACCATCCGACGTTGTAGAACGCCAGCACCTTCACGTTGTAGCGCAACGTCCAGCCGACCCGCGTGGGGTCCAGGAACGGCACGTTGTTCAGCGCGGCGTCCCACCACACCCACGCGCCGAGCGGGGCACGATAGATCAGTCGCAGCAGGATCGTCGGCAACGCAAACGCCAGCGTGAGCAGCACGAGTGCGCCGGTTCCGCGGCGCGTCCTCCACCACATCAGCGCCGCGAGAATCGGTACCAGCACCATCGTCTCCTTCGCCCAGGCGGCGACGAAGGTGACGAGCGCGGCCGCAGCCAGCCGTCGTGTCGACAGAAGATACACGGCCCAGAACCATCCGGCGATCATCACGTAATCGCTGGTGTAGTAGATGCTGTAGCCGAGAGATGCGTAGGCGCCGGCGGTGGCTGCGAAATAGAAGCCGACCACGGCGACGGCAACCGGCGTGCTCGACACTCGAGCCGCGAAAAGCGCCAGTGCCGCCGCCGACAACGACAACAGCGCAACCTTCGCGACGACGTCCACCGCGTGCGGATCCGCGCCGGTGAGACGCTCTCCGGCTCGCACGATCCACGGACCGAGCATGCGCCACTGATAGGGAAACGGCGCCTGTCCCGCGAGCGCCTGGCGATACTCGTCGGTGGACGAGGCCCTGAATGTCCGGTGCCTCACGGGATCGGTCATGTCGAGCTGGACGACGCTCGGGTAGACTGCGAACACCGAACCGCAGACGAGCCCGATCGCGACGATGACAGTTCGGAGGTGCTCGGACACGTCGGCGGATTATCATACTCGCGCTCACTCACATCACCTTTCAGATGGCCAAGCGTCCGCCAGACGACCGTTCGCTCTTCGACGATATCGACTCCGAGGATTCACCGTCCGGCGCCGCACCGCCGCGCGTGCCGAGAGCCGCCGCTGGCGGCAACGGCGCGGGAAGCACCACGGAAGTGGCGCTCCACGAAGCGGCCCAGGCGCGCTACTTGAACTACGCGCTCTCGGTCATCACGGCCCGCGCGCTCCCCGACGTCCGCGACGGCCTCAAGCCGGTGCAGCGCCGGATTCTTTACACGATGTGGCAGCAGAACCTGACCGCAGACGCCAAACATCGCAAGTGCGCGAAGGTGGTCGGCGACGTCATGGGCAGCTTCCATCCACACGGCGACACGGCGTTGTACGAAACGCTGGTCCGCATGGCACAGCCCTTCTCGCTGCGCTGTCCGCTGGTCGACGGCTCGGGCAACTTCGGCTCACTCGACGGCGACAACGCGGCGGCGATGCGGTATACCGAATGCCGCCTCGCGCGCGTCAGCGACGAGATGCTGCGCGAGATCGAACAGGCGACCGTTCCATTTCGACCCAATTACGACGGCACGAAGACGGAGCCCGTCGTGCTCCCGGCGCGCATTCCGAACCTGCTCGTGAACGGCACGACAGGCATTGCCGTCGGCATGGCGACCAACATTCCGCCGCACAACCTGGGCGAGGTCTGTACGGCGCTCGTGAAGCTCCTCGACAACGAGGATCTGTCGAGCGCGCAGTTGTGCCGCTACGTCAAGGGGCCGGATTTTCCGACGGGGGGACAGATTCTCAACGCGCCCGACGAACTGAAGGAGATCTACAAGACCGGTTCGGGAACGATCCGGCTGCGGGGAACGTGGGACGTCGGCCCGGAAACGCGCTCGACCAAGATGATCTACATCGAGAGCGTGCCGTACACCGTCAACAAGGCGCAGCTCGTCGAGCGCATCGCCGAGGTCGTGATCGACCGCAAGCTGCCGCAGCTGCTCGACGTGAAGGATCTGTCGACCGAAGACGTCCGCATCGCCCTCGAGATGAAGAAGGACGCCGACGAGAAGATGATCATGGCGTACCTCTTCAAACATACGCCGCTGCAGACGAACTTCGCCGTGAACCTCACGTGCCTCATCCCGACCGAGAACCCCGAAATCGGGCGGCCCGAACGTCTGGATTTGAAGTCGATTCTCTGGCACTTCCTGCACTTCCGCCTCGACGTCGTCACCAAGCGGATGGAGCACGAGCTCGCCGCCCTCAGGAAGCGCATCCACATCCTGCAGGGTTTCGAGAAGGTGTTCGATGCGCTCGACGAGATCATCCGCATCATCCGGAAATCGGACGGAAAGGCGGACGCGGCCGAGAAGATCGTCAAGCGCTTCGAGCTCGATGCCGAACAGGTCGACGCCGTCCTCGAGCTGAAAATCTATCGCCTCGCGCGGCTCGAGATCCTCGTCATCCGCAACGAGCTCGAAGACAAGCGCAAGCGCGCGCGACAGATTGGCGCGCTGCTCAAGGACGAAGCGAGCCGCTGGAAGGTGGTGCGAGGCGAGCTCGAGGAGGTCAGCCGCACGTACGGCGACAAGCGGCGGACGCTGATCGTCGCCGAGTCCGGCGAGCCCGAATACACCGCCGACGACTTCATCGTCGAAGAAGACAACGTCGTCATCGTGTCGCGCGACGGCTGGGTGAAGCGTCAGAAGGAAGTGAAAGACATCGCGTCGACGAGGCTGCGGGAGGGCGACGCCGTGCTCGCGGCGCTCGCCGGCAGCACGCGCGCGACCTGCGTGTTCTTCAGCAACTTCGGCGTCGGATATACGTGCCGTTTCATCGACGTGCCGGCGTCGACTGGATACGGCGAGCCGATTCAGCGTCTGTTCAAGCTGCGGGATGGCGAGAGGGTTGTCGCCGCGCTCAGTCTCGATCCACGCGCGGTTGGCGACATCGAGGCAAAGGGGAATCGGCGCGTCGTCCACGCGCTGGCTGTGTCGAGCGACGGCTACAGCCTGCGCTTCGGGCTGGCGCCGTTTGTCGAGCCGAGCACGCGGGCCGGACGCCGGTTCGCGCGCCCGTCTGAGGGCGCCGAGATCGTCGGCGTCGCGAAGGTGACCGGGACGGAAATCCTGATCGCCGCGACCGCACAAGGGCGGGGAATCCTCTGCCAGGCCGACGAGGTCAACTACCTCTCCGGCCCCGGCAAGGGCGTGACGCTCATCAAGCTCGCCGAAGGCGATCGGGTGCTGGGCTTCATCGCGTCGACCGGCGACCGCGATCTGCTGACGGTCGAGACGAGCCGCGGCGCCGAGCAGACGATCAGTACGGGCAAGTACGAGGTGACCGGGCGCGGCGGCAAAGGACGAGCGTTGCTGCAGCGCGGGCAGTTCACGCGCGTCATCGCGGCTGCTCCCGAAGCGCCGCCGCCGCTCGGACAGAGCTGATTCCCGAACCGCGTCTCGGCCGGCCGTGCTCGAGGCGGCCGGGTGGTGTGAAGCTCGGCGGCCATGCGACAATAGGCCGCATCAATGTACAGCACGCTTCGAAACGGACTCGACCATTAAGGACTACCTTTTGCCGCACCAAGATCGTCTCAATATTGCTGTCTTCATCGACTTCGACAACATCGAAATCGGCGTCAAAACCACCCTCGGACAACAGTTCGACGTCGGCACCATCCTCGACGCGATCAAGGAGCGCGGCGAGGTGGTCACGAAGATCGCCTATGCGGATTGGACGCGCGCCGGCGAATACAGCCGAACGCTGACGCAGCACGCGATTCGGCTCGTGCAGCGCAACCTCACTCCTGGCGGCGACAAGAACGGCGCGGACATCAACCTTGCGCTCGACGCGCTGGAGATGGCGTTCACGCACCCGCACATCAACGCCTACGTGATCGTCGGCGGCGACAGCGACTTCCTCTCGCTCGTCGAGAAACTGAAACAGTACGACAAGAAGGTCTTCGTCGTCGGCGGCCGCGCCTTCACGAGCATCATCCTGCAGCGCAACTGCCACGAGTTCATCGCGTACGAGAACCTCTCGGGCGCGCGGAAGCCCTCGGTCAAAGGCGGCCGGCCGGTTGCGCCCGTCGCACCGTCGCCGGTGACCCAGGCTGTTCCAATCGTTCGGCGTGCGCTGAAGATCCTGGCGGACCGTGAAGTCTCGCCGCAGACCGGCCTGCTCAAGAGCACGCTTCTGCAGCTCGACTCGACGTTTTCCGAACGCAACTACGGTGCGTCTTCGTTCCTCGATTTCGTCGAGAAGCTGTCGCAGGCGGGCCTCGTTCAGCTGAAGCACGCCGGCAGAAGCGTGATGGTCGAGTTGAATGCGTCGTTCTCCGACGAGACCGATGCAGCCGCGGCGAAGCCTCCTTCATCGGAGACGGGCGCGGTCATGGAGGCACCGAGTGCGAGCGCCCCGGCCGCCCCGGCGTGGCGTGCGCCGGAGCCGGCGGATGTTCCTTCGGCGCCGCAGGCATCCGAGCCGCCTCGCGCCACCGAGCCGGCGGGCGAGGGCGTGAAGCTCGTCGGCCAGATTCTAGGCTCGGCGCAGAATGCGCGCTGGCCCATGTATCTTCGCAACGTCAAACAGCTGCTGCGCGCGGCCGATGCGGGCTTCGACGAGCGGCGCTATGGCTTCGCGGGATTGATGGATCTGCTTCGCGCGTGCCAGCGTGAAGGATACGTGCGCCTCGAGCGAGACCGCCGCGGAGGCCTTCGCGTGTTCGCGGGTGCTCGTCTCCAGCGGCAGGAGGCGTCGCCCTCAATCGCTCCCGCTGACGGCGTCGAAGCGGTCGTCGCCGACTTCCAGTCGACCGAACCGAGCGAGGCGCCTGCGTCGAGCGACAGCGAGATCGTGGACACGGAGCCGATGCCCACCGTCGATCCGACGGCGGAGCTCCTCGGCACGGTGAAGCGCCGACGGACGCCGCGGCCGCGGGCAGTCGCGCCGCCACGCGCCTCGACGACCCAGACAGCGCGGAAAACCGCCGTCCGCAAGCCGGCGTCGCGCGGCGGCGGCCGTTCGAAGAAGTCGGCATCCTCCGACGATCATTCCTAGCTCCGGCCGCCAGGGTTTTGAATGACGGCGACCTACACCGCGAAAGACATCACGGTCCTCGAGGGGCTGGAGCCGGTTCGCAAGCGGCCCGGCATGTACATCGGCGGTGTCGGATCCGCCGGCCTGCACCATCTGGTCTGGGAGATTCTCGACAACTCCGTAGACGAGGCGATGAACGGCTACGCCTCGAACATCGGCGTCACGTTGCATGCCGACGGCTCGTCGATCACCGTTGAGGACGACGGCCGCGGCATTCCTGTCGACAAACATCCGAGCACCAAGAAGAGCGCGCTCGAAGTGATCTTCACGGTGCTTCACGCGGGCGGAAAGTTCGAGCACGGCAGCTACAAGACCGCAGGCGGACTCCACGGCGTCGGCGCGAGCGTCGTCAACGCGCTGTCGAAGGAGTTGATCGCGACCGTTACGCGCGATGGCGCGCGATGGGAAATGCGCTTCAAGCAGGGAAAACCACTCGGTCCGCCGAAAAAGCTCGGGCCGGCGCGCGGCAGCGGCACGTCCGTGTATTTTCACCCTGACCCGGCCATCTTCCCGAACGTCGAATTCGATCCGGCGCTCATCACCGAACGGCTCGAAACGATCAGCTACCTCCACAAGGGGTTGAAGATCGTCTTCGAGGACGAGTCGTCGAAGCAGAAGTCGGTGTTCGAGCACGCCGAAGGACTCGCGGATTATCTTCAGAAGATCGTCTCGAGCCGGGCGACCAACCCGGTGCATGCCGCGCCGTTTACGCTGTCGCGGGAAGACGGCCCGCGGCTGGATTTGATCCTTCAGTGGACCGAGGGAACCGACGAGCACCTTCGGTCGTACGTGAACGGCATCCCGACGGCGTCGGGCGGCACGCATGAAACCGGACTCCGAGCAGGGATCGGGAAAGCGGTCCGCAACTTCATGGAGACCCACAACCTGTCGCCGAAGGGTGTGACGGTTGCTGCCGAAGACATCCGCGAAGGCCTGACCGGAATCCTCAGCGTGTTCCTCCAGGAGCCGCAATTTCAGGGACAGACGAAAGACCGTCTGAACAATCCCGAGCTCGTGTCCGCGATGGACGGTGCGGTGCGCCCGGCGCTCGAGCACTGGTTGAATCACAACATCAGTGTCGCGGAGTCGATCGTCGCCCGCATCATTCTGGCGGCGCGCGCTCGCGAGGCGAGCCGCGCCGCGCAGGCCGAGGTGTCGCGCAGGAGCGCGACGTCGACCAGGCTCAACCTGCCGGGCAAATTGAGCGACTGCACGGCTCCGACGAGCGAGGGCAGCGAGCTCTTCATCGTGGAGGGCGACTCGGCAGGCGGATCGGCGAAGCAGGGACGCGATCGCGCGCGTCAGGCCATCCTGCCGCTGCGCGGAAAGGTCTTGAACACCGAGACAGCGTCGCTGGCGAAGGTTCTCGAGAACAAGGAGCTTGCGGATCTCGTCACCGCCCTCGGGTGCGGCCTGGGCAAGAATTTCGACTTGTCGAAGCTGCGTTACGGAAAGGTCGTGATCCTCGCGGACGCGGATTCCGACGGCAACCACATCGCGACGCTGCTCCTGACGTTCATCTACCGGCACCTGCCGCAGCTGATCGCCAGCGGCAAGATCTTCCTGGCGCAGCCGCCGCTCTATCGGATCGACATCGGCAAGCAAACGTTCTGGGCGCTCGACGACGTGCAGCGCGATGCGCTGCTGAAGGAGCATGCGAAAAACGGCGCGCGCTCGACGCCCGAGATTACCCGCTTCAAGGGTCTCGGCGAGATGATGCCGAAGGTCTTGTGGGAGACGACGCTCAATCCGCGCACGCGCCGGCTGCTGCGCGTCGGCGTCACCGACCAGATCGTCACCGACCGCGTGATCAACGAGCTGATGGGAAAGGACGCGTCCGCCCGTTTCAGGTTCATCATGGAGCGCGCCGACAAGGCCGAGGAATTAGACGTCTGAGGGCACGAGCGTGAGCCCGCGTCCGAGACTCACGCGAGGATCGTGCGAAGGCCGGTGACGAGGCGCCCAATTCCTTCGGCCACCGTTGCCTTCTGCAGAGCGCCGTACGCGACGCGCAGATAGCAGCCGTCGGTGATGCCGAATGCCGATCCTGGAATGACGGCGACGCGGTGCTCGCGAATCAGCCGCTCGGTCAGGACGAGCGGATCCATGTCGGTGTCGACCTTCAGCAGGCAATAAAAGGCGCCGTCGGCCGGCGGCACCTCCGCGAGCGGCGCCAGATCGCCCAGCGCGTCGAGCACGATGCGGCGAATGTCGACGAGCTCGCGCACGTGCGGCTCGCAGTATCCCCGCCCGACTTGAATAGCGGCGAGCGCGGCGATCTGGGCCACCGCTGTCGGGCAGATGAGAATCGTGTCCTGGATTTTCGACAGCGCCGACGCCAGACGGTCGGGATACGCCATGTACCCGATTCGCCACCCGGCAAATCCGTACGCCTTCGAAAGCGAATACATGGAAATCGTATGGTCGGCGGCGCCCGGAAACGAGCCGGGGGACACGTGGCGCGCTTTGCCGTACGTGAAGTACTCGTAGACTTCGTCGGCAAGGTGATAGAGGCCGCGCTCCCCGCACAGCGCGTTGAGCTCCCGCATCGACGACTCGCTGAACACAGCGCCGGTCGGGTTGTTCGGCGAGATGGTCACGATCGCGCGAGTACGCTCGGTAATCGCTCGTCGAACGAGGTCGAGTCGAAGCTGATAGGCATCGTCGGTCGGCACCGCGACGACGCGGCATCCGGCCATCTGGATGGCCATCTCGTGGTTGAAGTAGAACGGCACCGGCAGGATGACCTCGTCGCCGGGCTCGGTGACCGCAAGGATGGCGTGCATGAACGCCATGTTCGCGCCGGCCGTCACCATGACTCGGCTTCCGGTCGTGACCTCGATGCCGTTCTCGTCGCGGAGTTTTTCGGCGATCCCGTCGACCAGCGGCGGCAAGCCGGCGCCGTCCTGATAACCGTGAATGTCAGGGTCGTCGAGCGAGCGCCGAACGGCGTCCACAGCGGCCTGAGGCGGTCCGTAGTGGACGACGCCCTGACCGAGCGAAATGGTTCCGGGTGTCTTCCGTATCATGTCGCCGACGACGGGCACGATCGGCGCCTGAACGGCGTCCATTCGCGTCGATCTCAATGTTCCACGCATGGTTGTGAAGAAGCGAAAGCCTCGATATTCTACCAGCGGTGAAGCGCTTCCTGCCCGCGCTGGCGCTCATTGCAATGCTTGCGGCGCTCGTTTCGACGCCGGCCGGAGCCCCGCGGCCGCTGCAGTCCGCCGAGCAGTTCCTCGGCTTCAAGGTCGGCGCCGATGCCCGGCTCGCGCGCTGGGATCGCATCGTCGAGTACATGAAGCAAGCCGCGGCCGGTTCCTCCCGCGTCCGCTATCGCGAGCTCGGCAAGACGACGAACGGTAATCCATTCGTCGCCGTCGAGATCAGCGCTCCCGACACGCTGAAGGATCTGGGACGGTACAAAGAACTCGAGCGGAAGCTCTATTTCCAGGCCGGCGCGCCGACGGAATCGGAACGCCGTGCGATTCTCGCGCAGGGCAAGGTCGTCGTGCTCGTGACGTGCAGCCTGCATGCGACCGAGATCGGCGCTTCTCAGATGTCGCTCGAGCTCGTTCATCGGCTGGCGACCGAGCAGTCGCCGGACATCAAGAAGATTCTGGACAACGTGATTCTGGTTCTCGTGCCGAGCCTCAATCCCGACGGCCAGATTCTCGTGACCGACTGGTTCAACCAGCAGCTCGGGACACCGTACGAAGGCAGCCCGATTCCGTACCTCTACCATCCCTACGTGGGGCACGACAACAATCGCGACATGTACATGTTCACGCAGAAGGAAAGCCGGTTGACGGCCGAACTCGCGTGGCACGATTGGTTCCCGTCGGTCTGGCTCGACGAGCATCAGATGGCCATGACAGGCGCACGCATTTTCGTCATGCCGGCGACCGATCCAATCAATCCGAACGTTCACCCGCTGATCTATCGCTGGAACGCCATCCTCGGACAGTCGCAGGCGGCGGCGCTCGAGTCGGCCGGCAAGGACGGCATCATCCACAACACCACCTTCACGAACTTCTGGGAAGGAGCGATGGCGTGGAGCGGGTGGTGGCACAACGAAATCGGGCTGCTCACCGAGGTTGCGAGCGTGCGCATTGCGAACCCGGTCGATCAGCTGCGCGCCGTTCGCGGACAGATGCCGAGCACGCCGGCGCCAGGCGACGCACGCGCGACGGCGCGAGAATTGATTGGCGGCGTGCTGCCGCCGCCGGTCGATATCACTCCACGCTCCGACTATCCGCGCCCGTGGATGGGCGGGCACTGGAGCCTTCGCGACATCGTCGATTACGAGCTCATCGCCACGATGGCGCTGCTTCAAACGGTCGCCGATCGCCGGGAGACGCTCCTCGGACAAATTCTCGAAGTGAACCGGCAGACGATTGAAGACGGCGCGAAGGGCCACCCCTCGGCCATCCTGGTGCCGATCGACAACCAGCACGACCCGCGGGAAGCCGCTCACCTCGTCGATCGGCTTCGCATCGCGGGTGTCGACGTCTATCGCGCCGAGGGTGCGTTCGCAGCCGATGGTCTCCGCTATCCCGCAGGAACGTACGTGATTCCGATGGCGCAGGTGTTCGCGCGGTATGCGAAGGACATGCTCGAGCGGCAGACGTATCCCGATGTCAGACGCGCACCAACCGCGCCTTCCGAGCCGCCCTACGATGTGACCGCCTGGTCGCTCGGCATGCTGCTCGGCGTCAACACGGTGTTCGTGGACGATCCTCTGCCAGGATCGTTGAAACTCACAGCCGTCACCCGCGACACCGGTGTGCAAGGCATCGTCAAGGGCAGCGGATCCGTCTTCACGTTCCCGTACAACGGCGCGGATACCGCGATTGCGATCAACCGGCTGCTGAAGAGCCATGCCGCCGTCTCGTTCTCAGCGCCGTCGCAGTTCTCGGTCACCGGCGTCAGCACGGCGACGATGCAGTCGCTGGCGTCCGATTTCGGCCTGACGGTCACCGCCACCGAGCCGTCCGCCGGCGGCGCCGCCGCGATGCTCTTTCACGCTCCTCGCATCGGGCTGTATGAGCCATGGACCGGCGGCAACATGGACGAGGGATGGACGCGATGGGTGCTCGACCAGTACGAGTTCCCGTCGATCCCGATTCACAACGCCGACATTCGCGGCGGGAATCTCCGCGACAAGCTCGACGTCATCGTGCTCGCCGATCAGAGCCCGCGCGAAATCATCGACGGGTACGACGGCGACAACATCCGGCCGGAGTACCGCGGCGGCGTCGGCGACGTCGGGGTCGCGAACCTCCGGCAGTTCGTCGCAGCCGGCGGCACGCTCGTCGCCATGGGCGCCGCCTCCGACCTGCCAATCGATTTCATGAGCGTTCCCGTTCGCGACGTGAAGCGCGCGCTGACTCGCGATCAGCATTTCGCGCCGGGAGCGATCGTCCACATCGAGGTGGACACGTCGAATCCGCTCGCCTACGGCCTGCCGTTCGCCACCAGCGGTTTTTACAGCAACAGTCCGTTTTTTTCGGTGGCTTCCGGTTTCGCGTCCGAGCAGGCCAGCGTGGTGGCTCGCTATCCGAACGCGAATGTGCTGGCGTCGGGCTGGCTGGACGGGGAACGCCTGATGGCCGGACGTGCGGCGGTCGTCGCCGTCGACATGAATCCGGGCCGCATCGTGCTCTTCGGCCTCAGACCCCAGCATCGCGCGCAGACGCATGCGACCTTTCCGATGCTCTTCAACGCGCTCTATCTGTCCGCCACGGACGTTCCCGTCCGGCTGAAGCCGCCTTCTTGAGCATTCGAATCATCGTCACCGGCGGCACGTTCGACAAGGAATACAACGAGCTGACAGGCGCGCTGGCCTTCAGGCAAACGCACGTGCCCGAGATGCTCCGCCTCGGCCGGTGCCGCGCCGACGTCGTCGTCGAAACGCTGATGATGATCGACAGCCTCGAAATGACCGACGCCGATCGCGCGCGGCTCATCGAGAGCTGCCGCCACGCGCGCGAGCCGCACGTCGTCATCACGCACGGCACCGATACGATGGTCGAAACCGCCCGCGCCTTGGCCACTGCCGCTCCCAGCGGACTGCAGAAAACGATTGTCCTCACCGGGGCCATGGTGCCCTATGCGTTCGGCAGCTCGGACGGCCTGTTCAATCTGGGTAGTGCGCTGTCGTTCGTCCAGGCGCTGCCGCCCGGCGTATTCATCGCGATGAACGGCCGCTGCTTCGAGTGGGATCGCGTTCGGAAAAACCTTCAGACAGGCGTCTTCGAAGCGTCCTAGCTGGTCGAGGAATCCCTGTCGATGACATTCAAATGATTGAGATGGTGGATGTGGTGACCGGCGGTCGTGTGAATGATCCAATCGACGTCCATTTCGCCGTACTCGGGGTGTACGAGCGGTTTGGCGCGATCGGCCGGTGAGAGCGACCTGAAGAGGACGAGGTTCATCCGCGCGAGCGCGACGAACGCGGTGAGCGCTTCCTGTGCGGTCAGGCGCGAATCGCAGGCGAGCCATGCGTCCGGATTGAACGGCTGGGAGAGGTAGCGGTCGGCCGCAAGCGCCATCCGGACGCGGTAACCGAAAGCCACCTCCGTCTCGGCGAGGTGGATGAGCAGCTGCCGCCCCGTCCACTTGCCTGGTGCGTAGGCCTTCTCGAGGCGCTCTGCCGGCCAGTTGCCGACGAGCGTCTGCAACCGGCCGATGCTGTCCTCGATCGCCTCCAGCGGATCGCGCCCCGCCAGGGACGCGCTATAGCGGGGAGGGACACCCATCATCTGCCTCCAATCGAAGCTGAATGCGAATCACACCGGTATTTGAACGACAGTCTTTGCGCTGCGATGATCCTGCAGCACGTGCGGCGACAGCTTCTTGCTCAAGTAGACTTTCGACTCGCCGTTGTCGGCCTTGCGCTCGTACTTGATGACCTCGAACCGCAGGTGATCGAGGGTGCCTCGCATCTCGTAAAACTTGTTCTTCGTCTTGACGACGATTTCGTCGAATCCCTGCTCGACCGCCCACTGCTCCTGCTGTTCGGTGAGCGCGCGGAAGTGTCCCTGACCGCGCCAGTCGCGGCGCGTGCCGCCAATCCACGTATACAGGATACGGCGGCCGTCGAATCGAACCGAGTCGCGCAGGCGGCCGACCAGGTCGGCGAGCTTCGGATCGGTTTCGTCCAGCGTGATTTCGTGAGCCACCTTGAACGAGACCGGAACGACAGAGCCCGGGTCGTGCGGCAGCGGAGCGCTCGCGAGCAGAATCAGATGGGACCTGGCCTTCAGACGATTGGTGATCTCGGCCGCGGTCTTCTTGCGCGGGAACTCCCCGAAGTATTCCTCGATGTATTGAATCTCCAGTGCGCCCTGCTCCAGGTCGTACTGGGTGATGTGGTACTCGATCATGAGTGGGCGACGACGACGGTGAAGTCCACCGGATCGGTGAGCGTCGGGGTCACGGTCCCGCCGGGATCGTAAATGGCCACGCAGAGCGTGCCCGCGACGGTGGCGGTGCCGGAAACCTGCGGCGTCGTTGACGGACTGGTGACCATGCTGGCCCCGGCGATGATGACACACGTGGCGCCGCTCGGCGTGCCGATGCCGAGGCCCAGCTGAACGTCCGCTGACGGCGCGACATCGCTCAGCTTGACGGCGAGATTGCCCGGCACCGTGACCACGCTGAAGTTGAACGATGTGTAGCCGCCAGGCTGCAGCGTGCCGATGAACGTCTCGGTGACGTTCGCCTCGACCGCCGTGGGCGTGGTCGTGATGGGGTTCTCGGTGCAGGCGGATGTGAACGCCGCGAGCAACAGCACGACCGGAAACAAACCTTTCATCTCACCCTTTCCAAAAGTTCCGCGATGGATTCGACCGTGGATCCGAGCGTCGCCGGTTAGCTGGCTCGCTGCTTCTGCTCGATCTTCGCCCAGCTGTCTCTGAGAGGCACCGTGCGATTGAACACCAGGCGATCGGGCCGGGAATCCGGATCGACGGCAAAGTAGCCGAGGCGCTCGAACTGGAACCGGGCTCCGGCCGGCTGTCCGGCAAGGCTCGGTTCGGCCATGCAGCGATCGAGAACCTCGAGCGAGTTCGGATTGAGATTGTCGAGAAACGTCTGGCCCTCCGCCACGCGTTCCGGATCCTCCACGAGGCACAGCCGATCGTAGAGCCGCACTTCGACCTCGATCGCGTGCGCGGCGGACACCCAGTGCAGCGTGGCCTTCACGCGGCGGCCGTCCGGCGAGTCGCCGCCGCGCGTTTCCGGGTCGTAGGTGCAGTGGAGCTCGACGATCTCGCCTGCGTCGTTCTTCACGACGTCCGTACACCGGATGAAGTACGCAGCGCGGAGACGGACCTCTGAGCCTGGCGACAGGCGGAAGAACTTCTTCGGCGGAACTTCACGGAAATCGTCCTGTTCGATATAGATCACGCGCGAGAACGGAACCTTCCGCGTGCCCGCCGACGGGTCCTCAGGGTTGTTGATCACGTCGACCAGCTCGACGAGCGCCTCGGGGTAATTCGTGATGACGACCTTGAGCGGGCGCAGCACCGTCATCACGCGCGCCACCCGGCGGTTCAGGTCCTCGCGCACGCTGTGCTCGAGCTGCGCGACGTCGATCACGTTCTCCTTCTTCGCCACGCCGATGCGCGCACAGAAATCGCGAATCGACTCCGGCGTGTAGCCGCGCCGTCGAAGCCCGCTGATGGTCGGCATGCGCGGGTCGTCCCATCCGGCGACATGCCCCTGCTGAACGAGCTGCAGGAGCTTCCGCTTGCTCATCACCGTGTAATTGAGATTGAGGCGCGCGAACTCGATCTGCTGCGGACGATCGCCGTCGATCAGGTTGTCCACGAGCCAGTCGTACAGCGGACGGTGATCCTCGAATTCCAGCGTGCAGAGCGAATGGGTGATGTGCTCGAGCGCGTCCGACAGCGGGTGCGCGAAGTCGTACATCGGGTAAATGCACCACGCATCACCGGTGCGGTGATGGGACGCGTGCCGGATTCGATACAACGTCGGGTCGCGCATGTTCAGGTTCGGCGACGCCATGTCGATCTTCGCGCGCAGCACGTGCGTGCCGTCCTCGAACTCGCCGGCGCGCATCCGGGCAAACAGGTCGAGGCTCTCCTCGACCGGCCGATCGCGGAACGGGCTGTTCCTGCCCGGTTCGGTCAACGTGCCGCGATACGCCCGGATCTCCTCCGCGCTGAGGCTGTCGACATACGCCTGTCCGCGCTTGATGAGCGTCGCGGCGAACTCATAGAGCCGCTCGAAGTAGTCCGAGGCATAGAACAGCGCGTCCCAGGTGAAGCCGAGCCATCTCACGTCTTCCATGATGGCGTCCACGTACTCGACGTCCTCCTTCGTCGGGTTCGTGTCGTCGAACCGCAAATTGCACGTCCCGCCCGTCTCTTCGGCGATGCCGAAGTTCAGGCAGATCGATTTCGCGTGTCCGATGTGCAGATATCCGTTCGGTTCGGGCGGAAACCGTGTGGCAACCCGGCCGCGGTGCTTTCCTGTGGCCCGATCGTCCGCGACGATCGCGCGGATGAAATCCACCGGGACCGCTGTCGGAGCGGAGGTGTTCTCTTCAGAATTACTGGTGGCCATGACGCGATGATATTTTAACGAGAAAATCCGGCTGGCTGACGGCCCGTGTTCACTTTTTAGTACATTGTGTCGGAAATCGTCGGCCGGTGCGACTGTCCTGCGCCGCGAGCTCTCGTCGAACTGGAATCGTCCGATGACCCTTTCAACCACGCTGATCGCACCGGAGATACTGGCCAATCATCTGGCGGATCCCTCGGTCGCCATCGTCGACTGCCGCTACGCGCTCAACGACGAAGACTGGGGCAGACGGGAGTACGAGCGGATGCACGTTCCGGGGGCGGCATATGCGGATCTGCTTCACGATTTGTCGGGACAGCCGACGGGCCGGAACGGACGGCATCCGCTGCCCGATCCGCGCGACCTGGCACGAACGCTCGGCAGATTGGGCATCGCCAACGACATGCAGGTGGTCGCGTACGACCAGGATACCGGCAGCTGGGCGAGCCGTTTGTGGTGGCTGCTCCGGTGGGCTGGGCACGAGAAGGTTGCCGTGCTCGACGGCGGCTTCGCGCGTTGGCTGGCGGAGCGCCGGCCGGTCGAATCGGGCATCGCGCAGCGGCACGCGCAGACGTTCGTGGTCAACCTGAGACCCGAGATGACGGTGGGAGTCGACGAAGTGGCGACGCGTGTCAACGATCCGGCATGGCGCCTCATCGACGCGCGGGCGCCGGAGCGCTACCGCGGCGAGTCGGAGTCGATCGATCGGGCAGCGGGGCACATTCCCGGGGCGCTCAACCACTTCTTCAAAGGGAACCTGGAGCCGGACTCGACGTTCCGTTCACCGGAAGCGCTCGAAGCGGCTTTTCGCGACACGTTGGGTGCTGTTCCTCCCGAGCGCGTGGTGTGTTACTGCGGATCCGGAGTGACCGCCTGCCACAATCTCCTGGCGCTCGAACGCGCAGGGCTGCGAGGCGCGAAGCTGTATGCCGGTTCGTGGAGCGAGTGGGCGAGCGATCCGGCGCGGCCGGTCGAGGCCGGCGACAAAAAAGGCAGGTGAGGCGGCTCAGTGTATCGACGTGTGCAGGGCCAGCTTCGACCGTCCGCACGCCGCACGCCAATCCTCGTCCAGAATGGAATACAGCGCCTGGTTATGACGCTGGCCGTTTCGCACGAGCGACTTTCGCAGCAGCCCTTCCCGAACGGCGCCGAGTTTCAGCAGCGCCCCGTTGCCGCGGGCGTTCAGCACGTCGGAGCGCGCCTCCATCCGCATCGTGCCGACCATGTCGAACATGAACTGGAGCACGAGCTTCCCGGCTTCTTCGAACACACCGGTACCCCAGAACGGTGCGCCGAGAGCAAATCCCCACTCGGCGACGCTGAAGTTCGGCTCGAGCTGCCGAATCTGAAAGACGCCAATTGCGGTGTCGAAGCCCTGGAGCGTGACCGCGAAGCACATACACGCCGCGCGAACGCGCTGCCGGAGCGACCATCGAATGAAGCGCTCGAAGCCCTCGACGGTCGTGGGCGGCTCCGCCAGGAACCGGGAAACCTGCTCCGTCGTGAGCGTATTGAAAAGCGACTGCGCGTCGGACGCGCGCACTTCGCGCAAGACGACGGTCTGTCCCATGAGGACGGGCAGGCCGCGGCGCCAATCTGCCAGCGCGGGTACGGACGGCTGCGCGAGGTTCGTCCTCTCCGCCCTCTCGGCCGTCGCCGGTTTGGCGACGTCTTCGAGCGAGGGAAGGCTCCCGCGATCGCCCTTTCGGCCGCGGCCCGGCCGTTCAGAAATCATTGCAGCTGTCGACAGAGCAAGAGCGCGGCCAGCGGGGCTGCTTTTGGTGACAATTCGTAAGTGGCTCTTGGTGAACGGCTTCCGACTTTGGCCAGCGCTCATAGTCGTCGGTGTTACTGACTCTGATGTTCCCCATCGGAACACCAACCGCGAAAAACCTTCCCGTCTGCCCCCAAAACCTGCGGAAACCAGCCGGTTGGCGCCTGATGTTCCGATTCGCAGCACGCGTGCCGAAAGCGGACGCCCTCGGCCGGCTGATGCTTCAACTGCCGCTTTATCGGACGCAATCGAAAAACGCTTTATTTCAGCCGGAAATGACGTGATCTCGCGTGCACGCTGTCGCCGAACGGCAGGTTGTCCCGATGTCCATGCGACGCAGCGCGGGCCGACCTCCAGAACAATCGCCACCTGCCGCGGCGCTCGAACCAATCAGCAGCGCGCCGGCTCGTACGCGAGATTCGGGCCGAGCCATCGCTCGACTTCTTCGATCGACATGCCTTTGCGCTTCGCGTAGCTTGCCATCTGATCCTCGCCGATTCTCCCGACACTGAAGTATCGCGCTTGCGGGTGTGCAAAGTACAGCCCGCTGACGCTGGCGGCCGGAATCATGGCGGCGTGCTCGGTCAGCACGATCCCAAGCCGTCCGGCCTCGAGAAGGTCGAACAGCTTGAACTTCTCGGTGTGGTCCGGACACGCAGGGTATCCGAAACCGGGACGGATTCCGCGGTGCGCTTCGGCGATGACCGACTCAGGATCGGCCGCCTCGTCGATGCCCCACTCGCGCCGCGCCGTCTGGTGCAGATACGCGGCGAACGCCTCGGCCAGCCGATCGGCGAGCGCCTTCACCATGATCGCGTTGTAATCGTCGTGCTCCTTCTCGAAGCGCTGCGCGAGCTCCTCGGCGCCCAGACCGGCCGTCACCGCAAAGGCGCCGAGATAGTCGTTCGCCTGCGACGCGCGCGGCGCGACAAAATCGGCGAGCGACAGGTTCGGCGCCGCGTCTGCGGTCGCTTCCTGCTGCCGCAGCATGTTGAACCGGACGATCTCCGTACGGCGCCCAGCGTCGCCAAACACCACGATGTCGTCGTCTTCCGCAGCGGCTGGCCAGAAGCCGTACACGCCGTTCGCGGTCAGCAGCTGCTCGCGCTCGATTCGTTCGAGAAGCGTGCGTGCGTTCGCATACAGCTCGCGCGCCGCCGATCCGTATTTGGGGTGCTCGAGGATCGCAGGAAAGCGCCCCTTCAACTCCCAGGCGGCGAAGAAGAACGTCCAGTCGATGTAGGGCACGATGGCGTCGAGTGGAACGCTCTCGAGCGGGCGGCGGCCGGTGAACGGCGGCACCGGAAGCTGTTCTCCCGCCCAGTCGATCTTCAGCCGGTTCTTGAGGGCGGCTCCATACGGCAGCAGCGGTCGTTCGCGCCGGGCGCTGTGCTGTTCGCGCAGCCGCGACTGGGCCTCTTTGTTCGCCTGCTCGAAATCGCTTCGCAACCGGTCGTTCAGCAGGCTCGACACGACGTCGACCACGCGCGACGCATCGAGCACGTGCACCGTGGGCTGGCCGTACTCCGGCGCAATCTTCACCGCCGTATGCTGCTTGCTGGTCGTGGCGCCGCCGATGAGAAGCGGGAGGCGCATGTGGCGCCGCTCCATCTCCTTCGCGACGAACACCATCTCGTCGAGCGAGGGGGTGATGAGGCCGCTCAACCCGACGAGGTCGGCCTTTTCGTCGACGGCTGCTTGAAGAATCCGATCGCACGACACCATGACGCCAAGGTCCACGACGTCGTAGCTGTTGCAGCCGAGCACGACACCCACGATGTTCTTGCCGATGTCGTGAACGTCGCCCTTGACCGTGGCCATCACGATTTTGCCCTGGTACGTTTTCTGGTCCTGCCCGGCCAGGGCGCTGTCCATGAACGGCTCGAGGTACGCGACCGCCCGCTTCATCGCCCTGGCGCTCTTGACCACCTGCGGCAGAAACATCTTGCCCGCGCCGAACAGGTCGCCCACCACCTTCATCCCGTCCATCAACGGGCCTTCGATGATCTCCAGCGGTTTCGCGTACTTCTGACGCGCTTCCTCGACGTCCTCTTCGATGAAATCGACGATGCCGTGGACGAGCGCATGGGAGAGACGACTCTCGACCGTGCCCGATCGCCAGGAGAGGTCCACTTCCTTCCGCTTGTTCTCGCCCTTTACCGTCGCGGCAAACTCCACCATTCGCTCGGTGGCGTCGGGACGGCGGTTGAAGATGATGTCCTCTACGCGCTCGAGCAAATCCTTGGGAATGTCCTCGTACACGACGAGCTGACCGGCGTTGACGATGCCCATGTCCATGCCGGCTTTGATCGCGTGATACAGAAAGGCGGAATGAATCGCCTCGCGCACGACGTCGTTGCCGCGCAACGCGAACGACAGATTGCTGACGCCACCGCTCACCATCGCGCCCGGACAGGTCGCCTTGATGATGCGCGTCGCCTCGATGAAGTTGATCGCGTAGTCGTTGTGCTCCTCGAGACCGGTCGCGATCGCCAGGATGTTCGGATCGAAGATGATGTCGGTTGGGTCGAAGCTCGCGCGCTCGGTGAGGAGTTTGTACGCGCGCTGGCAGATGGCGACCTTCCGCTCGACCGTATCGGCCTGCCCCTGCTCGTCGAACGCCATCACGACCACTCCCGCCCCGTAGCGGCGCACGAATGCCGCCTTCTTCAGGAACTCCTCTTCCCCTTCCTTGAGGCTGATCGAGTTGACGACCGGCTTTCCCTGGACGCATTTCAATCCGGCCACGATGACCGACCACTTCGAGCTGTCGATGAAGAACGGCACGCGCGCGATCTCGGGCTCGGTCGCGATGTAGTTCAGGAATTCGGTCATCGCCTGCTCGGAATCGAGCATCCCTTCGTCCATGTTGACGTCGACGAAGTTCGCGCCCCCCCGGACCTGCTCGAGCGCCACCCGCGACGCCTCCGCGTAGTCGTTCGCCCGGATCAGCCGCGCGAACCGAAGCGACCCGGTCACGTTCGTGCGCTCGCCAATCATCTGGAAATTCGAGTCGGGACGAATCGTCAGCGTCTCGAGGCCTGCAAACTGCGCGAATCGCTGCTCGCCGTCCGGCGCGGACGGCAGCGCTCGGGTGCGGGGCAACTGGCGCGGGGGCAGGGTTTCCACGCCTGTCGCGATCGCGCGGATGTGATCGGGCGTCGTGCCGCAGCATCCGCCGACGATGTTGATGAACCGGCTCTCGGCGAATTCCTTGAGGAACGAGCCGGTTTCGGCGGGCTGCTCGTCGTACTGACCGAACGCGTTCGGCAGGCCGGCATTCGGATAGCAGCTGATGTAGCAGTCGGCGACGCGCGCGAGCTCCGCGATGTACGGGCGCATGTCGCGTGCGCCCAGCCCGCAATTGATCCCCACGCTGAACGGCTTGGCGTGCGCGACCGACACCCAGAACGCGTCGATCGTCTGCCCCGACAGCGTCCGCCCGCTGCGGTCGGTGATCGTGGCCGAGATCATCAGCGGCAGCCGAACGCCTTTCTCGTCGAACACCTCCTCGATGGCCACGATGCCGGCTTTCGCGTTCAACGTGTCCACGATCGTCTCGAGCAGGAGCAGATCGCATCCGCCGTCGATCAGGCCGCGCACCTGATCCCTGTAGGCGGCGGCGAGCTCGTCGAACGTCATCGACCGGAACGCCGGATTGTTGACATCGGGCGAGATCGACAGAATCCGGTTCGTCGGCCCCATCGAGCCGGCGACGAATCGCGGGCGATCGGGCGTACGCGCCGACCACTCGTCGGCGGCGGCGCGGGCGAGCCTCGCGCCGGCGAGGTTGAGCTCGTACACCATCGACTCGAGGCCGTAATCCGCCTGCGCGATCGCGGTGCTGTTGAAGGTGTTGGTTTCGATCAGATCGCTGCCCGATTCGAGATACTGCCGATGAATAGTGCCGATGACATCGGGCCGCGTCAGGACGAGCACGTCGTTGTCGCCACGCAGCTCGCGCGGATGATCGGCAAACCGGTCTCCACGGAAATCGGCCTCGGTCAGCTGGTGGCGTTGAATCATCGTCCCCATCGCGCCGTCGAGGACCAGAATCCGTTTGGCAAGCAATCCGTCAAGCATCGTGCGAACGTCACGCGTCATAGATTCATCTCGTTTTCATCGATCTCGCAGCAAGCGCCGCCGGCTTCGTTCCGGCGGCAATCAGTACGGTGAATGGGTCGCCCGTTCGCCGCGCGCCGACGCCGACCCGGACGTCTTCCAGCCCTGCCCCCGTCAGCAGGCGCCTGAGCTCCTCGTCGGAAAAGCCGAGGCGCCGGTCGCCCAGCTTGTGCCGGACCCATTCCTGTCCATGCGTGCGCAGATCGAGCACGAGCACGCGCCCGCCTGGCACGGTGATGCGCGCCGCCTCGCCGAGCGCCCGCTCCGGGTCTCGCGCGTGGTGCAACGCCTGCGACAGCAACGACACGTCGACGGCGCCGTCGTCGAGCGGCAGCTTCTCCAGCTCGCCGCGTTTCCAGACGACGTTCGACACCCGGCGGCGCTTGGCGAGCGCCCGCGCGCGCTTCAGCACGACGTCGGAGCGGTCCACCGCCACGACCCGCGCCGCCCACCGCGCGGTTTCGACCGTCAGATATCCCTCGCCGCAGCCCAGATCGGCGACTTTGAGCTTCGGCATCAGCAGACCGAGCGCGCGCGACCAGGCGGCCCAGCTGCGCCCCGGCACCAGCTGCCCGGAGTCGCGCGTGTCGGGACTCGCGTGCGCCTCGAAATTCTCTTTTCTGAGGCGCAGCACTTCCTGCAGCCTCGCCTCGTCCGCCTGCACCGACGCATCGCTCTGGGCGGCGGCAAATTGCGCCTCGAGGAGCGGCCAGACCGGATCGTCGGCCTCTCTGAGCGACGGCGCGACGCCGTAATAGGTGAATCCGGCATCCCGTTCCTCGACGACGAGCCCGGCGTCCTTCAGCAGTCCCAGGTGGCGCGAGACGCCCGACTGGGCCAGGCCGAGGATGCCGGTCAGCTCCGTCACGTTCAGGCGCTGGCGCGACAGGAGGCGCAGCAGGCGCAGGCGCGCTTCGTCGCCGAGCAGTCGATACAGCGCCGACGCGGTCTTCACATCTATAAATCTACATTCATCGATGCCACTTCGCAACTACGTTTCGTCGATCGTTTTCGGCCAGTCGTGTTTCAGCAGACGCGACAGCGATCGATCGGCCAGCAGACGTCCGCCCGTCTGGCACGTCGGGCAGTAGTTGCACTCGTTGGCGGCGTACACGATGCGCTGCACGGGATGTCCGCACACGGCACATGGCTGCTTGAACCGGCCGTGCACGGCCATCGCGGGGTGGAACGCCGTCACGCGCTCCGGAACCTGTCCGTGCGCGTCCTGGCGCAGCCGATCGATCCATGCCGTGAGGGTCGACTGCATGGCCCGATACAAGCGCCAGCATTCGTCATCGGACAACGACGCGGTCAGCTTGAGCGGCGAGAGCCGGGCCGCGTGCAGAATCTCGTCCGAATAGGCGTTGCCGATACCGCTGAACAGGCGTGGATCGGTCAGCGTGCGCTTCACGGTATGGCGCTCGCGAAGGAGCCTTTCGCGAAATTGTTCGAACGACGCGGCAAGCGGATCGATGCCGCCCGGGTCGAGCGCGGCAAGCGCCGCCCTGCCTGCGACCAGCTGCATCGAGGCGCGTTTCGTCGAGCTCGCTTCCGTCAGCACGAGGGTGCCGTCTTCGAATTCCAGCAACGCGAGGATCATCTTCCGACCGATCCCAACCTTCTGCCCCCGGTCGCGCCAGCGGAGGCGGCCGGCGATCATCAGGTGAATCACCAGAAACCGCTCGTCGTCGAACGCCATCACAATCCGTTTGCCGAGCAGGCCCACATCGCGGAGGGCGGACCCGAAGATTGCATCGAGCGGCGGATCGACCGAACGGAGGACGAAGGGGCTGAGCAGCGCGATCCGATCGAGCCGTCGGCCGGCAACGCGGGCTCTGATCGATTCGACGTACACCGTCAGGTCTGGCAGCTCAGGCAAATTCGACGCTCAGCGCATTTTAGCGAGCGCCGTTAGCCGACTGGCGCGCCTTCTGCAGCGTCTAACAAGGGGACCGAGGGCCAGCCGATGACACCGGAATGGAAAATGCGGCTTGCCGCGGCGCTGCTTGCGTCGATTGTGCCGATGGGCGCCCGGGCGGCCCAAGGCGACGGATCGTCCTCATCCGTAAGCAGACCGTCCACCGAGCAGGACGCCGGAGTCGAGGCCCAACCGGACGATCTGGATCTCCCCGTCTCGCTGGACCGGATCCGCGAAGCGCTTCGCAGGTCGCCGTCCGAGCCCCTCAGGGGGCTGCAGGATCTTCCCCGTTTCTATATGGAAGTGAACGAGCGCCGGCGGATCGAGGAGCTGCTCGCGACACTGAAATTCAAGGCCGAACCGGTCCCCCCGCAGGGGCTGTACGCCTATGAAGTGCAGCGCAACGCGTTTCCCGCCGTATCGCGGCCGCTGATGCAGCCCTACGCCGCATTCAACCAGGGCGAGTTGCTGACGGTCCTCGTCGAGAACCTCGTGGGCAAGTACTTCGCTGGACGCGCCCTGCGAGCGATCACGTCGGCGGAGCACGAGTGGGCGGAAGCCGCCGCCCGCGAGGAGGTCGACCGCGCCATCAAGGAGTACTGCGGCGCGCAACTCGACCGGGCACGCGAAATCCGGCTCTGCACGAGCCGCTGAGTCCTCAAGTCGACAGTTCGGCGCACGAATTGCAGCCGAGAGCCGCGATTCGAGGACGCCATGATTTCCCCTTCTTCCAGACGCGCGCTCGTGTTCGTGGCCGCCATCGTGCTGATGGCCTCCTTTTCCCCGCCGCTCGGGGCGCAATACTTCGGGCGCAACAAGGTTCAGTACAAGCAGCTCGACTTCCAGGTCCTCAAGACCGAACATTTCGACATCTATTTCTATCCGGAAGAGCGCGACGGCATCGACATCAGCGCGCGTCTCGCGGAGCGCTGGCACGCGCGGCTCGAGCGGGTTCTCGAGCATCAACTGCGCGGACGCCAGCCGCTGGTGCTGTACGCCTCGCATCCGGATTTCGAACAGACCAACGTCATCGAAGGCGAGCTCGGCGAAGGCACCGGTGGCGTCACCGAGCCGGTGAAGCGGCGCATCGTGCTCCCGCTCGGCGGACCGATCGCCGACACGGACCACGTGATCGGCCACGAGCTGGTTCACGCCTTTCAGTTCGACATCACGAGCGGCCCCAACGGAGCACCCGGGCAGAACGGCGCCGAGCGGCTGCCCTTGTGGTTCATCGAAGGGATGGCCGAGTACCTGTCGCTCGGTCCCGTCGATCCGAACACGGCGATGTGGCTGCGCGATGCCGCGCGTCAGGAGAAGCTGCCGTCGATCGACGACCTCGCCAACCCGAAATATTTCCCATACCGGTGGGGACAGGCGTTCTGGGCGTACGTCGGGGGACGCTTCGGCGACAACGTCATCCCGCCGATGCTCAGGGCCGCCGCCGCGTCGGGCGACCCCGCCGCCGCGATCAGTCGCATTCTGGGTGTGTCGCAGAAGGAACTGTCCGCCGACTGGCAGGCGGCCATCCGATCCACCTACGCGCCGATTCTCGCCGCCACGACGCCGCCAAACGAAAGCGGACAGGCGGTCGTGCGCGGCTCGGCCTCGCAGCTTGGAGGCGATCTCAACGTCGGCCCGTCGATCAGCCCCGATGGGCGGTGGATCGCGTTCCTGTCGGAGCGCAGCCTCTTTTCGATCGATCTCTACATCGCCGATGCGTCGACCGGCAAGATCGTCCAGAAGCTGACGAGCACGGCGACCGATCCGCACTACTCCAGCATTCAGTTCATCTACTCCGCCGGCGCCTGGGACGCGTCGAGCAAACGGATCGCGATCGCCACCGTCACCGACGGGCGTCCCGCGCTTGCCATCTTTGACGCGCAAAGCGGCAGGAAGGATCGCGAGATTGCCCTTCCGTCCCTCGACGAGATCTTCAACCCGACATGGGCGCCCGACGGCCACGCCGTCTGTTTCACCGGCCTGAGCCGCGGGTTGACCGATTTGTACGTGCTGGATCTCAACGGGTCCACGCCGCGGCAGCTCACGCACGATGCGTTCGCCGACCTGCAACCCGCCTGGTCTCCCGACGGCCGTTCGATTGCGTTCGCGACCGACCGCTTCACCAGCCACCTGGCTACGCTCGACATGGGGCCGTACAGGCTCGCGCTCATCGATCCGAACACCGGCGCGATTCGGCCGGCGCCCGGCTTCACGACCGGCAAGAACATCAACCCGCAGTGGTCGCGCGACGGCGCGTCGCTGCTGTTCATCTCGGACCGGGACGGGATTTCCAATCTCTATCGCGTCACGCTGGCCGATGGCGCCATCGCCCAGCTCACGAACATCGCAACCGGCGTGAGCGGCATCACGAACACGAGCCCCGCACTCTCCGTGGCCGCGGACCGCGGCACCGCATCGTTTACGGTGTACGACGGCGGCAAGTACGACATCTACACCGTCGATGTCGCTGGAGCGGCCGGCCCGGTACGGACGCCGGCCTGGAAGAACGCGGCGGTGCTCCCGCCCGCCGACCGGCAACCGAGCGACGTGGCAAAACTGCTGGCCGACGCCTCGACCGGTCTGCCTGTCGCGCAGGCGTACCAGGTGGCGCCGTACAAGCCGACCCTGCAGCTGCTCGGCCTGGCACAGCCGACCGTCGCGGTCGGGGCGAGCCGGTACGGCGCGGCTGTCGGCGGCGGCATCTCGTTCGAGTTCGGCGACATGCTCAACAACCACCAGGTGCTTGCCGCCGTTCAGCTCAATTCCGGATTCGGCAACAGCTTCAGCTTCAAGGACACCGCGGCCGAGGTCGCCTACTTCAACCAGGCGAAGCGGTGGACGTGGGGATTGGTGGGAGGTCAGGTTCCGTACTTCAGCGGCGGTTTCCAGGCAGGGATCGATTCGGTCAACGGCGAACCGGTCGAAGTCGATCAGACGATCATCTTCCGGCAGACAGAGCGCAGCGCCACCGGCATCGTCGCGTATCCGTTCAACCGCGTACAGCGGATCGAGTTTCAGAGCGGCGTCAGCCAGATCACGTTCGATCAGATCACTCAGACGAGCGCCTTTTCACTTAGGACGGGTCAGCTCGTGTCCGACACGAGCGACACGACGTCGCTCGCGAATCCGCTGACGCTCGCCTCGACATCGGCGGCACTCGTCTACGATACGGCGAATTTCGGGGCGACGAGTCCGGTGCAGGGGCAGCGCTACCGGTTCGAAATCTCCCCCACGTTCGGGTCGCTGAACTTCACGAATGTTCTGCTCGACTATCGCCGCTACGTCATGCCGGCGTCGTTCTACACGATCGCGACGCGCATCATGCATTTCGGCCGGTACGGAACGGGCGGAGACGACTCGCGCATGTTTCCGGTCTACATCGGCTATCCCGATTTCGTCCGTGGCTACGATGTCGCCTCGTTCGATTCGACCGATTGTCAGGCGACGCTCACGAGCCAATGTCCGATCTTCGATCGCCTGACCGGCAGCCGCGCGCTGATTGGCAATCTCGAGCTGCGGTTTCCGCTCCTTCGTCCGTTCGGTGCGAGCAACCGGATGTACGGACCGATACCCGTGGAGGTCGCGCTGTTCACCGACGGCGGGGTCACGTGGAACGGCGTGAAGAGCACCACGATCGACACGGCGCTCGGGACGACCGTGTCGCCGCGCCGGTTCGACCTGCACGACGGCGTGGCATCGGCGGGCGTGGCGCTGCGGGTCAACCTGTTCGGCTTCTTTCCAGCACAGTGGGATCCGAAGCTTGGAATTCACGTGACTTGAAGTCGCGGC
>JADMIO010809299.1_pt1 | contig 59545 bp, 49 predicted proteins | sample 8958161 | NCBI WGS metagenome assembly JADMIO01 (sample SAMN16585339, study PRJNA669376) | soil metagenome | isolation source: Crop rotation soil | place: USA: Cullars Rotation, Alabama | collected 2011 | reverse complement strand
CAACTTGTCCACGTGGAATTCTAAGCTTAGGATCCCAATGTGCTGGAAAGCTTTGCAATCTTTTACACTAGTGGCTGTAATAGTATAAATAGTGTTTGCTGCTAGCGGACTGCTTGTTTTCAATTGTACTCTTTTAAATAGTGGTGCAAGAGCAATAGCATTTACAAAAGTCAAACCACCATCACTACTATAATTACTTAATGTTGCGCCAGACAAACTATCAACGGGTTCTTCATATTCTAAAACAATGGTGCTGTTATCAGTTGTGTATGCTTTTTTTAATTGAGGTGTTGTTGTACTATTATTAATTGCATCAACGGCATTTTTTGTTCCGGGAGTTCCACCGCTAGTATTCGTACTTGCTTTCCAGTTCTTGCCTCCAACACATGGATTTTTTGTATCGATCATTTCCAGTGTCCAGCCACCATCTTTTTTAATTTCATTTTGATACCATGCAGAAGTATAACTAACAGCATGTATCATTTTGCCGTTGGCGGCCTTTAAGAATAGTTCGTCAGCATCGTTATCCAGTGATGGAAAACTCGTTACTGAAATGACATTTCCAAATGCCGACATTGCAGCAACCGAACTGCCTGTACAAATAATTACATAACTATCGGGTTGTAAAATAAAAAAAGGCATAGGACCACTTTGTCCGCTGGCATCACCAATTCTCCAGTTCTGTAAATTGATGGGAGATGAACTAGTGTTTTTTAATTCAATCCATTCATTGTTTGGTAATCCAATTACAGGACTTGGATCAGCCATTATTTCATCTATTACAATATCATAACTGTTTTGAGCAGAGAGCTGTGTGGTTAATAATAAAACGATAGCAGCCAGAAGAGTAGCAGTTTTCATTGGGTTATTATACAAACGATCGTTAAAAAATAAATGAAGATATTTTGTTGATTATATTTTGCCTGATAAGGTTGCAAGCTTATTTTTGCGCAGCATGATTACAATGAAATATACAAAGCGCATTAAGAAACATTCCTGAAGGAAGGTTTGCAGCGTTATGTACGTAACAACATAAAAGTTTAGCAGGCCTTCCAAACGGAAGGCTTTATTTTTTTAAACAGGTATATTATTCTTTAATCAAAAAAATCTCTTTAAAAAAGAGAACGGGGGGATTACATCAAATGAAAGTTGCAGTTGTCGGCGCCACAGGATTAGTAGGCACCAAAATGTTACAAGTATTAACCGAGCGAAATTTTCCGGTAACGGAACTGATCCCGGTAGCTTCAGAAAGATCAGTAGGTAAGGAAGTAGAATTTAAGGGCAAGAAGTATAAGGTGGTAAGCATGGCAGATGGTATTGCGGCGAAACCGGCAGTGGCGATATTTTCTGCAGGTGGCAGTACTTCATTGGAGTGGGCGCCTAAGTTTGCTGAAGCAGGTATACGAGTAATTGACAACAGCAGTGCATGGAGAATGGATCCTTCAAAGAAATTGGTAGTGCCTGAAGTGAATGCTTCGGTATTAGAAAAAGACGATTTTATTATTGCGAATCCTAATTGCTCTACTATACAAATGGTAGTGGCACTACAACCATTGCATGAAAAATATAAAATAAAAAGAGTGGTAGTAAGCACTTACCAAAGTGTAACAGGTACGGGTAAAAAAGCGGTGGATCAATTGTTCAATGAAAGAATAGGAACACAAGGAGAGATGGCGTATAAATACCAGATTGATTTGAATGTCATTCCGCAGATCGATGTGTTTTTGGAAAACGGTTACACCAAAGAAGAAATGAAAATGGTGAAAGAGACTTGTAAGATTATGCAGGATGATAGTATTAAAGTAACAGCTACTACGGTGCGTATTCCTGTAGTTGGCGGTCATAGTGAAAGTATCAACGTAGAATTTGAAAATGAATTTGATCTCAACGAAGTAAAAACTGTATTAGCAGCAGCACCGGGAGTGGTGGTACAAAATGATGATGCAACACAGTTTTATCCAATGCCGCTGTGGGCGCATGAAAAAGATGAAGTATTTGTAGGAAGGCTGCGCCGCGATGAAACACAGGCAAAAACATTGAACATGTGGGTGGTGAGTGATAATCTTAGAAAGGGTGCTGCTACGAATGCAGTGCAGATTGCAGAATATCTTTTAGGGAAAGGATTATTGTAAATTTCAATTTTTATAAAAGCGGTTGATTGGTTTTTTGAATCAACCGCTTTTTATTTTTAATCCTGTATTGTTTGATTGACAAATTCTATTAGGGGTTGCAACGCTTCAAATGCAGTTACTGTTTTCTTCACTAAATCTTTTGAAGTAAGATCAGTATCTTTTAAAGAAATCATTGCGACAAAACTTTTCATTTTTAAATATTCTGCTGCAGGATTATCTGCTTCATATCCTTTTGGCACACGACTGAGTTTATAGTCCGGATGCTGTGAAAGATCGCCATACACCGCTTTAAATTTTTTTGAGTCAACTATCTTTTTAAAATCAGCAAGATTATAATCAATTTCCTGTCTTACTTTTTTTAATGACTCTTGTTCCGGCATCCAGATACCACCGCCCGTAAAACTTTCACCTGGTTCTAAATGAAAGTAATAGCCTGCGGAATTTTCTCCCTTTCTTCCACCTTTATTGATGCTGGCACCAAAATTTGATTTGTAAGGCGATTTGTCTTTTGCAAAACGCACATCCCGGTTAATACGGAACAAGCAATCTTTTGCAACTATATTTTTGATCGATGGATCTTTTTTACCGTGCTGATCAATTACTTTTTGGATAAAGCCCGCAAAATCTGCTTTTGCATCTTCATATAATTTCCTGTTTTTTTCAAACCAAGGCTTATTGTTATTCTTCTTTAGATCTTTTATAAATTTTATCGTAGATAACTGTAACATATTTTTTTTTTCTTTAGAAACTTTATCTCTTTGGACAATATAAGAACGCTCTAATTTTTTAGAACTTCAAACTATTTCCCAATCATTTTCAAAAAGTCTGCTTCCGAAATAATTTTCACCGTGTTTATTTTTTTCGCTTTTTCTAATTTACTTCCTGCATCTTCTCCCACTACTAGATAATTCAATTTTGCACTTACGCCACTTACAATTTGCCCGCCTTGTTCTTCTGCCATTGCTTCTGCCTCACTTCTTTTTAATGTGGGTAAAGTACCAGTAAATAAAAATGTAACACCAGCAAGTCCACCTGCTGCAGTCAATTGTTTCTTCTGATTTTTTAATTGCAAGCCTAATTTTTCTAATTCCTGAAGCATTTCAATATTGCTTTTATTACTGAAGAAATGATGGATACTGCCTGCTACTTTAGGTCCAACATCTTCTAAATTTTTTAAACCATCTAAGGAGAATTTTTGAAAATCTAATAAATGATTAACCGCTTGTGCTAGTGTTTTTGCAGTGGTTTCTCCAATGAAACGAATACCCAATGCATATATCAAACGGTGTAAGGGTTGTTTTTTAGAATTTTGAATGGCTAATCGCAAATTATCAATCGACTTTTGGCCAAAACCTTCCATACCGCTGATTCGGGAAAAATCTAAGGTATAAATTCCGGGTATATCTTTTAAAAAACCTAATTCGTAAAACTTACGAACATTGGCATCGCCAAAACCACGAATATCCATGGCATCTTTACTTACAAAATGAATGATGCGTTCTACTACTTGCGCGGGGCATTCAATATTGATACAACGCCATACGGCTTCTTCCTCCTCCTTAAATAATTTACTACTACAAACCGGGCAGCTAGTTGGAAAAACAATTTTCTTTTCCTTTCCACTTCTTACATCTGTCAATGATTTTACAATCTGCGGAATTACATCACCAGCTCTTTCTATTAAAACAGCATCACCAATGCGTAAATCTTTTTCTCTAATGTATTCTTCATTATGAATTGAAATGCTGCTTACCGTTACTCCACCAATGGCAACAGGTTCTAATTTAGCCACGGGAGTTACAGCACCCGTTCTTCCTACCTGGTATTCTACCGAAAGTAATTTTGTAGTGGCTTGTCGTGCTTTGAACTTGTAAGCAATAGCCCAACGGGGATGATGTGATGTCATTCCCATTTTTTCTTGCAAGGCAATCTCATTTACCTTAATCACCATGCCATCTATTTCATAAGGCAAATCATCTCTTCCCACTTCAAACTCAGTGCAATATTTTATAACGCCTTCAATTCCTTTGAAAACTTTTTTCTCTTTTTCGGGACTACGAAAACCAAGATTCCATAACATTTTTAATGAGCCTGAATGCGTTGTTAATTCATCTGGTATCTTTTTACCTTTTAATAAAGAGAAATAACTTACATGATAAACAAATGCTTCTAAATTTCTTTTGGCGGCTTCAGCAGAATCTTTAATGCGCAATGTCCCTGCAGCTGCGTTGCGTGGATTAGCGAGTGGAGCTAAACCTTGCGCTACTAGGGCCTCATTATATTTTGCAAAATTCTTTTTATTGATCAGCACTTCTCCTCTTATTTCTATTTGTTGCAAGCTATAATCAGAAAATTTTGCTGACAATGGAATGGATCGAATCTGTTTAATATTTGTGGTTACTTCATCGCCTTCCACACCATCACCACGAGTTGCACCACGAGCCAACATGTCGTTTTCATAAATTACTGAAATGCTGCCACCGTCAAATTTTGGCTCTACACAATATTCAACTACGGGAAGCCCGGTTAACTCTCTTGCTTTTCTATCAAAATCCTTTAAGTCATCACTATTATAAGAATTATCCAATGAAAGCATGGGCACCAAATGCTGTGCAGTAGGAAAATCTTTGGTCAATCCTTTTGCTACTCTTTGCGTAGGCGAATCGGCACTGATTAATGATGGATTTTCTTTTTCGATTTTTTCCAATGATTTAAAAAGCAAATCGTATTCACCATCGGCAATAAGCGGTTCATTTAATATATAATAGCGTTGCTCATGAAAGCGAAGTATGTCCCTCAATACACCAACATCTTTTTTTGTAATAGTGTCTGCGGATTGTTTTTTAAGTAATTCTGTGGTAGCCTTCTGTAATTCCTTAGTTGTTTCTTTTGAATACATGTTTGTGTTGTTGGCGTAAAGTTATAGCAGATAGATAATTATGTACTACGAATTTTTTAGTTATTCTGCAGCAAAAGCGGCTCGACTTAGGGGAAAAAAATTTATTTTATTTAATGTGTCGTAAGTACATATCTTTATAGTCCAATTGAATTTTTAAAATTGCTTGCCATGAAGAGAATAATTGCGCTGATATTTTGCGCCGTGCTGTGTAATACCGTCCATGCTCAACTGCTTACCTGGACACCCGACTTTCCAAAAGACAATGATAATATTGTAATTACACTAGATGCCAGTAAGGGCAACCAAGGCCTGAATAATTATTCCGATCCAAATAATGTGTATGTACATATTGGTGTGACCACTAACCTAAGTAATAATGGCGGGCAGCAATGGTTGTATGTTAACGGTACTACCGGTGGAACTTATGGCGGCACTACTGCAGCACTGAAAGCTGTTTCATTGGGCAACAATAAATATCAATACACCATAAATAATATCAGGAATTTTTTTGGTGTGCCTGCTGGAGAAACAATAAAAAGTATTGGTATTCTTTTTCGTGATGCAAACGCAAATACAGCCGCAGTGAAAAAAGCTGCGAACGCTGATGGGAGTGATATGTTTATACCCATTTATGATAATACAGTAGCGACAAGATTTACTGTCCCCATTTTCCAACCAACGTTTACTCGCATACCTGAGCCGATTACGAAACAAGCAGGTGATAATATTGCATTGACTGCTATTGCGAATAAGTCATCTACAATGAAATTATTTTTGAATGGAACAGAAATAACAACTGCTAATAACGTAACAACGATTTCTGCTAATCCTACCATCAGCACAGCGGGTACACAAACGGTAAGAGTAGATGCAATAGATGGAGCAACAACTAAATCTGAATCTTTTCAGTTTTTTGCGTCATCCACGGTTACCATACTTCCATTGCCCGCTGGTGTGAAAGATGGAATTAATTATGAAACAGGCGGCACTGCTGCTACTTTAGTTTTATATGCACCCAATAAAGGAAGAGTTTCTGTGATTGGTGAATTTCCGGGGAAGGGTTGGACAGAACAACCGTCTTCCATCATGAATAAAACTGCTGATGGAAATTATTGGTGGATACGACTAACAGGACTAACGCCAGGAACAGAGTATGCTTTTCAATATTTGGTAGATGGCACCTTGAAAGTAGGCGATCCCTATGCTGAAAAGATATTGGATCCTTCCAATGATCAATTTATCAATGCTGCTACTTATCCAGGGTTGAAAGCATATCCAATAGGACAAACAACAGGTATCGTAAGTGTTTTGCAAACAAATGCGCCAGCATATACATGGGGAGTAAATAATTTTTCAAGGCCTGATAAAAGAAACCTTGTTATTTATGAATTATTGCTCAGAGATTTTATTGCCAATCATGATTGGAAAACATTAAAAGATACCATTGGTTATCTTAAAAAATTAGGTGTGAATGCAATCGAAGTAATGCCGTTTAATGAATTTGAAGGAAATCTTAGCTGGGGTTACAATGGGTATCAATATTTTGCTCCCGATAAATATTATGGTCCAAAAAATACATTGAAAGAATTTATTGATAGCTGTCATAAAAATGGTATTGCTGTTATTATGGATATTGTATTGAACCATACTTATGGCCCTTCGCCACTAGCACAGCTCTATTGGGATAATGCGAATAACCGGCCTGCTGCAAATAATCCATGGTATAATACGGTGCAGCCACATGCTTTTGGCTTTGGAGAAGATTTTAATCACGAGAGTGCGGCTACTAAATATTTTTTTGGACGTGTATTGCAACATTGGGTGAGTGAATATAAAATAGATGGCTACCGCGTAGATTTTTCAAAAGGACTTACACAAAAAGTTTCAACAAACGATGCTGCATTTTCTGCATACGATGCTACCCGAATTGCTATTTTAAATAATTATTCGAATGCTGTTAAAACGGTTATTCCTGATCCTTATATGATACTGGAACATTTTGCCGATGATGCAGAAGAATTGGAATTATCCAACAATGGATTTTTGCTTTGGTCGAATGTGTGGACTCAATATCAGGAAGCTTCAATGGGATACTTGGGCAATTCAAATTTCGAAAGGGGAATTTATGCAGCAAGGGGTTGGACGAATCCCAACTTGGTAACCTTTATGGAAAGCCATGATGAAGAAAGAATAACTTTTAAAAATATTAAGTACGGCAACTCATCAGGTGGATATAGTGTAAAAGATTTTGCTACGGCATTAAAGAGAATGGAATTGAATGCAGCATTCATGCTTACTATTCCCGGTCCAAAAATGATCTACCAGTTCGGTGAACTCGGATATGATTTTTCCCGTTGTTATCAATCTACTAATGGAGAAAATGGCGATTGTAATACGAAGACGGATGCAAAACCGATTCGTTGGGATTACTTGCAAGTATCACAGCGCAAAGGAGTATATGATGTGTATAGCCAAATAAATAAACTTCGTTTTCATCCTTTTTATAAAGATGTTTTTATTGCGAATGGCATTAATGTATCAAGAAATGTTGGAAATGGGGTTGCTGTAAAAACATTAACAGTAAGAAGTGGATTGGATTCTTCTATGTTATGCGTACTAGGAAATTTTGATGTTGCAGCACAAACGGCTTCATTTACTTTTCCTAAAGCTGGTACCTGGTATGATTATTTAAGTGCAGCAACTTTTACAGCAACTGGAGCTGCGCAAAGTATCACCTTACAGCCGGGAGAGTATCATATTTATATCAACAGAAATTTAAACCCTGTTACCCCGCCGCCGGTAACAACTGTTAGTAGTTTAACAGCAAGAGCAATATCCAATCCAACACGGGCTTCTAATGTTGAAGCTAAATTGGAAATTAATCTGCCTGCGGATGCTGTAGTGCAGATTGATTTATTCAATGCAATGGGTATGGCCGTAAAAACGTTGTTCAAACAATCATTAATAAAAGGAAAGCAGATAGTACCAATTAGCAATAAAATTAATAATTTGCCGGCCGGTATATATTTGCTCAAAGTACAAGCAGCGAATAACATCGTTACCACAAAGCTTGTTATTCAATAATTGTTATAAACCAAAACCAAGATGGAGAAAGTATTGCAACTGAAAACTGCAGAGCTAGAGAAAATAAGTCACATCGATTATTTTAATATTGCGATATCTGTTGACTGTGTAATTTTTGGTTATGATGAGAAAGAACTAAAAGTTTTACTAATAAAATCGGATTTAAAAGAATTCTCTAATCTTTATTCTTTGTTAGGTGATTTGATCCGTCCTGATGAAGATTTAGAAACGGCGTCTTATAGAATTTTAAAAGATAGAACAGGAATGGATGATGTGTACCTGGAGCAAGTGCATGCTTTTGGTAGTTTGGATCGCCACCCTTCAGGACGTGTAATCACCATTGCTTATTATTCGCTGATAGATATTAAGCATCATAAATTGCAATTAAGCCATAATGAATTGAATTGGTACCCGGTAAACGAAATAAAGAAATTAGCATTTGATCATAAGCTTATTTTAAATACTTGTTTGCAACGTTTGCAGCAACAGGTAATGGAGCATCCGGTTATTTTTAATTTATTGCCAGAAAAATTTTCATTGCGAGAATTGCAGGAATTATATCAGGCTATATTAGGTACCGAACTTGATCGCCGTAATTTCAGAAAGAAAATCTCCATAAAAGACTGGTTGGTGGACATTAATGAAATGGAAAACAATGTACCGCACCGCCCCGGCAAACTTTACAAAGTAAAACCTGAGTACAGGAAGAAAAACGGCCGCAAAAAGCTAGTTCCGCTTGCCAGATAAGCACCTGTAAACCTTTTGTTTAACCATTTTTTACCAAGGAAACAGTATTCTTAAACCGACGCTCCCTTTTTTGTCCGGAATCTGCTCTTTGCCCGAAAATTGAAAAATAATTTTTTTGGGAATCTAAAATTATGTTAACATTGTGTTCTCGATACACATTGTGTATTTGAAAACAGATTGCAAAAATTTTAACGATTGCTTATGCTCCTCAAAAAATTAATTAAGGCCATTGCCCTGTGCATGGTACTTTTATTCGCTTCTGTAAATGCTTTTGCACAAAGCAAGGTTATTACCGGAAAAATTACTGATTCAAAAGATGGCAGCCCGATGGTGGGTGTTACAGTTACTGCAAAAGGAACCCGTACAGGCGTACAAACAAAAGCAGACGGTTCTTACACCATTACAGTGCCTTCATCAGTAAATACATTGGTAATATCATCAGTAGGTTTTGCTTCCCGTGAAGTTTCAATTGCGGGAACATCAGTTGCAGATGTTTCCTTAATTTCTACGAATGCGTCATTGAATGAAGTAGTGGTAATTGGTTATGGTACGCAACGAAGAAAAGAAGTAACTGGTGCGATTGCAAAAGTTAGTGGTGATAAATTAAACACAATTGTTTCTCCAAGTTTTGAATCAGCATTGCAAGGAAAAGCGCCAGGTGTTCAGATTGTACAAGGAAATGGACTAGCGGGTTCTGGTGCTGTAATTCGTATTCGGGGTATTGGCTCTATCACTGCAGGTGGTGATCCATTGTATGTGGTAGATGGTATTCCCATTATCTCCGATCAGTTTGCAAGAGGTAACCAAGGAGCAATGAACCAAAATCCATTAGCATCTATCAACCCATCCGATATTGAGTCAATAGAAATATTAAAAGATGCCGGAGCAACCGGTATCTATGGATCAAGAGGTGCTAATGGTGTTATCTTGATCACAACAAAAAGAGGTAAGTCCGGCAAGATGAGTTTTAATTATTCAACTCGTCTTGGCGCTGCTACTTATGCTAAAAGACAAAAATTTGCCAATACAACTGAATGGTTACAACTAAGACAAGAAGCTTGGGAAAATGATGGTAAAGTAGGCGCTGCTGATCTTCCGGGTGGATTTACTTTCGCAACAGCAAGCCAAAACAATACCGATTGGTGGGATCAATTAACCCAGATTGGTCTAATAAATGAGCATAATTTAAGTATGACTCAGGGAACCGATCGATTGAAAACTTTTGCGAATCTTTCTTACAGCAATAATGAAGGTTATATAAAAACAAATAGTTATCAAAGAATAAGTGCCCGTTTAAACATGGATTACAAACTTCTTGATAATTTAAAAGTATCACTTACTTCAGGATATAACAGAGGAACTAATAAAAGAGTATCCGCAGCTTGGGATGGAGGTATCGGAGATGCAATGAGTAGTGCATTGCCTTTCTATACACCTTATAACCCTGATGGAACCTATTTCCTGAATGGTGCCAATCCTGTCAGAAAAATACAGGAAACAAAAAGAAGAGAAGTAAACCAAAGATATATTGGGGGACTTTCATTCGAATATGAGCCGGTGAAGAATTTATTTGTAAGGGCAAATGGTTCTATCGAGTATATCAGGGGGCTTGATAATATTTTTGAAACTGCTAATTGGATCAATAATCCTGATTCTGGTTATGCAAAAGCATTTCCTTATTGGGGAACTAATAAGAATGGAAATGTAACGGTCAACTATCTGAAGAATGTTGGCCAAAACCATAAATTCAATTTCTTACTAGGTGCTGAAGCAAATGAATATGTTCAAAAAAGTTATCTTTTTGAAATTGGACAATTTGCAAACGAACCATTCTGGAAAAACCCAGATGCTTATAAAAAACGGAGAGACTTTTTTATTCAACAAAGAGCATCACAAAACCCTCCACAAGCGACTGAAAAATCAGATGGAGAATATACTTTCAATAGTTTCTTTGGCCGTATAAATTATACATACAAAGAAAAAATATCTGCACAGTTTACAGCTCGTGTGGATGGTTCTTCAAAATTTGGTACAAATAACAAACATGGATTCTTTCCAGCAGTTTCTGCCGCTTATACGTTAAGTGAAGAAGACTTTATCAAGAATTTGAAGTTTGTCAATTTCTTGAAATTTAGAGCAAGCTTTGGTATTGTTGGTAATGCAAGCATTGGTTCAGGAAATTATTATGACAACTACAGACAAGGAGGAACTCCTTATAATGGTGGAAACACCTTATATCTAAACGGTTTAGGTAATCCAGATTTAGGATGGGAGCAATTACAAAATGTGGATGTTGCACTGGAGTTTGCTTTATTAAATAGCAAACTGACTGGTGAAATAGCATATTACAATAAGCAAACAACCTCTACAATTTTAAACCCGGGTTTATCTCCCTCAACCGGAGTGCCCAATATCAACAGAAACCTTTTCGATAGCAGGGTATTAAATGAAGGTTTAGAATTAAGCCTTAATTATAAAATAGTAAATAAACCAACGTTTAAATGGTCTGTTGGTGGAAACATATCAAGAAACTATAATGAAGTATTGGATTGGGAATTAGGCCCTGATGCAGTTAGTGGTGGTACAAATGATACAAGAGTTGTAGAAGGGTTGCCACTAGGTGTGAATTATTTAGTTCGTTATTACGGTGTTGATCCTGTTGATGGATTACCTATTTGGTTAGATAAGACTGGTAAACAAACAAAAACATTCTCTTTAGATCATCGTGTGTTTGCTGGAAGTGTGATGCCTGATTTTATTGGTGGATTTAATTCAGCAGCAGAATACAAAGGTTTTGATTTTAATGTTTTGTTCACCTACGTTATAGGGGGTAATATTTATGATAACTCTGGTAAATACCAATTTATGGGAGTATCTAAAAAGAACTGGAATTTCCGCGAAGACTTTTTTGATAGGTGGACCAAGCCGGGTGATCTTGCAAAATATCCACGCTTAACTACCGACGCAACTAATTATCCGGGACTGCCAAGTGAAGATCAATTTAACTCAACAATGTTTTTACATGATGCAAGTTATTTGCGCTTAAGAGAATTGAGCATTGGTTATTCTATTCCAAGAAAAACATTAGAAAAATGGAAACTAAGATCACTTAAAGTATATGTATCTGGTTCCAACTTGCTAACGTTTACAAAATATCCAGGCGGCGATCCTGAAATAACAAGAGATTTTGAAAACCCTCAAGATAGAAACCTTAGCCCGAATGTTACCTACCTAACAGCACCTACACAGAAAACATTTGTATTTGGTATTAATCTTGGATTTTAAAATATTTAATAATTGCTTATAATATGAAACAATTTATCAAAATAATATCACTGGCCTTAGTGGTTCTGAGTTTTGGCTCTTGTAAAAAATTCTTGGAGAGACCACCAGAAGGACAGCTCAATGAAGAGCAGGCACTTAAAACAGAAGCAGATCTAAAAGCTTTCTCCAATGGTATCTATACATTAATAGCCGATAACTCCTTTTATGGCGGTAGAAACCAAATAATGAATGAACTCTTAGGTGATGAATATAGAGGTGAATTTTTCACTGGGGATTATTCAGAAATATATAAAAGACAAAACTCCATTTTTGGCGGCACCAGAGATGATTACTATAAAAAAGGATATGAAATTATAGCAAGGGCTAATAAAGTTTTATCACGATTAGATCTTGCTACTACCGATAAAAACTTGATTGAAGGCGAAGCAAAGTTGTTTCGTGGTATGGCTAATTTTGAACTAGTTAGAGCATTTGCACAACCTTGGGGTTATTCTGCTGACAATTCTCATTTAGGCATTCCATTAAGAACAGTTCTTGATTTATCTTCTCAACCACGTTCCACTGTTGCCCAAGTATATGCTCAAATCATTGCTGACCTGGTTGCTGCTGACGGTTTATTGCCGGATGTTACCGCCAATGGTAAATTTTATTCAGCAACTAAGTGGGCCGCAAAAGCATTTTTAGCGAAAGTGTATTTTCAGCAAAATGATTTTGTAAATGCTTATAAATATGCAAACGAAGTAATAAGTAGCAATAAGTTTACTCTCGATGCAGGATTTGCAAACAGGTTTTCTTTGGGCCTCAGCACAGAAGGTATTTTAACTATTGCAGATGATGCAAATGGATTTCGTCCGGCCGGAGAACTTAGAGGTGCTTTTAGATCTGATGCCGGATTACCTAATTTCAGATTTACAGATCAGTTTTATGCTGTAGCAACAGCCAGGGCAGCTGATTTAAGAAAAGCTGCATGGTATAGCAACACATTACAACCTGGATTTAATTTATTGACGAAGTATAATAAAAACAATTTCGCTTTACCTATCGTACATCTTACAGAAATGAAATTAATCCGTGCTGAAGCAGGTGCTGAAGTAGGTGGAGCCAACTTAGCAATTGCAATTGCCGATATTAATCAAATCATGACAAGAGCTTATGGCAGTACTGCATTCAACCTTCCAGCAAATGCAACTGCTGCTGCGGTAATTGCTGCTACAAGAAGTGAGAGAGAATTGGAGATGGTTGGCGAAGGAGATCGTACACAACAAATAAAAAGAATTGGTGTAAGAAGCGGTACAAATGTTGATCGTCGTGGTTCTGTTTGGAACTGCAATGGATTTATTCTTCAATTTCCAAAAGCAGAAAAAGATGCCAACACTGCCTTTATTATGAATGTGGAAGGTGGTTGTTTCTAAATAATAAAATTAAACGATTGTATATATGAAAAATTTATTGAGAATTGGTTTGATGATGCTGACAATAAGCCTGTTATTTACAGCTTGTCAGCCCGATACGATCAAAGAGATTGGTGAATCAAGAAATATCCTGTCCTCTTTGCAAGGAACTTGGAAATTGACTAAAGCAACACAGGTAGATGAAGATGCCAGCCGTAAAGGGTTTCCTTATAAAGAACTAGATATTACTAACATATTTCCTTACACCAATTTCCAATTGAAATTAGATTTGGCAAGCGGTGCTCCTACAACTTTTACCACTACACCAGGTTCATCTCCAAAAATTATCAAACTGGCAAGTGGCAACTGGTCTGTTGACAATGCCGATTATCCAAAAGTAATCACATTGACCAGCGGTGCAACTACAGAAAAAGTTACATTAGGTGGTTATCCAGTAGGTGCAGCTAATGCACTAAAATTAAAAGTGGAAAGAAAAGATGCTGTTACTGGTAAACTATTGATTTCTTACAGCTACGAATTTGCTAAACAATAATAAATGATTGCTATATGAAGAAGCTATTATATTTTATTTTCTTATTAGGTGCAGCTTTCACAGTAAAAGCACAGAACCCGTCTTTCTCTCCTTCGAGTTTTACAGCGGAAGATGAAGTAACTATTACTATTGATGCTACAGGCACGAATATGGCCGGAGCCGCTGAAGCTTATATCTGGATATTTTCAAATCCTGATTTAGGTGGCGGCGTAAACGGTGTGGTTAATGGCGACTGGGGTAATTCAGGCGCAGGAGCAAAAATGACTTCAGCGGGTGGCAATAAATGGACTTTTAAATTTACTGGAACAACCATGTTTGGCCAGTCTCCTGCTCAGTTAAAAAGTTTTGGTTTTTTATTAAAGAAGAAAGACGGTTCCGCACAAACGCCGGATTACAAACCTTATTTTTTCGATCCGCTAGTTTTCACTCCTACTATGTTAAGAGTGTTTCCCTCCAAAGTTGGTGCAGATGATGTGGTGACAGTAAATTTTGATAGAACATACGGTGTAACCACAAATGAACAACGCATGACCCCGACAACGGCGACGATTACTGTATATGATGAAGCAGGAACACAAGTTGGAGCACCATTGACAATTCCAGTAAGAGTTTTTGCTCCAACAATTTGGGCTGCATCTTTTATACCTTCTGTGAGTTTTACTCCGGGTGCGGGACATAAACTTGCAAAATTCAAATACAAATTCAACGGAACATTGCTTGATCCTGCAGGTGCTACTATAAATGTATCGTCATCGGAAACAGAAGTTGTCTTTTCAACATTGCAATAAATAGTATTTAAAAATTATCATAATGAAAAAGATTATATACATACTTTCAGCAGCAGTAATATTACTTGCAGGTTGTAAGAAAGCGGAGTTTGAAGGAATTGATCCTACAGGCGAAGGGCTTGTTGACTTTACTCTACTAACTCCATCCTCTGGTACTGCATTAGTATTAAATGCTGCTACACCTCTTGATCCTGTTAGCTTTAGTTGGAATGCTGCTAAACCTGGATTAACTACAGCACCTTCTTATAAAGTTGTTGCTGCATTAAAAACTGGTGGTGATCTTGCTGCACCGTTACTTGAGTTTGATGTACCAGCTTCTGCTACTTCATTGGTGCTTACACAAAAACAAATTGATGATGCATTAAAAGCAAAAGCAATTGCAGATGGTGCTAAAACAGAATTGAAATGGAGCGTAAAAGCTACTAACGGGTCAGTTTCTATTTTAAGTACCAGTGTTTTTAATATCACTATTACCAGAATGAAAGATGGAGCAAGTTCTTTCAAATTATTAGGCCCAGTTCCTACAACAGCGGCAATGGAAATCAATCCTGTATCTACTACCGATCAGATTAAATTCAATTGGACAAAATCAAAACCTGCAACTGGTGGCCCTGCTGTTACTTACAGAGTGCTGTTTTCTGACAATAATAATTTTGCAGCACCATTGTTTTCTATTGCATCCGATAATAATGGCCTTGATTCACTTTTGGTGATGACTACAAAACAAATCAGCGATTCATTGGCTAATCATGGATATGCAGACCTGAGTTTGCAAGCAAATCTTAAATGGACAGTTGTGGCTACTTCAGCTACCTGGAAACAAATGGCAGATTATATTAATGATTTGACATTGCTTCGCCAGATAAAATTTTATCTCGTTGGTAATATCACTGGATGGGATATTAATAATCCATGGGAAATAATCACTGATAAAAAAGCAGATCGCTTCGGTAAAGTTTTTTACACTTATGTAAAACTGACAGCTGGTGATGAATTCAAATTCTTTAAAATAAAAGGTGATTGGGGCTCGGGTTATGGAAATAATGGTGTGAGCGGCGCAGGGTTTACTACAGGATTTAATGTAGGTGGTAATTTCGTAATTGCAACAAGTGGTGTCTATCGTTTGACCTTGGACGTTGCAAACAACATGGCCTATGTACAATTGAAACAGGTTGGTATTGTAGGGCAAATGCAAGGTTGGAATCCAACTACACCGTTATATGGTGGTTATGTTGCCAGAGATAAATTTATAATTGTTACAAACAGTGCTGCCAGCGACGAATATAAATTACATGATGGTTCGGCCGGAGCTCAATGGACTTTTGGAGTAAAGGATGATCGTTGGTGGGGAGATGCAGGCAGCGGTAATTTGGATAATGATGGTAATAGTCCAAACTTCATGGCAGGTACAACAAGAGTAAGAATGATTTGGAATGGTACTAACGGTCAACAAGTGAAATATGAAAAAATGCCTGCAACAGAAATGAGAGTGGTGGGCAATGGCATACAAGGAACACCTGATTGGAACCCTGGTGCAAGTCCGCAAATGACTTACAGCGGAAATGGCGTATGGACTATTACATTAACATTGGTTGCTGGTAAAGAAATTAAATTCCTTTCTGGTAATGATTGGGGCGCTTTTGATTATGAAGATAATAGTGGTGGCAGCACTGCTACTGGAACTCCAAGATCTATTAAATGGGATGGCAGTGATAATTTTAAGACACCAGCCGCAACGGGTTCTTACACAATTACATTGAATGAACATACACAAACAGTTACTATAAATTAAATTGAAGAGCAGTTATTGTTAATAGCAAAAGCCGGGTTGTAAAAACAATCCGGCTTTTTTGTATCTTTTATGTTCAAGTAAAAAAATGAAATTCAAAAATTTAGTAGCTTTTGCACTGACCATCAGTTATTGCATTAGTTCTTTGCATGCATCAGCATTAAAAAATCCTATTGATACTGGTTTTGCAAAAGGCGCAGATGTAGGTTGGCTCACACAAATGGAAGCATCCGGTATACATTTTTATAATAAGGATGGAGTTAAAACAGAATGCATGCAATTGCTGAAAAGCCTTGGCATGACTTCGATAAGGTTAAGAGTATGGGTAAATCCCGTTGAAGGATGGAATAACGAAGCAGATGTTATTGCAAAAGCAATCAGGGCAAAAAATCTTGGGATGAGAATAATGATCGATTTTCATTACAGCGATTCATGGGCAGATCCCGGAAAACAAAATAAACCAGCAGCATGGGAATCACAGGATTTTACAACCTTGCAAGCATCATTGTATGACCATACATTCAATGTACTGACAGCGTTGAAAAAAAATAATATTATTCCTGAATGGGTGCAAGTGGGTAACGAAGTGAATAATGGTATGTTATGGCCAACAGGTAAAGCTTCACTAAGTATGGAAAATTTTGCAGCATTGGTAAAGCAGGGTTATAACGCTATTAAAGCAGTGGACAGTTCTATCAAAGTGATTATCCAGGTTTCAAATGGCTACAACAATAAATTGTTCAGGTGGATTTTTGATGGGTTAAAAAATAATGGTGTGCGATGGGATATTATTGGAATGTCGTTGTATCCAAAACCTGATAACTGGACTTTATTAAATACGCAATGTTTAGAAAACATGAAAGATATGATAAGCCGATATGATAAACCAGTAATGATTTGCGAAATAGGAATGAGTTGGGAGCAGTCGGATGCATGTAATTCCTTTATAGCCGATCTTATTCAAAAAGTAAAATCAGTTCCCGATCATAAAGGACTGGGAGTTTTTTATTGGGAACCACAAAGTCATAATAACTGGCAAGGTTATACTTTGGGTGCATTTGATAATGGTGGTAAACCAACTGCCGCATTGAATGCATTTCAATAAATTATACTACTGATTGCTGGTGATCGATAATAAATTGCATGATTTCTTCCGGAGAATGTTCAATTCTTGAAAAGGCATCAGTAATATCATCCCGGTTTACATTTGCTGCAAATGATTTTTCTTTCAATCTTTTTTTAACGCCTTTTATTTCCATACCCGCATATCCTTCTGGTCGCATCAAGCTATATGCATGAATTAATCCGCTCAACTCATCAAAAACATAAATCATTTTATCCATTTTGTTTTCAGGTTGAACTCCAAAATACCTTGGCCCATGTGAAGCGATACAATGAATCACTTCCGAATCAATATTTCTTCTTTCTAATTCCTCAATAATAATGCGGCAATGATCATCAGGTTGTTTTTCCCAATCAGCATCATGTAATAAGCCGGCGAGTTCCCACTTTAATGCCGTTTGTTCATCTGCATTTTCTTTTTCGATTGCCCATGCTTTCATATTAGCTGCTACCTGTTTCATATGCAGTCGTAGTTTTTCATTCGGCACCCATTCGTTCAATAAAGTAGTTGCTTCATTGATTGTCATTAGGTTTCCAGTATTTTTTGGGTCGCCGAAAGTAGAACGACCAAGATTGTGTGATAACATACTTATTGATTATACAATAAATATAAGTGTGAATGACGAAATAGTAGAAATGCTTTTTTTAAATTTCCTGGTGTACTTCATCCTACATTTGCAGTATAATTATGGAGCAAAAAATATTTAAAGGAAAAATTTCATTTATTAATTACGAAAAATATTTCGCCACTATTGATTATTTGCATGGCGCAAAGCATAAATCTGTGAATTGCAAAACGGATGCTCCAGATAGCAGTAAAAAACCACACCATTACCGGATGGGCGATGAAGTAAGTTTTGAATTAAAGCTGTCTGACCGGGGCGATAAAATGACTGCTTTTAATGTAAAATATTTACATAACACTGCTATTAATTTGCTTATCCAAAAAGCAGTTATAGAAAACCGTTTTTCTGGTTATTTAAAAAAGATAGATGGAAAATATTTTGTAAAAGAATGGGATAGCTATATTTTATTTCCATTACAAATATCTCCCTGGGAAGTGCCGCCTGTGGAAACTGCTGAAAACGAAGCCATCACTTACACATTACTAAACCTTGAAAGACCTAATGCCATAATAGCTGAACTATTTTCCCATAATTATATACCTGAGTACAGAAAAGCACTACAACATTTTAATAATGAAATCGATATTGAAGCAACAGTAAAAAGGATTTCTCCCCATGCCGTCTATCTTGATTTATTTGATGATAAGATTCAAGCAAAACTTCCATTAACAGCAGTTGAAAAAAATCCGCTCAAGGAAGGTGATACTGTACGAGTACTGATTACCCATCTCTCTAATACCCGTATCGTAGTAAAGAGGGTGGAAGAGCAGGCATAAGCAATCTTCGCTAGCCGTTCTATTTTGTCTGTTTACCGAAATCCATCTTTAAATGAATTGGTATGCAAGTAATTTGCAGTATAAAAATTGCATCATGTCTTTAAAATTTGCCGGTAAGCTCCCTTCAGGAAAATTATTGGAACAATTAAAAAAGTCACCTTATTATAAAGGAAAGAGTTTTCAGAATTTGTCTGATACACCAGTGATGTCTGAAGATGCATCCTATTGGAAAATGATAAAAGATGCGATCAAGAAAAATAAGAATGTAAAACCACCTACAATACTTCCTTCTGTAAAAACTGATTTGAAAAATTTATCAGGCGCTGAACCAGCGATCGTTTGGTTTGGTCACTCTTCTTATTTAATACATATTGCCGGGAAAAATATTTTAGTAGATCCTGTATTCAGTGGCAATGCTGCTCCTGTTTCCTTTATGGTGAAAGCTTTTGCCGGTGCTGATGTATACAAAGCTGAAGACATGCCGGTGATTGATTATTTAATTATAACTCATGATCACTATGATCATCTCGATTATAAAACTATCATCAAATTAAAAAGCAAGATCAAAAAACTATATTGTTCATTAGGCGTCAGCTCCCATTTAAAATATTGGGGTATTGATGGAGCGATAATTACAGAATTAGAATGGTGGCAATCTGCCCAAGCTGATGCTGATATAAAATTTACTGTAGCACCTGCCCGTCATTTTTCTGGAAGAGGAATAAAAAGAGGGCAGACATTATGGTCATCATTTATTCTAAAAACTGGTCAGTACAATTTGTACCTAGGTGGTGATTCCGGTTACGATTATCATTTTAAAGAAATCGGTGACAGATACGGTCCTTTTGACTTAGCTATTCTTGAAACCGGCCAATACAATACCATGTGGCCCCTCATCCATATGATGCCGGAAGAAACTGTACAAGCTGCAGTTGATTTAAAAGCAAAAGCAATGCTGCCTGTTCACTGGGCCAAGTTTACTTTAGCCATGCATGCCTGGGATGATCCGATTAAAAGAGTTGTTCAAAAGGCAAATGAATTAAAGATGCCGATATATACTCCTCAAATTGGTGAACTGCTTGTTTTAAACGACCATTTTCAAGGTAAAAATTGGTGGGAAATCTAAAAGGATTTAATTTATTGTCAAAAATTTTATTGATAATCAATGCCTTACAAAGGTGCTGTAAAAATTACTCCTCTAAAAAATAGGTTTGAATTTTACTCAACCCTACCTTTGCACTCCCAATTAAAAAAGGGAACAAGTAGAGGGATAGCTCACTTGTTTATTATTTAACTGCTGAAAGCGATGAGCGGACAGCAAAAAGATTTCTAAAATGAGCAAATTACATTTCACAACTAAACATGCGAACGAGGCTACCGTACAACGTACCTGGTATGTTGTTGATGGTACTAATCAAACCGTTGGACGTATGTGTGCTAAAATTGCTGCGATACTTCGTGGTAAAAACAAAGCATCATACACTCCACACGTCGACACTGGTGACTATATCATCGTTACCAACTGCGAAAAAGTCGTATTAACTGGTAAAAAATTGGACCAAAAAATTTATGACACTTTCAGCGGATATCCGGGTGGTCGTAAAGAAGAGGTTGCAAGAAACCTTATCAACCGCAGACCAGAAGTGGTTATTGAAAGAGCTGTAAAAGGGATGTTACCTAAAAACCGTTTGGGCCGCAAGATGTACAAGAAACTATTTGTATATGTTGGTGCAAACCATCCGCATACTGCACAACAACCAAAAGAACTTAAATTCTAAAAACAAGCTAAACGCTAAAAGCATAACGCAACTGGCCTTATGCAACAGGCACTAAGCATTAAGCATAAATAAAAATGGAAAAGCAAACAACAGGTGTTGGTCGTCGTAAAGAAGCTGTGACAAGAGTATTTCTCTCTAAAGGAAATGGCTCTATCACTGTAAACGATAAAGACTACAAACAATATTTTTCACTGGTTTATTTGCAAAATCAGGTTGAACGCCCCTTCAAAACCATTGATGCAGTTGGCAAGTTTGATGTAAAAATCAACGCTGGCGGCGGCGGTGTTAAAGGACAAGCAGAAGCAGCTATGCTGGGTATTTCCCGTATACTGGTTCAATTGAATCCTGAATTTCGTCCAGCTTTAAAAGCAGCCGGTTTACTAAAAAGAGATCCACGTTCTGTTGAACGTAAGAAATTCGGTCATAAGAAAGCTCGCCGTAGCTATCAGTTCTCTAAACGTTAATCGCTGCAGAGAAAGCAAACAATTATTAAAAACGATTATTCAATTTATACAATGGAAAATAATACTTCACTACAACAGCAACTTCTCGAAGCAGGTGTTCATTTCGGTCACTTGAAAAAGAAGTGGAATCCTAAGATGTTGCCTTACATCTTTGCTGAGAAGAAAGGTATTCACATCATTGACCTTAACAAAACTGTTGAGCACCTTCAGGAGACTGCAGCGGCTATGAAACAAATTGCACGTAGCGGTAAAAAGATTTTGTTTGTTGGTACAAAAAAACAAGCAAAAGATATCGTTAACGAGTCTGCAAGAAAAGTAAACATGCCTTTCGTAACAGAACGTTGGTTGGGTGGTATGTTGACCAACTTCAACACGGTTCGTAAGAGCGTAAAGAAAATGCAGAGCATTGAAAAAATGTTAGGCGATGGTTCTTTCGACAGCATCACTAAAAAAGAACGTTTGACATTGAGCCGTGATAAAGATAAAATGGAGAAAGTATTAGGTGGTATCGCTCAATTGGGCCGTGTACCTGCTGCTTTGTTCATCGTTGATATCGGACACGAACATATTGCGCTTGCAGAAGCAAAACGTTTAGGCATTTCTACATTCGGTATTGTTGATACGAACTGTGATCCTAATAAAGTTGACTTTGCTATCCCTGGTAATGATGATGCAACAAAATCAATCGCTATCATGGTTAATTATCTTACTGCTGCTATCGCAGAAGGTTTGGCAGAACGCCAGGCTGCAAAAGATGAAGATGTGGATGATACAGTAGATGATGAAAAAGAACGCAGAGCAGCGAGAATGGAAGCCGAAGCGCAAGCTGAAGCAGGTCGTGGCCGTGGTGGTCGCGGTGGCGGACGTGGTGCTGGCGGCGGCGCTGGTCAAGGACAAGGTGGTGGACAAAGACGTCGTACAACCGGTGGTCCTGGACAGGGCGGTGGCCGTGGTCCTGGTGGCGGAAGAAGATAATCTTAGTTTGTAGTTTGGTGTTTTTAGTTTTAATAAAATAATTGACCAATCTACAGTACTACTATCATCGTTCCTTGCGTCGCACTCTTCATCGTTCTGTTCATTACTGAGCATTATGCAAAGAGTTCGTACTAAACACCAACTGTGGGAGAATTAGCAATTCTTAATTCTTAATTTTTAATTCTTAATTACAATGAGTACAGTAACTATAAGTGCACAAGACATAAACAAACTTCGCCAGGCTACTGGTGCAGGTATGTTAGATTGCCGTAAGGCATTAACAGAAACAAATGGTGATTTCGAAGCAGCTATCGACTGGTTGCGCAAGCAAGGTCAAAAAGTAGCCGCTAAAAGAAGCGACCGTGAAGCAAAAGAAGGTGTGGTAATAGCACAAACAACTGCCGACAACAAACGTGGTGTAGTAGTATGTGTAAGTTGCGAAACAGATTTCGTTTCTAACAACGAAGATTTTATCGCAATGGTAAAAAGCATCGCAAATGTTGCTATCACCAATAATATCAAGACTGAAGAAGATTTGAACAACGCCGTGATCAATGGCGCTAAAGTTTCTGATCTTATCAATGATAAATTGGCTGCAATCGGCGAAAAAATTGGTATCACTAAATTCCAGACTGTAGAAGCCCCTTATGTTGCTTCTTATATACACGGTGCTAATCGTATTGGTGTATTAGTAGGCTTAAGCAAAGAATCTGCAGAAGTAGGAAAGGATATCGCCATGCAAATCGCTGCATTAAACCCAGTTGCAGTTGATGCTGCAAGCGTACCGGCAGAAGTGGTAGCTCGTGAAAAAGCAATTATTATGGATGTAATGAAAGAAGATCCTAAAATGGCAGGTAAACCAGAAGAAATGCTTGCTAAAATTGCTGAAGGTAAAATGGGTGCTTTCTTTAAAGAGCAAACATTGACAGCACAGGCTTTTGTAAAAGATGGTGGCAAAACTGTTGCTGACTATTTGAAAGAAAGCGGTGATGTAAAAGTTACAGAATTTAAAAGAGTAGCATTAGGTTAATACTAATTTATATTTTTTAAAAGAGAGTCGAAAGACTCTCTTTTTTTATGCAAAGGAATTATTCACTATGGAAAATTTTGTAGTATATAAGGTAATAGGAGTTTTAATACTAGCTGGAATCGGAATAATGTGGTTAAGTGTCCAAATATCCAATTCATCAGCAAAGAACGCTTCAAAGAAAGTTGTCGATAATTTAAAAACTCGAAAATTAAGTTTTGAATCGTTAGCTGAATCGCTGGGAATGAATATACGTGTAAAAGCTTTAAACAATTCTTTTAACATAAATCTTTTTAATAGCCATCTTAGTAATTTGAACGGTAAAAAGTTACTGGATAAGTTTACAATTTATTGGATAGAAAAATCTTCAGATAATAAAACTATTGTTATTGGAGAAGCGCTGGTTAAAGAATTTATTCCAACTTCAGAGTCATACAGTAAAGAAGTAGATAAGTTTTATCCTTGTTGGGTTTTTATAAATATTGATGAATTGACAAAAGAAATAACTTTTAAGTCTTCTTTTCCTAGTGATAAAGAGCATCAATATTTACTTGAAGATTTGTCAGATGCAATATATGAGCAATGCATTAAATAGCATTGAAATCATTTTTTCATTGCTTCCCATAAAATTTCCACCGGGTGTTTTGCTTTAGCTCCCGTGCCATCTTTTATTTGATGCCGACAACTCGTACCGGGTGCAGCAATTATTGTTTCAGCAGCAGCCGACCGAACAGCGGGAAATAAAACTAACTCTCCGATCTGCATACTCAAATCATAATGTTCCTTTTCATAACCGAATGAACCGGCCATGCCGCAACAACCACTCGGTATGATTTCTACAGAATAATTTTTTGGAATCGATAACATCGATGCAGTTGTTGACAAATTACTCAATGCTTTTTGTTGACAATGTCCATGTAGTTTTATTTGCCTGTTTTCATTGGTAAACAAAGCAGCATCAATTTTTCCTCCGGCAAATTCTTTGGCAATAAATTCATCTATATAAAAAACAGCACTGCTCAATTCTTTTGCCTTGTTTAAATTTTCATCGGTGGCCAAATCTATATATTCATCCCGGAAAGTAAGAATAGCAGAAGGCTCGATACCAATCATCGGAGAGTTTGGAGTAACGATCGGATGAAGCAGTTCAATATTTTTGTTAATAATTTCTTTTGCTTTTCTTACTAAACCTTTACTCAACCAGGTGCGGCTGCTTTCCAAATGATTTGGAATGATTACTTCATAGCCTAACTTTTCCAATAATAGAATTGATTTTATTCCAATCTCTGTATCATTATAATTCGTAAACTCATCGCAGAATAAATATATAGTTCTTCGTTGGTCATCACTCTTTAGCGGTTGACGTTTCTTATACCAGTTTTGCAATGTTGTTTTATACATTGTCGGCATACTACGTTTGCCCGCAAAGCCCGAAATTTTTTTAATAGCCCCACCAATGATTTTATTTCCAACAGCAAAATTATAAAGACCCGGCATCGCAGCACCCAGCTTAGCCGATTTTGTAAAATTCGCTATCAGCTTACTGCGAAAAGGAATACCGTTCGCATCATAATAGTGTTGCAAAAATTCTGCTTTCAACTTCGCTACATCCACGTTACTTGGGCATTCGCTTTTGCAGCCCTTGCAACTCAAACAAAGATCCATAACTTCATAAATTTCTTTATGATCAAAGCGGTTGAGTTTATCGCTATTCGTTAAAAACTCCCGTAGAATATTTGCTCTTGCTCTTGTGGTATCTTTTTCATTTTTTGTTGCCATGAATGAAGGGCACATCGTACCACCGCTCAAGGATGTTTTTCTGCAATCACCACTTCCATTGCATTGCTCTGCATGTTGCAATACGTCTTGATTGTGAAAACGAAAATGAGTTTTGAATTCTGGTGTTTGTTGTCCCGGTAGATAACGCAGCATGGTATTCATGCTTGGTGTATCTACAATCTTATTTGGGTTGAAAATATTTTCCGGATCCCAAACTTTTTTTACCTCTTTTAATAACGAATAGTTTTTATCACCCACCATTTGTTTGATGAATTCCCCTCTCAATCTTCCATCACCATGTTCGCCACTAAGCGAACCATCATATTTTTTTACCAATGTTGCAATCTCTTCCGCAATGATTCTAAATAATTGATTGCCTTCTTTTGTTTTTAAATTAATAATAGGTCGCAAATGAATTTCACCACTACCTGCATGTGCATAGTGTACAGAATATAAGTTATGCTTCTTTAGTATTTCATTAAAATCACGAATGAAAGACGGTAAATCATTTACATCAACCGCTGTGTCTTCTATTACCGGAACTGCTTTTGCATCACCCGGTAAATTACTCAGCAATCCCAATCCTGCTTTACGAAGCGTCCATATTTTTTTACTATCGGCACCAAACAATACCGGGAAATGATAACCTAATCCCACGGAACGCATTTCTTTTTCAACTTCATTAGTAATAGCAATGATTTCTTCCTTCGTAGACCTGCAAAATTCTATTACTAATATGGCACCGGGATCACCCTGAACAAAAAAACGGTTCTTGCTTTGTTCAATATTATCTTTTGTACATTCTAAAATATAATGATCAATCAATTCGCTGGCACTGGGCTTATATTTCAATGCAATTAAATTGGCCCTTAAACTTTCATCAATACTATTAAAGTGGACACAAAGCAAACCAGTTTCTTTAGGGGGTAGCGGTACTACATTTAATTTTATTTCAGTAATAAATGCCAGCGTACCTTCTGATCCCGCAATGAGTTTGCAAAAATTAAAATCTTCACCACCAACTGTAAAAGGTGCAGCATCTAATAACACGTCTACAGCGTAACCGGTATTTCTTCTTTCAACAGATTTTTTTGGGAACTCTTTTCTTATCTCCTGTTGATTTTCATAATTACTTAAAATACTCCTTACTTTTTTATAAATACCAGCTTCTAATGTTTCGCCCTCACATTTTTTATGAAAATCATCAATACTGATAGCATTGAATATTGCTTCACTTCCATCGCTCAACAAAGTGGTTACCTCCAATAAATGTTCTCTTGTGCTTCTATAAACAACCGAATTGCTCCCACAAGAATTATTTCCCACCATACCACCAATCATTGCCCTGTTAGCAGTAGAAGTTTCTGGTCCAAAAAATAATCCATGTGGTTTCAAAAACATATTCAATTCATCCCGAATAACACCGGGTTGAACTCTTACCCAATTTTCTGAACTATTTAATTCTATAATTTTTGTAAAATATTTTGATACATCTACCACTATTCCATTTCCTACTACTTGTCCGGCTAATGATGTACCAGCAGTGCGTGGAATCAATGAAGTTTTATGTTGTCTTGCAAATGCAATCAGCTTTTTTAAATCATTAACTGATTTTGGAATGGCTACCGCCAAAGGCATTTCTCTGTAAGCACTGGCATCAGTGGCGTATAAAGTCCTTGTGGTTGTATCAGTAAATAAATCGCCTTGCAGTTGTTGGCTTAATTGCTTCAGAGCATCCTTCATAATTGCTGGTAAAGATAGTTAAGAACGTATATTTGTTTCATGACTAACGATCATTCGCAACATTTTTTAGCTAATAAAGAATTGTGGAATCAACGAACGGCGGTTCACAAGGATTCATCATTTTATAATCTGGCTGGATTCAAGGCAGGTGAAAACGTTTTGAATGCTATCGAATTAAATGACCTGGGTGATGTTGAAGGGAAAAAGTTGCTGCACCTGCAATGTCATTTTGGAATGGATACATTGAACTGGGCAAGATTAGGCGCTGAAGTTACTGGTATGGATCTTTCCGATGCCGCTATTGAAGAAGCTCGCAAACTAAATGACGAATTAGGAATGAATGCAAAGTTCATTTGCTGCAATCTGTACGATTTGAAAGACCATCTCAATGAGAAATTTGATATCGTTTTTACTTCTTATGGAACCATCGGTTGGTTACCTGATTTAAATAAATGGGCTGCAATCGTTTCGCATTATTTAAAACCGGGCGGCACATTTTATATTGCAGAGTTTCACCCCGTAGTGTGGATGTTTGATGATGAATTTACGCATATCCAATATTATTATGAGAACAAAGAAATGATTGTAACAGAGAATTATGGCACTTATACTGATAGGAATGCCAACATTACTGGCAAAGAATATAGTTGGAACCATAGCATCAGCGAAGTATTAAATGCATTGATACAAGCAGGGCTGCAAATAGAATTGTTTAACGAATTTATGTATTCACCCTATCCTTGTTTTAGCAAAGTTGTTGAAACAGAAAAAGGTAAATGGCATATAAAAGGAATGGAAGGAAAGATACCAATGGTGTATAGCATACGGGCGGTTAAGAAATAGGCAAAACCCCTATCTTCGCAGCGCAAAATCTTCAAATTCATGCTTCCTAAGTACAAAAGAATTCTTCTCAAACTTTCCGGCGAGGCGCTGATGGGTGATAAAAGTTTTGGTTTTGATACTTCGGTTATCAACCAATATGCTTCGGATATTAAATCCATTACAGAATTAGGCGTACAAGTGGCTGTTGTAATCGGCGGCGGTAATATTTATCGCGGCATGAACGAGGCCGAAACCGGAATTGAAAGGGCGCATGGAGACTATATGGGTATGTTGGCAACCGTTATTAATGGTATGGCCTTGCAGGCAGGATTGGAAAAAGTGGGAGTGTACACCCGTTTGCAAAGCGCTATAAAGATGGAGCAGATTGCAGAACCCTATATACGCCGGAGGGCTATCCGCCACCTTGAAAAAGGCAGGGTAGTAATTTTCGGAGCTGGTACTGGCAATCCCTATTTCACTACAGATACAGCGGGTTCCCTACGTGCTATCGAAATAAACGCAGATGTAATATTAAAAGGAACCAGGGTGGATGGTATCTACACCGCAGATCCTGAAAAAGATCCTACTGCTACGAAATATAATGTCATCACATTCCAGGAATGTCTTTCTCAAAACCTTAAGGTAATGGATATGACGGCCTTCACACTATGCCAGGAAAATAATTTGCCTATCATTGTTTTCGATATGAACAAAGAAAGTAACCTCCGCCGTGTGGTTACAGGTGAAAAAGTAGGCACATTGGTAAAAGCATAAAGTCGAATCACACCTAGACCGCGGAGTACGCTGAGAAAACTCACTCTGCACTCCCCCTATTTTCGCTGCGTGAGAAAACGCATATTTATATTTTTTTCTATACAAATTTTTTCTACCCCTTATTCCCCGCTCTAAAACAGGCTATTCGTTTAATTACCAAGTATAATTACTGTTTGTTTTTTCGTAGTACCTACTATCTTAGCAGTAAATCCAGAACCCTTTGTGAAGAACTATTGATAACAGTTTTATTTTTTTTCAATAGTTTTCAAAACATTTACCACCGTCTATGGCGACGCTTTCCCTTACGTTGATTGAGATCATAGTGCTTATGCTCGGGGCTATCACCCTCGGGATCACTATCCATTTCTTCATCGTAAGCCGCAAATCACTGAAAACAACCACTTTGGATGCCGCAGGTAAAATTGGCAAAGACCTTGAACAATGGAAACTTAAATACTTTAATGATATTGAAACCCGTGACCGGGAACTTTCTTCACTTAAACAAAAATTAGAAGATACCGAAGAGAATAATAATATCAACGCTATTGAGGCCGATGAAATGCGGAAGATGAGTAAAAAACTTCAGGCCGAATTAAATGAGGTTCGCAAAACAACCACATCCTCACCAGTTGATAATACTGACCTGATTGAACTTCAAGATATCAATGAAAAATTGCGGGCAGAAATAGCCCTGCTTCAAAAAGAAAAGGTTGCAACACCAACCGCTTCTTCTGCTGAGACAGATTATTTGCAAAAAATAAATGCAGATCTACGAGCAGAAATTGAAACACTTCGCAAAGCTGTTAAACCTGTACAACAATCAACTCTAATGCCCGGTGATAAGGCTGGATACATGGAGCAGTTACGTCTGGCACAAAATAGTTTGCTCGAGCACAATCAAAAAATTAGTCAGTTGCTCGGTCAAATTGATATTGTAAAAGAAAATGAAGAAAAGCAATTAGAAATAGAGAAAGAAAATATTGACCTTACTAATCAAGTAAATGATTTAAAATTTTTGCTGACACAAAAAGAAGAGGAGATTAGTGCTACCCGTAAGAAAGAGAATATAACAACGGAAATGACTTCTCGCCTTGACAGTGCGTACAATGAGTTCAACACACTACAAGAAAAAATATATAAACTCGAAGCACAAGTAATTGGGTCTAAAAAATTGAGTCTCGACTACGAAGATCTGCAGGAAACTTATCAGAAAGCAAGCCGAGATTTTGAAGAACAGAAAATAAAATACAATGCAGCTGTTTCAGAAAATCAGCTATTGCATACAGAATTAGCTGATGCAGAAAATAATTTACGGGAAGCCAATTTTCAGCGGCAGCAATTGCAAAAAAGAGTGGCTTACCTGGAAGAATTAAATAACGACATGCAGGCGGTAGCCGAAGCTAATAAAAAATTAGAAGGACAATTGAAACGTGTAGGTGAATTAGAAAGCAGACTGAATATGATTGCCGAAGAAAGAGATGAGCTGGCACGAAAGCAATTCAAAGCCTCTTAAAAATTTTATAACGAAAGCCCTTTGGGGCTTTTTTCATTTAATACAATCAATAACTTTATCCTTCAAATTATTCCTCATGGCGTACAACATTGCAGATATCAGAAAGAATTACTCTCAAAAAAAATTTACAGAGAAGAAAGCAGAGCCAAACCCGATGAAACAATTTGCCAAATGGTGGCAACAGGCAGTTGATTCAAAAATAGATGAAGTAAATGCCATGACATTGGCAACTTCATCAAGCGATGGAATACCTGCAGCGAGGATTGTCTTATTAAAAGGGGTGGATGAAAAAGGTTTTATATTCTTTACGAATTATGAAAGTTTTAAAGGGCAACAGCTGGCGGAAAATCCTAAAGCATGTCTTGTTTTTTTCTGGAAGGAATTAGAACGACAAGTCCGTATAACGGGATTAGTTGAAAAAGTAGACGCTTCAATAAGCGATGAATACTTTCATTCGAGGCCTACTGGTAGCCAACTGGGTGCAATCGCTTCGCCACAAAGCAGAATAATTGAAAGCCGTGATTGGCTTGATGATCATTATAAAGAATTGAAAAAACAATTGAAGAAAGAAACCCTTCAACGTCCCGATCATTGGGGTGGCTATATTGTAAAACCCGTTATTATTGAATTCTGGCAGGGAAGGCCTAGTCGCTTACATGATAGGTTGCAATATACATTAGACGAAACGGGCAACTGGAAGATTGAACGATTGGCGCCCTAATAGTATTAAGTAAATAAAGTTTATAAAGTACTCATCATACTATAAACCTTATTTACTTTATAAACTTTCTACTTAAGCTTTTTTTGTTGCTGCTTTCTTCGCTGCTGCTTTTTTTGCAGAACTTGGTGTAACAGGTCTTGTTTTACCAAATGAACCTTTGAAACGTTTTCCTTTAGCAGTTTTTTTATCTCCTCTTCCCATAATTATTTGTTTTTTTAAGTGATTGCAAAAATAAGCTATGTAAATTAAAAACCCCGTCCTGATTCTCGACATGGCCAATTGAAACCGGGCGGAGTTTTATTGCTTTAAATAATTTTTAATTACATCTTACCAGCAAGTTCTTTACCAGCTTTGAACTTAGCAACTTTTCTTGCTTTGATTTTAATAACAGCACCAGTTTGCGGGTTACGGCCATTGCGAGCAGCTCTTTTAGATACAGAGAAAGTACCAAAACCTACCAATGTAACTTTGCCACCACCTTTTAATGTTTTTGTAACAGCCTCAACAAAAGAATCCAAGGCGCTGTTTGCCTGTGTTTTAGTAATTCCGGCATCATCAGCCAGCTTTGCGATTAATTCAGCTTTGTTCATGATATATGTATTTTATGTGTTTTTGTAACGGCGACAAATTTATATGCTTTTTCATTGCTGCAAAATATTTTTATCCCGATTATTATGTTTTCAAATTGCCCCGAAACCGCAAGGGGCAAGCATTTTAGCGAGTTGTAAAATAATTAAACTACGAAAGTAGAATTACGAAATCGATGAAACTCTTTGCTGTATTGACTTTCAAGCCACTTCATTTGAAATGCTTGCCAGTAAAGGGTTTGGCGGGAATATACAATGGTCTTACTAAAAGAATCAATAAATTATTTCTTTGCACACTCAATTCACAACTTGCATTAATGAACGGAATGAAATGAATTTATTGCCAAATTTATCAAAGGCTTTTTTTTTCATTTCATTGGAATAGGTATCAATATAGCGATTGTATAAATCAATATTGTCGCAATGGTATTGCACGGCATAAGTAATTCCTTCGGCATCATCCAGTTCTATTAAATGCAATATAACTGCATGCGTAAAGCAACCGGTTTTAATCAGATCGGGAATATGTTCTTCTTTTATCCAGCGTAACCATTCGTTAGCAATTGAATGATCCAATTTGGTAGTGACATTATAGATCATCATAGTTTTATATCAATATAGATGGGACAATGATCACTATGTTTTACATCGGGGTAAATCTCTGCATCCATTAGATTTTTTTTCAAAGGCTTAGTGATCGTTATATAATCAATTCTCCACCCTTTATTTTGTGCTCTTACGGTTGGAAAACGTTGGCTCCACCAGCTATAACGATGCGGCTCCGGATGAAATTCTCTAAATGTATCTATCCATTCACTATCCAAAAATTTTGTCAGCCATTCTCTTTCTTCAGGTAAAAAGCCGGATGATTTTTTATTCCCTTTAGGATCATGAATATCAATTTCTGTATGCGCAATGTTATAATCGCCACAAAGAATAAGCTTTGGAATTTTCTTCTTTAATTTATTCAAATAAGCATGAAATTCATCAAGCCATACATATTTAAAACTCTGCCTTTCGTCTCCGCTTGTGCCACTTGGGAAATAAGCATTGATAAGCCTGGTATCACCAAAATCTAATTGTATGACCCTTCCTTCATCGTCACTCACTTTATGCCCTGTTCCATATTCAACATGATCGGGTTTTATTTTTGTAAACACTGCTACACCGCTATATCCTTTTTTTTGCGCACTATACCAATAATGATGAAATCCCAATCCTTCCAATTCTTTAACATCTACGTCATCAGCAGTAGCTTTTGTTTCCTGGAGACAGATCACATCGGCCGGATTGGTTTTTAACCAGTCGATAAAATTCTTTTTTATAGCTGCTCTTATTCCATTAACATTATAACTTATTATACGCATCGGTTTATTGTTTAAATTGAACGGCAATTTACATTTTACTATGGAAGCAACATCAAAATCAAAAGATCAATTTATCATTCCTTCGAAAGAACAAGTGTATTTGGATGGACCAAAAAGCCGTGGGTACGAACTGGCTTTTGCATGGAGGGTATTTTGGCAATTTATAAAGGGATTTCGAAATCTTCATTTTGTTGGGCCATGTGTTACTGTTTTTGGTTCAGCACGATTTAAAGACGACCATCCTTATTATATCAAAGCAAGGGAATTTGGTAAACGTATTTCAGAATTAGGATTAACGACCATGACGGGTGGTGGTCCCGGTATAATGGAAGCAGCCAATCGCGGCGCTTTTGAAGTGGGTGGTAAATCCGTGGGTTGTAATATCCAATTACCCTTTGAGCAACATATTAATCCGTACATGCAAAAATCAGTAACCTTCGAGCATTTTTTTGTACGTAAAGTTTTGCTGGTAAAATATTCTTATGCATTCATTATTATGCCCGGAGGCTTCGGAACGATGGATGAGTTTTTTGAAACACTTACATTGATTCAAACAAAAAGTATCACAAGATTTCCGGTGGTGCTTTTTGGAAAAGAATACTTTGCGCCATTGCTGGAAAATATTGAATGGATGTCAACTCAGGGCACTATTTCAAAAGAAGATATGAACCTCGTATTGGTTACAGATAGTGTGGATGAAGCGATGCTACACATCAGTACTTATATCAGCACCAATTATAAAGTAAAACCAAGAAGACGCAAATGGTGGTTGTTCGAAAAAAGATAATATCATTGCAAAAAATATAACATGAATGGAGTTGATATATTAGGTTACGCTGCCGGAGCCATTACCTCATTAACTTTTTTGCCCCAGGTTATAAAAACCTGGAAAGATAAATCTGCAAAAGATGTTTCATTGCTAATGTTTATTATTGCAGCGGTCAATGAAATTATGTGGATTGTTTATGGAGCACTATTAAATAACTGGGTAATCATTTTAACCAATTCCATTGTTCTCGCTATGTCACTTATTATGATATTTTTAAAATTGCGTTACAAATAATGACAACTATCAATACTATTATTTTTGATCTCGGAAATGTTTTAATCGACTGGAACCCCTTGCATGTTTTTAATGATACCTATTTTGAATCACAAGAAAAACGGGATTATTTTTTTAAGGAAATTTGTTCAATGGATTGGAACGAGCAACAAGATGAAGGACGTTCCATTGTAGAAGGCACTATGGAATTGATCGATAAATTTCCTGAATGGGAACAACCTATTCGTGATTATTATGGAAGATGGACAGAAATGCTGGGTGGCCCAATTCCGGAGACAGTTGAAATTTTTCGTCAATTGAAGCAATCCGGAAAATATAAATTATATGCATTGACCAACTGGCATGCAGGCTTATTTGATATAGCACTCGTTCGTTACAATTTTTTACATTGGTTTAATGGAAGGGTGGTAAGCGGTGAAGAAGGTATGAGAAAACCAGCAACTGCTTTTTATCAACGATTATTGGATCGTTATGATGTCAACCCAGCGGAAGCACTTTTTATCGATGATAATTTAAGAAATATAAAAGCATCTGAAGCGATGGGGATTAATAGCATTCATTTTCAATCGCCGGAGCAGTTGAAAAAAATATTGGAAGAAAATAAAATACTATAAAATTTTTTATTCCATTACTGGTCGCAACCACCTGGTCAATTCATCTTTGCTCATACCTTTTCGCTGAACATAATCTTCAAATTGATCAGGTTGTATTTTACCTACACCAAAATATTGGCTGTGCGGATGACTGAAATACCAACCACAAACAGATGAAGCGGGATACATCGCCAATGATTCGGTTAAGGTAATGCCTGTTGTCTCTTTTCCACCCAGCAATTCAAATAATTTATATTTCTCTGTATGATCAGGGCAGGCAGGGTATCCGGGTGCAGGGCGAATACCTACATAACTTTCCTTGATAAGATCTTCATTGGTTAATGTTTCATCTTTTACATATCCCCAATATTCCGTTCTGGTTTTTTTATGCAATAATTCTGCAAATGCTTCTGCGAGACGATCCGCCAATGCCTGCAACATGATTTTGTTATAATCATCAAGAGCAGCTTCAAATTTTTTGATATGGGTATCAATACCTTCAATGGTTACAGAAAATGCACCCAGATGATCTTTTTTGCCCGCAGTTTCAGGAGCAATAAAATCAGTCAATGCTAAATTCGGCTGGCCCGCTGCTTTTTTAATTTGCTGGCGCAATGATTCTAATTGTATCGGCTTATCTGCATTTTTTATTTTGATGGTATCTGCTGCTGTTGCAGTCGCTTCCCAAAAACCAATAACACCTCTTGCAGTCAGCCATTTTTCACCAACTATTTTATCCAGCAATGCATTGGCATCGTTGTATAATTTAGTCGCTTCTACACCAACGATATTATCTGATAAAATTTGTGGGAACTTACCATGCATTTCCCAGGCAATAAAGAACGGTTGCCAATCGATATATTCTCTTATTTCTGCTAAATCATGATTAGCGAAAACTTTTGTTCCAATAAAACCAGGAACAGGAGGCGTATAATTATTCCAATCTATTACAACTTTATTCTTTTGCGCTTCTTCAAACGATAAATACTGCTTAACTGTTTTTTTATTGGCGAAATCTTCAGCAAGCTTGCTGTATTCTTCGTTAGTAGATTTGAGTAAGGTGGTTTTGCTTTCTGCATTTAATAAAGAACCGGCTACTGTTACACTTCTTGATGCATCGAGTACATGCAATACGCCGTTATCATATTGCGGCGCAATTTTTACAGCGGTATGCATTCTTGAAGTAGTAGCACCGCCGATCAACAATGGTTGTTTCATTCCTCTTCTCTTCATTTCATGTGCCACATGCACCATCTCATCTAGTGAAGGGGTAATCAATCCGCTCAATCCAATAATATCTGCTTTTTCTTTTTCTGCCGTATCTAAAATTTTATCGGTAGGCACCATTACACCAAGATCAACAATATCATATCCATTACAACCAAGTACCACACCCACAATATTTTTCCCAATATCATGCACATCTCCTTTTACAGTGGCCAATAAAATTTTTGCGGCACCTGCTGTTTCTTCATTGATTGTGCCAGCAGCTATATGAGCTTGTTTTCTTAATTCTTTTTCTGCTTCAATATAAGGCGTAAGTACCGCCACACTTTTTTTCATTACCCTCGCACTCTTTACTACCTGCGGTAAAAACATTTTGCCTGCACCAAATAAATCTCCTACCACATTCATTCCATCCATCAATGGTCCTTCGATAACATCCAATGGCTTAGGATATTTTTGTCTTGCTTCTTCCGTATCTGCATCAATATAATCGGTAATACCGTTTACCAAGGAGTGTTTCAATCTTTCTTCTACCGTAGTTTGCCTCCAGCTTTCATCTTTCACTACCACTTTTCCTTTTGCCTTTATTGTTTCTGCAAAAGCAATCATTTTTTCTGTGGCTTCGTTGTTGTCATTATTGCGATTGAGAATAACGTCCTCACAAAGATTGCGAAGCGTAGGTTCTATTTCATCATACACTACCAATTGACCTGCATTCACAATGCCCATATCCATTCCTGCTTTAATAGCATAAAAAAGGAATACACTGTTCATTGCTTCCCGCACATGATCATTACCACGAAATGCAAAGGAGAGATTGCTAACACCGCCACTAATTTTAGTAAGCGGCATCAATCTTTTTATTTCTCTTGTTGCTTCAATAAAATCAACCCCATAGTTATTATGTTCCTCCAAGCCGGTTGCAATCGCAAAAATGTTTGGATCAAAAATAATATCCTGTGGATCATATCCAACCCGTTCGGTTAATATTTTATAAGCACGGTGACAGATATCTATTTTACGTTGCTTGGTATCTGCTTGTCCTTCTTCATCAAAAGCCATTACAATAACCGATGCACCATAGCTCTGACAAATAATTGCTTGCTGAATAAATTTTTCTTCTCCTTCTTTCATGGAGATAGAATTCACAATACATTTTCCCTGTACACATTTCAATCCTGCTTCAATGATTTCAAATTTGGAGCTATCAATCATGATCGGAATCTTTGCAATATCCGGCTCACTTTGTACCAAATTTAGAAAAGTAGTCATCGCCTGCACACCTTCCAGCAATGCATCATCCATATTTACGTCCAACACCTGTGCGCCATTTTCCACTTGCTGCCGGGCAACACTTAATGCTTCTTCGTATTTATTTTCCTTGATAAGACGGGCAAACATTTTAGAACCGGTAACATTGGTTCTTTCGCCGACGTTTACAAAATTTGTTTCCGGACGTACAACTAGTGGTTCTAAACCTGATAACCTTAAGTAAGGTTTTATGATGACAGTATCCTGCATTTATGAACTCTTTTTTACAAACAATTTTCTAATCATAGAAAAATTGTTGATGATGAGAATAAGTAAGGCCAATATTATAAGTAGGTTGGGAGTTGTCATGCTAATTCTTTTTCTACTACAGGCAATGGCCGTGGAGTAATCGTTTTTACTTGTTCAGCAATATGTTTTATATGATCTGGTGTGGTGCCGCAGCAACCGCCGACAATATTTACAAATCCTTCTTTAGCCCAATCTTCCAAAAAATGTGCTGTATCAGTTGGATGTTCATCATATTCACCCATTGCATTAGGCAACCCTGCATTTGGATAAGCAGATACATAACAGCTTGCTATTTGTGAAAGCTCTTCAATGTGGGGCCTCATTTCTTTTGCACCTAATGCACAATTCAAACCAACACTCAATGGTTTTGCATGCATGATGGAAGTATAAAATGCTTCTAATGTTTGACCGCTTAATGTTCTTCCAGAGGCATCAGTGATCGTTCCGCTGATCATTACCGGCAATTCTTTTTGTTTGGTATCTCTGAAATATTTTTTAATTGCGAAAATGGCGCCTTTCGCATTTAATGTATCGAAGATGGTTTCAATTAATAACACATCTACGCCACCATCCACTAATCCTTTTACTTGTTCATAATAAGCATCCACCACTTCATCAAATGTAACAGCACGAAAGCCTGGATTATTTACATCTGGTGATAAACTCAATGTTTTATTCAATGGCCCGATGGCACCAGCAATGAATTTAGGATTTGAGATTTCCGAATTTGGATTTTCAGAATAAAACTGATTGATAGCGGCTCTTGCACATTTTGCTGCTGCCACATTTAATTCGTAGGCTAATGATTCCATGCCATAATCAGCCATTGCAATAACGGTACTGCTGAATGTATTTGTTTCAATAAGATCAGCACCGGCATCCAAATATTCTTTATGAATACCAGTAATGATATGTGGTTGAGTTATGTTTAGTAAATCATTATTACCCTTTACATCTGAAGCCCAATCTTTAAATCGTTCACCACGATAATCTGCTTCTGTTAATTTATGACGTTGGATCATGGTTCCCATTGCACCGTCAATAATTAAGATACGTTCTTTCAAACAATCCTGAATTGTCTTCATACTTTGTATTGTTTGTGAGCTATAAACGATGGGAAACTATGGAGGGAGTTCCGTACCGTTTATTAGTTCTTGTTGAATCAGGCCGAACAATAAACAAATCTGCCTGTAATAAGGCTACAAAGCTACATTATATTGTCATAAAAAACAAGCCGGAAGGCTTATCGGTTGGACACATAACTCTCTACAGGAAGGCGGTTTTGAAGGCTTCGGGCAAGGGTCATTTCGTCAGCATATTCCAATTCACCACCAAAGGCAATGCCGCGGGCAATAGTAGTTATACGAATGTTGAATGGCTGAAGCTTTTTTTGAATATAATAAATGGTCGTATCGCCTTGAATATTGGGATTAAGGGCAAAAATTAATTCTTCCGTTTTTTCTTTTTCAATCCGCTGAATAAGATGGCCGATGTTTAATTGATCAGGTCCAATGCCATCCAATGGAGAGATAACACCACCCAGAATATGATAAGTACCATTAAACTGTTGTGTGCTTTCAATAGCAATTACATCACGAATACTTTCAACTACACAGATCACTTCCTGTTTTCTTATTGAATTTGCACAGATAGAACAAATATCACCATCGGATACACTGAAACATCGTTGACAAAATTTTATCTCACTGCGCATACGAGCAATTACTTCACTAAAGTTGCCTACTTCTTTGCTGTCTTGTTTTAATAAATGCAGTACTAAACGCAATGCAGTTTTTTTACCAATACCGGGAAGTTTGGCAAATTCGTTGACAGCATTTTCCAGAAGAGCGGAAGAGAATTGCATTTAACAAAGATAAGCTAAGAGGTTAAAAGAGAGAAGGAGAAAAATACGAAATTGGTTAATTATTATTTGAACCACATAGGCTATGTTATTTCTAATGTGGATTATGTTACTATGCAGTTCGAATTTAGTTAAAATTAGAGGGCTAAATCAAATTCATTTTGTGAGCCCGCTTTTACATTAATTTTTCGTTCAACAGGTTTTACAATTTCCGGTTGTTTATGTTTTCCGAAGAACTCACCCGGATCCCATTTGCCATTTTTATTATCGTCAAATAAAATCCGCAGTTCATATTCGCCGGGAAGAAAACTTGCTTGTGAAAATTCCGTACTGTTGCCGAATACATGTGTTTTTACAACAACATCATTCATTACAAAAAGTAATACAGGATGCTTTGCAGTATCAAGATTACGAAACCGTAGTTTCAACGAACCGTAATCAGTTAATTTTTTCGTATTAAAACTGAGTGTATCTAACCGTAATAATTTTCTACCCGCAGTATCCTCTGCAAAATCTTTATCAATAATAAGATGGTATAACGTATTTTCTTTCCAGTTATTTATTAACTCAATTTTTTTATTACTGGTGTCTTGTTGAAATCTATAATTAATGACAGGAGTAAATGTTGTATCTGTATACAATTTAATTTTTGTGGAATCAAAAGAACGAAGCGGTGTTTCAAACGTCATGATGAAACTGCTTAATAGATCGAGTTTGTTATCTACTAAGCTGGTTTGGTATTTTAACCGCTGATCTTTTTCCAGTTTATTACGATTTACTGCGGGTGTGGTTACGGGTGTTTGCGTCGCAACTGGCTGCGAGGCATAAGCATACAGCGTGATGGAATCATTTGACGCGGCTGTGGAAACAGGCTTTGAAGCAAAAGCAAATAATTGTTTATCGCCAAAATACCGATGAGTGCCTCCATCATCGCTTAATGCATAGAGATAAAAGGTTTTTGGCGGAAGATTGGTAAAACTAAAATTTCCTTTAGCATCCAGCCTGGTGATATAGCGTGGTGTTTGTTTGGTTACTGCAGAATCATCGTCACTGGTATGCAAGATTACTATCATAGTAGAATCGGATTTACCCGTTTCCGCCATTACTACCTTGCCATGAAGTTCTAATGAATCAATATAAGGTCCGGTTGAAAAAACATATACAAAATCTTTTATCGGGTTTCCTTCTGTAAAATCTTTGATGACATCACGAAAATGGAGTGTATAGGTAGTGTTTGGATCGAGTGAATCTTTTAATCTAACCGTAACTGTATTTAATTTATGTTCAACTATCGGATTGATTTTTGGAGTAGGCGATACCATCAGGTTTTGCTGTGCATTTTGCAGATCAATAAATTCATTGAAAGAAAAATTGATTCTGTTGCCTGTAAAATTTCTTGCTGAATCTCCGGGTGTTGCTTTTATTAAAATGGGGGGTAATGAATCTTTCGGCCCACCCTGTGGAGGAATAATATTAGCACAACCCGAGCCACCAACAAAGCTGGCTATGATAATAATTAGCAGAGCAAAAAATGATATGAAACGCTTGTAATTCATGTAGGGTGCAAACTTAATACCTTTCAGCCATTGGCTTGCAACTGCCTTCCTAATAATCCCTTAAAACATATTATTGTTCCGTTTCTTCTTCTGGCTCATGCAGATCAACGGCAAGTTTATTGGTTTTTACAAAATTGCACCAATGGCAATCATCTTTGCCGCAACCAATATAAAATTCGCGGTTCTGAATTTTTTCCCAAACACTACTTATTTGCTCCGTTACACTCGTAATATCCGCAGGCGTGATGACTATTTTTTCTTTCCGGTAGTTTTTCTTTTTATCAGGTTCAATAAAATCAAACTCGGTGCTTACTACTTTCCAATCTTTCTGTTCAAAATTATCAACCAATATTTTATAAAACACAGCTTGTCGCCAATAATCACCGCCATTCGGATCTTTCTCAGACGGGCCTTTTGTTTTTGGTATTGCTTTATCAGGATCACCAGTTTTATAATCCACTACATTCACTGATTTTCCATCAAATTCCAATTTATCTAACTTGCCTTTCAATGGCACATCTTTTATAACCACATTTCTAATGTTTCGTTCAATGGCTACAATTTTATTAAAGGTGTTACTATATTTTTCATAATAATTACTCAACACTTCCTGGCCATATTCCATTCTTCTGCCAAATTGTTCCTTAGTAAAGCTTTCTCTGTGCCGATTCATATACCATTGAAAATCGCTAATGAATTCTTCTTTTGGTGGGAACTGATCTTTTTTTCCCTCTTGCATTTTTCTAAATAATTTTTCCAATGCATGGTGAACTGCGGAGCCAAATTCTGTCGCTTCGTTTTTTGGAGAAGGAATACGGATAAGATTTTTAAAATAAAATTCCAGCGGGCATTTCAAATAATTATTCAATGCTGTTACATTCATAACGAACTTATCGAGTATATGCCCGATGAATTCTTCTTCTATTTTTTCGATTTCCGGCGCCGCAGCGGTACTAAAATCTAATGCGGCAAATTCGGAGATCACTTCATCTTCTACAATCACTTTTGCGGTTGCTATATCATGCTGATCTTGTATTTCTGCAAGAAACATAGATGGTTCTAATTCTTTACCATCATTTTTAAATTTGCTGTAAGAGATATAAAGATGTTGTTCAGCTCTTGTCAATGCGACATAGAATAATCTTCGCAATTCTTCATCGTCGGTGGCGGAGGATATGGATGAAAACATGGTGTCTGGTAATTTATAGCCACCACCCGGTTTTCTTTTCTTTTCCCAAAATGCAGCATTCGATCCTGCAATAAAAACATATTCAAATTCAAGTCCTTTAGATCCATGGGCCGTCATCAGGTTGATACCTTTATCACTTCCACTTACTTGTACCAATGGTAATGTGATGGATTCTTTTTCCATTAATTCTATCAGGTTCACAAAACCCTGCAGATTTAACAATGGATTGCGATGTGTTTCTTCTTTTACAAAATCAAATAAACCTGTCAATATTTGTAATTGCCAATGTTTATCATTACGCTGCATGATATGTGTTAATACCCCTGCGCTGGTAATAATATTTCCAAAAAGTGTAGAGAGTGTAACGTTGGAAACATCGGCAATTAATTGCTCCACTACCGCGGAAGCTTTTTGTAAACCAATATGAACGTTGACACTAAAAAGATCTTTTGGCGGTGTATTTGATTTTTCAAATAATAATTGACGGATAGAACTTTTATCCTCTTTATATCTTTTGTCCGCTACTTCCATACTGAGTTTTGCGATTTCTATTGGCGGAATTGCAAACCAATCGAAATGCAAAATTTCGAACAACATTTCATCCCCGCTGTAAGGAATATCATGTTCGGAAGCAAGGTATTTTAGCAGCAAAATTATTTTTTGTGCTTCTGGTAATTCTAAAATATTCAAATGCCGCTTGCTGTAAACAGGAATGTTCAAGAGTTTGAAATACTGTGCTAATTCCTCTCCGTATTTATTTTCTTTATAAATAATTCCAATTCTTCCGGGAGCTATATTCTGATCAATTAATGATTGTACCTGTTTAACAATACCAATCATTTCCTGCCGCTGCGTATCATATTCTTGAATGAATGGTTTGTGTAGTAATTGGTTAATGGTAGTATTTGCTGCCAATAAATCTTTACTCAGACCTTCAATCTTTTTCACTAATCGTTCTTCGTTGCGGTTGATTAATGTTCTAGAAATATCGAGTATTGGTTGGGTAGACCGGTAATTATTGGTTAATACAACAGTGAGCAAATCCGCTGTATAATTACCTGCAAAGTCCATCATATTTTCGACATTGGCGCCTTGAAAACGATAGATACTTTGATCGTCATCACCCACTACAAACACATTCGGTTTATCCCAGTAGCTAATCAGCAATTCTACCAATTTATTTTGTGTACCGCTGGTATCCTGGTATTCGTCTACCAATATGTATTGATACTTTTCCTGATAATTGGCTAGCAGGTTTTTATTTTCTTCAAATGCTTTGATTACCCAATTGATCATATCATCAAAATCATAGCGGTTTCTTTTTCGCATCAATTGCTGAAAGCGATCAAACTCTGTTACCGCGGCTCGCAATTTTTCCATTCGCTCTTTTTCTTCATCTATTTTATCTTTTTTAAGATCACCAGCATTAAACTCTTTATATTTTCTTTTATAAATAAATTCATCCCGTGTCAAAATATCTGCCAGGTATTCATCAATTTTTTGATTGATAAATGCTGGCGACCAGCCTTCCCGTTTCATATTACTGAACAGCGATTGCAAATTGTTTATTTCAAAGTAAACATCACCACGATATCTTTTTAACGGATGGTTTTTTGGAAATGAATCAATTAGTTCTTTAAACAATTCAATTTTTTCCAATTCAGAAATTGGATCCAGCGTAGTTTTTTCAAACAGCGATAAATTTTCCTGTATCACATCATTGCAAAAAGCATGAAAGGTGTAGAGATTTACTTTGTATGCATCAGGCCCGATAAATTGTAACAATCGCTTCCGCATAGCAACTGCACCCGCATCTGTATAGGTGAGGCAAAGAATGTTTCCCGGCAGCACATCGGTTTCCAATAATATTTTACCGATCCGGCTGGCAAGAATCTGTGTTTTACCCGTTCCCGGACCAGCAATCACCATCACTGGTCCTTCAATAGTATCGACAGCAATGCGTTGCTTCTCATTCAGCCTTTCGTACTCCTCTCTAAACTTTTTATTTAATCTTTCTTTATTAAATGACATGTATTGGCGAACTTTTCTTTGTAAAAACAGTTATTCAAACGAATTTAATTCATTAATTGCCATGGCTGCACATTCACTTAAAACTGTTCAAAAAATCCCTGTTTCATTAGCAACTGCTTGGGATTTTTTTTCAAATCCCTCAAAGCTGGAAACCATTACACCACTTGACATGGCGTTCAAGGTCATTTCAAAACATCATGGAGATAAAATGTATGCCGGGCAGATAATTGAATACAAAGTGAAGCCCCTTTTGGGTATACCGGTATATTGGATGACAGAGATAACGCAGGTAAAAGATCAGGAATATTTTATTGATGAACAACGCTTCGGTCCTTATGCATTTTGGCATCATCAGCATCATTTCAAAGCTATTGAAGGCGGCGTGGAAATGACAGATATTGTACATTATAAAAATCCCTTCTGGATTGTGGGGCGTATTGCTGATAGTTTATTCGTGAAAAATAAATTGAAAAATATCTTTGATTACCGGTTTCAAAAAACTGAGGAACTTTTAGGAAAATGGAAGTGAGGGGAAAAAAAGGTATACGGCACAAAATGCCTAATCAAAAATCAAAGACTTAAAATCTAAATTGTAAAACTATCCTTGACTCACGACCCTGTACTCAATTTATCTTGGCTCTTTTCTTCAACTCCGCAATCGGCATCGTAATAATTTTACCAACCTGTTCTTTTCCACGATAGGTTACTACTTTTAAATTAGCTGCATCTTTTGGAACAGATAATGGTGATTGATAAACCGGATAAAAATTGTCTGGATAAAATTCATCAAAACTATAATGAATGTTTAAGTCCTCTATTTGTGTAGCCAATTCAATTTGTAAATGACCTGCGGCATCTTTCTTTGCTGTAAAAATTGGGTCGTACATACTGCGGGAATAATTAATGTCTGCAATATCAAAACGGTTGAATTGATGCTCCACTCTTCTGATAAAATCAGGCCAATCTTTTTTGGATGTGGGTGACCATACTGATTCTGCTATTGCCAATGCTCTTGGCCACAACATATATTGCATATGTCGTACTGTATGTAATCGTTCACTCCACAAATTACATTGTCCACCTAAAATATATTTTGCGTCAACGCCTGGTGGCAATGGATCAAATTGATAGGATTTATTCAATAAAACTTTTGAATAAGTTGGTGGTTCTGCAATTGGATCGCCTTGATATAGATCCACATAAGCAAAATCATTGGGCGACATTACCACAGGATGTTTTTCTTTTGCAGCGGCAGTACCGCCTTTCATTCCTTGCCAACTCATTACACTGGCACCACTTGCTAAACCGCCTTCCATTATTTCATCCCAACCCATCATTTTCTTTCCTTTCGAGCTAATGATCTTCTCCACTCTTTTTACAAAATAACTTTGCACTTCATGCATGTCTTTTAATTTCTCTTTTTGCATGAGTGCTTTGATGGCGTCACTTTTTTCCCAGAAACCTTTATAACATTCATCACCACCCATATGGATGTATTCAAACGGAAACAGCTGTGCTATTTCTGTAAAAACTTTATCAAGAAATACATACACTTTTTCATTGGCAGGGCATAGTGTATTATCCAAGGTGCCATAAAAAGTTCCATTGCCCGGCCATATCATAAAACGTTCGCCGGCATTTACTTGGTAACTACTGTCGGTAGTACAAGTGAGTTCGGGATAAGAGGCCACTGCAGCAAGGCTATGACCGGGGATATCAATTTCAGGCAGTATGGTTACAAAACGTTCACTGGCATACTGAATTAATTCTTTCATATCCTCCTGTGTATAAAAGCCACCATAATTTTTTGGCTCATCAGGAGTTGGTTTTGTAAAATCACCCCAGCGACCAGTTCTATTGGCACGCCATGCACCTACTTCCGTAAGTTTAGGTAAACTTTTTATTTCAATGCGCCATCCTTGATCATCTGTTAAATGTAAATGCAGTCTGTTGAATTTGAACTGCACCATATTATCAATAAAATCTTTTACTTGTTCTTTGGTAAACCAATGCCGTACTACATCAAGCATTACACCTCGCCAGCCAAAACGTGGATAGTCTTCTATAACAACTGTTGGAACACTCCATTCTTTACGATCGTTAGGAACTTTATTCAAAATATCCGCAGGTAATAGTTGATACAATGTTTGAATACCATAAAAAATGCCTACTGGTTTTTTTGCAGTCAGTACAATACCCGTTTTCGCAACTTTTAACCGATAGCCTTCATCAGCAATTGAAGCATCATCAGACAGAACAAATGAAATGGTATTTGCAACGGCAGTGTTGCTTTCTTTAGTAATAATTTTATAACCTGTGGCTTGTGAAATTCTTTTTGAAAATTGATCTGCCAATCTTTTTACATCATTATTTTTTGCTACAACAATGCTTGGGCTGGTAGGTAAGGTGAAAGATACGTTCTCATTTCCCCTGATTACGGAAACTGGTTGTGGAATAATACTCAAGCTTGTTGCAGTTCGCTGACTTTGCGCAGTAGCAAAAAATAAAATACTTGTGGCAAGTAATAGTAGTTTTTTCATAACGAATAAATGTGGTCGCAAGTTAAGCCACGAATGCAATTGAAAAAATACAAATACAATTAGGCGGAAATAAGCACAAATAAGCGCAGATAATTGGAGTTGAGGATTGCTCATCTGTGTTAATGTCGCTGAAGTGTGCGACGCAAGGAACGATGATAGTAGCACTGCAGATGGCTAAATAAAAAATGGCGTTAGATTTTAAATCATCACGCCTTTTTTTATACTTATTACTTTATATACTCCCACCTATCCCGGCATCCTCGAAATATATTTTTCAATCTGTTTTATCTGATCAACAATTTGAGATGTTGTTGGTTTCAATGCCTTTGCTTTTCTAAAAAAATCTTTAGCAGCACGAAATTCTCTTTTATTCATCATGATGCTGCACATTTGTAAATAAGCAGCGGCTTCATTTTCTTTATCAGGCAACCCTTTGCGGATAGCACCACGGATATAACTCTCTGCCTGTTTCAAATCATTTTTTTGCATCATCAACATACCCATTTGCAACATGCTGGCCCCTTCTGCTTCTTTCATCGGCATGCCTAAATCCAAACCTTTCTTCATACTTTTTTCTGCGCCATCAAAATCCTGCTTCATCATGGCGATATTTCCTTTCAACGTGTAATACACGGAACGGATTGGCTTGTATAATAGATTAGGGAATTTTATTGAACCCAATACTTTTTCAGCACCATCCATATCGCCTTCTTCCATATAAGTTTGGATCAAACGAAGTGGCCCGAAGAAAAAATGGCCAGCAATTAAAATAACACCTACGAGGTACAAAGGAAAAGCAGGCCAAAAACTGCCCACATAATTAACATAGATACCGAGCGCCACCAACACCAGTCCAACCCAAAGACGGTATTTAATAAGGAGATTGTAAAACTTCATTTCATTTAATTAGGGTGGCAAAGATAAGGTCTTAGCAGAAATTTGCTTTTTTACTCTTTAGCATCATTTATTTCCACCCAATAGCCATCGGGGTCTTTAAAATAGATTTGTTTGACACCATCTACCCGGTTGGTAACCATACCTTTTTCGCCACCCAGGTTTTCATATTCCACGTGGTTTTTTTCCAATACTTTAATAAATTCAGTTACGGATGCTACAGAAAAACAGAGATGATTGTTCTTGGGCAGTACCAAAACTTCTTTAGCTCCTTGAATTAAATGTAAATGGCTTTTGGGCCCAACACTAAACCAGGTATGTTTTCCATCATGAAAAGGTTCGGGAATAGTATCCAGCCCTATAATATTCATATAAAAATCAGTACTGGTTTTCAGGTTGACTACATAATGAGCAATATGATTAAGGCGTGCTTTTGGAGTTTGCGCTTGAACTGTTGAAGTCAGCACTAAAAATAAAAAGCTGCAGGTTATCAGTATCCGCATAAAAATGATTTATGCAGTAAGATACCAACAATCTGCAGCATGTATTATAAAATGAGAATAGTATTATCTATCCCAAAAAGCAGGCGGTTCAATTCCTAATGAACGGAGATACACATAACCTTGTCCGCGGTGATGAATTTCGTTATCAGTAAAATATAATATAAATGAAATGCCAGTGCCGGGCCATTGACCAAAAGCTATATCCTGTTCTTGCCAGCGATGAGCCGGTATAGTAGGCCATATAGCATCAATTTGTTCAGTGGCTTTGTCCCATAAGGCCAATAACTCAGCTTTAGTATTCACTTTAGCGGCATCCGCCCATTTTGCCCATTCCCCAGTCGCAATGCCACTCACTCCCGGAACAGCCATACCAAGAAATTCATAAACCAGTTCAGCAAAAGGCCGCATACCACCGATGGAATAGGTAAATAATTTGTCTTCTGGGAATGCCTCAATAGTTTTGCGAGTAAGGCCACGATGTCCTTGCCAATGTGTTAGTAACTCTGCGGGAGATAATACCGTTTCGATAGCTGTTTGGGTTGTCATGATGTTGATTTTTGTTGTTGATGATTATTGTAATACAAAGTAAAACCACGGCACTGACAACCCTATGGCAGGCAGAAATGAAGGACTAAAATTTATTTAAGATATTTTGTTACCAGCCACATTAACACAGATGATCGTCCCTTGCGTCGCACTCTTTTACGACATATTTTCATGGCATCCTTGCTGAATAATCGAAGGGTTTTATTGGAATTAATCCACCTCTTAATCAGGAAACTATTATTTTTGCCGTCCTTCGGCACAATCCGAATTTGGTCCCGTAGTTCAATGGATAGAATAGAAGTTTCCTAAACTTTTGATACAGGTTCGATTCCTGTCGGGACTACTACTTCATAATTTTTCAATTCGAGTATCAAACTATAATCAATCAGTTAAACCAAACTGCATACCCCTTTCTTCTCAGCGCCAACGCCAGTTTTTCTTCCATTAGCAATGCTTGTCGTCTTGTCATCGTCTTTACATTAATATGATCATAAAGACTTGGACGTAGATATGCACCATATTTCAGTACAATACTGGCAGAGAGCTTGTGGCCTTTTTTGTTTACATAGCCAGTTTTATGTTGCATAAACCTTTCTTGTATCGGTTTGCTTGTCATTCCTACATACAGGCACTGCAGCACACCGTTAAATTGTGGGTTAGCGGCCCTGAACCGGGCATTTTCCGTAAATACTTTTTTAGATAACTCAATAACGTAAACCTGGTACTTCATTAGGAACATAAAGTTCCTTTTTTTAAAATTATAGGATAAAATATTTTTTCTTTTTCCATGTTGATAAAAAGAAGCGCAACAATTTTAGTAAGTGTCCGTGAGTCGCCTTTATATTCCGCAATTCACCCAATGTTTTTAGCAGTTCATCCCCTTCTTGCTTTTTCCTGATTTTTCTCCTATTTATTTTTACGGCATCAAAAACCTCAACCATTAAACCTTGTAGTATGAAAAAGATTATTAAAATCACCGGAAACGCCGATGCCCAAGCAGGATCGGAGGAAGGTGAGAAAAATGAAAAAGATCGACAGCAACCGAGTGCAGCAACACCCATTGGCGAAAGCTGGGTAATGATTAAAAAAAATAAACCTGCTACCTTAATAATACCTGATAAATTTGGAAAAGCTGTTTGATTATTTAACGACCTATCATTGATATAATGCCTGATAACTACGGGCATTATTTTTTTATTATACCTCCCCATTTTTCTTTCTTCATTTCATTCATTGCTTCTGTCAATTCATGCAGCATCGCATTGCAAACCGTTGAACGCATAGATACCTTGCACCAGAATTCATTTAGAGCAAGTATAAAAATCAAAACCGTTAATCATTAAATCTTATCATTTATGCGTAAAACAATTTTAACACTGGTTGTCATTTCAACAACAGTTGTTGCGATCTTAATTGCTTGCAGCGACAACAAAAAAGAATCGGCAACTACATCACAACCTATCAGTAACGATAGCCTTATCAAAATAGGAGCTTACCTTGTTACCATAAGCGGTTGTGACGATTGTCATTCACCAAAGAAAATGGGTTCAAGAGGTCCGGAGTTAGATACGGAATTAAGGCTATCAGGATATCCATCATCAAGGCCATTGCCTGTTTATGATAGCAATGCAATAAAAAAAGGAATGATTTTATTCAATCAAGATTTGACTTCTTCCGCTGGGCCATGGGGAGTTTCTTTTGCAGCAAACCTTACAAGTGATGCAACAGGTGCTGGAAGCTGGCCATTGGAAAATTTTATCACTGCATTGCGCAAAGGAAAATTTAAAGGACATGAATCTGGTCGTGATTTGTTACCCCCAATGCCTTGGCAAAATTTTGCACAAATGACCGATGATGATTTAAAAGCAGTACATGCTTTTTTAAAATCAACAAAACCTGTAGAAAATGTAGTGCCCGCACCAAGACAACTTTCTGAAATGAAGTAAATAATATTTTTATGAAAAGCCCTGTCCATAGCAGCGGCTTTTCATATATACAGGAAAAAGCAGCTATTACAATTCATACGCCCTTTTGCTCAATTCATACAGGGGGTTTTTATAAACAGTAGCGGGCATTGGAACTAAGTGCATAAAACTCAGTAATTTGTTATAGCATGAAACTGAAGCTGCCACAATACAGCGGTAAAGATTATCTCGTTCTTGGAATAACTGTATTGCCTTTTACGGTAATAATCAATTATTCTATTTTCGGCAGCAGTTTTTTTACCCAGGCAAAAATATTCTGGCCTTCCACATTCCTCACTGCAATTGTTTTATCCATCTATTTTACTTTTTGCGGAGCTGTAGCCGTATTGCTCAAAAAGCGATTGCCTGAAGAAAGACAATCGGCATTGAAGTTCTTTCTCATGATTTCTTCTTTTCTTATCATGACAGGCCTCTTTCTTTTATTATTATTCCGCGGGTATGCAGCTATTAAATTTTTTGAAACACCGTTCAGCGAGAAGGGTTTCATATGGGCTTATATCGGTCTCGGTATGATCAATATATTCCTGACTTTTCTTTTTGAAGGTATTGCACGGTTCGAAAGTTGGAAAACAAACCTTAAAGAAACCGAACAATTGAAGAAGGCTTATAAGCAAAGTCAATTGCAAGCTTTAAAGAGCCAGGTTAATCCTCATTTTTTATTTAATAGTTTGAATTCTTTATCCAGCCTTATCAGTGAAGATGAAGATGAGGCAGAAAAGTTTTTAGATGAGATGAGTAAGGTGTATCGGTATATGCTGCGCAATGATGAAGATCAATTGGTAACACTAAGAACAGAATTACAGTTTATAGCATCCTATTTTTATTTGCTGCGGGCAAGATATGGCGAAGGGCTTCAGTTGAATATTGATGTAAATGAAGAAGATAAAGAAAAGCAATTGCCGCCATTAAGCTTGCAGGTAATTATTGAGAATGCGTTTACACAGAATGCTATAAGTAAAGCCAATCCATTAGTTATTTCTTTAACATCCGATAAGGATGATTGCATTGTTATAAAAAATAATGTGCAGCCAAAAACAGTAACTGATGTGTTGGATTTTGAAACTGGTTTAGATAACCTGGTAAGAAAGTATGAATTGCTGAACCAGCCAGCAGTGATTATAGATGACTGCGAGAAACAACGGATCATTCGTTTGACTTTGTTAACCAAAACAAAGGAGGTGGCGGTATGAAACCATGGTCAAAGCCAACAAGACTCCAGGTCTATTCTTTTGTTGCATCGATGCCTATCATTGATATCCTGCTGAATTATATTATGTATGATGAACGATTTTTCAGAGATATTAAATTATGGCTGGTGTCTTTCCCATTGATATTTTTAATGGGAGTGGGATCATGGAAGGGCCATACGCTTATCGGTAATTGGATCAAAAGAAAATATCCAGAACTTAATCAAACAAGAAAAAGAGTATTGATATTGGCTTTTTGCCTGGTGCCATTTATGTCGTTCTCTGTTTGTGTAATATTCTTTTTTTATGATGCGCTTTCTATTTTTGGGTACCAACTTTCAAATCTTGATTTAAAATTAGGTTTGCTGGTAGGTTTTTGTGTAAATATTATTTTTGAAACATTATTTGAAGCAGAATTTATTCTTGATAAATACAAAGAAAGCGCTGAAGAAAAAGAAACATTGCGGGAATTGTCCGTTTACCAAGAATTTGATGCGTTAAAAGGACAGGTTAACCCACATTTTCTTTTTAATTGTTTTAATACACTATCTTCTCTTATTAGTGTTGATAAACAAAAGGCAGAATTATTTTTGAATGAACTGAGCAAAGTCTACCGTTATTTGCTCCGCAGCAATGAAGAGGGCGTAAGTACCCTCGAAAATGAAATTAAATTTATTCGTTCCTATTACAAATTATTACAAACAAGACACGGTGAAGCTGTGCAAGTGAACATACAGATTGATAAAGAGTATGAGTCTTATTTACTGCCGTCATTGTCATTGCAGTTATTGGTAGAAAATGTAGTGAAGCACAATACCCTTTCGAAAAACAAGCCTTTGATAATTGATATATTTACTACGGCTGGTAATAAATTAGTTATTAATAATAATTTGCAACGCCGTTCTGTAAAAGCACCGAGTAATAAAGTTGGTTTAGATAATATAAGAGCCAAGTATGAGCTGTTGAACCAACAAGGCTTCCAGGTAATGGAAGATGAAAAAAACTTTACAGTAGCCCTGCCCTTAATCTGGAATAATATTTCAGAAAGAAATCAATTACACCCAAAAGAAATTAAAACTAACTGATATGAAAATACTTATCGTTGAAGATGAAGAATTGGCAGTAAAAAAGTTACAGAAAACATTGGCTGCAGTGGATGAAACTGCCGAAGTTGTAGGAACTGCTGATTGTATTAAATCTGCTGTGTCGTGGTTGGAAAGCAATCCTGTGCCTGATTTGATATTGATGGATATTGAATTGGCAGATGGACAAAGTTTTGAAATTTTTAATCTTACTGAAGTAAAAAGTCCAGTCATCTTCACTACTTCTTATGATGAGTTTGCATTGAAAGCATTTAAAGTGAACAGCGTGGATTATTTATTGAAGCCTGTTCAAAAAGAAGAACTACAGGCGGCATTGACTAAGTTTAAAAAACTGAAAGCAGAAACCAAACCAGATGTAAGTCTTGATAGTCTGGTGAAAGAATTACAGCAAAAATTACAACCAAAAGAATTCAGGAAACGGTTCTTGGTAAAACATGCACAGAAATTAGTAAGTATAGAAATTGGCGATATTGCCTACTTCTATAGCGATGGGCGTCTGAACTTTTTTAAAACGACGGACAATAAAAAATATGTGGTCGATTATACCATGGATGAGCTCGAAGAAATGCTGGATCCGGAAAAATATTTCAGGATCAGCCGTTCGTTCTATGTTTCCATTGAAAGCGTTGATAAAATTGAAGACTATTTTGGCAACCGTTTAATTCTTGGATTAAAACCTGCGGTGGACAAAGAATCGCTGGTAAGCAGGGAAAAAGTTACGGAGTTTAAAAAATGGATGGGAAAATAATTATCCAACTGGAACTTTCAACTCAAATACAGATATTGTTTTATTTACCTGAACATCTAATTCACCTTTAATATTTTCTAATCGTTTGGCCATGTCCTGACGATGTAGCAGGTTATACAATTGCTGCATATTACAGCCTTCATTATTAAACTGTATACTGTACAACAAATTTGATTTGTCCAATGCAATATGAATTTTACAATGAGAGGCACCGGCTGCTAAAAGCCCCTTAATACTTTCTTTGAAGAGCAGAAACGCTTCGTGCCGGAATTGCATATCTACCTTTAATGATTTTATATTTTCTTCCACCAGCATTTCTATATGTGTGTTAGTACGATTACTTAATGTGCCAATATACTCCTGCATTCGTTCAATCGTTTTTCCCATGCTGTCATTTTCTGGTGAAATGCTCCAAAGCATATCATCCATTGCATAAATCATATTCCCGCTCTTACTGTGTATTTGTTCGATAAATTCTTTGGATTTTGCTGGATCAATATCCGCTTTAATTCTTGCCATTTCGCTCAAGACATTAATATTATTCAATGCCGAGCTTATTTCTTTGTGCAAACTGCCTGCAATATCGCTTCTCATTTTTTGCAGTGTTGCTTTACGTTTCGTACGTTCTTTATCAAACCAAAACAATAATCCGCCAACGAATAGTGCTAATAGACTATAGAACCACCATGTTTTCCAAAAAGGCGAATTAATTTCTATAATTAATTTCAAATCACTCATAGTTATTTTACCATTTGGATCGATGGTGCGAAACAATAAGGTGTATCGGCGTGGTGGTAAATAAGAAAATGTGGCTTGGGCATTTTTATCTGCATTCTTCCAATCTTTATCGAGGCCTTCCAGCTTATATTGAATAAGGAAAGGTGCATTATAGGTGAGTGATGAAAAAGAAATATTCAGCGAGTTTTGTTTGTATAATAAATGAATTTCTTTTAGCTGCAGTAGTGAATCAACGGATAATTTATTATTGGACACCTCAAATTCAGTGATCATTACCTTCGGTTCATAACGCTTTGTAGTAAAAACTTTTGCCGGATCAAAAATGATAAACTGGCTACTGTTTCCAAATGCCAATCTTCCATCGGGTAATGCGTAGGAAGCATTTAAAATAAAATTATCGTATAGTATACCATCTTCTTTATTAAAATTTATGAAAAGACCCGATTTTAAATCCAACCGATATAAACCACTGGTGGTGGTGATCCATAAATAATTTTTATTGTCTTTTTCAAGACCAGCTATATAGCCTGCGAATATACCAGGCTTGCCAATTGGTACAACTTGGTGACTGTTTCTATTATAAGTCACTATTCGAGTGGAAGTAGTGATTACCATAATGCTGTCATTGTATTCCAAAATACAGGATACACCCTCTTCTGGAAGTCTTAATGTGGTAGTACTGTCGTTCGCAATATGTGTAACAATTTTGTCGGTAGCTGGATCAATTGCATAAGCACCATTTTTCGGAGTCCCTATCCATATCAAACCTCTTTTATCTACAAAAATTTTATTGATCGTGCTCTTAGGTATTGTAGTATATTTTTCAGGAATGATCGATCCAATATTTTGTTTGTTGCCAATTTTCCATTTAAACAAACCTATATGTTGCATGCCCAACCAAATATCTCCATTTTTATCCTGTACAATTTGTCGGATGGTTCTATTTTCTAAAATGGGTGGGTTGTAAAAATTTACCGAACGGGTTTTTTGGTTGAGTTGATAAATGCCAGGTTGTGACGACATCCATATTGTATTGCTATCCGCGGCAGCAAACATATTCCATATAAAAGGGCCGCCATTATTATCTATGCCTTTAATATTGACGGGTAAATTATTTAGATTACTGTCGAGATTATAAAGCCCGTCCTCCCAAGTCCCCGCTAAAAGTGTTCCCCATTTTGTATACATAAAGGACATTACACTTCCGCTGCCAATATTTCCACTCCTTCGATTGGTATGAATGATATTAGTAAAATATTGTTGCGCCGGGTCGAAACGGAATAAACCATTATTGTTTGTACCTGCCCATAAATTATTTTCACGATCTTCGAATAAAGAGTAAACCATTTCATAACTAATGCTGTATTCATTGATATAGCCATCATATACCAACTGAAACTTTTTTTCTTTCTCTAAGAATTTTGCAAAAACTTTTGTGCCACGTACCCAAATAGTTCCATCCCGTTGCTCTGTAAACCCACTTATCTCATGGTATGCTTTTACTTGTGATAGTAATTCGTATTCGTCGAATTTATTAGCCTTGGTATCATAACAAAGTATGCGGGGAAATGCCCCGCCCCAGTACACAAACCAAACTCTTCCTTTTTTGTCAAATAGCATTTGAGCAGGGAATGCGTCTTTTGGTAAAGCATCAATGACAGGTTCATGCTCTACATTATGACCAGCATAACTCAAATTACCCGTTGCCTTATTATACACTACCAGCCCAGCCCCTTGTATGCCCATCCAATATTTTTGTGTGCCGGGTTGCTGTGCAAAATCTGAAAGCCCCCATTCGGATAGTTGTTTAAAAAAATTATGCTTGTAAGAAAACTCGTTCGCTTTTTCATTCCAGGTTAATACTTCGTTTCCCTGTAACAATAGAAAAACATTTCCTACTTCATCTTGTATCAATCGTTTTAATGGAGTATTGAAAGAGGTTTGATTTTTAGCGACAAGATTTTTTTTACTAAATGTAAAATTTCTGGTGTCGAACAAACCAACAGTTCCATCAAATAAGAAAACCCATAATCTTTTTTTCTTATCATATAATAATTGTTGTATAGGATTAGTTGGCAAACTGGTTGAATCATTTTCTATATGCCGAAATGATTTATAACGAAAGCCATCAAAACGTTGTAACCCGTTAGTGCCGCCGATCCATATATAGCCATCTTCATCTTGTGTGGTAGCAAATACCTGGTTGGAAAGAAGTCCGGAGGAACTGGAGTAATGTGTAAAGGAGTATTGTTTTGGCTCCTGTGCACCGACAGAAAAGCTCAATAATAAAATGAGACAGGTAATATTGAACAAAACAGTTCTCAGGAATAGAAATTTTATGCTTTCAAATTTAATACAGGCATGTTGCATCTCAACCCATTTCATACAACAATTTGCCCAATTCATACAGTGTTATCGAATAATAGGGAAGGTACAGACTTGGTTATTTATTTAAACTACGATTCGATTCATTCATCAATTATTTCAGTTCATTCACCAGGATGTTTTTAGCTGTGTCGTATTGATAGATTTTGAGCCATAAAATAAATTACATGAAACAAAATTATTTGAGCCGATTAACTTTCCTGTTGAAGATTTGTACAATTGTATTTGTTGTTGTTGTCTGTTTTGCTGTTTTTGTAGCACTATCTTAAAACATAAAACAATGCTTACGATTCTTTTATTCAAAGTTTATCAGGTAATCAAAGAGGTTTACTTCAGACGATATCCCTAATTTTTTTCGCAGGCGATACCTTCCAATTTCTACTCCTCTTACAGATATATTCATCAGCTGTGCTATTTCTTTGGTGGACAAATTCATGCGCAGGTAAGCACATAGTTTTAATTCATTACCTGTGATGGAGGGATGTTTTTCTTTTAGCCGAACCACAAAATCACTATGTACTTTGTCAAAATGCTTGGTGAAGTTTTCCCATTCCTTATCAATATTATCGTCTTCGCTAAGGCTTTTTATCATTTTTTTCAACTCTGCAATGGCCTGTTCATTATCCAATCGTTTCATTACTTGGGTCAATTCCGCTTTGATATTCGTCAACAACTCTCCTTTTTTCACCAAGTGCATAGCTGAAGACGCCAGCTCTGAATTTTTAAAATTAATTTCTCCTTCCAGCTTTTCATTTCGAAGCGCCACCAATTCACTTTCTGTTTTACTTCTTTCCAATCCATGTATGTATAATAGTTTTTGTTGTTCTTCTTCATGCTTTTGCTGCTGCAATAAAAACTTTTTGCGCTGCCAGCGATAGAGGCCAAATAGAACAGCGACAAATAACAGCAGGTAAACAATTTTTGCCCCGATTGTTTGATACCAGGGCGGCAGTATATTGAATGAGTAACTGGATACGGACGATTCATTACCCAGATTATTTCTCACCTTCACTTCAAAGGTGTAATCGCCTGCAGGAAGATTGGTATATTCTTTTTCAGTACGATTGGTCCAATCAGACCATGTTTGTTCAAATCCTTTTAAGCGATAACTGTATTCAAGGTTTTTTTGGTAACCAAAAAGTGAGGAAGTAAATTCAAAATGAATGGTCTTCCAACTGTAAGCAATTTCCGGAATATTCTTCTGGTCCTGTAATTGTTTTTCGTTTACATCTTTAAAATAACCACCAAAGAGCAAACTGTCTTTTTTATTAATAATTCGAACGGAACGCACCTGTACTTTTAAATCAGGCAATGTCTTTTTATATTTTGAATAGTTGATATGATAAAAACCTTTTTCACCACCAAGGAATACATTGTTTTCATCTACTGCATAAATCAACTCAAACCCACTAAGCATTTTATTATTTAGCTCTGGCAAATAAATAACAGCAGGTTCTTTGCCTGATAAATCAATTACACCAAGATTTTTTTCATGAATGAACCAAATATTACCTGTTTTATCTTCTTTCAAATAACGAATGCTTTGCTCGCCTAATAATTTTTTATAAAAAGGAGATTGTTCAAATGCATCTTTTTGATTATTATAAGTGTACACACCTTTTTCAGCCGCAACTAATATTTCATTTTTTACTTTATAAATATGATTGTTCAATGCAGAAGGCAAACCCTGCTTATCGGTATATACTTTTGTTGTATAATAACCATCCGCTTTTTTATTGATTTTATAAACGCCATGATAGGGCTGCGATACCCATATATTTTCATTTTGATCAATAGCTACAAACCTCGACGATTCTGTAAAGCCGGGAATTGCTTTTGAAGGAACAAATTGTTGATTTTGAAAATCAAAAAATTCCAGCCCTTTATAATTTCCTGAAATCATTTGAGCAGTAGGAAATGTTGATGACATCGGTACAAAATTCCAAAAACCCGGTATGGTGGAAATTGGCGAAGCTGTAGTACCATTAATGACAAAAGCCCCTTCATGATGTCCTAACAATACTTGGTTATTAATGTCAGCCAGACCCCATGTTTGTCCCTTTGTTCCAGCAACAGGAGAAAAATCACCCTTACTAAAACTTAAATCTTTTACTGGTTGCAAGGGCACACTATAAAGCCCATTGGAAGTTCCGGCATATAAACGATTATCATGTATCAATGCTGCGTAGCCCGATTCATCTTGTAAAAGCGGAATGACATGTTTAATGGCGCTGTTGTAAGCAATGAAATCGATCCCATTATCCAGCCCAAGCCATAGGTTTTGTTGATTATCTAAATAAATACTCAACACGTTATTATTCTGTAACCCTTCTGTCCGGGAAAAATGCTGAATAATGTTTCCTTTCAAATCGGTGATATAAACACCACGATTGCTGGTCGCCAATGCCAACCATTCATTATTTACTGCAGTAGCAGCATATATTCTTTCACTTTCAAAAAGCGTTGAGTTAGGGGATTGAATTTTAGAAATCTGATCTTTTGTAAAAAGATACATTCCATGTTTCAGTGTGGTGATTATAGTAGTATCGTTTTTTAATCCAATTACTGCTGTCACCGGATCATAAAATGGTAATTCACTTTTAATGTTAATTGGTGACCACGCATTATTATCGAATACCATTAAACCAGACTTATTATCATAGGCATAAAGTTGGTTATTACTTGTACCTAAATAGGTCCATTCCGAAGAAGCATTCGAGGTGGCCATCGATTCATTCGTAAACTGGAAAATTTTATTGGATGCCCGGAAAAAAATGTCTTTCTTGAGCGAAACAATATCCCAAACATCTCCAAAGGATTTGTCTTTAGCCGGAACCAACTGCGTCAAAGAATGATATTGAAGCCTGCCATCTTTTGCCGGAGCGAAATAACCCAACTCATCTTGCCCACCCACATAGATGCGGTTATCGGTTCCAATTTCAACTGACCGTACAATTGTTTTATTGGGAAGCGGATAAAGGTTCCAATATCGTCCGTCGAAACTGAGCAGGCCTTCATTATTTGCCAGGTAAATAATTCTTTCCAGCACAGTGGGATCCGAAGCTTGGAATTCACGTGACTTGAAGTCGCGGCC
>JADMIO011006373.1_pt1 | contig 59558 bp, 46 predicted proteins | sample 8958161 | NCBI WGS metagenome assembly JADMIO01 (sample SAMN16585339, study PRJNA669376) | soil metagenome | isolation source: Crop rotation soil | place: USA: Cullars Rotation, Alabama | collected 2011 | reverse complement strand
ATCGCCGCCGCGTTCAGCTGCGCCGCACCGAGCGGCGTCCCGTAGGTGATGTCGGCCGGCGACGCCCAGGCGAGCGTCGGCGTCACGACCGCGATCGGCGTGAATGCGATGGTTACGCCGCCGATCGCCGGCGTGTAGTTCGGGTCGGCGGTGATGAGCGTGGCGCGATACTGCGCGTAACGCGACACGGCGCCGATCGAATCGCCGGACTGCCCTACGACGTTGAACCCGGACCATCCGCCCGCCGCATTGTCCGACGCGGGCGGCGTCGCGCTGTCGCCATGACGCTCCTCGACGACGAGCACGCCGATGCCGGCCGGCACATCGCTCCACCACGACATCGTGCCCCACGTCACCGGTCCGCCGGCGTCGAACACCTGCGAGGTGAACGAGCCCGATCCGACGTAGGGGCCGATCCGCATCCACCTGAGTCGAAGCTCGCTGGCGCCGACGTTGAGATCGCTGGCCAGCGGCCGCAGCGCGGCGGTGGGGAACACCGCGCTTCGCTGCGGGAACGAGTCCGGCCAGGTCGCGACGTTCTGCCCGTTGATGAAAAACGCGGCCGAGGCGTCGGTCCACTCGATGCGGAAGCGGTTCCACGTCTGCAGCCACTGCTGGCCGAGATCGAGCACATCGCCGTTGACGCGCGCGAACAGCCGGTCGCCTGAGCTCGCCGTGCTGAAATCAATCCATGGTCCATTGGGATTGTTGTAGTCGAGCGCGAGCCCGGCGTGCTGGAAGAAATCGTCGGTGAACCTGGCTTCGAACTCCAGCGAGCGGCGCGCGCCCGGGACGAACGTTCCGATGACTCCGGCCTCGGCGCCGCTCAGCACCAGTTCGCCGCCGCTCGGCAGCGCCGATCCGCCGGCCGCCCAGGGATTCGAGAACCAGCCCGCGGGCAGCGCCGCGGCGGTGAAGTCGGCGGACGTCCCGGGCGCGAGCGGCACCGGATTCGGATCGGGGCGGAGGACGATTTCGCCGTGAAGCGTCTCGGTGCCGGTCGCCGTGCCTCCGGTATCGTCGGCGATGATCAAGCCCTTGGTCGTGAACCGCCACGTGCGGTCGACACCCATGACGTTGCCGCTCAGATCGCTCACGCTGCCGCTGACCGACGCGGTGTAAACGGCATTCGGTGCGAGGGTGGCGACCGGATCGAGCGTCACGACCGCGCCGCTGGCCGCGACGGTCGCGGCGACGAGGTTGTTCGTCGCATCGCGCAGCGTGAACGTCGTAGCCGTGACCGTCGCCGACGCGATTGTTTCGCTGAAGCGAACCGTGACGTTGGCCGCGAGATCCACGCCACCGTCGCCGTTGGCGGGACTCGTGGAGACGATCGCGGGCGGTGTGCTATCGACCGCGTAGGTGGCGGCGTACGAGCCGGACACCGCGTCGACGAACGCGTACTCGATGCCCTTGATGACGTCGAGCGTGAAGCCGGCGGCGACACCGTCGCGCGTCAGCCCGGCGAGTCGGCCCGCCGCGGTCACCGCTGGAACCATCGCGCGCAGGCCGCGCGCAACCGGCGGCGCCGAGACCGTGAAGGTCATCGTGTTCCCGTTCCACGCGATGTTCTGGAAGGCCGAGGCATTCCGCGCGTCGAGCCAGTCGAGCACCTGCGCCGCCGACACGACCGGGACGCCGCGCGCCTGCGCCGAGGCGATAATAGCCGCCGACCCCTCGTAACCGGCGTTGCCGGCGGCGTTGAAGTCGGTGTGCATGTTCGCGGTCAGCACCCCGTAATAGCCGTTCGCACCGAGCGCGTTGTCGAGCAGGACGTCGACGGTCATTGGAAACGTCTGCTCCGACTCGTCGGTCATGTGCGTCACCGCCTGGAACACGTCGACGGTCGTGCCGTCGAGGCGGACGTAGCGCATCGGCAGCGCCGAGCCGGTGAAGTAGCCGGGCCGGTTCTTGATCCAGCTGGGCGGCCAGTAATAGAAGCTGGTGTCGAGGCGGATGCCGTTCTCGCGTTCGACGATCGGCTGCGTCTCGTAGTCGCTCCAGGCGAGACAGTGCATCCGGTGCGTGCGCGGCGCCGGCAGGCCGCCGGGTCCGCCGAAGAAGTTATTGAAGGTCGCCAGCTGGTTGGCGTAGTAGGTGCGCAGTGAGTCGGGCGTCCAGTCGAGGCAATCGGTCTGCGCGTGCAGCGCGATCTCGAAGCCCCTGGCCGCGTAGGTGGCCGCCGAGTCTCTGGTCAGGCCGGATGGTGTGTAGATGTACGAGGTGCTGCGGATGCAGGTCCAGTCGCCGACGGCGCAGCCGACGGCGCTTGCGCGTTCGTAGATGTTGAACCGCTCCGAGGTGCCGCCCTGATTGTGATCGTCGCCGGTCATCATGACCGCCGCCTTGAAGCCGAACGGCAGGTACCAGAAGCGGGGCATCGGCCTCCGATTCAGCATCACGTAGTGAATCACGTTGGCGAGCAGGCGCTGCTGCTCGTCGGCCTGGGGAATGCCGACTTTGTTCAGATCCACCCAGTCCGGCTGCGGATCGTTTGCCGCGGCGCCGAAGAAAAGATCGTCGGATCGAATCGGGGGCTCGCCGTCGCGCTCCTGGCCCGACCATGCCGGGTTGCCCTGACGGAGGCCGACGACCGAGCGCGCGAGATCGAAGGCGAACGCGATCGCGTGTCCGCCGAGTGTGCCGACGCTGCGAATCGTCACCGCCGGCTGCGCCGCCGTCGTGGATTCGGTGCTGAAGAGCGTGGCGATCTCGCTGGCGTCGCCGAGCGCGTAGCGATCCGCCGGTCCGTGGAACTGCAGGGTGGCGGACGCCAATCCCCGGCCCGGCGCCGCGTTCGTGTTGATCTTGAAGTAGGCGTCCTTCAGCGTGGTGTTCGTGCGCGTGATGCCGAGCAGGCCGGCGAGCTGCGCGTCCGGCCGCATCGCAATCAGGTGGCCGCCGCCGCCAACCCAGTTGGTGAGCGCCGACACGTGCGCCGCGGTCAGCGCGCCGGCTGGCATCTCGGCCAGCACCACCGTGTCGTAGTTGGCCAACATCGCCGCGTCGAGTTGCGAGATGTCGGCGGTGGCGAAGGCGTTCAGCCCCTCGGTTTTGAGGATCTCGGCGTAATAGAGGCCGATCGGCGCCGCCGCCGCCGAGACGACGAGAATCGGTCCGCCCGGGCCCGATGGCGGTGGCGTGGGCGCCGGCTGTGCCGACGTGGTGAACGACCAGGTGAAATCCGCGAGCATCGCGTTGCCGGCGATGTCCTTCACGCCGGAAACGCCGCCGACGATGACCGCCGTGTACTGCTGCGAATAATCGAGGTTGGCCGAGGGATCGAGGGTGGCGATGATGCGCACGCCGTCATAGCTCACGATCACCGGCACCTCGGAGACGCTGTCGTGATTCGTCGACGATCCCTTGTGCAGATGAAACGTCGCGGTGGTGATCGAGTCCGGCCGCATCGGCTCGCTGAACGCGGCGGTGAGATTGGAGGCGGTGGGAATGTTCACCGCGTTGTTCACCGGCGACGTGGTGAGCACGGAAGGCGGCGTCGTGTCCGGCGTCGCCGTGGTGTTGAACACCACGTCGACCCAGTAGTTCGCGCCTTCGAACGTGGTATCAGGGAAGCCGCCCGGACCGTAGCGGTAGATGCCGTTGCCCTGGCCCGGCGTCGACGACGACATCGGCGCGTGCAAGGGTCCGCTGTCGACCGCGCGTCCGGTGAAGTAATTGCCGGAGACCACGTATCCGGAGCTCGTGTGATACGAGGCGACGTAGGTGAGGTCCTTGCTGATCCGGACCGGCGCGCTGAACGCGACTTGCTGCCAGCCGCTCGCGCTTTCGTTGGTGAACACCGCGACCGCGAGCAGCGTGCCGTCGGCGGCCCACAGTCTGCCGGTGTGATCGCCGGTGCTTTGCGCCGGCTTGTAGAAGCGAAGCCCGGTGATGTAGCCGTCGACGCTCGACGAGAAGCGGACGCCGACGTCGACGGCCTGATCGGCCACGAATGTGGCGCTGAGCGCCTCGGTCGAGTTGGCGAAGATGCTGCACGGACAGGTGGTCGTGTCTGCGATGGCGCGCGAATGGAACAGCGCCACTACCAACGACACGCCGAGACACACCACGACTGGACGGGCCAACGCCCTCACGACGGTTCGCATCAAACCCTCAGGGATTCGGGACCAGGATTCGGAGTAGGTACTACCTAGGTCCAGCAAAGAACCGGCCGAAAGTCGCAGGACCAACGGATCGGTCGAATCGGTCGGTTACCGGGCGTTTTGCGCGGTCGCGCAGTGCGGGCGGCCGAAGAAGTCGCCGCCAGGCGTGACTAAAGTCCGAAGAGCGAACCGGACTTCATCGTTCGACGAGGTGCTGGCTGATCGCAAACAGCGCGAGCTCGAGACGATTGGTGACGCCGAGCTTGCTGAAAATTTTTGTCAGGTGATGCTTGACCGTTTCCTGGCTCAGGGAGAAGCGCTGCGCGATCTCGCGGTTGCTGTAACCGGCCGTCACCGACGACACAATTTCAAGCTCGCGCGGTGTCAGGCCGAATTTAGGCTCCACCGGGCTGAACATCTGGGTGCGCAGGGTCTCGACCAGACCCGACACGCTGTCCCGCCCAATCCAGTATTCGCCCGCCATCACCATCCGCATCGCCTTCATCAGGAGCTGTGAAGCCGATTCTTTGAGCACCAGGCCGCGCGCTCCGAGCTGCAGCGCCTTGACGACATCGTCGCGATCGATGCTGGCGGTGAGCAGAATTGTGCGCGTCGGCAGCGAGCTGCCGCTCAGCGCGCGCAGCACTTCGAGGCCGGGCAGGCCCGGCATCGCCAGGTCCAGCAACAAGATACCGGGTTCCATGCGCCGGGTGACCTCGAGCGCCTCGTGGCCGTTGAACGCCTGGCCGACGACGGCGATGTCTTCCTCGGCTTCCAGCAGCTTGCGCAGTCCTTCGAGCAGGATCGGGTGATCGTCGGCGATTACGACCTGAATAGGTTTATCCATGGACCTTCCGGGGTATCCAGATTTCGACGCGTGCGCCCTGACCGGGCACCGACTCGATTGCAAGCGTTCCGCCAATCCCCCGGACCCGCTCCTTGATCACCACCGGCCCCTTGCGACCAATTTCGAGATCGGCTTGCGAATGCCGCCCGGCGAACCCGAACCCATGGCCGTCGTCGTCGATCTCGAACTTCCAGTAGTCCTCCGCCGCGCTGACCCGCACCAGCACTGTCCGCGCTCCGCTGTGCTTCCGGACGTTGACCAGCGCTTCCTGGACGATGCGTGCCAGTTCGCCGCAGACGCGGGGCGATAAATTCAACTCGTCGATCTCAGTGACGAAATGCGCAATGATGCCGGTCTGCTGCTGAAAGCGTGCGACCAGCTCGGCGAGGTAGTCGAGGATCTCGCCCGACTCGATCGACGGAGGTTTCAGCTGCTGCATCAGGTCGCGTAAATCGACGATCTCATGACGCAGGACCTGTTGGATGTGTGCGAGCCGTTCGCCAGGCGAGGCGCCATCGCCGGCGCGCCGCCACGCTTCGACCTGCATCTCGAGGCCGATCAGAGACTGGATGACGCCGTCGTGGAGCTCTCGCGCCACACGCGCGCGCGCCGCCGCGCCGACCCGCGATCCGAGCTGGCCCAGGAGATCGAGCGTGTGAACGGCCGGCCCGATTCGAGTCGCGACGGCGCGCAGCAGCCGCAGCGGCCGCGATCCGGCTCGGGCGTCGAAGACGAAGAGGCGATCCTGCCACTGGCCGCCGAACGACATCGAGACCGCGAGTACGGTCTGAAACGGATGCGCGGCGCGAAACCTGGCCGGAACGTCGATGGCGATCGGTCGCGCCCGCAGTTCGTGGCGCTGCAGCCCCCGCACGTGCAGCCGGCCCGACGCCCCCGGGCTGCCGGTCGCGAACCAGCTCTCGGTCGGCGTGGGGAAGAAATAGGTCGTTTCGTCCGACTGCGACAGCTCCGCGTAGCGCGCGATGGTGGCCGAACGGGTCGTCTGCCAGCAGTGAATCCGGCCGCTACCGCGGTCGTGAGCCACCGACACGACGGCCTGGGCGTCGAGCAGCGTCAGGAGCTCGTTGAACGCGGCCTGAATCGCTTCGCGGACCGTGCTGGCCGGACCGATCCCTTCCATGATGCCGGTGACGGCCATCGCTTCGGCGCGCAGGTGCCGCTGTTCTTCGATGAGCGTTCCGACGCGGACCGCCGACAGCACGATGACGACCGTCAGGCCGACGAACGCACTGGCGCCGCCGCGCGCCACGAGCGCCGTTGCGATGATCCACCCGACGACCAGCGAGGCGAGCCACAGCACGTCGCTGCGCTCCCACGAACGATCCAATGTGTGCTCAGTGTGATGACGAGGGCTTGCCGGAACTCGCTCGATCGGGTGTTCTAAAACGCGCGAGGAGCCGTTCATGGTCAGCTTGCTAGAACAAACTGGAGATTATTCTGCAATGCCAGGCCAGATGGCAAGTGCGGACAACGAAGAATTCTATGGACAGGCAGGCGGCACGGCCGCGACAGATATCGCGGCCGTGTAACAGGAAAGGCTGTGCCGGAGTCGCTAGCGCGGCTGAGGTTGGGCGCCCTTCTTCGCCAGCGAGCGGTAGTACTCCTCGATTGCCTGGCGGAAGCCGTCGGGCACCTGATCCGAGCCCGACAGCGACAGAGAGTCGTTGGCGTTGTCGGCCTTGCGGCGCAGCGAGAATTCGAACTTCTTCAGCTTCTCCAGGGCGGAGGCCTGCAGCAGCTCGAGCCCGCGCGGATCGGTGTAGACCCGGTCGTTGTCGAACTTCTGCAGATCGCGAATGATGTCCTCGAGCTCGCGCGGGCTCACGCCGTTCTGCTGCAGCTGCCGGCGCAGCGCGTCGGCGTCGTTCGCCCACTCGCGATACTCGCGCCGCCATTGGCGGATGTCGTCCGCATTCCAGTAGCCGCCGTAATAGCCGCCCCAGTTGCGCGCGTCGCCGCCGTAGGCACCGCCGCGGTTCGGCGACCCGTTGGTGAGCCCGTCGTTGGCGCGGCCGCCGTCGTTCGCACCGCTCGCCGTTTGGCCGTTCTGGCCGCCTTGCGAACCCTGCTGACCCTGCGAACTCTGGGAACTCTGCGAACCCTGCGAACTCTGCGAACCCTGCGAACCCTGCGAACCCCGCGAACCCTGCGAACCCTGTGAACTTTGCGAACCCTGCGAACCCCGCGAACCTTGCGAACCCTGTGAATTCTGCTGCCCGTTCCGCCCATTCTGCGAGCGCTCACGCATCCGCTGATCCAGCGACTCGAGACCGCGGGTCAGATCGCGCGCCTTCTCGGCGGCCCGCTCCATCGCGTCCTGCTTCGAGGCCTTGCCCATCGCCGCCGACGCGTCGGCGATCTTCTTCTGCAGCGCATCGAGGTTGTTGCCGATCGTTTCCTCCATGCCGCGCGCGTACTGCGAGCCCGACCCCTGCAGCGTCGCTTTCGAGTAGCGGATCATCTCGCGGATTTTCTTGTCGCGGATGCTGCCCGCCGCCTCGTCGAGTTTGCGCGATGCGTCCTTCTCGTCGCGCCGCGTCTCGTTGCCCAGGCGTTCGAGCTGCTGCTGTAGATCGGCGACCTTGGCATCCATCGCGTCCTTGCGCTGCGCGAGCTGCTGCGCCTTCGCCTGACGTCCGTCGCCCGCCTGCTCGAGGCCGGCGACGTCGGCGGCCATTTCCTTCTGCTCTTTCGCGAGCTCCTCGGCCTGGCGCAGCGCGCGCTGGATGTCGCGCTCGCCGCGGCCGTTCTGGTTGCGTTCGAGCTTCTGCTGCGCCTGACGCAGGCGATCGAGCGCCTGCTGCGCCTGGGCCCCGCCGTCACTCGATCCGTTCGCCGCGGCCCGCCGCATCGCGTCGGCCGCGTCCTGCATCTGCCGCATCGCGTCGTTGAGATCCTGGCGCTGCTCGTCGCGGCGCAGTTGATCCAGCTGGCGCGCCGCCTTCTCGAGCTCGTCGGCGAGCGCGCGCTGGTTCGCGCTGCCGCCGCCGCCGGAGTTCTGGCCCGACTGCGCCATCCGCCGCTGCCGTTCCATTTCCTGCTGCTGCCGCCGCGCCAGCTCCTTCAGCTTCTCGACCAGCTGATCGACCTGGTTGTCGCCGTTCTGCTGCATGGCGCGCTGCTGCATCTCGTACTGGTTGGCCAGCTTGTCGAGTTCGAGCTCGAACAGATCGGCGAGATCTTCGGCGTACTGGTTGCCGCCGCCGCCACCACCGCCGCCCTGCTGCATCGATACCTGCAGCTCGTACTGCTGCTCGGCCTCCTGCAGCAGCTTGAGCGCGCGCTGCTCGGGCGACAGGGCGTTGTCCGGCTTGACCGCCTTGAGATCGTTCTCCGCCAGCTTCATTTCCTCCGAGGCCTTCGGCAGCACTTCCGCCAGCTTGTTGAACGCCGGATCGACCGACCCGAGGCGCGCCTTCAGCTTGCCGACGAGCTCGTCCACCTGCTCGCGCAGCTTGGCCTGCGACAGGTTGATGAACACCACGTTCTCGCGGAACTTGTCAGCCTTGGTCTTGGCCTTGTCGCGGACGATGTTGAACGTCGCAGCGACGATCTCGCGCTGCTGGCGCGACAGCTCGCCGACCGCCTGCTGTCCGCCGCCGCCACCGCCGCCGCCCATGGCCTGCGACTGCGCCTGCTTGTAGTCCTTGCGGAACGGACGAATCTGGACGAAGTAGATGTCGCTGGTCGACGTCTTCGGGCCCTGGACCACGTCGGTGTCGGTCGCCTTGGCGTAATACGAGACGAAGTCGCCCGGCTTCAAGCCGAGCTCTTCGAGATAGATGGTGTGACCGGCGCTGACTTCCGGGAGCGGCTTGCCGCCGGTGAAGAGATTCACGCTCTTCTGGGTGCCGCCGTTCACCGTGTAATACAGCTGCAGCGACTTCACGCCGTAATCGTCGTCGGCGCGCGCTTCGAGGAACAGTTCCTCGACCGGCGTCGCCTGGGTGTCGCGGCCCGGCTTGGTGAAGTGCACCGCCGGCGCCTGATCGTCGATGACGTCGATCGTGTACTGCGGCGAGGCGTCCACCTTTTCGGCGTGCGGACCGGTGAGCTCGATCCGGTAGAAGCCCTGCTTGTCGATGCGGAAGCTTCCGGTCAGCGATCCGTCGCTCTGCGTGGTGAGCGGCGCCGATGCGCCGTCGTTCAGCAGGATGCGCCCGGCCGGCGCGCTCATCGTCGGGGTGATGTGAAGGCGCACTTCGGTGCCGCGAATCGCCGCGACGTCGCCGCCGTCGTCGACCTTGCGCGGCGGCAGTCCGGTATACGACGGAAACACGTACTCGAGATCCAGCTGCTTGACGGTCGGCAGATCGACCACCGCGAGCGTGAACGTCTTCGAGAGGACGCCGTTCGACTCGACGTAATACTCGGTCGGCTTGTCGAGATGGAAGAGCATGCCTTCGAAGCTGCCGGCGATGTCGTTTCCAGGTCCGGTCGCCGGCACCAGCGGAACCCGCTCGAACGGGGCGCCGGCCGACGTGCGCATCAGCACCGCCGCGTCCTTGGCGGTGAAGCCGACCAGCTTGGCGCGCACCGCCTGGTCGGCGCCGCGCGGCACCTTCACGCTGCCCGGCGTCACCTCGATGCTGTACGGACTCGACGCTTCAGCGCTGCGCGAGATGACGAGAAGCGCCGACAGTCCCTGGCGGAGATACGCCGGGCCGAGCGCGACGATCAGCGCGGCGACGGCGGCAATCGCGGCCAGCGAAATCGCATGACGCTTGACCGCCGATTGATCCACCGCGCTGCCGCGTTCGACCGCGCGGCACTGATCGATCGCCCGTTCGACCAGTTTCTCCACCAGGCGCGGCGAGTGATCCGGCGATCCGCCGTTCGCGGTCGCCTCGACGGCGCTGATGATCGCCGCTTCGAGCGTCGGGTCGCATTCCTCGAGATACATCGCGACCTGCGCGTCGGTGACGCGCCGCCGCAGCGGCCACACCAGGCCGTAGAACAGCAGGCCGACGAAGACGGTGACCGACAGGATCCGGAAGGCAATGATGGCGGGCGCGCTGAAACGGAACGATTCCAGGCCCGACGCCGACAGGAGCAGCGCGAGGACGGTCCCCGCGAGAACGACCACCGCGCCGCGGAGCGCGAGCCTCAGACGCCAGCGGTTTCGCACGCTGCGAATGACGTCGACGAGCTGTGTGCGAGGGTCCATGAGCGGGCCTCTTTTTTTGCGAACGGTGGGGCCCCGCCCCCACCGTTGACCAGATTACAGGAACTTCTCTTTCCGTGATAGGCGATTCGCGACGATCGTTTCGATGGCCAGCAGGCCGACGCCAGTGAGCAGGAGATACCACCACAGGCTCTGCCGGCGCTCGGCGTCTTCCCGCGTCATCTCCTGCGGCAGCGGCTGCGCCTGTTCGGGCGTGGCGCTCGCATGTCCGGTGACCGACGCCACCAGCGCGGTCGGATCCAGTGGAGCGAGATCGGACTCGACCGGATCGAGGTTCACGGCGATCGCTTCGGGGCGCGCGCCGCTGGCGCCGGTGCCGCGGATTTCGTAAATGCCCTGATCGTTCAATTCGAGCAGCCCCTCGGTTCCTTCGCCCATGCCCGCCTGCAACGTGCGCTCGCCCGACGGGGAGACCACGATGCGCGCGGCGCGCGTTCGCGCGCGCGCGGTCAGATCGAGCACCTGACCGACCGTGAACCAGGACGAGGCCGCTTCGTAATGCCCGAGATAGCGCACGAGCTGATGAACGAGCGGCAGGAACACCGGCTTCACCGCCATGTCGGTCGTCGTGTCGTCCAGCGTCGAGGTCCACACGATGACCCGGCCGAGGCCGCTCCGCTTCTCGGCGGCGGCGACGGCGCCGTCGTCGTACCGCGCGAGCACGCGATCGGCCGGCGTCGCGTCGAGCGTGCGATAGCGGAAGACGTGCGCGGCGGAGAAGTCGCCGCTGCGCGGCGCCTTGAACACCTCGAAGACCGGGTGGCTGTAGTCGAGGAAGCCGAGCGAGCCGCTTCGTCCCGAGGTGCGATCGACGGCGGCGCCGAGGCGTCCGGGGAAGAGATCGGCATCGCCGGTCGTGCCGCTCGGCAGCGTGGTGCGATCGCCGGCGACGACCAGCACGCCGCCGCCCCGTTCCACGAAGCGCTTCAACGCGCCGGCCGAGCCCGGCGGATAGGGCGTGTCGTTCAACACCACGACCGAGCGCTTTTCGAAGGTCTGCGGCGACACGCGGCTCGCGGAGGTGACGTCGATCTGGAACGCCGGCGTCGAACCAATCGACAGCGCTTTGGCGAGGAACAGGCTGGCGTCCGACCGATCGAGCGCGTCGACGATGGCGATCGACACCGGCTCGCTCGGCGACAGCACGAAATGAAACGCGTTGTCGGCCGGCATCGGATCGGTGCCGGCGTGAATCGATCCGCGGACGTTCGAGCCGACCAGCGTGAACGGCGCGAAGGTGACCGACGAGGAGGCATGCGCCGCGACCGAGGCGCGCGTGGTCTCGAGATCGTGGCCATCGACCGTGAGCACGACCGGGATGTCCTTGAGCGCCTCGTCGCCTTTGTTGCTGATGCCGGCGGTTACCGTCACGCGCTCCTGCCCGGAGAACGAGGCGCGGCCGAACGACACCGACGGCACGGCGATGTTCTGGATGTTGGCCGACGCGACCGAGGTCGCCGTCAGCGTCATCCCTTCGGGAAACTTCGCGTCTTCCGAACCGGTCCACCCGGTTTTCTGGAAGTCGCTGATCAGCACCGCTTCGCGGCGCTTGACCTGCGACCGGCTGAGGATGCTCTCGGCCAGCTTCAGCGCCGGACCGTAGCGGGTGGATCCGGATCCGACTTTGGCCGCGTTGATCGCCGCCGCGAGCCGCGAGCGGTCGGACGTGGCGCGCATGTTCTCCTCGGCGTTGCGCGAGAACAGGACCAGCGTCGCCTTGTCGTCGCGTCCGAGTCCGTTCACCACCGATCGCGCCGCATCCCGCGCCTTCTGCCAGTGATCCCCGTAGCCCATGCTCGCCGATTGATCGAGCAGGATGACGACCTCGCGCGCGCCGCCGGTCGCGGCAATCGCCACCGCGTCGCGGCGGAAGAACGGCCGCGCGAACGCCATCACCACCAGGGCAATCGCCGCCGCGCGCAGCATCAGCAGGCCCCAGTGCCGGATGCGGCGCCGCCGCACCGACTGGTATGGAATCCGCCGCACGAACATCAGCGACGGGAACTCGACGACGCGTTTCCGTTCGCGCTGGATCAAGTGAATCAGCACGGGAATCGCCAGCGCGCCGAGGCCGACGAGGAACAGGGGGGTCAGAAATGCCATGTCACCGCACGCGCATCAGCCGTTCGCGGCTGGACAAGTAGCTGAACAGGGCGCGATCGAGCGGTTCGGCCGTGTTCAGCAGCGTGTAATCGATCCGATGCTCGGAGAACTTGGTGGTCAGCGCGTCGATGTGCGCGCGGATCATGGCGCGGTACTCGTCGCGCAGCGACTCGGGGACCACCGGAATCTGCTCGCCGGTTTCCAGATCCTGGAAGCTCGAGGCATCGTCGTAGCCGAAGTCGAGCTCCGCCGGATCGAGGACGTGGAACACGATCAGCTCGTTGCCGAGGAAGCGCAGCGGCTTGATCGCCTCCATGATCGTGTCCGGCTCTTCATAGAAGTCGGAAATCAGGATCAGGATGCCGCGCCGCTTGAAGTGCTCCGCCATCTTGTTGAGCGGCACGCCCAGATTGCCGGGGCGCTCGGCCCGCGCGCGGTCGAGCGTCAGCAGCGTCACGTTGAAGTGCTTCGCCGACGGCGGCACGTGCGTGACGATGTCGTTGTCGAAGGTGATGATGCCGACGCGGTCGCGCTGGCGCTGCGCCAGGTACGCCATGCAGGCGGCGGCGAAGCTGCCGTACTCCAGCTTGGGAATGCCGCGGCTGGCGAACTGCATCGAGCGCGAGATGTCGATGAGGATCGACACGTTGGTGTTGGTGTCGGCCTCGTACTGCTTCACGTAGTAGCGGTCGGTGCGGGCGTAGAGCCGCCAGTCGACGCGGCGGATGTCGTCGCCGGCGACGTAACCGCGATGCTCGGCGAAGTCGATCGACGCGCCGAAGAACGGCGCGCGATGCAGGCCGTTGATGAAGCCCTCGACGACGGTCCGCGCGAGCAGCTCGAGATTGCCGATCCGCGCCAGGATCTTCGGATCGACGAATCGGGCGCCGGGGATGGTGGTGGATTCCATATTCGCGACTCTTCGCCGCGCGAAGCCTCAGGCGAGCGGCCGCCGCTCGCCTGAGGCGCGGGCGCTACATTCCACTTTTCGGCGTCGGCACCGCTGACAGCAACTCGTCGATCAGCGAATCGGTGGTCACGCCCTCCGACTCGGCGCGGAAGTTCGTCAGCACTCGATGGCGGAGCACCGGGTGGGCCAGCGACCGGATGTCGTCGAAGCTCACGTGGTAGCGGCCGCTGGTCAACGCCCGCGCCTTGGCGCCGAGCACCAGGAACTGCGCCGCCCGGACGCTGGCGCCGAAGGCGACGTACTTGCGCACCGACTCCGGCGCCTGCTTCGACTTCGGCCGGCTGGTCCGCACCAGGTTGAGCGCGTAGCGCATCACCGGTTCGGCCACCGGCACGCGCCGCACCAGACGCTGGAACGCGATCAGATCGTCACCGCCGACCGGCCGGTTGAAATGCGGATCGATGATCGCCGTGGTCGTCTTGACGACGTCGTATTCCTCGTCTTCCGGCGGATGCTCGATGACGATGTGGAACATGAAGCGATCGAGCTGCGCCTCGGGCAGCGGATAGGTGCCCTCGAGCTCGATCGGGTTCTGCGTCGCGAACACGAAGAACGGCTCGGCCAGATCGTAGGTGCGGCCCTGAATCGTGACGCGGTGCTCCTGCATCGCCTCGAGCAGCGCCGATTGCGTCTTGGGCGGCGTGCGGTTGATTTCGTCGGCGAGGACGATGTTGGCGAAGATCGGGCCGGGGGCGAACACCATCTGCCGGCGCCCGGTCGTCGCATCCTCGTTGATGATGTCGGTGCCGGTGATGTCCGACGGCATCAGGTCGGGGGTGAACTGGATGCGGTTGAACTTGAGATCCAGCACCTTGGCCAGGGTGGCGACCAGCAGCGTCTTGGCCAGGCCGGGCACGCCGACGATCAGGCTGTTGCCGCCGACGAACAGCGTCTGCAGCACCAGCTCGACGACGTCCTTCTGGCCGACGATCCGCTTCTCGAGCTCGGCGATGATCTGCTTGCGGCCGGCGTTCATCTTGTCGGCGAGCGCGACGTCGTCTGGTGAATCGAGGTCCACGGTATCTACCATCTTGTCTCCACTGGCGCCGGGGTCCCGCCCCGGCGCGAACTGACGCAGCTGCCGCGCGGCTGACCGCGCGGCCGGGCCGCGGGCGCTAGTGAGTCATCCCATAAATGATGTAGTTGACGCCGAGCTTGTACGCCTCGTTCGATTCGTCGATCGGTTTGATCCCGGTGTCGGAGAACTCCCAGTACTCCGAGATGTCGGTGTTGAAGTTGATCATCACCAGCAGCCGCTTCGCCGGGTCGTTGTTCTCGAAGATGCCGCGGAAGATCGGTTTGCCGACGTCATAGTACTGCGGGACGATGTCGAGATCGTTGATCTCGAAAAACGAGTGGAAGATCGGGTGCGAGGCGTCGAGGTCGACGAACCGCGCCCCGGGCAGCACGTGCAGCATCTGCTCTTCGAAGTTGCCCCAGCCGCCGCGCCGCTCGGCGAAATCGTCGAAGATGACGAACCCGCCCTTGAGCAGGTACTCGCGGAAATGCAGCGCCTCGGTGTCGGTCAGCGTCAGGAAGCCGGGCTCGGCCATGTAGGCGACCGGGTACTTGAACACCTCGGGATCGTCGAAGCCGAGAATGTCCGTCTCCTCGATGTGCGGATTCAGGTAGCTCAGCTCGTTGAGAATCTGCATGAAGTGCCGTTCGCCGGTCGGGTAGTCGTGCGACCACGGAATGCGCTGCGACACGAACGACACCGGCGGCCCGTAGCGGAGCCGGACGAAGGTGAAGCGGCCGTCGTAGGGGGCGTTGGGCATGACGTCGGCGCCGCGGCGATAGCCGCCGAAGCCGCGTTGCGCTTCGGCAGTGGCTGCCAGGAGCAGCGCCGCCGCCACGGCCACGCCGAGTCGCGTCACCGATCGTCTTCTTTCTTGGCCTGACGATCGCGGATCGCTTTGGTCTTGAGCGCGAGGTCGGTGAGCAGCTTTTCCATCTGCGCGTCGTACTTCGCTTCGTCCATCGACGGCTTCATCAGCTTGAGCGCGGCGATCTCGCGCTCGAGCGCGTCGCGCTGCTCGACCAGCGCGCGCATCGCCGGGTCGCTGGTGTCGACCTTCAGCGCGGTCTGCGGCGCGGCGACGAACAGTGAGGCGGCCAGCCCCGGGCCGCCGCCTTCGTCGAGCGTGGCGTGCTCGGTCAGGATGTGGCCCTCCTGCTCGTAGGCCTTGACCACTTTCGCTTTGGCGAAGTCGAACGCTTCCGCCACCGACACGCGGCCGTTGCGATCGCGGTCGGCGCTCTCGTCGTTGAACGCCTCGACGAAGAACTCCGGGAATCGCGTCTCGTTGCGCTCGCCGCCGGTCTTGGTCGCGGTGACGACCACGCGTCCGGGCGCCGCGACCGTCGGCAGGAAGGCGCCGCTCGAACTCGAGGTGTTGATGAACGCGACCCGCTGGGTCGAGAGCTTGCCGAGCAGCGTGGCGAACTCCGAGGCGTTCAGGTCCGGGCCCGGCATGCTGAACGCTGCCAGCCGTCCGTCGAAGCTGCCGTGGCCGATGAGCACGATCAGCACGGCATCGTTCGGTCGCGCCCTGGCCGCGAGATCGGCGAACGCCTTCTGAACGTTCTCCTTGGTCGACTTGCCCTGGATGTGCTTGGGATCAAGCTCCGGTTTTTCCGACAGGTAGATGATGTTGCTGTCGGGGAGGCCGTCCTTCTTCTTCGCCGCGTCGATCATCGCCGTCGCCCACTTGTGGAAATTCTGCGAATGCTCATCGTCGCCGCCGACGCCGGTGATGACGAGCAGATGAGACTCCTGCGCGGCTGCGGACGAAGCAAAGGCCCACAAGATGAGAAGGAGCCCGCCAATTCTTCGCCACTGACGGCGGGGCCCCGCCCCCGCGGCGGCCTGTCGCCGACGCATCGCCTCGGATTCGCATCTCCTCGGCTCGGCGTGGCCGCAGGCGCCGCGTGTCGAGGTCACGCCAGCCCTCTCGCCCTTCGGTAGCCCCACTCGGCGCCGACCAGCACCACCAGCATCATCAGCAGCGCCGGCATGTCCCACAACTCGCGCTCTTCGACGACGGTGACCCCGCGCCCGGTGTAGCTGACCGCTTCGGGCAGCGCCGAGGCGTTGGCGGTGGTGAAGAAGCGGCCGCCGGTTTCCTCGGCGATGCGCTTGAGCAGCGGCGCGCGCATCGCCGCGTCGAAGTACTCGGCGTCGCCGGCCGACACGCGCACGTGCATCTGCGCCGCGCCGAGATCCTTCTGATCGCGCACGGCGGCGACCCGGATGTCGTAGATGCCCGCCTCGTCCGGCGTGAACGACGCGCGGTAGTCGCCGTCGCGCGTCACCGTCCAATCGACCGGGACCTCGCTGACCTTGCCGGACGGCGACGTGACCCGTGCCATGACGCGGCTGTCGTTCACTTCGGTGTAGGCCGAATCGAGCACCTCCGCCGCCAGCTTGATCGGTTCGCCCGGCTCGACGCGGTCGGCGGTCGTCGTCACGTTCACCTGGTCGGGGACGCCGTCGACCAGCCAGCGCAGCATTCGCCGCCAGAACATCGCGTGCGTCGTGTCGGCGACCGGCACCTTGGCGTCCATCTTCCAGATCCACGAGTCCTGGATCGGCATCGCGACCGCCTTGCCGCGCCCGTAGCGCTGGAAGGCGAGCACCACCTGCTCCTTGCGCTGATTGTCGACGGCGTTCAGCAACACAGTGGCGCCGGGCTTCACCTGGTGAACGGCGTTCACCGTGGTGACGGTCGGCATGTCGTTCCACTTCGCCACCGACGCCGCCTCCGTGTCGGCGATCTGGGTGACCGGGAACAGCGAGCCGGCGCGTGTCGGTCGCACCGACAGTTCGGACAGATACTTCGCGTTGGCCGCGTCGGCGACGACCGGCAGCACTTCGCCGACCGGCGTGCCGTTCCAGCCGCCTTCGGCAAACGATCGACGACCGCCGAGCACCAGCAGTCCGCCGCCGCGCTTGCTCACGAAGTCGGCGATCATCCGCAACTGCTCGGGGGTGAACGTCGCCGCTTCGACCGACCCCAGGATGATGGCGCGATACGCGAACAGCTCTTCACGCGTTTTCGGGAACCCGCTGACCAGCTCCTCGGGATGGGTGACGCCGATGCGATAGAACTTATTCTCGGCGGTGCGCTGCAGCACGACCAGCTGCAGGTTCTTGTCGTCCTCGACGCCGCGGTTGATGAACTTCATCTCGTTCCGCGGCTCGCCTTCGAAGTAGAGGATCTTTTCCTTGCCGTCGCGGATCTCGATGAGCGCGTCGCGCGCGTTGTTCTGCGTCACCTGCTCGCCGGCCTGGTCCTTGACCCGGAACTTGAAGACGCGTGGACCCGCTTCCGACGCGGTGAAGCGGACCTTCACCGTTGCCGACTCGCCGTCGGCCGGCAGCGTGACGTCCTGCGTCGCGACGATGCGGCCGTCGTCTTCGACCGACAGCGGAACCGTGCTGCCGCCGTAGCCGGTCTGCGACAGCACCACGTCCACCACCAGCTGCGTGCCCTTGAGCGCCGTGCGCGGCGTCTCGACCCGCGTCACCTGGATGTCCTTGGCGAAGCGTTCCTGACCGAGGCCGATGGTGAACACCGGAATCGATCGCGCCTTGAGGCTGGCCAGCGATTCGTCGATCGTCGCGTCCGACGTGTCTGCGCCGTCGGTCACCATCACCAGCCCGGCGAGCGGCAGGCCGGCCAGCTCGTCGCGCGCGCGATCGAGCGCCTGGCCGAGCCGCGTGGAGGTGCCGCCGAACTTCAGGTCGGCCGCCGACGCGACGCGATCGGATGAAGAGGCGAAGCGGAAGAAGCGGACCACGAAGCGCTGCGACAGCGCGTCGAGCAGCTTCGCGTTCGGGCCGCTCAACTGCTGCTGCACGAACGCGCTGCGCGGCTGGCCGTCGCGATCGGCGATCGCCATGCTGCGCGAGTCGTCGACCAGCACGCCGAGGAAGTTCTGCTGCGGCACCGCCGCCTTGAGGATCAGCGTCGGGCGGAAGAGACAGAACAGGAGAACCACGAGCGCCGCGACCCGCAGGCCGATGAGGACCACGCGATCGCGTGTCCGCTCCACGCTCGCCAGCCCGCGATAGGTGAAGAGCGCTGCCACCGCCACCGCCGCGACGGCGCCGACGACGAGCAGCACCGGCCGGGACAGCCCCCAGCTGAAGTCGCCCTGCTGGAACACCAGCGGCGGATACTTGAAGAAAAAGCGGAAGAGCTTGTCCATGAGTCGCGGCCTCCACGAAGGCCTCAAAACGCTCATTCTATAGGACGTGAAGTGCGCCGGGATCGGCGGCGCACTTTTTTCAAAATTTGCCAGCCGGGGGTTGCCGGCTGAAAACTACGACCGGACGCGCCGGATGCGCGAACGGAGTTTGGTGTACGCGAGGAAGGCGGTTTCGCCGAGCACGACTCCGGTCACCACCCAGTCGCTGAAACGCGGGCGTTCGACTGCGGGACGGGCGGGCAGGAGATCGGCGTCCACGTCGCAGTTGCTGCGAGCGATGGCCGGTTTCAGCACGCCGGCGGCCTGACGCTGCTGCCAGTCCCGTTCGGCCACCGCGCCGATCTTTTTCTTTTCTCCGGGTTCTTTCTCGCCCGGATCCTTCCCGTAGGGCGAGGCATGTTCGATTTCGGCATTGAGCTCGGCGCCGACCAGAATCGCAAGCGACGACACGTAGAACCAGAGCAGCGTCACCACCACTCCGCCGATCGCCCCGTAGGTGGCGTTATAGGAGCCGAAGTGGGAGACGTAGAACTTGAACCCGAGCGAGATCAGCACCCACAGCACGGTCGCGAATACCGACCCCGGCGTGATCCAGACCCACTCCTGCTCGGCATCGGGGGCATAGTAGAAGATCATCGCGATCGCGAACGCGACCAGGCTGAAGACCACGGGCCACTGGACGATCTTCCATGTCCACTCGAACGCCGGGCCCATGTGGGCCCACGCCGCAATCTTCTCGGCCAGCGTCGGCCCTACCAGCACGAGCGCGAACGAGACGACGATGAACATCGCGAGCGCGACGGTGAGGCCGAGCGCGATCAGCCGCACCTTCCACCAGGGTCGCCCCTCCTGGATGTCGTAAGCCTGATTCAACGTGTCGATGATCGCGGTGACGCCCGACGAGGTGCTCCAGATTGTGCCGATCATGCCGAGTGTGAGCAGGCCGCCGTCCTTGTCCTGCGCGATCTTCAGGACCTGATCCTGGACGAGCTTCAGCATCTCGTACGGCGCGACCCTCGCCAGCGTCCCGGTGATCGCATCCAACAATCCCTGAACCGGGACGAAACTGATCAACGCGACGAAGAAGAGGAGCGCCGGAAACAGCGCGAGGAAGAAGTAGTAGGCGAGCTGCGCCGCCAGGCCCATGCAATTGTCCGCAAGGACTTCCTGATAGGTCCGCTTGATGAGGTCTCGCCACGAGATCGGAACGCGCAGGGCCTTCAACATGACGCATCAGCTGCGGGCCGTCCCGCGGCGCAGACCGGTGCCGACCGTCGGCGTCCACGCCGGCGCGTCGCTCGCCGGAAACGAATCGGCTGACGCTTCGTGCACGAGATCGTTTTTGCCGAACCAGCGATCGGCGATTGATCCGATATAGCGGCGCGCGTCGGAGAAATCGCCTTCGCCGGTGAGCGCCCACCACGCGAGGCTGCCGCCGACGCCGGCGAGCAGCGAACCGGTGAGGCTCTTCTGTCGCAGTCCCTGGACCGCGAGCGCGCATCCGCCGATGCCGACGAGCCAGCGCGTCATCGCGAGCTGCTCGCGCGTGCCGTCCCACCCGCGCTTGTCCCAGACGCTCGCGGGGGCCCGGTGAGTGGTGAGATTGAGTCCTTCCGCGTGTGAGATCTCGTTCATGCCGCCGAGTCGATGCAAGTTTCGCGACAGGCGGCGCTGGTAAATCTTGATGAAAGGAATTCCTACACGTGCTGTCACGAAGCCAACAGCGGTTGGGCTGGTAAACCGCAGAGGTCGGGATCGACCGAAACCGCTGTGCTCGAAAACATTCGACATTTCGATCGTCAGCGCGCCGACCCGGCGCCGCGATCGCAAAAATGATCGTGGCATCGCCGTTGCTCCAGACTGATTGCTCCCTGGAAGTGGTAGAGGAGGGCGTGTGGGGCCCGAGCCAATGCGAGCGACAGACGAAGTGCTCCGGCGCGTCCAGTGCGAGTTCCTGGAAATGCCCGGTCTGCGGCTCACGGAAGCGCAGGCCCGGCGCCTGTGGGGACTGGACGCCGCGTCATGTGGGGCGCTGCTCAATACGTTGGTCGACCAGAAATTCCTGTTCAGAACGCGCGACGGTGCATTCATGCGCGTGGAGTACGCCATGCCGGTCAAGGCGTCGCTGAAGCCACGCACGAAGATCGCCGCCGCTTAACCGTTTCCTCCAGGAGGAGGATTCCCGCCCGTCGGCTGGATAGTAAGTCTTACCTTTGAGCCGTCAGCCAGCCGGCAGAACCGCCTTCCGCCCAAACCCGGGCGGCCGACCTTCGGGTCGCCGCCCGCGGCCAAACCTTTAAACTGCCCGGGTGAACCTGCTCGTCGCCACGACCAACCGCAACAAAGTGCGTGAGATTCGTCAGCTGCTCGATGGCGTCCCGCTCGAGCTCACCACGCTTGACGCCTGGCCGACCATCGCCGCGCCGCCGGAAACCGGACGCACCTTCGAAGAGAACGCCCGCGCCAAGGCGCTCTACTATGCCGCGGCGACGCGCAACCTGACAGTCGCCGAAGACTCAGGGCTCGAGATCGACGCGCTCGACGGCGCACCCGGTGTGGAGTCGGCGCGCTATGGTGGGGAAGAGGCGACATACCCGCAGAAGTTCGCGTTGATTTACCGCGCGCTCGATGCGGCGGCGGCAGCGGATCGCACCGCGCGGTTCGTCTGTGCGGTGGCCCTCGTCAACGACGGCCGCGTCCTGTTCGAGACGCGGGGCACGGTCGAAGGCCTCGTCGCGCCGGTTCCGGCCGGCGACGCGGGGTTCGGGTACGACCCGATCTTTTTCTATCCGCCCTACGGCTGCACGCTCGCTCAAGCAACCGCTGAGCAGAAGGCCGCAGTCAGTCATCGCGGCGAAGCGTTCCGCGCGCTGCGGCGGTTCCTCGGCACCCTGCACGAAGACGACGTGCGGAACCGGGGTCGCGTCTAGAAGAGGCGGTCGGTTCGCCACCGCCGCTCGTGGTCGAGCAGCCACGTCTTGCGATCCAGGCCGCCGCCGTATCCGGTGAGCGAACCCGACGACCCGATGACGCGGTGGCACGGGACGATGATCGCGATCGGGTTGGCGCCGTTGGCGGCGCCAACCGCGCGCGACGCGCCCGCGTTCCCCAGTTTCTTCGCGATCGAGCCGTAGCTCCTCGTCTCGCCGGCGCGAATCTCGAGCAGCGCCTCCCAGACCCGTTTCTCGAACGGCGCACCGTGCATGTCGATCGCCAGGCCGCCGACGTCGGCCGTGTCGCCGGCGAAGTAGCGCGTCAGCCAGGTTCTCGTTTCCGCGAAGACCGCTGCCTCTTCGTCCACGATTTCGTGCGGCGGGAACCAGCGGCGCAGGCGCGCCTCGAGCCGTAACAACCGTTCCTTGCTGGCCGGCGTCTGGCGCTTCTTCACGCGAATGAATTCGAGAGTGCAGAGCCCTTCGCGGCTGGCCAGGGCGAGCATGTCGCCGAGCGGCGTCTCGATCGTCGTGCGTGACAGGTGCATCACCGCTACGCTTTCGGAATCAGATGCCCGACGATGGCGCGCTGCTTCTCGACCAGCTGCGTGATGCCGCCGTCGGCGAGCACCAGCAGCTGAATCAACGAGTCGCGTCCGAACGGCGCCGCCTCCGCCGTCCCCTGGACTTCGATGAACCGGCCGTTCCCGGTCTTGACGATGTTCATGTCGACTTCGGCCCGGCTGTCGTCGTCGTAGGCCAGATCGAGCAGCGCCTCGCCGTCGACGATGCCGACGCTGATCGCGGCGACATAGTCCGACACCGGGATGGTCCTGATCGTCTCGCGTTCGCGCATCTTCTCCATCGCCAGCGCCATCGCGACGAAGGCGCCGGTAATCGACGCCGTGCGGGTGCCGCCGTCGGCCTGGATGACGTCGCAGTCGATCCAGATCGTTCGTTCTCCGAGCGCCGGCAGGTTCGTCACCGATCGCAGTGAGCGTCCGATCAGGCGCTGAATCTCCTGGGTCCGGCCGCCGACCTTGCCGGCGGACGCCTCGCGCTGCGTCCGCGTGCTCGTCGCGCGCGGCAGCATGCCGTACTCGGCGGTGACCCATCCCTTGCCGGTGTTGCGCAGGAACTGCGGCACGCGATCTTCGACACTCGCCGTGCAGATGACCTTGGTGTTACCCGCCTCGATCAGCACCGAGCCTTCGGCGTGCATCAGATAGTTGGGCGTGATGGTCGTGTCGCGGAGCTTGTTCGCCGGTCGCTGGTCGGATCGCATCGGGTCTCAGTCTACTGAACCCATGACAGGTTCTTGGTGAGGGGACGCCGCAGATCGACATGACCCGCGAGCGTGTCGACTTCCTTGCCGTCCACGAGCAGCTGCACCGAGTTGACGGCGGGCAGATTCGCAGTGACGGCGTTGACAATGGTGTACACGGTGAGCACCTCGTTGACCGTACCGCCGGGATGGCCGGACATCACCTCGCGGCTCAGGTCGACGAATGCCTGCCCGTTGTCGGTGAGGAACAGCGCGCGCAGTGCGGTTCCGTCCGGCACCGCCGACACCAGCGGCTCGCTGACCGCCCCGACCTGTGCCGCGACGATCTCCCGGGCCTGCTCGGCGGCGTTCTCGGCGAACGCGACGTCGCGCTCGATGCTGGTGAGCTTCGTCCCGCTCTCGTTCACGTAGAACAGGTGCGCCTTGATCTTCCGCCCCGGCGGCGGCGGAGCCGTCGGCGACGGCGCGGCGACGATGCGCGTCGACGATCGCCACTGCGGCGCGGTACGGAACACCCAGACGAAGGCGACGACCAGCGCCAGGATCAGGACGAAGCTGATCATGCCGAGCCGCGCCGTCACTGTGTTACTCCGGACGCGAGGGCATCGCGGAAGCGCACCACCGAATCGTAGATCGCCTGCACGAAGCCGTTCTGAAAGCCGTCGCCGGTGATCAGCTTTTCCTGATCCGCGTTGGTCAGGTAGCCGAGCTCGATCAGCACGGCCGGCATGTTCGACGATTCGAGCACGCGGAGCGGCGCGCGGTCGACCGGCGTTTCGGCGAGCGGCACGTGTCCGCGCAGCTGCTGCTCGAGGATCGACGCGAAGGTCATCGACTGGTCGATGTGGCGGGTCTGCGCCAGATCCCATGGGACGAGCTCGATGTCGCGCAGGCCGCCGCCGAAGGTCGGCAGCCGCTCGGCACCGTGCGACGCCGCCGCGGCACGGGCGTTGTCGTCGAAGGCGGCGCAGAAGATCGACGCGCCGCTGGTCGACTTCCGCATCGACGCGTTCACATGGATGCTGATGAAGAGGTCCGCCTTGTTGTTGTTGGCAATGGCGGTGCGCTCGTCGAGCGGCACGTTGCGATCGTCGTCGCGCGTCAGCAGGACGCGGATGCCGAGGCGGCTTTCGATCACCGTCTTCATGCGGCGCGCAACGCTCAGGGTGAGGTCTTTTTCCTTCGCGCCGTTCGCGCCCTTCACCCCTTCGTCCTCGCCGCCGTGGCCGGGATCGATCGAGATCGTCCGGATCGAGACCGTCTGCGGGTTCAAGGCCGGCGGAAGCTCCGCCGGCGCCGGCGCGCCGGGAAGTTCGGCCGCCGTCGGCGGCGGCGCGGCTGGTGCCGCCGGCGCCGCGGTGTCGGTCGGCTGCGCCGCCACGATGTCGACCACCAGCCGCGTCGTCGTGTCAACCGGCTGTTGTGCCGCTTTGAAGGCAGCGAACCGCGGGCCGAGATCGATGCCGAGCGTCACCGCGTCGACGACGCGCACCGCCTGCACGAGGCTCTGTGCGCCTTGCGGCGACAGCGGCGGCGTGGCGATGTCGAGCGCGTCGGCGTCGAACTTGATCGTCAGGTGCTCGCCGTCCTGCGAAACGGTGCTGGCGGTGCGCGGCGTCGCGTCGATGGTGAGACGGCCGGCGGTTCCCATCGGGTCGTAACGAACCGTGACGCGCGGCACGCGGACGTCGCCGAGCAGCAGCAGACGCGACGGCTTTCGCAACTCGAGCCGCACGTCGAGGATCGGCGCGAGCGCGCGGCTGATGAATTCGACCGGCACCAGCCATCGCCGTCCGTTGCGCACCGGCGGCGCCGGCAGCGAGATCAACCGGCCCGAGACCGATGCCAGGGTCTGGTCCGCTGTGAGGATGATCGTTTTAGCTTTGTAGGTGACCGTGATCGCGCCGAGTGTTTCCTCGTGCACCGTCACCGGGAAGGCGGCGGCGAGATCGTCCAGGCCGACGAACTCCTGATCGCCGACCATGGTGATCGGCAGCGGCCGCCGCCCCTCTCTGGACAGAAGCGACAGCGCCGGCGTTGCCGCCGTCTGGCTCAGCAGCGTGACGGCGAGCGCAAACGTAAAGACGGCGGAGAGAAATGGCAGCGGACGCGCGTTCAATGGAGGATCTCGGGCTTCCGAGACCCTCCATTGTATCTAATCGACGATGCGGCGAGCGGCTGTCAGGCCGAGGATGAGGAACACGAGGAACAACAACAGGAACAGTCCCGCCAGAAACTTGGCAATGCCGATCGCAGCACCGGCAATTGTCGTGAACCCAAGCAAGGCGGCGATGATCCCGATCACCAGGAAAACCAACGCCATGTGAAGCATGACCAAACCCTCCGCCTGGATGGAGTGCAGGAGCCATGCCGGATCCTCGATGAGGATGACAACGGCCGAGCCGTCGGGCAGAATCGGGCGCGTGAATCCGTTCCTTCAGGCCGCCATCGAAGAAGCTGAGCTCGGTCTCGCCGAAGGCGGCATTCCGATCGGCGCCGTGATCGTTCATCGCGAGCGCATCATCGGCCGCGGCCACAACCGGCGCGTCCAGCAGGGAAGCCCGGTGTTGCACGCCGAGATGGACGCGCTCGAGCGTGCCGGCCGCCAGCCCGCATCGGTCTATCGGCAGTGCGTGATCTACACGACGCTGTCGCCGTGCGCGATGTGCTCAGGCGCCATCCTGCTCTACGGCATCCCGCACGTCGTCGTCGGCGAGAACCGCACGTTCATGGGGGAGGAGGAGTTGCTGCGCGCGCGCGCGGTGCGGGTCGAGGTGATGCAGGACGCGCGGTGCATCGAGCTCATGACGAGCTTCATCACCGCGCATCCCGAGCTGTGGTTCGAGGATATCGGACGGTGAAGTTGGTGACGATCACCAACTCACCGATTTCGTGCGTTACCGAACGTGAATCTGCAGCGTCTGGCCCGGCTGCACGTTGACGTCGTACTGGAGCGGCGCGCGGCCGGCCGCGCGAATCTCGATCCGGTGGGGACCCGCCTGCAGGTCGAGACTCTGAAACGAGCCGTCGAAGTCGTCGACGATGCCGGCGTAAGTGCCGTCGACGAACACCTGCGCCTCGCGCGGCGCGTCGGTAATCCGCACCCCTCCGACCCCGGAGCCGCCATACGCGCCGGTCACGTACCCGGAGGGGTACGGGGCCGCGGGCGGGTAGTAGTACGGGTAGTAATAAGGATACGGATACGCGTAGGGATAACCGTAGCCGTAGTACGGATACCCGAAGCTCGCGTAGAACCCGAAGCTGAAACCCGGATACCGGTAGTACGGCAGTCCGTACCCGTAGTAGGCGCGGCCGTAGTACGGATAGCGCCCGTACCCGTAATACGGGTAGCGCCCGTATCCGTAGTACGGGTACCGGCCATAGCCATAGTACGGATAACGGCCGCCGGCATACACCCCTCGCGGCGTCGCGACGCCAGGCGCAACTCCAACCGGTCGGGCCACTCCGGCTGCGCCACGCGGAACCGCGTGACCGCCACCGCCGCCGCCGGATGGAGCAGGACGCCCGCCTCCCCCGGCGCGAGCACCACCGCCGCCGTGGCCGCCGCCGCCGCGCTGTGCGCTGGCGTCGCCGACCGACAGACCGAGACAAACAACCGACGCGAGAACGACAACACCGAATCGCGAGTAGTTCATGGCAGACCCACTACCCAGGCGGACTAGGCTGGCATCTGGAATTCTAACGCAGATCTAGCGTTGGGGTATCGCCGCGGGATAGTAGCGGACGAGCCATTCGGCGGCGACGCACGGTTTTTCGCCGCCTTCGCGCTCGACCACGACCGACCAGGTGACCTGAACGCTGTCGTCCGCGGGCTGGACCGCAATCGGGGTGAAGCGGCCGCGGATCCGCGCGCCGGCGGGCACGGCGGCGATGAAGCGGACACGGTTCAGGCCGTAGTTGACCGCCATCCGCAGGCCGCCGACGCGGATCGTCTCCCGCAGCAGCGTGGAGATGAGCGACAGCGTCAGGAAGCCGTGCGCGATCGTGGTCTTGTATGGGGACTCAGTGGCGGCGCGCGCCGCATCGAGGTGAATCCACTGGTGATCGCCGGTGGCGTCGGCGAACTGCTGGATGCGCGCCTGCGTGACGTCGAACCAGTCGCCGGCCGCCAGCTCCTGACCGACGCGATCGCTCAGGGCATGAACGTCGATGTCGATCATCGCCTGGCTAACGCCTCGCGCGACACCGGCCCGGCAGGTTGACGAGGTCGATCTGGGACATATCTTCGTCGCGCGAACGCTTCGGCCGAGCGCTCACACGTCCGCCGTCGCCGCGCTGTAGAAGCCGCGTCCTTCGCCGACGAGCTTCACGAGGAGCGGCGCCGGCTCCCAATAGTCGCCAAACCGCGCCCGGTACTCGGTGACGCGTTTCAGCACGGTGTCGAGGCCGACCGTGTCCGCGTAGAACATCGGTCCGCCGCGATGACGCGGAAAGCCGAAGCCATAGGCGTAGATGACGTCGATGTCGCCGGCCCGCGTCGCGTAGCCTTCCTCGAGCACCCGCGCCCCTTCGTTGGCGAGGGCGGTCGTGATGCGCGCGACGATCTCGTGGTCGCTGATCGGCCGCCGCGTGATGCCCCGCTTCTTCGCCGCTTTTTCCGCGAGCTCCTCGATCAGCGGGTCGGGTGTGCGGTTGCGGCTGCCGGGCGCATCGTATTTGTACCAGCCGGCGCCGGTCTTCTGCCCGTAGCGGCCCATCTCGAAGAGCTGATCGGGAATGTCCGATTGCGGTCCCTCCGCGCGCGTCTTGCCGATCGACTTCAGGTACTGCCGGATGCGCGCGCCGACGTCGATGCCGGCGATATCCTGCATCCCGTAGGGGCCAACCGGCAGGCCGAACTCGGTGAGGACGCGATCGATCTGCTCGACGCTCGCCCCTTCCTCGAGCAGCAGGTAGGCCTCGCGCATGTAGTAGGCGAGCATCCGGTTGGCGACGAACCCGAAGCAGTTGCCGACCACCACCCCGACCTTGCCCAGCTTCCTGGCGAGCTTGAGCGAAGTGGCGATGACCTCCTTGCTCGTCTCCTTGCCGCGCACGATCTCGAGCAGCTTCATCACGTTCGCCGGGCTGAAAAAATGATGGCCGACCACCTGCTGCGGCCGGCCGCTGGCGCGCGCGAACTCGTCGATGTCCAGCGTCGAGGAGTTCGACGCCAGCACCGCATCGGGGCGCGTCACCCTGCCGAGCTCGGCGAACGTCGCTTTCTTCAGGTCCATGTTCTCGAACACCGCCTCGACGACGATGTCCACCTGGTCGAAGCCGTCGTAGCTCGTCGTCGGCGTGATCAGAGCCAGCGTCTTGTCGACCTGTTCGGCGGTCATCTTGCCTTTGGACATCGTCACGTCGTAGTTCTTGCGGATGGTCGCGAGGCCGCGAGCGAGCGCCACCTGATCGACCTCCTTGAGCAGGACCGGAATCCCGGCGTTGGCATAGCTCATCGCGATGCCGCCGCCCATCGTCCCGGCGCCCACGACCGCGGCGCGTTTGATCTCCTTCGCCGGGGTGTCCTTCGGCACGTCGGGCACCTTGGCGACCTCGCGCTCGGCGAAAAAGAGGTGGCGCAGCGCCTTCGACTCGGTCGAAACGACGCAGTCGGCGAACAACTCGCGCTCGCGGATCGAGCCCTCGTCGAACGAACGCTGAAGCCCGGCTTCGATCGCGTCCACGACCGCGTGCGGCGCGCGCATGCCGCGCGCCGATTTCTTCAGCGCCGCGCGCGTCGCCGCAACCGCTTCGAGCCCGGCCTTCTTCTGCTCGTCGGTGAGCGTGATCTCGCGCGTCTTGCGCGTCGCGCGTGCCTTGGCCTTCGACGTGGCGAAGTCGATTGCCGCTCGGCTGAAGCCTTCGCGCTCCGCTGAAGGGACATCCACCACGTGATCGATGATGCCGGCCGCGAGTGCCTTCGGCGCGGGCATCGGCTTGCCCTCGACGCACATCTCGAGCGCCACCTGGACGCCGGCGAGGCGCGGCAGCCGCTGCGTGCCGCCGGCCCCGGGAATGATCCCGAGCAGCACTTCGGGCTGACCGATCCTGGCGTCCCTGGTCGCGACGCGGAAGTGGCACGCCTGCGCCACCTCGAGTCCGCCGCCGAGCGCGTTGCCGTGGATCGCGGCGACGAGCGGCTTCGGCGCATCCTCGAGCCGCTTCAGCAGCGCGTGGGTGCCCGCCGATCGCGACATCGAATCGTCGCTCGTTTTCAACGTGTCGAACACCTTGATGTCCGCGCCGGCGATGAACGTCGTGCCGGCGCCGATGAGCACGATCGCTTCGGCCGCCGCGTCCGCCGCGGCGCGCGCCACCGCGTTGTCGATGCCGTCCCACACTGCCGGGCTCAGCGCGTTGACCGGCGGGTTGTCGATGGTGACGATGGCAACACCATCGTTGATGTCGTAGCGAACGAGTTCAGCCATGGTTCTCAGTTCTCAGTTCTCAGTTCCGAGTTCTCAGTTCGGAACGTTACGGTTCGAGCGTTCCGCGTGGCGGTTCGACGATGATGCAGGTGGTGGTGCCGTGCGCGTAGAGCTTGCCGCGCGCGTCGGTGATGCGTCCCTCCGACGTCGCGACGCGCCCGCCGACGTGCACGACCCTGGCCTCGCAGCGGAGCAGGCCGGCTTCCTTGGTCAGCGGCCGGGTGAGATTCACCTTCAGCTCCAGCGTCGTGAAGCGTCGCCCGGCCGGCATCGTCGAGTTGATCGCGCAGCCGAGCGCGGTGTCGAGGAGCGTCGCCGCGAAGCCGCCGTGTGCGACGCCGGTGCCGTTGTAGAAGCGCTCCTCGGCGACCGCGGAGAACACGACGCGCCCTTCGTCGACTTCGATCAGGCGGATGTTCATCAGCTGAAGCATCGCCGGCGGCGGCGTCTCGCCGGCGAGCATCTTTCGGAAGTAGTCGAGGCCGCTCAGGCCTTGCCGCGTGTCGGTCAGCGTCATGACGTCACGGTCCGGCTAGAGCCGGACGCTGCTCGGGTTGAGAGACGGTGCCTGGGCCGAGGCCGCGTGCTCGTCGCGCAGCACGCGGTACAGGATCTTGCCGACCGCGCTCATCGGCAGCGTCTCGCGGATCTCGACGAGGCGTGGAATCTTGTACTCGGTCAGCCCTTCGCGGCAGTAGGTGATCAGGTCGTCGGCGGTCGCCGCCGCGCCCGGCTTCAGCGCGATGCACGCCTTGACGATCTCGCCGTGATACGCGTCGGGCACGCCGATCACCGCCGCCAGGCGCACCGCCGGATGCGCGTAGAGCACCGATTCGACTTCCGACGGATAGACGTTGAATCCGTCGACGATGATCAGATCCTTCTTGCGCTGGACGATCGAGGTGTAGCCCTCCTCGTCCATCCGGGCGACGTCGCCGGTGTGGAACCAGATGCGTCCGTCGGCGTGGCGCCGCAGCACGCTGGCGCTCTCCTCGGGTTTGTTCCAGTAGCCCTTCATCACCTGCGGCCCGCAGATGCACAACTCGCCGACCTCGCCGATCGGCATCTCGCTCGTCCCGGTCTCGACGTCGACGATCTTCATGTCGGTGTCGGGGAACGCCACGCCGATCGTACCGAGCTTGCGCAGCGCCAGCTGCGGCGTCGAGTGCGTCACCGGCGATGTTTCCGACAACCCGTAGCCTTCGTTGAGCGGCCGGCCGATCCGCTGCTCGAACGCCTCGAGCACTTCGACCGGACAGGGTGCGCCGCCGCTGTTGAACGCGCGCACGTACTCCAGCCCCGATTCGGCGACCCTGGGGTGATTGAGCAGCGACACGAACACGGTCGGCACCGCCGGGAAGTAGGTCGGACGGAAATCGCGAATCGCGGCCAGCACCTGATCCGGATCGTATTTGGGATGGATGATCTGCAGCGCGCCGATCCGCAGCCCGATCATCATGCACACCGAGAACGCGTAGATGTGGAAGTAGGGGATGACGACCAGATAGCGCTCGGTGCCGCTCAGCGTGTACGCCGGGTTGTTCCACGTTTCGGTCTGGACGACGTTCGCCCAGATGTTGCCGTGGGTGAGCATCGCGCCCTTCGGCGTTCCCGTCGTGCCGCCGGTGTACTGCAGCACCGCGAGATCGTCGGGCTGGATGTGCACGGTCGGCGCCGGCGGCGCGTCTGGCGCGATCGTCAGGAGCTGCGCCAGCGCCAGCGTCCCGGCGACCTCGGGCGGCGCCGCGGATTCCGCCGAATACTCCGCCAGCGACGTGACGATCACGTGTTCGACCGATGTCTGATCGCGGACCCCGAGGACCAGCGGCGCGAGCGCGTCGAGGGTGATCACGACCCGCACGCCGGAATCGGTCGCGACGGTCAGGAACTCGCGCGCCGTATAGCTCGGATTGATATTGACGATCACCGCGCCGAGCCGCAGGATGCCGAACGCGGCGACGATGTACTGTGGACAGTTCGGCAGCATGATGCCGACGCGATCGCCCTTGACGATGCCCATCCGGGCCAGCGACGCCGCCAGCGCGTCCGACCGCCGCTTGAGATCGAGGAAGGTGAGCTGCGCGCCGAGGAACTGCGTCGCAGGACGATCCGGCCGCTCGACTGCGCTGATGCTCAGGATGTCAGCGAGCGGCCGTCCCGGGTAGGACAGGTTGGTTCGAACCCAGTAGTCGTAGCGTTTCAGCCACGGACGTGCGGCGTACGGAGAGGCCATAAGTGTTCGGGTCTCGCCCGACGCAAGAGTCTCGCACAATGCGATCGGCAGCGCCAAGTCGCGGGACCCGAATCGGTCACTTCGGCGGAACCGGCGGCAGGCACGTCGTGGTCGTGCCGATGGTGCCGGTAAAGAGCTGGCCGCTCGGCTTGATCAGAACGTTCCTGGGCAACCCCGACCCGAACGGGAACAGCTCGTTGGGGAACCCGCACGCGAAGTAGTTGCCGTTGATCGACAAGTCTGCAATGTAGCCGGTGTCCGGCGCGGTCGTCGCTCCGACCAGCCACATGCCTTTCGGCTTGGTCTGCAGCGTCGAAAAGTAGTTGCCGGTGATGGCCGCCTGCTTCAGCACGACGCCCTCTTTGAGCGGGTGGATCGTGATGCCATCGTCGAACAGCAGGAACTGGTTGCCGCTCATCTGCCACTGGCGGAATCCGGTTCGCTCGTTCAGGTAGTAGCCGTAGCTGGGAAGATTCTGGACGCCGAAGGTGACGGCCACGCTCTCGGAACGCGGAATCGGATAGTGCGTGTTGAACGGATACGCCGGCGCGAGCCGCTGCGTGGTCCACATCGCGTTGTTGGCAATCAACAGCCCGTCGGGATTGCTCAACTTGATCGCCGGCGAGTTCTGCACCTCCTGGATGATGGTGTTGCCGGTGATCGTGAGTCCGGTCGGGTAGTAGATGTAATACGGGCACGGCGTCTTCGGCGGCGCGCCGCAGACCGTCGTGTCGCCCTGGTTCACGACCCGCTCGACGATCGAGATCACCGCGCTCGGCGTGAAGAAGCCGGTCGCCAGGTGAAGGTTGGCGCGGCCGCGCAGGGTGTTGTTCTGGATCGTCAGGCCGGTGACCTTCTGCGCCGAGATCGGGACGCACGTGGTCGCGCCGGTGATGGTGTTGTTCGCGATCGTCGTGTTGTCCGCCTGGTAGACCAGAACGCAGCCGCCGTCGTTGGGCGCGGCGCCGGCGCCGGGACGAATGATGTTGCGCGTGAAGCGGATGTTGTTGGCGCGCGCGACCCCGCTGGCCGAGCCGAGCGTCACGGTGATCGACGAGCCGGTGGTGACGCGCTCGAACAGGTTGTTGTCGATCTCCACCTCGTACGGTCCGGCATCGTCGGCGCCGCCCGACGGCTCCATGTCGAGATCCTGATCGGCGCCGCTGCCCTTGAAGTAGTTGTTGCGGATGGTGACGTAGCCGACGTTGCGCTGGAACGCGATGCCCGACCGATCGTCGTCGAGGAAGTTGGTGTTGGTCACCGAGACGCGCTCAGTGTGGGGAATGCTGGTCTCGAGCCGCTGCGCCGCCAGATTGAGACCGTCGCCGTGGGCCTTGATCAGGTTCATTCGATCGATCGTCACGTCCGAGCTGTTGAGCAGGTACACGTCGAACATCCGCTCGGCGATCTTGCTCGGGCCCGCGCACTGGTTCGGATCCTCCGGCAGCTCGCCGTCCGATCCGTCGATGGTGAAGCCGCGCAGCGTCATGAACGACGAACCTTGAAACACCATCACGTGCGTATCGCCGCAGTAGGCGTGATAGCCGGCCGCCGTCAGCGGCGGGTTCGGGTCGAGCTTGAGGACGCTCGTACCATCGGCGGCGCCGACAAACGTCAGCGCCGACCGGTTGCCGACGTACAGCGCGCCGAGATGGGGTCGACCGAATGCGCCGTAGCAGATCTTGCCCTTGGCGACGTCGCATTTGGCGAGCACGCATTCGCCGGGTGGAAGACTCAGCGTGGTTCCGGCCGGAGCCTGGTCAATCGCCTGCTGCAGCGCGAGTGTGTTCGCGACGGGATCGCTGCCGCAGGTCGGCAGTTGGATTGGAGGAGTTTGCGCCGACAGCCGTGAGGCGGTTGCCAACGCGAGTCCCAGAGCGGCTATCGAAAGCGGCAGTCCGCGGGTTGAGCGGTGGTTCAGCATGATCGTCCCTCTGTCTCTATAACGAAATCGGTCGCTGGAACACGACCGGGTTATGGGTGGTGGGACGGGCTGATTTGCGTGCAGGTTCTGGGAAAGGCCTGGAGAAAGTCTGCGCTTACGCGATGGTACGTCCTCCGTCGACGACGATCGTCTGGCCGGTGATGTAGTTCGATGCGTCGGCGGCGAGAAACACGGCCACGCCCTTCAGCTCGCCGGCGTCGCCGACGCGTGGAATCGGGCTGCTCGCCTTGATCGCCCCTTCGTTCATGGCAATCGCGCCGTCGGCCAGGCGGGAGTGGAAGAAGCCGGGCGCGATCGCGTTGACGCGGATGCCTTTCCGCGCCCACGACACGGCCAGCTCGCGGGTCAGCCCGATCAGGCCGGCCTTGGTCGCGGCGTAGGGCGCGTAGTGCGGACCGGTCACCGACGCGTGCATGCCGGCGATCGAGGCGATGTTGATGATCCGGCCCCACTGCCGCTTGAGCATGTCGCGTCCCGCGGCCTGCGCGAACAGGAACGCGCCGGTCAGGTTGACGTCGACCACCTTCTGCCATTTGTCGAGCGGCAGATCTTCGGGCTCGGCCGCCCACGTCACGCCGGCGTTGTTGATCAGGATGTCGACCTTGCCGAAGGTCGCGATCGTTTTGTCGACGACCGCCTGGACGTCGGCCGCGTGCGACACGTCGCACAGCATGCCTTCGGTGGCGAAGCCCCTGCCGCGCATCTCGTCGACCGTCGGCGTCAGCCACTGCTCGCGGCGCGCGCAGAGCATCAGCGACGCGCCGGCCTCGGCGAGTCCTTCGGCCATTTCCTGTCCGAGTCCGCGCGATCCGCCGGTGACGATCGCGACGCGTCCGCGCAGCGAGAATAATTCGTTGATGGTCGGCACGATGTCAGGCTTATACTGCCGAGGCTCGTCGGAGTCAACACGCCACGCCCAGGGAGACCGGACACTGCGATGACGCAAGCTCACGCGACGCTTACCGGCGGGCAGTTCCTCACCAGCGACGCACGCCCCGCGGATGTGTTCATTCGCGAGGATCTCTCGGACGAACAGCGGCTGTTCGGACAGACCGCCGCGGAGTTCATGCGCAAGGAAGTGCTGCCGGTCGTCGATCGTCTCTACCAGCACGACTGGGAGCTGACGCGGCAGTTGATGCGCAAAGCGGCGGATCTCGATCTGCTTCGGCTCGAGATCCCGGTGGAGTACGGCGGCCTCGGCCTCGATCTGATCAGCGCCGCGTACGTCGGCGAACAGATCGCCGCCAATCCGTCGTTCGGCGGCTCTCTCGGCGCGCACACCTCGATCGGCACGCTGCCGCTCGTCTACTTCGGCACCGCGGAGCAGAAAGCGCGCTACCTGCCGCGGCTGTCGAGCGGCGAATTGGTGGCCGCCTACGCGCTCACCGAACCGCAATCGGGCTCCGACGCGCTCGCCGCGCGCACCACCGCGACGCTCACACCTGACGGCCGCCACTACGTCCTCAACGGCCAGAAGATGTGGATCACCAACGGCCAGTTCGCCGATCTGTTCACCCTGTTCGCCAAGGTCGACGGCGACAAGTTCACCGGCTTCCTGGTCGAGCGCGGGATGGGCGTGGTCAGCGGCCGCGACGAGGTCAAGCTCGGCCTCGACGGCAACTCGACGACCGCGCTGATGCTCGACAACGTCAAGGTGCCGGTCGAAAACGTGCTCGGCGCCATCGGCCAGGGCCACAAGGTCGCCTTCAACGTGCTCAACTTCGGCCGCGTCAAGCTCGGGGCGCGCAACATGGCCGGCGTCAAGGGCGCGCTCGGCCACGCCGTCAAGTACGCCAAGGAGCGTCGTCAGTTCGGCAAGGCGATCGCCGAGTTCGGTCTGATCAAGCAGAAGCTCGCCGGCATGGCGATCCGCGGCTTCATCGGCGACGCGATGTCGTACCGCGCCCTCGGCGACGTCGACCGCGCGCTGCAGGCCATGAACGGCGGCGGCGACGGCGCCGCGCGCGACGCGCACGTGCTCAAGACGATCGAAGGCTTCGCCGTCGAGTGCTCGATCAACAAGGTGTGGACCAGCGAAGCGCTGGCCTGGGCCGTGGACGAAGCGATCCAGGTGTTCGGCGGCAACGGCTACTCGCGCGAGTTCCCGGTCGAACGGATGTATCGCGATGCCCGCATCACCCGCATCTACGAGGGCACCAACGAGATCAACCGGATGATCATCCCGACCCGCCTGATGAAGCAGTCGCCGTCGCTGTTCACCGCCGCCGGCGCCTGCCAGCAGATCGAGTCGGGCGGCGACGACTTCATCTCGCGCACCAAACGGCTGGCGGTGGCCCTGCTCGGCTTCGCGTCAGCCACCTTCGGCGACGAGCTCAAGGAGGCGCAGGAGGTCCAGGCGCAGATCGCCGACGTCATCATCGAGGCCTACGCGATGGAGAGTGGGCACGCCCGCGCCGAAAAGCTCGCCGCCCGCGGCGACCGCCACGCCGACATCGCGCGCGACGCGGTCGCCGTCTACTCGAGCGACGCCGCCGATCGCATCGCCGCGGCGGCCAGGCAGGTCGTCGCCGCGCTGATCGCGCGCGGCGCCGACACGGCCGTCGTCTGCACCGCGCAGCGTCTGGTCTCGCAGGCGCCGATCGACACCATCGCCGCCCGGCGGCGGATCGCGAACGCCGTCATCGACGCGGGAAAACATCCGTTCTAGAGAGACGTTCGGCCGAAGCCTTCGCGCTACGGTGCGCCAGGGTATCGCGCATTCTTGGGCCGTCGCGCGAAGCCGAGAGCCGAGCCAACGAATGGACGAACAGTCGTAGCGCGACGGCTTTAGCCGAGCGAGGGGGATTCCGTGGCTCCAGGAGCTGTCTACGCGCTCGTCGTGCTCTTCGCGATCAACCTGATGAACTTCTTCGACCGCCAGATCATCGGCGGCGTCGGCGAAGGCATCCGCCGCGAGTGGACCCTGAGCGATACGGCGCTCGGCCTGCTGGGCACCGTCTTCACCCTCCTCTACGCCGTCGTCGGCCTGCCGCTCGGCCGCTTGTCCGATCGCAAAGAGCGGCGCATCATCCTCGGCGCCGGCGTGTTCGTGTGGAGCCTGCTGACCGCCGCGTCAGGCCTCGCGCGTAATTTCTCGCAACTGATCGTCGCCCGCCTCGGGGTCGGCGTCGGCGAAGCAACCTGCTCGCCGGCGTCCACGTCGCTGCTCGGCGACCTGTTTCCGGCCGACCAACGGGCGCGGGCGGTCGCCATCTGGATGCTTGGACTGCCGCTGGGGCTCGGACTCGCCAACGGCGCGGGCGGGTGGATTCTTCAGAACTGGGGCTGGCGCAAGGCGTTCTACATTGCGGCGGTGCCCGGCATCCTCTGCGCCGTCGCCGCGCTGGTGATGCGCGAGCCGAAACGCGGCATGGCCGAGTCGCACGCCGTCGGCGACCGGCGCCGCGCCGGCAACCCATACCTTCTCGTGCTCTCGATACCGACGATGCTGTGGCTGATCGCGTCGGGGGCGCTGCACAACTTCAACATGTATGCGCTCGGCGCCTTCGTGGCGCCGTTCCTGGTGCGCTTCCATCGGATGAACTTCCTCGACGCCGGCTGGGTCGCGGCCTGCGTCTACGGATTCTCGGGCGTGATCGGCCTGACCGGCGGCGGCGCGCTCGCCGACTACCTGTATCGGCGCCGCGTCGACGGACGCCTCATCGTCGGGACCGCCGCCATCGTCATCACCGCGCCGTTGATGTTTCTCGGGCTGGCGCGCCCGCGCGGCGACATCGTCGGCTTCGCGCTGCTGATGGGGACCGGGTCCGGTGTGATGTTCGCCTACTACTCGACCGTGTACACGACGATTCACGACGTGGTCGAACCGTCGCTGCGCGGCACGGCGATGGCCCTGTACTTCTTCGCGATGTACGTGCTCGGCGCCTCGCTCGGGCCGGTCGGTACCGGGCTGGCGAGCGACTACTTCACGTTCCAGGCGGCGAGCGCGGCGGGCGCGGTGCAGCCGCTGCCGTTCGGCTCGATCATGGCGGCCGAGTTCCGCAGCCTGGTCGGCGAGGCGAAGGGATTCGACCTGCGCGCGCTCGAGCCGTTCCGCGCCGAAGGACTGCATACGGCGATGTACATCGTGCCGATTCTCGCCGCGCTGCTCGCCGTGGTGCTCTTCGCCGCCTCCCGCACGGTGAAGAAAGACGTCGAGCGACTCCAAACCTGGATGCGTGGAAATCTGAAATCTGAAGTCTGAAGCTTGACCGTCACTGACAAGGTCGTCGTCGTCACCGGCGGTGCGAACGGCATCGGCCGGGCGCTGTGCCATCGGTTCGCGGCGGAGGGTGCCCGCGCCATCGTCGTCGCCGATCTCGACGGCGCCGCGGCCAGGCTGGTGGCAGACGGAATCGGCGGCATCGCGGTCGAGTGCGACGTCGCGCGCGAGGCAGACGTCGCGCGGCTCGTCAGGCAGGCGGTCAGCGACGCCGGACCCATCGACCTGTTCTGCTCGAACGCCGGCATCGCGATCAGCGGCGGCGAGGAAACGCCGGATGCCGAGTGGCAGCGGGCGTGGGACGTCAACCTCATGGCGCACGTCTACGCTGCGCGCCACGTGCTGCCGGCGATGCTCGAACGCGGCAGCGGCTACCTGCTGCAGACCGTCTCGGCCGCGGGTCTTCTCACGCACATCCAGTCGGCGACTTACGCGGTTTCCAAGCACGCGTCGCTCGCGTTCGCGGAGTGGCTCGCCGTCCGCTACGCCGATCGCGGCATCGGGGTCTCCGCACTCTGTCCGCAGGGTGTCCGCACCGACATGCTCCGCCGCGCGGCAGCCGAAGGGCGCGGCTTCCTGGTCGACGGCGCGATCGAACCGGAACGCGTCGCCGACGAAGTCGTCAAAGGCCTTGCCGACCGGCGCTTCCTCATCCTGCCGCACCCCGAAGTCGCCGATTACTTTCGCCGCAAGGCGACCGACTACGACCGCTGGCTGCGCGGCATGGCGAAGCTGCGCGCTACCTACGAGGTTTAGATCCGAGACGATCGAGCGCCGCGCCGACCTCGCCCGCCGATTGGTAGCGCGATTCGACGTCGACGGCGAGCGCGCCGGCGATGATGTCGGCCAGTGCCTTCGGCACGCGCCGATCGACGGCGTCGGCGCGCGGCGTGCCGCTGGCGATCGCGGCGATGAGATCCGCGGCGTCGGTTTGGGCGTGAGGTCTCTGGCCGGTGGCCATCTCGAAGAGGACGACGCCCAGGCTGTAGATGTCCGACCGCCGGTCGACGCGGCCGCCGCGCAGCTGTTCCGGCGACATGTACGGCGGCGTGCCGGCCTGCGGCAGGTGCACGTCGTGTTCGGACCCGGCCGCGCTCGTCCCGCCGGCGGTGGCCGCGGCGTTCGCGGCTGCCGGCGCGTTCGCGATGCCGAAGTCGAGCACCTTGACGGTTCCGTCGGCGGCGAAGTGCACGTTGCCCGGCTTCAGATCGCGGTGGACGACGCCGCCGGCGTGAGCGGCGGCCAGCGCCGCCGCCAGCTGACGGCCGATCGCGATCACGTCATCGATCGGCAGGCGTTCGCGTCGCAGCCGCGCCGCCAGGCTCTCGCCCTCGACGTACTCCATGACGATGAAGGCGCGATCCAGGTGTTCGACGACATCGTGGATCGCCGCGACGTTGGGGTGCATGATGCTCGCGGCGGCGCGCGCTTCGTGAAGGATCTGCGAGCGCCGCTCGCTGCCGGCGAGCGATCGCATCACGCACTTCAGCGCCACCTTGCGCCGCAGACGCGGATCGCTGCCGAGGAAGACGTGGCCCATGCCGCCGCGGCCGATCGAGCCGACGATCACGTACGGGCCGATGCACGTCCCCGCCTCCAATTCGTCGTCTTCGTCGTCGAACGCGCCGGGCTGCGAATCGGCGAGGAAATCGTCGCCGTCGCGGTAGGCGTTGATGAGCGTGATGATTTCGTTGGCCAGGGTGGTGTCGGCGCACCGCCGGCGGACGAACTGCTCGCGCTCGGCCGGCGCCTGCTGCAAGGCCTCGGCGATGACGTCCTTCGCGCGTTCCCAGGACGCCGGATTCATGAGGCCTCTGATTGATTAGTATAAGCGAGCCTCGTGCGAGTCATGTCAGCTGAAGGAGCAGGTCCGGCAGCGAGCCTGCGACGGCGAGCTGTGGGCCGCGACATCGGATCGGCGCGATAATCGACCGCGCCGACGTCCACGAACCATGCGCATTCAGGCCGCCATTCTCTGGGAACAAGGAGCGCCGCTCTCCGTCGAGGAAGCGGAGCTCGGGACTCCCGCCGCCGGCGAAGTGCTCGTCGAAGTGAGAGCCGCCGGCGTCTGCCACAGCGATCTCCATCCGGCCCGCGGCGACTGGCCGATGAAAACGCCGGTCGTTCTCGGGCACGAAGGCGCCGGCATCGTCCGCGAGGTGGGCGCCGGCGTCTCGAGCCTCGTTCCCGACGATCACGTCGTCTTCTGCTGGGCACCGGCGTGCGGCGAGTGTCCGCCGTGCCGCGCGGGACGCGCGGTGCTGTGCGATCGCGTCGAGAAGGTCACCTATCGCAACCGCCTGCCGTCGGGTGCGTCGCACCTGCACGCGCGCGAGCAGGCGGTCGCGCCGTTTCTCGGCACCGCCTGCTTCTCCGACTTCGCCATCGTCCCCGAAGCCGGCGCGGTTCGCGTGCCGCGCGACGTGCCCTTCGAGGCGCTGGCCACGGTCGGCTGCGCAGTGGTCACCGGCGTCGGCGCGGTCACCAACGCGGCGCAGCCGCCGGCCGGATCGCGCGTGGCGGTGATCGGAGCCGGCGGCGTCGGTCTCAACGTCATCCAGGGCGCTGTGATCGCCGGGTGCGAGACGATCGTCGCCGTCGATCTCCGCCCGGCGCCGCTCGAGATCGCGCGGCGCTTCGGCGCGACGCAGGCGATCGAGGCGACCGGAAAAATCGCCGATGCCGTGCGCATGCTGACCGCCGGCGGCGCGGACTTTGTCTTCGACACGGTCGGCAACCCGCACACGTTGACCGACGCGCTGGCGATGGCCCGCAAAGGGGGCACCGTCGTCGTGACCGGCCTCGCCCGCGGCGACACGCAGGCGGCGTTTCCGACCTTCCCGTTCGTGATGCAGGAGAAGCGCCTGATCGGATCGGTCTACGGATCGGGTCAGCCGGCGCGCGACATCGTGAAGCTCGTCTCGCTCTATCAGCAAGGGCGCCTGAAACTGAACGAGCTGGTCTCGCGCACGTATGCGCTCGACAAGATCAACGACGCGCTCGGGGCGCTGGCGGCGAGCGACGGCGCCCGCGGGGTGATCACATGGTGAAACAGGCTCTCCGCTTCACGGTCATCGTGCTTTCCGGTGCCACGCTCATGCTCAACGCCGCAACCGAGACCGTCACCGTCACCGGCGGACAGATCGCCGGCACCATTGTCGATGGCATCCGTGTCTACAAGGGCATCCCGTTTGCGGCGGCGCCGCTCGGCGAGCTGCGCTGGCGTCCGCCGCAGCCGGTCGCCGCCTGGAGCGGCGTCAGGAAGGCCGACACGTTCGGACCGGAGTGCACCCAGACGCCATACCCGGCGGGCTCGCCGTACGCGCGTCCGCTCGAGAAGATGAGCGAAGACTGTCTCTACCTGAACGTGTGGACCGGCGCCGGCGCCGGCGAGGCACGACCGGTGATGGTGTGGATTCACGGCGGCGCGTGGACGCGCGGCTCGTCGTCGATGCCCACCTACGACGGTACCGCGCTCGCCAGGAAAGGCGTCGTCGTGGTGACGGCGAACTATCGGCTCGGCGTGTTCGGTTTCCTGGCGCATCCGGAGCTGACCGCCGAATCGCCGCAGCACTCGTCGGGCAACTACGCGATTCTCGACCACGTGGCCGCACTGCAGTGGGTGCAGAAGAACATCGCGGCGTTCGGCGGCGATCCCGCCCGCGTGACGATCTTCGGCGAATCGGCCGGATCGTGGAGCGTCAACGTCGTCCAGGCGACGCCGCTCGCCAGGGGTCTGTTCCACCGCGTGATCGGCGAGAGCGGCGCCCAGTTCGCGCGCAACATGCGGCTGGCGGAGGCCGAGAAGGGCGGCGTTGCGCTGGCCGCGGCGGTCGGCGCAGATTCGCTGAACGCACTCCGTGCCGTGCCGGCTGAACAGCTGGCGGCGATCCAGACATTCCGCGCCGCCATCAATGTCGACGGCTGGGTGCTGCCGGCCGACGTCCGGACGATCTTCGCGGAGAAGAAGCACAGCCTTGTGCCGATCATCGCCGGGTCGAACGCCAACGAATGGACGACGCTCGGCGGGCTCGATCGATCGCAGTATCCAAAGACCCTCGAGGAGTATCGAAAACGCGTCGAGTCGCAGTATCGCGATGCGATCAAGGACTACGACGCCGCCTATCCGGTGAAAAGCGAAGCGGACATCGCAGAAGCGCTGCTCGGCGTCGGCCGCGACACGACGTTTTCGCTCGAGATGCGCACCTGGGCGCGGATGGTGACGGCGTCGGGGCAGAAGGCCTATCTCTACCAGTTCACGCGGGTGCCGCCGGGTCCGAACGCGAAGACGTGGGGCGCGTATCACGCCGCCGAGATTCCCTACGTCTTCGGGACACTGCGCGTCCGTGACTGGCCGTTCACCGACGCCGACTTCGCGCTGGCCGATCGCATGTCGAGCTACTGGGTCAGCTTCGCGGCCACCGGCGATCCCAACGGGCGCGGTCTGCCGGCGTGGACGCCGTACGACTCAACCAGCGAACCGTACCTCGAGCTGGGCGACGCGGTGCAGCTCAAAAATCACCTGCTGAAGGCGCAGCTCGACTTCCTCGAGCAGTGGCAGCAGCGCCGCCAGTCATCGCGGTAGCGTTGCCTGGCCAGACCGCATTAACGACGATCGGCGGGCATTTGACCGCCGCGGGGAGCCGATGACATGGCTGGACCGATCAACCATGCGATGACCACGACGGCGTTCGCGCTCGATGGGTATCGCGTCAAACAGAACCTGGGCGTCGTGCGCGGCGTCACCGTGCGGTCGCGTTCCATCTTCGGCACCATCGGCGCCGGACTGCAGACGCTGGTCGGCGGCAACATCACGCTGCTGACCGACCTGTGCGAGAAGACGCGCGCCGACGCCTTCGCGCTGATGCTGCAGCACGCGTCGGAGCTCGGCGCCAACGCCGTGGTCGGCATCGATTACGACGCGACCGAGGTGATGCAGGGCGTCACCGAAGTGCTCTGTTACGGCACCGCTCAGGTCGTCACGCCGATCACGTAGTGTCGAACGCAGTCTCCGCCTATGTCTGAGCACGCGGTGCTGGCGACGGTCGCCGATCAACCGGGAATCCTCCACGGACTGACCAAGGTTCTCGCCGCCTACGACGCGAACATCCGTTACGTCGACATCGTGCGTCCGCGCGACCGCGATCCGCAGGTCTATCTCGAGTTCGCCTTCGACGGCGCCATCGACGCGGTGATTGCCGGCATGCGGGAGGTGCCCGGTGTCAGGAGCGTCGACCAGCCGCCGTCGTTCGCCAAGATTTATGGCAAGCGGATTGTCATCATGGGCGGCGGCGCGCAGGTCGGACAGGTGGCGCTCGGCGCCATCTCGGAAGCCGACCGTCACAACATCCGCGGCGAACGCATCTCGGTCGACACCATCCCGTTGGTCGGGGAGCACAATCTGGCCGCGGCGGTCCGCGCCGTCGTGCTGCTGCCGCGCGTGTCCCTGCTCGTGCTCGCCGGATCGCTGATGGGCGGCGACATCACCAACGCGGTGCAGGAAGTGCGCGCCCGGGGACTGCGAGTGATCTCCCTCAACATGGCCGGCAGCGTGCCCGACGCCGCCGATCTCGTCGTCTCGGATCCGGTGCAGGCGGGCGTGATGGCGGTGATGGCGGTGGCCGACACCGCGAAGTTCGATCTCGTCCGTCAGGAGAAGCGGCGCTACTGAACGTCGCCGATCGTCGGCGGCTTGATCCGCGCCAGCACTTCCAGCGAGGCGCGCTCGGTGCCTTCGGCGCGCCCGAGCATCACCTGCGTCTGCCGATGCTCGGTCGACGCGCGCTCCCGCCATTTGGCGTCGGCGGCCATCCCGACGCTGCGCGGATCGCGCCGCAGCGGCGTCGCCGTCCGCCGCAGCCCCTGCGCCCGGAGGCGCCAGCTCTCGTAGCGCAGCTGCAGGTACTCCTCGGCGTCGGCGATGAGGTGCTGATGCTCGGCCGGGACCCCGCGCAACGCGACCAGCCGATCGCGCGCCGCCCGCACCTCGGGCATGATCGTCGACTCGATCAACGCCGCCAGCGTGGTGGCATCGATCTGTCCTTTCCAGGCGAGCGCCTCGGCGGCGCGGTAGCCGGGAACCGTTTGTCCTTCGATTTCGAGCACCCGCGTGATCTCCGGACGCACGTCGGCGATGCCGCGCAGCGGGATGGCGGCGACGATCGCGAGCGTCGCCGCAACACCGGCGACGATGCCGATCGTGCGGCGTTCCGGTTCGCGGACCCCGGTTCGTCCGGTGAGCACCAGGCCCGAGACCAGTCCGGCCATGAACGCCAGGAACTCCGCCTGCGTCTCGATGCTGGCGTCGAACGTGTTGTAGAGGATGAACAGCGCGGCGGCCGGCACCAGCCGTTTGCCGACGGCCGGCGGAATCGGCGTCTCGCCCGGCCGGAACCAGTCCCACACGGCGCATGCGAGCAGCAGGCCGAACAGGCCGGCGATCGCGCCCGACGCTCCCGCGTTGACCACGACCGGATGCGCCGCGATGCTCACCAGTCCGGCAAGAATGGCGGTGACCAGGTACACCGACGCGATCGCCGCGCGTCCGGCGATCCGCTCGAGCAGCAGACCGAGCTGCGCCAGCATCGTCATGTTGATGACCAGCTGTATCAGTCCCGAGTGGACGAACGGCGACGTCACCAGCCGCCACCATTCGCCGTTGGTCGTCCGCGGACCGAAGTTGGCGCCCCACCCGATGAGCGTCTCCGGATTGGCGAGCGCGCCCTTGCCGAAGAGCATCAGGACGAACACGATGACGTTGAGCGCGACGATCGCCATCGTGACCCACGCGAAGCGCATGCGCGCGCGAAGAATCTCGAAGAATGGCTGGCACGCGGTGCCGTTGTGGCGCGCGATGGCGGCGGGAATGGACGATGCGATGCGAAGCGTCTGGATCAACTTCGTCCGCTGCTCTTCGGTCGAAGAGACGAGCCCGAACCCGGCGACCACGATGAGCGCGACCAACAGAAGCACGTGCGCTATATTCTCAAGACGCATGCCACGCGATGACCGAAATTCAACGTAGATTCATCGCTCCGCACCGCCCGGTGGGCCGCGCGATTTCAAAGGTCGCCGGCGCGCGACCATCTTTGTAACGATGCTGCCGTCGGCAACCTCCGTAAATCGCGGCCAGGCAGCACCCGAACTGCCGCGTGAGCTCGGGCTCGGCGACCTCGTCCTGACGCAGATTCTCTTCATCGTCGGCCTGCCGTGGGTTGGCGTCGCCGCGAAGCTCGGTCCGTCTCACGTGGTGTTCTGGCTGCTGGCGATGGCGCTCTTCTACATCCCGTCGGCGGTCGTCGTGATCTATCTCAACCGGCTGATGCCGCTCGAAGGCGGCCTGTATCAGTGGGCGAAGTTCGGGTTCGGCGAACTGATCGGCTTCCTGGTCGCGTGGAACCTGTGGCTGTTCGCGATTCTCAACACATCGGAGACTGGCATTCAGGCGACGCAGTATCTCGCCTACATCACCGGACCGCGCGGCGAGGCGCTCACCTCGAACCCGGCGGTGATTGCGCTGGTCAGCGCCGCGATCTTCGCGGCCCTCGTGTGGCTGGCGATTCTCGGCCTCGGCGTCGGCAAATGGGTACACCAGGCCGGCGGCGCGCTGATGCTCGTCACCTTTGCCGCGCTGCTGATCGTGCCGTGGCTGAATCTGGCCAACGGTTCGCTGGCGGCGTTCCATCCGCTGGCGACCACGGCGCCGGTCGTGTCGATCATGAGCCTGAACCTGCTCGGCAAGATGGGATTCGGCGCGCTCGGCGGCTTCGAGTACGTCGCGATCCACGCCGGCGAGTGCCGCAATCCGGTGCGGACGATCGGCCGCTCGGTGCTCCTGGCCGCGCCGATCATCGCGGTGATGTTCATCCTCGGCACCAGCTCGGTGCTGGCGCTGATTCCGATCGACCGCATCGACCTCATCGCGCCGATTCCCCAGGTGCTGACGGCCGGCTTCGGGCCGCTCGGGTATGCGGCCTGGATCGCGCCGGCGACCATCCTCGTTCTGTTGTGCGTGCGCATCGCCCAGGCCAGCGTGATGTTCACCGGCAACACCCGCATGCCGATGGTCGCCGGCTGGGACGGCCTACTGCCGGCGTGGTTCACGCGGATCGATCCGCGGCGCCTGACGCCGGTCAACTCGATCGTGTTCGTCGGCGCCGCCACCTTCTTGTTCAGCGTCCTCGGCCTGATCGGTGTCGGAAAGCAGGAAGCGTTTCAGCTGCTGTGGAACGCCTCGGCGATCTTCTACGCACTCACCTACCTGGTGATGTTCGCCATCCCGATCGCCGGCCTCGGCGGCACCGCCGCGCGTTCACCCTGGATCAAGGCTGCCGCTGTTTCGGGTTTTCTGATGACGCTGCTGTTCGTCGTCCTGTCGATCCTGCCGATCATCGAAGTGCAGAGCCGGCTGACCTTCGCCATGAAGATCTGCTCACTGATCGTCGTCACCAATCTGATCGGCGCGGGGATCTTCCGTCAGGCGGTCAGGAAGGGAACGAGTTCGGCGAGCACCGCCTCGGGCACTTCTTCGGGCAGGAAGTGACCGCCGGGGAGTCCTTTGCCGCGGACGTCGGTCGCGTGCTCGCGCCAGATTTTCATCACGTCGTAGAGACGCCCGACGGTGCCGCGTTCGCCCCACAACACCAGCAGCGGACACTTGACCTTCTTGCCGCGCGTCTCCTCGGCGTGGGTGAGATCGATGGTCGCTCCGGCGCGGTAGTCCTCGCAGGTCGAGTGAATCGTCGCCGGATCCTTGAAGCAGCGCAGGTACTCGGCGATCGCCTCGGCCGACATCGCGCCGGTCCCGCCGGTTGGACGCAGGAAGCGTGAGCGCAGATAGAAGTCCGCGCTGTTGCCGATCAGCGTCTCCGGGAACGGCGCCGGCTGGATCAGAAAGAACCAGTGGAAGTACTGCGTCGCGAACTCGCGGGTGACATTCGAATAGGGCAGCGGGACGATGTCGATGACCGCCGCCTTCGACACGCGATCGGGATGTTCGACCGCCAGCCGCCAGGTCACGCGCGCGCCGCGGTCGTGGCCGACGACGGCGAAGCGTTCGAAGCCGAGGGCGCGCATCACCTCGACCTGGTCGAGCGCCATCGCGCGCTTCGAGTAGTTGGCGTGGTTCTCGCCGTCGGGCGGTTTGCTGCTGTCGCCGTAGCCGCGCAGATCGACGAGGACGACGGTGAAGCGCCGGGCCAGTTCGGGCACGATCTTGTGCCACTCGACGTGCGTCTGCGGATAGCCGTGAATCAACAGCAGCGGCGGGCCGCTGCCGCCGCGGCGCACGTTGATCGTCGCGCCGGTGGTTGGAATCTTCCGCGATTCGAAGCCGGGAAACAGCGCCGAGGCCTGTTCGATCGTCGCCGCTTCGGGACCCTGGGCGGACGACAAATCGGCGCCGCCGCCGGCCGATTCCGATCCGCTCCACGCCCCGGCGGCGAGCGTCGTCATCAGGAAGTCCCGGCGCTTCATTTCGAGCTCTGCGTGGTCCGGCGGACGCCGTTCAGCGGCGCCTCGGTGACGCACATGAAATTGCCCGCGTCATCGGTGCTGCCGGTACCCTTCCAGCGCGCGACCTGCGGATAGAGACACAGCGGCCGCGTGCGATCGACCTTGCCGTTGGCCGCGTGCGACGCGATCAGCTTTTCGGGCGCGATCCCTTTCTCGACCCACTGCTCGAGCGCGGTGACGGTGTCGAACTGATTGGGGCCCGGTCCGCCGTTGCAGTGGCCCATGCCCGGCGCGATGAAGAAGCGGTAGAACTCCCGCGTCTTGTCGAGACCACCCATCGTCTTCACCACCGCGTCGTAGTAGGCGACCGTGTCCTGCGGCGGCACCACCGGATCGGCCCAGCCGGTGTACATCAGCAGCTTGCCGCCGCGCTTCTTGAACGGCGTGAGGTCCTTTTCGACCGCGGCCATGAACGGCAGTTTCTGCTCGGCATAGGCGAGATCGCGATCCCAGTCGATCGTCCGCCAGTCCCAGTTCGGATCGTGGAACAGGAAGTAGCGGAAGAAGCCGACGCGCATCGGTTCGGCGGGATCCATCACGTACTGGCGCCAGCTCTGGATGGCGTTGTCGCCGAAGCTCTCGCTGCCGCGCGGCCACCCGGTGAAGATCTGCTCGCCGGTGCGCGGATTCCTCAGGCCTTCGTACATCTTCCGCACCGCGTCGACCTGCGCGGCGGTCAGGCACGAGGCATCGTCGGCGCCGGCGCGGCACTGCAGGCGGGCCGGATCGAAATGACAGCGGCGCGGATCGTCGATGATGCCGTCGCGCAGGCCGTCGAGACCGTCGCACGACTCGACGACCGCCTTGGTCAGCATGGCGAGCTTCGCCGCCGGCACGATCGGCGACCCGTCTTTCTGATGCGTGACGATCCACGAGTGCAGGAAGGCAAACGTCTGGCGGATCCGGTTGTGCGCCGGATCGCCGGCGATGATCCCGTCGTAGTCGTCGGGATAGCGCTGCGCCTCGGACAGCGCCTGATGCCCGCCGCTCGAGCAGCCGTTGAAGTAGGCGCGCTCCGGAAAGCGGCCGGCGTGATTGCGGACGATGAGCTTAGCGGCGTCGGTCATCACGTGGATCGCGCGATACGCCCAGTCCACGATCTTCTCGGGATGCCCCTGCCCGAACTTCATGTCGTCACCGGCGTGGCCGGTGTCGGTGCTCGCGGTCGCGTAGCCGCGGCGCAGCGCCGCGGCCATCGCCGGGTAGCTGATCGCGCCCGAGTAGCCGCCGTTCCCGACGCCTTCGAACTTGCCGTTCCAGGCGTCGGCGTTCGGAATCCAGACCTCGAACTTGATCTCGGAGTCGCTGGTGGGCCGCGCCACGGCTTCGACGCGGCAGAACGCCGGCAGCGTCATCTCCTGGCGCGCGCCGGGCGGCGTGAATGGTCCCGCCGCGACCGCTGCCGCCGACCGCACGCTGATCCCGGGCATGGTGAGCGCGGCGAGGTTGGTGCACGCTGTCCCGGCCGACGCCTGCGTCGGCGTACGGGCGTCGATCAGCGCAGGACCAAGCGCGGCCAGGACCACCATTTGGAGCGCCACGAGAACACGACGGGTCATGCGAGAGCCTCCGGTGGCGGAGATTATACGTACACGAACCGCCCGCCGACTCTACTTTGAGGCGACCGACAGCACGACCTTGCCGGTGACCTTGCGGTCGGCCATCAATCTCAGCGCGTCGGCGGCGCGTTCGAGCGGAAATGTCGCGGAAATATGCGGCCGGACCTTGCCCTCGGCGAACCAGCGGCCGAGTTGGCGCATCGATTCGGCGAAGCGATCCGGTTCGCGGCGGGCGAACTCGCCCCAGAACACGCCGACGATGGAGCAGCCCTTCAACAGCGTCAGGTTCAGCGGGATCTTCGGGATGTCGCCTGCCGCGAAGCCGACGACGAGAAGGCGGCCGCGCCAGGCGAGCGATCGCAGCGCCGGCTCGGTGTACGGACCGCCGACCGGGTCGTAGACGACATCCACCCCGGCCCCGCCGGTCAACGCCTTCACGAGGTCGCGGAAGTCTTCGCTTGCGTAGTTGATGGTCTCGTCGGCGCCGTGCTCGCGGCACACCGCGAGCTTGCCGGCCGAGGAGGCGCACGCGATCACCCGCGCGCCGAGCGCCTTGCCGATCTCGATCGCCGCAATTCCGACGCCGCCTGCCGCGCCGAGCACGAGCAGCGTCTCGCCCGCCTCCAGTCGACCGCGGTCGCGCAGAGCGAAGTCGGAGGTCGCGTAAGTAAGGCCGAACGCCGCGGCCTGCTCGAAGGTCATGCCGGCCGGCAGCGGCAGCACCTTCCGCGCGTCGGTCTTCACTTCCTCGGCGAAGCCGCCGTAGGTCGTGAACGCCATCACCGCGTCGCCCACCTTGACGTTGCCGGCGCCGTCGCCGGCTGCCTTCACCACGCCCGCGACCTCGCTGCCCGGCGAGAAGGGAAGCGACGGCTTCACCTGGTACTTGTTCTCGATGATCAGCACGTCGGGGAAGTTCACGCTCGCCGCTCTCACCGAAATGACGACCTCGCCCGGACCTGGCGGCGGCAGCACGACCTCTTCGATGACCAGCGATTCGGGCGGACCGTACGCTTTGCAGAGGACCGCTCTCATGCCGGCTCTCCCGCGGTGACCGGGATGCACTGGCCGGAGATGTTGCGCGCGTGATCGCTGCACAGGAACGCCGCCAGCGCGGCGATGTCCTCCGCCGTCGACATGCGCCGCAGCGGCGATCGATCGATGAAGGTCCGCCGCATGCCTTCGACGTCGACGCCGCGCACCTCGGCCTGGCCCTTGATGACGCGGTCGATGCGATCGCCTTCGACCGCGCCCGGCGCGATGGCGTTGACCGTGATGTTGTGCCGCCCGAGCTCGAGCGCGAGGCCGTAGGTCATGCCGATCTGTCCGGCCTTGGCCGAGCAGTAGCCGACGCGGTAGGCGAGCCCGCGGCGTCCGGCCATCGAGGCGATGTTGACGATCGCGCCGCCGCCGGCAGCAATCATCGGCGGCACCGCGAACCGGCAGCAGAGATAGGCGCTGGTCAGGCACGAGTTCACGGTATAGAACCAGTCGTCGCTGGTGTAATCCTGCACCGCGCGGGTCGGTCCGCCATCGCCGGCGTTGTTGACGAGCGTATCGACGCGTCCGAACGCGCGCATCGCGGCATCGACGATCGATCGCGCGCCCTCCTCGGTGCCGGCGTCGGCGACGGCGGCCACCGCGTCGCCGCCGGCGTCTCGAATCAACGCCGCGGTCTCGTCGACCAGCGCCTCGGACCGCGCGGCGCACACCACCTTCGCTCCTTCGCGCGCGAACACCCGGCTCATCACGCGGCCGATGCCTTTGCTCGCGCCGGTGATGATCGCGACGCGATCCTGCAGTAAGCCCACGTTGTCTCCTTCGCTCGGCTATCAGTCTGCGCGCTACTTGATCGCGCGCGATTGTCGCAGCGACGCGATCTCGTGCTCGCTCAGTCCCAGGCGTTCGCGCAGCACCTGGTCGGTGTGCTCGCCGAGCAGCGGCGCCGGCAGACGCACCGAACCCGGCGTGTCCGACATGCGCACCGGCGGCGCCACCATCTGAATCGCGCCCGCCACCGGATGCGCGCAGTTCACCAGCGATCCGCGCGCCGCGACCTGCGGGTGCTCGACGATCTGGTCGATGGTGTTGATCGCGCCGATCGGGATGCCGGCCGGCATCAGAATCGCCTCCCACTCTTCGTACGATCTGGTCAGGAACACCTGCTGCAGCGTCTCGATGAGCGATTCGCGGTTGGCCTTGCGGGCCGCGTTGGTGACATAGCGCGGATCGTCGGCGAGGGCGGCCAGGCCGACCAGCGGACAGAACGTGCGCCACAGCTTGTCGCTGCCGATCCCGATCGCGATGTCGCGCGATCGGGTCTGAAAAGTCTGATACGGCAGCAGCGCGCCGTAGGCGGTGCCGAGCGGGCCCGGCACGATCCGGTCCGCCAGGTAGGCGCCGATCATGCCCGACAGGATGCCCAGTTGGCCGTCGAGCATCGACACGTCGAGGAACTGGCCGCGGCCGGTCGCCCGGCGCGCGTGCAGCGCCGTCACCACGCCGAACGCCGCATACATGCCGGCGGTGATGTCGGCGATCGAGACGCCGCAGCGGACGCCGTGTCCACCCATCTCGCCGGTGATGCTGATCATCCCGCTCTCGGCCTGCACCACCAGGTCGAGCGCCGCGCGATCGCGATACGGACCGTCCTGCCCGAAGCCGGAGATGGAACAGTAGACGACGCCGGGCTGACGCTCGCGGACGCGCGCGTAGTCGAGGCCGAGCCTGGCCACGGTCCCGACCCGCAGATTCTCGACGACCACGTCGGCGCGCTCGAGCAGCCGGAAGAACAGCGCCTTGCCCTCGGGCTGCTTCAGGTCGATGGCGACGCTCTTCTTGTTGCGATTGAGGTTGACGAAGTACGCGGTCTCGTCGCCGTAGAACGGCGGGCCCCACGATCGCGACATCTCGCCTTCCGGCGGCTCGATCTTGATCACCTCGGCGCCGTAGTCGGCGAGCATCGTCGTGGCGAACGGACCGGCGAGCGCGTGCGAGAGGTCGAGGACGGTCACGTCTTCGAGCGCGAGCGTGACGCCGTTCACTGGGGCAGCATCTCCTCGACCAGATGAAACAGCCGCTCCTGATCGATCGGCTTGGAGATGTAGTCGTCCATGCCGGCGGCGAGGCAGCGCTCGCGATCGCCGTGCATGGCGTGCGCGGTCATCGCTACGATGCGGATGCGCGTGCCGGTGGCGCGTTCGCGTTCGCGGATCATCGCGGTGGCCTCGAAGCCGTCCATGTCCGGCATCTGCACGTCCATCAGCACGACGTCGAACGCTTGGTGCTCGAGCGCGGCGAGCGCCTCGCGACCGTTGTTGACGACGGTCACCGTGTGGCCGCGCTTGGTCAGCAGGCTCTCGGCGATGCGCTGGTTGATGATGTTGTCCTCGGCGACGAGCACCCGCGCCCGCGCGGCGGTCGGCGTCACCGGCGGCCGCGGCTGGCGCCGCCGCTCGACCTCCGGCCGCTCGGCCGGCGCGATCAGGAACGCGGCGGTGAAATGGAACGTGCTGCCCGCGCCTGGCTGGCTGTCGACCCAGATGCGGCCGCCCATCAGCTGCACCAGCATCGTCGAAATGGTCAGGCCGAGTCCGGTGCCGCCGAAGCGGCGCGTCATCGAGCCGTCGGCCTGCCGGAACGGCTGGAAGATGACGACCAGCTTGTCGCTCGGGATGCCGATGCCGGTGTCGGCCACCGTGAAGTGCAGCATCGCCGCCAGGTCCGACGAGCCGTCCACCCGCACTTCCAGGGTGACCGAGCCGTGGTCGGTGAACTTGATCGCGTTGGCGAGCAGGTTGGTGAGCACCTGGCCGAGACGGACCGCGTCGCCGACCAGCCGTGGTGGCACGTCCGCGGCGACGTGATAGGTCAGCGTGAGCCCTTTCTCCTGCGCGGTGATCGATAGCGGCTTGACCACGTCGTCGACGATGGCGGCGAGGGTGAACGCCGTCGACTCGAGCTCGACGTTCCGCGATTCGATCTTCGAGAAGTCGAGGACGTCGTTGATGATCCGCAGCAGCGTCTCGGCCTGGCGGTTGATCGTGGTCAGGCAGTCGGCCTGATAGGGGGTGAGCTGCGTGTCGAGCGCGAGCGCGGCCATGCCGATGATGCCGTTCATCGGCGTCCGGATCTCGTGGCTCATGTTGGCGAGGAACTCGCTCTTGGCTCGATTGGCCGCTTCCGCCGCTTCCTTGGCCTGGGCCAGCTCCTGCTCGGCCATCTTGCGCGCGGTGGTGTCGCGGATGACGCCGAGGAAGCCGATCGGGCGGCCCTGCGGATCGCGTTCGAGCGACACCGACTGCTCGACCCACTTCACCGCCGGGTTCCTCAACGTGACTTCGTACTCGTACGACCGCATCGATTCGCCGGTCCGCAGCACCTCGCGATAGACGGCAATGGTTTCCGCCCGCCGCGTCTTGTTGATGGTGGTGACGCTGAAGTGCTCGCCGAGGATGTCCTCGCGCTCGACGCCGAAGATGCGGCAGAACGCGTCGTTGACGAACAGATAGTGGCCGCGCAGATCCACGACGAAGCAGCCGTCGCCGATCTGATCGAGGATGGCGCGGAAGCGCTCGGCGTCCCAGCCGACCGCGTCGAGGGCGCGCTGCCGCGGCGACATCTCGCGGACGAAGGCGACGAACGACTGGCGGCCGTCGCGGTGCTGCGAGGCGAGGGTGATCTCGATGGTGAACTCGTGGCCGTCGCGGTGGACGGCGGTGACTTCCCGCTTGTCGGTGCGAACCGTCGGCGCCAGGGCGTCCAGCCCGCGGTCGAAGAGGTCGCGGTTGCGTGCCGGGACGAGGCGATTCGACGGCATGCCGACCGCCTGGCCCCGCGTCCAGCCGAACATGCGCTCTGCCTCAGCGTTCCAGTCGGCAATCGCGCGCGCCGCGTCGATCTCGAACAGCGCTTCCATGCAGGTCTGATAAATTATCACTCATGACCGAAGCTGTGATCGTGTCCACCGCGCGCACGCCGCTGGCCAAGAGCTGGCGGGGCGCGTTCAACATGACCCATGGCGCGACGATGGGCGCGCGCGCGCTGTGCGCCGCCATCGAACGCGCGCGTCTCGATCCGGCCGAGATCGAGGACGTCATCATGGGCTGCGCCAACCCCGAAGGCGCCACCGGCCGCAACATCGCGCGGCAGATTGCCATCCGCGCCGGCTGCCCGGTGACCACCTCGGGCCTGACGCTCAACCGATTCTGCTCGTCCGGTCTGCAGACCATCGCCATCGCCGCGCAGCGGGTGATGACCGGCGAAGGCGAGGTCTACGCCGCCGGCGGCGTCGAATCGATCTCGTGCGTGCAGAACGAGATGAACAAGCACATGCTCAACGAGGAGTGGATCCTCGAGCACAAGCCGGAGCTGTACTGGCCGATGCTGCAGACGGCGGAGTACGTGTCGAAGAAGTACAACATCCCGCGCGAGCAGCAGGATCGCTATGGCGTCGAGAGCCAGCGCAAAGCGGCGGCCGCGCGCGACGCCGGCAAGTTCGACGACGAGATCGTCCCCATGTCCACGAAGATGAAGGTGGTGGACAAGGCCACCGGCGCCGAGTCGATCAAGGACGTCACCATCACCCAGGACGAGGGCATCCGGCCCGACACCACCTACGAAGGGGTCGCGAAGATCAAGCCGGCGATCGACGGCGGCGTCATTGCCGCCGGCAACGCGAGCCAGTTCTCCGACGGCTCGTCGGTCGCAATCGTGATGAGCGACAAGACCGCGGCCAAAAAAGGTCTGCAGCCGCTCGGCGTCTTCCGCGGCTTCGCCGTCGCCGGATGCGAGCCGAACGAGATGGGCATCGGGCCGGTGTTCGCCGTGCCCAAGCTGTTGAAGCAGACCGGCCGGCGGATCGAGGACATCGATCTGTGGGAGCTCAACGAAGCGTTCGCGGTGCAGGTGATCTACTGCCGCGACCGGCTCGGCATTCCCGACGAGCGGCTGAACGTGAACGGCGGCGCGATTGCCGTCGGCCATCCCTACGGCATGTCAGGCGCGCGCCTGGTCGGGCACGCACTGATTGAAGGCAAGCGGCGCGGCGCGAAGCAGGTGGTCGTCACCATGTGCATCGGCGGCGGCATGGGCGCCGCCGGGTTGTTCGAAGTAATCTGAATTCGCGATGTGCGATTGGCGATTGGCGATTTAAATCCGACGACTAATTCGCAAATCACCAATCGCCAATCGCCGATTCACTGCACTGTTACGGTGACTGTCGTGCGGCCCGTTTTCTCTCCGTCCGAGGCTGACAACTCGATCTCGTACTTGCCCGGCTCGCTGAACTTCGCGCGCGTCGTGGTCGCCGCGGCGTCGGCGAAGACGACCTCGCCAGGGCCGCTCGCTTTCTTCCAGGCGATCTTCAGCGTGCTGCCTCGCGGCAGGCCGTCGTCTTCGACCTGGCTCACCAGCATCACGTCCTGATTGACGCGGCCGGTCATCGACCCGCCCGGTCCGCCCGGCGGCGGTCCAAACGGACTGCCGATGCGTACGCTCGGGCCGCGGTTGACGCAGACGTTTCGCGGCGCGCCGGCGGCGTCGAGGCCGGCGGTCGCGTGCTCCTCGCTGCTGTGTTCCAGTTCGTAGAGCGGATCGAGGACCTTGGCGGTGGTGGTGCTCGTCTTGCCGGCGAACTTCACCGTCCACTGCAGCTTGCCGTCGAACTTGTTGTCCATCACCATGCTGCACGCGAAGCGGTGGCGTCCCTTCAGGAACAGCACCGGCTGATTTCGATCGGCGGCGCCGGGCGCGAAGCTGTTCGCCTCGCCCGGCTGCACCGTCACGTCGACGGCGTTCATGTTGAAGTAGCCGAACGACAGCGTGTAGGTGCCGTCGGCGTTGCGGACGAAACCGTCGTACTGGAGATAGATCGGCTGCGTGGGCTGGGCGTGCGCCGCCGGCGCGAGCAGAGCCAGCGCGGCGACGGCAATGGCTCGAAAAACGTTTATACGCATGATTGGCGATCGTCGGCTCATTTCGGGCGCATCGCGATCGCGGTGGCCCGGTTCCGTTGTGCATCTGCAAAATCGGGATCCAGGGCCAGCGCTTTGTCGAACTCCGCAATCGCCTCCGCCAGCCGGCCCTGCGTCCCGAGCGCGATGCCGAGATTGTTGTGTGCCGCGACAGATTTCGGATCGAGGCGCAGCGCCTCGTGCAATTCCGTGATCGCGTCGGGCAGCGATCCCGCTTCGAGCAGCGCGCTGCCGAGATCGTAGCGCAGCGCCGCATCGCTCGGCCGGAGCTCGACCGCGCGGCGAAAATGCTCGAGTCCCTCGACGCGCGCGCCGCTGGCCGCCAGCGCGTCGCCGAGATTGCGGTGGGCCTGCGCCGATTGCGGGTCGGCCCGGACCGCCTGCCTGAACTCGGCGATCGCCTCGGCCGACTTGCCGCCGGCCATCAGCGCGATGCCGAGGTTGTTGTGGAGGTCGGCGGCGGCGCCGGGGATCGACTGCGCGCGGTTGTAGTGCGCGATGGCTTCGTCGCCGCGGCCGGCTTCGAAGAGCGCGTTGCCGAGGTTGTAGTCCGCTTCCGGGTAGTCGGGCTGCACCCGCAGCGCCTGTTCGTAGGCAGCTATCGCGTCGCTCACTTGTCCCTTCGACTTGAGTGCCGACGCAAGGTTGCTGTACGCCGGCGCGTACTCGGGCCGCAGCGCGATGGCGCGGCGGTAATGGGCGATCGCATCATCGACCCGGCCGTCGCTCTGCAGCGCGCTGCCAAGATTGTTTTCGGTGACCGCGAGATTGATCGCCGGTGTCGTCACCGGAACGTTGGCGACGACGGCGACGAACAGCGCGGCGGCGAGCGCCAGCGGCGCGAGGCGCGGACGCTCCCAGATGTCGACGATACCGGCTGCCGCAAACAGGATCAGGAGCGGCACCAGCGGGTAACGGTAGCGCGCGAACACGTAGAACAACACCACGCTCGCGCCGTAGACGAGGAGCATGGCGTAGAGCGGCACCAGTCGGGCGCGGTGCGGCCACGACAGAATCATCCCAGCCACCGCGAGCGGGACGAGAATGCCGAAGTGTCCAGCCCACGAGAGCACGCGCAGTGGCAGCGACCATTCCGCGTGCGATTCCTGACTCTCGGTATCTACGAGTTCGGTGCGGTTGAGGAGCAAGAGGGTCTTGCGGCCGACGAGCGCGAGCCAGTCGCCCGGCCGGCCGATCACGAAATCGAGCGCCTTGTCGCGCCAGTAGCTCGAGACTTCCGACGGCGTCAGCGATCGCCCCGCCGCACGCTCGGCAATTTCCGTGGCGTCCTGCCGCTCGTACTCCGGCGCACCGCGTCCGTAGCGCAGCGACGCATATGAACCGTCGGCGCGCGGGTTGTTTCCGATGTAGAAGTTCGGACCGAACTGCGACGTCGTGACGTAGAACCCGCCGCCGACCAGGCTGTTCCGAATGGCGACCGGCAGCACCACGACGGTGACGCCGAGCAGGAACGCGCCGATCGCCCGCGCCCGATCGCGCGTCGCGAACGCCGCCCACGCGGCGATCACCGCCGTGAACACGATCGCGTTCTCGCGCGTCAGCGTCAGCGCGCCGATTGCGACGCCCGTCCACCACCAGTCGCCGCGCGCGAGAAGCCACAGCGCCAGGCAGATGAGCAGCACGTCGAGCGTCGATTTCTGGATGAGACCGTCGAAGAAAATGGCCGGCGCGTAGAGCGCCAGGGCGATGCCGGCGATGAGGCCGACGCGCCGCGAGAAGAATCGCTCGCCGGCCAGCGCCAGGAAGACGCACGCCAGCGACCCGAGCGCCGCCTGCAGCACGCGGACGGCGAAGAGATGATGGCCGGCGATCGTGTAGACGGCGCCGAGGAAGTAGGGATAGATCGGCGCCTGGTAGAACACCTCGCGGCCGATCCATTCGCCGCCGGCGATCCGCCGCGCCCACTCGTCGTACGAGCGCGAGTCTCCCATCAGCACGCCGAACAACGGCGACGCGCGCATCTGCCACAGGTGCGCGAGCCGGACGGCGAGCGCCACCCCGAAGATCGTGAGGTAACGAAGCACGAGAGCGGTATGCTAGCGCAGCTATGCTTGCGGCGATTGTCTGCGCGGCTGCCGCCGCCGCCGCCCAGCCCCGCCTGACCTTCTCCCGCGACATCGCGCCGATCGTGTGGGCGCACTGCGCCACCTGCCATCGTCCCGGCGAAATCGGCCCGTTCAGCCTGCTCACCTACGACGATGTTAAGCAACGTGCGGCGCTGATCGCGGAGGTGACGTCGCGGCGGATCATGCCGCCGTGGAAGCCGGCCCCCGGCAAAGGCGATTTCGAAGCGTCGCGCCGTCTGTCCGACCACGACCTGCACTCGCTGCTGCGCTGGATCGACCAGGGCGCGATCGAAGGCGATCCGGCCGACCTGCCGCCGCGGCCGGCGTCGCTCGCAGACGCGGTGACGTGGCGACTCGGGACGCCAGACGTCGTCGCCGCCATGACCGCGCCGTACACGCTGCGGGCTGAGGGCGCCGACGTGTTCCGGACGTTCGTCATTCCCATTCCGACGACGCGGCCGCGCTACGTGGCCGCGGTGGAATTCAATCCGGGCAATGCCCGCGTCGTCCATCACGCGAGCATCGGCGTCGATCGCACGCGCTCGTCGCGGCTGCTCGACGAACGCGATCCCGAACCGGGCTACAGCGGCGGCATGGTGCCCGATGCGCGCTACCCGGAGGGACACCTGCTTGGCTGGACGCCGGGCCAGGCGCCTCACGCAGTACCGTCCGGCACCGCGTGGCGGCTCGAACCGGGAAGCGATCTCGTCGTGCAGCTCCATCTCCAGCCGACCGGCAAGCCGGAAACGGTGCAGGTAGGCGTGGGATTCTTCTTCACCGACCAGGCGCCGATTCGAACGCCGGTCGGACTGCGGCTCGGCAGCGAGACGATCGACATTCCCGCCGGCGATGGTGCATACGTCGTCGCCGACGATTACGTTCTGCCGATGGACGTGGACGTGCTCGCCATTCAGCCGCATGCGCACAACCTGGCGCGGCGCATGGAGGCGACGGCGATGCTGCCCGATGGCCGCACCGAGTGGCTGATCGCGATCGACGACTGGGATTTCAGATGGCAGGACGTGTATCGCTACGCGCGGCCCGTGTCGCTCCCGAAAGGCACGGCGATCGCGATGCGCTACACCTACGACAATTCGGCCGCGAACGTCCGCAATCCGCATCATCCGCCGGCGCGCGTCGTCTGGGGACAGAACACCTCCGACGAGATGGGCGATCTCTGGATTCAGATGGTGCCGCGTGCGAACGCCGACGCCTCCGTGCTGGCGGCCGACGTGCAGCGCAAGCGCAGCGCCGAAGATCTGGCCGCCTACACGAAGCTGCTCGAGGCCGATCCGACCAATCCGCTGCGACACGACGCGGTCGCCGCGCTCGACCTCGACGCCGGCCGGTGGAACGACGCCGTGTTACACCTGCGACGATCCCGAGAGCTCAACCCGCAGTCGGCGTCGACGCACTACAACCTCGGCTATGCGCTCGTGCGTCTCGGTCAGACAGAGGAGGCGGTGCGTGCGTTCGAGCAGGCGCTGAGACTCGATCCCGACTACGCGCAGGCGCACAACAACCTCGGCGCCCTGTTGCAGACGCTCGGCCGGTCCGACCAGGCGCGGGAGCACTATCGAACGGCGATTGCGCTGCGCCCGGACAACGTCGAGGCGCACGTCAACCTCGGTCACCTGCTGTCGCGCGAAGGCCGCGCAGCCGAGGCGGCGGGAGAATTCCGGAACGCGCTCGCCTTGCGGCCCGACGATGCGCAGGCCCTTGGCGGCCTCGCGTGGATCCGCGCCACGGCGGCCGACGCGGCCCTGCGTAATCCCGATGAGGCGATTGCGCTGGCCGAGCGTGCGGCCGCGCTTACTCAGCGGCGCGATCTCTCGGCGCTGGACGCGCTTGCGGCCGCGTATGCGTCGGGTCGCCGGTTCGATGAGGCGGTGGCGGTCGCGCGGACCGCCATCGCGCAAGCCACGCAGTC
>JADMIO010799944.1_pt1 | contig 59560 bp, 57 predicted proteins | sample 8958161 | NCBI WGS metagenome assembly JADMIO01 (sample SAMN16585339, study PRJNA669376) | soil metagenome | isolation source: Crop rotation soil | place: USA: Cullars Rotation, Alabama | collected 2011 | reverse complement strand
TCGTGGCGGCGGTGGTCGTGGCGGCCAGGGCGGCGGCGGACGCGGTGGTCAGGGCGGACGTGACGGCGGCCAGGGCGGTCGAGGCGGACGCGAGGGCAAAGGCGGACGCGACGGTGGACGTGGCGACAGCCGCAACGATGGTGGCAGCGAGCTCGTCGAGAACGTGATCGCGATCAACCGCGTTGCGAAAGTCGTGAAGGGTGGACGTCGTTTCTCGTTCAACGCACTCGTTGCAGTCGGCGATGGTCAGGGCAAGGTCGGCTTCGCTACCGGAAAGGCAAACGAAGTTTCCGAAGCAGTGCGCAAGGCAGTCGATGGAGCGCGCCGCAACATGTCGCGCATTCCGATGACCGGCGGAACGATTCCGCACGAAGTCGTTGGTGAGCACGGCGCAGGAAAAGTTCTGATGAAGCCTGCGGCACCTGGTGCCGGTGTGATTGCAGGCGGTGCAGTGCGCGCCATCATGGAATGCGCAGGCATCGCGGACATTCTCACCAAGTCGCTCGGCTCGACCAATCCGCACAACATGGTTCTCGCTGCTCTCGATGGGTTGAAGCAGCTCACTACGGTTGAAGAAATCGCGCGCGAGCGCGGTGTCGAGGTATCAGCGCTCGGGTATCGCTCGAGAGCGAAAGTGAAGGAGGCGCAACTTGGCTAGAACTCACGTATGGTGGAACACGAAAGGTCCTCGCAAGACTGAAAAGTCGGAGCTGACCGAGGGTCGTGTTCGCATCAAGCAGGTAAGAAGCGGCATCGGGCATTCGTGGCGCATGCGCGCGACGCTGCAGGCGCTGGGACTGCGCAATCATCAGGCTGAAGTCGTTCTTCAGGATTCGCCTGCGCTGCGCGGACAGATCAAGAGAGTGAGACACCTGGTGGAAGTCACACCAGTCGAGGAATAGATCGATGGCAACCGAGAATAAAATCGGACTACACAACCTGGCTCCTGCACCCGGATCGAATAAGGCGCGCAAGCGTCTTGGTCGCGGTCCTGGATCGGGAACAGGTAAGACGTCAGGAAAGGGACACAAGGGAATCAAGGCTCGCGCGGGTCACCACGGACCGGGCGGCGGCAAGCCTCACTTCGAGGGCGGACAGATGCCGCTCACGAGACGCCTGCCAAAGCGTGGATTCACCAATATCTTTCGTGTTGAGCATCAGGTCGTTCGTCTGAGCGATCTCGAGGCACGCATGCCTGAGGGAACCGAAGTGACGAGAGAGTCTCTTGTCGCAGCGGGACTCATCAGTGAGCGAAAGGGCCCGGCAAAGGTGCTCGCAAATGGCGATCTCAAGCGCGCCGTCACCGTTCGCGGTTTGAAGATGAGCGCGGGCGCACGCGAGAAGATCGAAGCGGCCGGGGGCCGCGTCGAGGAGTAGAATGGCACAAAACAACGCGGCGGCGGCGGTCCAGAATATCTACCGGACTCCCGAGCTGTGGCAGAAGATCACTTTCACGTTCCTCTGCCTGGTGCTGTATCGCGCCGGCGCACACATCACCGTGCCGGGAGTGGATGTCATTGCCCTCACTGATTTCTTCGCGAATCAGGGGAACGGTGGCATCCTCGGCCTCTACGATCTTTTCGTAGGAGGCGGACTTTCGCGCGCAACCGTGTTCGCGCTCGGCATCATGCCGTACATCTCGTCGTCCATCTTCATGCAGATCGCCGGTGCAGTAGTGCCGACCGTCGAGAAAATGCAGAAGGACGAAGAGGGCAGAAAGAAGATCACGCAGTGGACGCGCTACTTCACCGTTCTCCTCGCAGCAGTGCAGGGATACGGATTCGCGCTCTTCACTTCGTCGCTGCAGAACGCAGTCGTCAATCCGGGTTTCGGATTCAAGATGCAGATGGTCCTCTTCCTCACCGCGGGCGCTGTGTTCGTGATGTGGCTTGGAGAGCAGATCACTGAGCGCGGACTCGGCAACGGTGCGTCGCTGATCATCTTCTTCTCGATCGTCGAAAGATTCTGGCCGGGAATTTTTGGAACCTTCCGCTTCGTGCAGACGCAGGCTGTCGGCCTCTTCTCGCTGCTGGTTCTCGCGATCGTGATGATTGCTGTCGTTGCAGGAACTGTCGCTGTCACGATGGCCGCGCGCAGGGTGATGATTCAGATCCCGCAGCGTACAATGGCTCGCGGAAGAATGCGCGAAGCTGCCAAGAATTTCATTCCGCTTCGCGTGAATGCATCCGGCGTCATGCCGATCATTTTCGCGCAGTCGGTAATCGTCGTTCCTGGTGCATTCGCGCAGTTCACGGGTCGCGGCCAGCAAATCGCCGAATATTTCCAGCCGGGCACGTGGCTCTACTACATCCTGTCTGCAGTGCTGATCGTTTTCTTCACGTACTTCTACACGTCGATCATCTTCAATCCGATCGATCTCTCGGAGAACCTGAAGAAGCAGGGCGGATTCATTCCTGGTGTAAAGCCTGGTTCTAAGACCGCTGAATACATCGATCACGTCGTGACGCGAATCACGCTTCCGGGCGCTGTGTTCCTCACCTTCATTGCGCTGCTGCCGGTATTCATCGCTGACATGATCAACGTTCCGTTCCGCTTCGGTGGAACGTCGCTCCTGATCGTCGTCGGTGTTGCGCTCGACACGATGGCGCAGATTCAGCAGCATCTGCTGCTCCGCAAGTACGACGGTTTCATGAAGAAAGGCCGCGTGCGCTATCGCGGTCGTCAGGCGATGGGCGGCTACTAAGCCGCCCTTCGCATGATCGTCGTTTTGCTCGGCCCGCCTGGCGCGGGCAAGGGAACTCAGGGCGAGCGAATTGCCGACAAGCTCGGCGTTCCGAAAATTGCTACGGGTGATGTTCTGCGCGCAGCATTGCGCGACGGCACCGAGCAGGGACTCGCTGCCAAAGCGTACATGGATCGCGGCGACCTCGTGCCCGATTCGGTGATTCTCGGAATCATGAAGGAAGTGATGGCTGCTCCTTCGTCGCAGAAGGGAGCGATTCTCGACGGAGTAGTGCGCACTGTTCCGCAGGCCGATGGACTTGCGACAATGCTCGCAGAGCTCGGCCGCAAAGTCGATGCGTACCTTTTGTTCGATGTCAAGGATGACGAGCTCGTGCGGCGTCTTTCAGGTCGCACAGTGTGTGACTCGTGTCAGACGCCTTACATGGGTCTCGAGCCCGGCACAAAGTGCAGCAAGTGCGGCGGCACGCTCGTAAGACGCAAAGACGATGAGCCCGATTCGATTCGCAATCGCCTCAAGGTGTATCGCGAGCAGACTGAGCCGGTGATCGACTGGGTGAAGGACAAGAAAATGGAACTGGTCGAGATCGACGCCACCGGAGATCTCGATGAGATCACTGAACGCGCGATGAAGGCGCTCACAGAGTGATTCAGCTCAAGTCCCAGCGCGAGATCGAGATAATGGCGCAGGGCGGAAAAATTCTCGCGGACACTGTCAAGCTGCTCGAGAGATCGGTGAGAGCAGGCATGACGACAGCGGACCTCGACAAGATTGCCGAAGATTTCATTCGCAGTCACAGTGGAGCGGTGCCGTCATTCAAGGGACTCTATAATTTTCCCGCGAGCATCTGCAGCTCGATCAATAACGAGATCGTGCACGGAATTCCCTCGAAGAAGCGCGTTCTCAACGAAGGCGATGTTGTGTCGATCGACGTCGGAGTTCACTTCGATGGATACCACACCGATTCAGCGACGACAGTTGCGGTCGGGCAGGTCAACGATGAGTCTCAGCGCCTGCTGGATGTTACACGCACGGCTCTCGATGCCGGCGTGAATGCCGCCCGAGCAGGGAATCATCTTGGCGACATCGGTGCTGCGGTGCAGGCGGTTGTCGAGGCTGCGGGATTTTCTGTCGTGCGTGATTTAGTCGGACATGGAATCGGCACCGGATTTCACGAAGAGCCACAGGTTCCGAATTACGGAAAGCCTAATCGCGGAATTCGCCTCGTTCCCGGTTTGACGATCGCGATCGAGCCGATGGTGAATGTTGGAAAGCCGGGCATTCGCACAATGCCGGACAAGTGGACGGTGGTTACCATCGATGGAAAGCGCTCAGCTCATTTCGAGCACACTGTTGCTGTAACTGAGAACGGCCCTCGCGTATTGACCGCGGCCTGAAAGGGCGGAAGATCGACCACCGTGCCTCCGTGTGTCGATCTCCCGCCTTTGTTCGATCTTAATCCATCGAAGCAAGAACGCGATCGAGCGCCGCATAGCTCTCGTTCATTCCACCTTCCATACCAGAGTGCAGCATTCCGTCACGCTCTTCATTCGAATAGAAGAGTGATTTGGCATCGAGCCTCGTGCGTCCGTCACCGAGATCTGTCAGCGTCATTGTGTTGATGATGACATAGCCGGGCATTCCGTCCCACTCGAAAGTCATCGCCATGCTTTCAGGCGGAGTGATTTCGCGAAACCGCCCCTCGAATCCGTGCGCCTGACCATCTGCATGTTCGACGAATCTCCAGTGGCCGCCCTTTTCGAATTCGTATTTCTCGACGACGACCTTGTTGCCTCGCCCCCACCATTGCGCGAGAAGCTCTGGCTCGGTCATCGCCTTCCATACTTTTTCGCGAGGCGCGTTGAAGGTTCGTTCGATGCGAATCTCGCGCTCCACGGCCGTAGATACCTTCGCGCGCGTTGATGCTGCAGCTGCCGTCATGGTGCATCCTCCCTAGTGCACTCGAGGAATTCCTCGAGGCTGTCGAGACGCTCTTCGAGCATCTGTTGATATTTCGCGATCCACTCTGATTCGTCGGTAAGCTTTCGCAGACCGAGCCGGGCAGTGCGCACTCGACCCACCTTCTCGGTTTTCACGAGCCGCGCGTCTTCCAGCACCTGCACGTGCTTCTTCATGCCGGTGAGTGTCATCCCGAACCGCGCTGCGAGATCGGTGATCGATGCGTCTCCTCTGCCTAAGCGGGCGAGAATTCCCCTTCGCGTGGGATCGGCAAGAGCAGCGAACGTCGAATTGAGCGCTGATGAATACTGAACCATATGGTTCAGTATAAGTCAGCGGATATTTGCGCGCAAGTAGCGCCAATGCCTGATGGCTAGTAGCTGACAGCTGACGGCTGATGGCTTAACAGCAAAATCGCTAACGGCGATTATTTGCCGTTAGCGATTAGCCAAAGCGATTGGCGCTTATTTCAGTACGATCGCTGGGTAGCTAGCTGGTCGTCCGCTTTCTTCAGCTCGAGGGGAGGGAGCCTCTGCGACATATACAATAGAAGGCTGCTGCCGGAGAGCTTGAATTTCCATTTCTTGCGCGTGGGCATTGGAATCTGCGTATTAACGCTGATCGTCCCGTCATCCACGACGTAGCGGCCTGCTTCACGCGACTGGGTCACGGATACAATCAGCTTTCCGTCGGCCCTGAAGTCCTGAACGACGGTTTCATTCTCGTCAGAGATACTCTCCCACCGTCCGAGAAGATGGCCTTCGGGGACTTCTCCCGTGATTCGCCTCAGCACCAGCTCCTTGCCACCTGCACGCGCTATGATAGAGTCGCCGAGAAAGGAAACGTCCATAGCCGCGGCCTTGCCGTACTTGATGTCCGAGTCTTTTTTCTCGAGCACCGGGGCGATGAGAAGCTCGTTAGCCGCGAGCACCCAGCCAAATTCGGTGACGACCACCGACTTCCGCGAATACGTTCCGTTGGGGAAAAAGCTAAGCGTCACAACGCCGGTTTCACCGCTCACGTACGTCTCGCTCGTCCACTGGCCAACGAGCGTCGTCGTCTCACGCTGCGCGAGCGCGACCGAGTTCCCAGCGACCGCTGCGGCCACAAGAACGAATGAGAGACGAGTCACCATACCTAACTTGATAAGGCCAATTCCACCTGCGCGCAAGCTTCGGCCGCGTACCCATCGGCCGTTTTGACGAGTTCTTGAACTTCCCGTGCCAGGTGCTCCCCGATAGATCGGTCGTCCAGGGAGCTCACGTTGATCCGTACGTTGTACGCTGCGCCCTTGCAGCCGGCGCTCGCGAGAAGAGCAGCGACACCTGCGTCAGTGACCGCGTTCGAGTTTCCCTTAGCGGCAACACTTGCCGCGAGTGCAGCAGCTTGCGCGCATAATCTCGCCGTTTCGAGGGGCACTTCTGCTGCGCCCAGTAATGCTTTGGTGATCGCATCACTTCTCCCGGGTGCGTCCTTTGGCTGTTTGTACGCGGCCGAGACGCTCGCGTACGCATCAGCATCGCGCGCGACGAGCTGGGACAGCGCATTTGTCAGTTTCTCTGCATTGGCTGCAACGACAGTCATCTCGGCTTCTACGCCTGCGTATTTTTTGCGGCCGATGGTGAGACCGGTCACCATTCTCGAGAGAGCAGACGACAACGCACCGGCGTAAGCGGACACACTTCCGCCCCCCGGAACAGGATCGGAAGACGCGATTGCATTGAGAAAATCATCGGCAGTGGTCGCGTTCTTCGCAGCGGGCTCCGCGTCGCCTCGCATCGCTCGCGCAACCTGTCGTTCGAGCACCTGATCGGCAGTGAACTCGCGGAGCTTGAGATGATCTTTGGCCGAATCGAACAGAACGCGTTCGGGAACGAGTCCAACAATCTCGCTCCAGGTCACATCGACACCCTCTGCCTTTGCTTTTTCAGAAATGAAATCGAATACGGTATGAAGCGCGGTCTGATCGGTGTCGACGAGGTTCATCGACACCTGCGCCTGCCCGTCGACCTCGAGGCCAAGACCTTTCACAGCTTTGAATCCACCCGATGACTCACGCACCGATTTCGCGATTGACTTCGCGATAGGAAGATTTGCGGCGTCGCCGAGGTAAACGTTGTACGCGACAAGAAATGGTCGCGCCCCGATTGCTGTGGCGCCTGCACTCTGGTGGATCTTCTGCGGTCCGTAGTCGGGACTGCGATCCGGATTGTTTTCGATTTCATCGCGCAGCCCTTCGAATTGTCCGCGACGAACATCGGCAAGATTACGCCGCGCATCGCGAGTTGCCGCGCGCTCGTACAGATACACCGGAATCTCGAGCTCCTTTCCCACGCGCTCGCCGAGCTGCTTCGCGAGCGCGACACAATCTTCCATCGTCGAATCTTCGAGAGGCACAAACGGAACGACATCAGTTGCACCGATGCGCGGGTGTTCGCCCTGATGCTGCCTGAGATCGATTCGCTCTGCAGCCGCGCGAATTCCCTCGAACGCTGCCTGAACCGCGTGCTCTGCGGGCACGACGAAGGTGATCACCGACCGGTTGTGTGATTCATCGGACGACGCATCGAGAATCGTCACACCTTCGACTGCTGCAATTGCATCGCGTATTGCACCAACGACTTCGGGACGGCGTCCCTCCGAGAAATTCGGAACGCATTCAATGAGTTTCATTCGTGTCGGCTTTTTGTACGGTTGAAAGAATCCACTGGTGAATGATCGGGTTGCCCGCGGCGTATGCGCCGTGTTGCGGTGTAACGTGGTGTCCGCGGAGATCGGTAACTATCCCGCCTGCTTCTCGAACCAGAAGAATTCCGGCAGCGACATCCCACGGTGCGAGCACGAGCTCCCAGAATCCATCAAAACGACCGCATGCAACGTCCGCAAGATCGAGAGCAGCCGAGCCCGCGCGCCTGATGCCTGCTGTGTGGCGGCTTATCTCGACGAATTGTTTTGCGTACGTGTGTAGCAGCTCAGGATTCTTGAATGGAAAACCCGTTCCTATCAATGCGCGGGAAGTGCTGTCGATACTGGAAACTGTGACATTCTCGCCGTTAAGCTGAGTTCCTTCACCGGCCTTTGCAGTGAACAAATCCCCGCGCGGAACGTTGAGAACGACCGCTGCGATCAGCTCGCTCGAATGCATTACTCCGATCGAAACGGAGTAGTGCGGAAAGCCATGAAGAAAGTTTGTCGTACCGTCGAGTGGATCGGCAATGAAGGTGAGCTCGCTTGAAAATTGGTCTCCCGGAGTGAGCTCTTCGCCGAGTATCGTGGCTTTTGGAAATGCGGAGCTTATGACTTCGGTAATCATGGATTCGGACGCGCGATCTACATCGGTGACAAAATCCGTGGAAGTTTTTTCCTCCCATTCGATCGCATCCCGCTGTGAGGCGGCATCGCGAATGATTTTCGCGGCGGCACGCGCAGCTTCGATTGCTGCATCGAGCACATCGTCCTTCAGCGCGCGATCGATTGAATTCACTGTGTCGTTTGCTTGCAACGCGTTCATTACCCTCATTAACTTCGCCGAATGTCTCCGTCCAGAATCTTCAGCGGCATCCAGCCATCAGGCGAGCTGCACATCGGCAATTACCTGGGTGCTGTCAAGAACTGGGCTGCCCTGCAGAACGAGTACGATTCGCTCTTCTGCATTGTCGACTATCACGCCATTACCGGGCCGTATCAGGCGGCGGATCTGAGACGACGCACGCGCGAGATGGCGGCGTCACTGCTGGCGGCGGGACTCGATCCTTCCAAGTGCACGCTCTTTGTGCAGTCGACTGTCCCGGAACATACCGAGCTTGCCTGGATATTCAACACGATCACCCCGCTGGGTGAGCTCGAGCGGCAGGTTCAATTCAAGGAGAAGTCAGGCAGGCAGGAAAGCGTGCTTGCCGGAATCCTGAATTACCCAGTTCTCCAGGCGGCCGACATTCTATTGTACAAGGCCGATCTCGTTCCGGTCGGCGAAGATCAGGTCCAGCACCTCGAGCTCTCGCGGGAGATTTCCCGGCGCTGGAACGCTGCGTTCAAGGAAGATTTTTTCCCCGAGCCGAAGCCGTTGCTTACTCCGACGAGGCGGATAATGGGCCTCGATGGCAAGGCCAAGATGTCGAAGTCCCTTGGCAACACCATCGGGCTACTCGAAGAACCGAAAGAGGTCTGGGAAAAGCTCCGCCCGGCGGTCACGGATCCGGCACGCGTACGCAAACAGGATCCCGGTACGCCTGAGGTCTGCAACATCTATCACCTGCACAAGGCGTTCAGTCCGCCCGAAACGGTGGATCATGTTGCGGTACAATGCCGCACGGCCGGATGGGGCTGCATCGACTGCAAGAAAGTTCTCTATGAAAACATGGAGAAGGAGCTTGTTCCCATTCGAGCGCGCGCTACCGAAATAAAGGCGCAACCGAAATCGATGGAGGAAGCGCTTGCAGCTGGAACAGAGCGCGCGCGAAAAATCGCAAGCGAGACGATACGAGAGACGAAAGAGCTGATGGGGCTGACCTGACGTCCGCGCGCGATCTCGTCGCCGATCTTGCGTCGTCGCCGAGGTTCGCCGGGAGCGAAGGTGAGGCGCGGTGTCGCGCTCGATGTGTCGAGCTTCTGCACGCGTTCAATTATGAGGTACGAGAAGAGGCGTTTTCGTTTTCGCGCGCCCCTGCGCAAGTCGGGCCGAGCCTGCTTGCGTTGCTTCTCGCTGCCACGTCGTTACTCGCAGGCCATCTCGCACTCGTACACGAAGCTCCGCGACTCGCGTTTTTCGTGGCGATCCTTGGGATGGTATTGTCAAACATGTTGGGCAGATGGCTGCTGCGTCACGCGATTTTCAGCCTGCCACTCATGCGAGCAACGGCAGTGAACCTCGCTGCCACGCGAGCACCGCATCCATCCGTATGGATTGTCGCGCATCTCGACTCCAAGAGTCAGACGATACCAATGCTCGTGAGAGTTGGCGCCGTTGTTTTGTTCGCATTGATGGAGCTGCTGCTTCTCACTGCATTGATCGCAGGAGCGAACGGGTCGGCTGCGATTGCGTCGATGCTCTGTGTGATTGCGCTTCTGCCGCTGATCTTCTGCTTCATCGGCAACAAGTCCAACGGTGCGCTCGACAATGCGAGCGGTGTCGCCGCCGTATTGCTTGCGGCGCAGCGTCTGCCGCAATCGGTCGGTGTGCTGATAACGAGCGGCGAGGAGCTAGGTCTTGCAGGAGCGCGCGGATTCGCCCGACTGAATCCAGTGAAAGGAGTCGCACTCAACTGCGACACGATCGACGACCGGGGTGGATTCATCATCATGCGCAGCGGACTTTCCACGCGATCGGCCGGAGCAATGAAGCGTGCCGCTGATACGAGAGGAATTCCGCTCAAGCTAAGACGGCTGATCCCCGGAATCCTCGCGGACCACGTCGCTTTCAATCAGTCCGGATGGGACTCGTGCACGCTGTCAAAGGGAAACCTGGCCACCTTGCGTGCCGTACATACATCAGGCGATCGAAATACTTCGATCGATGGCACTGCAATCGCTCAGGCAGCAGACATACTCGTCGCTGCCGCGGAGGAATTGACCTGATGGCGTTTGTCCTTCTAACGCTCGTTCTGCTCGTCTCGCTTGCACTCATCCCTCTCGGCCTGCCGGGAATCTGGGTGATGATCGCAAGCGCGGTGGTCTACAACATCGCGACTCATTCGAGTGCAATCGGGTGGTTCAGTCTCATCGCGATCGCGGTTCTCGCGCTGATCGCAGAGTATTTCGAGTTCACGATGGCGGGGAAGTACGCGCGCAAATACGGTGGTGGTCGCCGTGCGAGCTGGGGCGCGATGATCGGAGGCGTGATCGGCGCGTTCGTCGGGTTTCCTGTTCCCATTGTCGGTCCCATCATCGGCGGATTCATTGGTGCATTCGTTGGCGCTCTCATCGGTGAGAAGAGCGCCGGCGCGACCGTCGGAGACTCGACTCGCGCCGCGACTGGATCCCTGATTGGCCGCGCGCTCGGCGCCGCAATGAAAATGGGTTTCGGATCGGCGATCGCGGTCTGGATTTTCTTTGCCGCGATGGGCTAAAGGGTTGATGGGCTAACGGGCTAATGGGCTAATGGGCTAACGGGCTAACGGCTCAGCCCATCAGCCCATTAGCGCGTCTGCCCATCAGCCCGTAAATTCCTCCAACGCCCCGGCGACCTCAGACCCGGGGCGTTTCCATTTTAAATCACCTAATGTTCGATTCGAAAACACGCACCGTCGTGATCGTCGGTGCGCAATGGGGCGACGAGGGGAAGGGAAAACTCGTCGATGTCATAGCAGAGCGCGCTGATTGGGTCGTCCGATATCAGGGCGGAGCCAACGCCGGCCACACCGTGCACACCGGCGAGAGATCGTTCGTGCTGCACCAGATCCCGAGCGGCATTCTTCACTCGGGCGTGCGATGCGCGATTGGAAATGGAGTCGTGCTCGATCCGGACACGCTCTTCAAGGAAATCGACGAGCTCATCGCAGATGGAGTAGACGTGCAGGGGCGGCTCTACGTGAGCGATCGAGCGCACCTGGTCCTTCCTTACCACAAGCTCGTCGATTCTTTGAGCTCTGCATCGAAAGAGATCGGAACGACAGGCCGCGGAATCGGTCCGGCATACGAGGACAAGATCGCGCGCCGTGGCGTGCGCGTTCTCGATTTGCGTCACCCTGAACGACTGCGATCTCTGATCGAAAAAGCAGTAAAGCACGCAAATGCAGTATTGACTGCATTTGGCGTCGATCAGCGCGCGGATGTCGATTCAACGATCGCGTTGCTCGAGCGACTTGCGCCGCGCATTCTCCCAATCACAGATGATGTTGGCCTCGTGATTCATCGCGCGATCACGTCAGGTGCGAGTGTGTTGCTCGAAGGTGCGCAGGGATCGTTGCTCGATGTCGATCACGGAACGTATCCGTACGTCACATCGAGCAGCACAACTTCGGGTGGTGCCGCAATCGGTGTCGGCATTGCGCCGACGGCGATCAACGAAGTGCTCGGCATTGTGAAAGCGTATACGACGCGCGTTGGAAATGGTCCACTGCCAACTGAATTGCCGGAAGCAGAAGGCGAGCGGATGCGAAAGCTTGGAAATGAATTCGGAGCGACGACCGGTCGTCCTCGCCGCTGCGGGTGGTTCGATGCAGTGGTCGTACGATATGCAGCACGTGTCAATGGATTGACAGGTCTCGCCGTGACCAAGCTCGACGTTCTCGACTCGTATGAAAAGATCGCGCTGTGCACCGGATACAAAGTCGATGGGGAGATCTACACCGAATTTCCCGGCGATCCGGTTGCACTCGATGACGCGGAGCCCCAGTACGAGTGGATGGAGGGCTGGCGGACATCGACGGCAGATGCCCGTTCGTGGAATGATTTGCCTTCGGCCGCGCAGAAATATCTCGAGCGTATTCGCGAGCTCGTTGAAACGAGGATCGCGTATGTGAGTGTGGGCACTCGACGAGATCAAATCCTTTCGGTTGGCTAGCGGCTAGCAGCTAGCTCTAGCAGCTCGAGCTGGGAGCTACAGCTAACGGAGCTAGCGCTAGCTGATTAGCTAAAGCCGCTAGCACCAGCCGCTGGTGTTAGCAGCTAGGCTCTAGCTTAGGGGGAGAATACCTATCGGCTTATATTTGTAGGCTTATGCCGAATCACCCCGACATCATGGACAAACTTGTCTCGCTCGCAAAAAGGCGAGGCTTCATCTTCCAGTCCTCAGAGATTTACGGAGGCACAGGGTCAGTCTGGGATTACGGCCCGCTCGGCATCGAGCTCAAGAGAAATCTGCAGGAAAGATGGTGGCAGGAAATGGTGCGCAGCCGGGAGAACGTCGAAGGGCTCGACTCCGCCATCCTGATGCATCCGCGAGTGTGGGAAGCGAGCGGGCACGTCAGCGGATTCGTCGATCCAATGGTCGACTGCAAGAACTGCAAAAAGCGCTTTCGCGCTGACGATCCGAAGATCAAAGGCACGCCGGGAACACCCGATGGGCAATGTCCTGCTTGCGGCATGAAAGGAACGCTTGGGGCTCCGCGACAGTTCAATCTCATGTTCAAGACCTTCATGGGACCTGTCGAAGATTCTGCGTCGATCATCTACCTCCGCCCCGAGACGGCGCAGGGAACGTACGTGAATTTTCTGAACGTTCAGCAGGCAACGCGGCAGAAAGTTCCGTTCGGAATCGCGCAGATCGGCAAGGCATTCAGGAATGAGATCACCCCCGGCAACTTCATCTTTCGCACTCGAGAGTTCGAGCAGATGGAGATGCAGTTCTTCGTCGAGCCCGGCACCGACATGGAATGGTTCGAGTACTGGAAGGCCGAGCGAATGCGGTGGCACCGGAGTCTTGGATTGATGGAGAACAGGCTTCAGTTCCATCAGCATGGTGAAGACGAGCTCGCGCATTACGCGCGCGCAGCGTTCGATGTGCAATTCGATTTCGGCGGGTCACTCGGCTTTCAGGAAATCGAGGGAATCCATAACCGCGGTGACTTCGATCTGTCGCAGCACCAGAAGTTCTCGAGCAAGAAGCTCGAGTACTTCGATCAGGGCACGAACAAGCGCTTCACGCCATTCGTGGTGGAGACAGCAGCCGGCCCGAATCGCATTCTCCTCGCGGTTCTGGTGAACGGCTACCGCGAAGAATCAGTCGCTGGCGAAGATGAAGGTCGCGTCGTTCTCGGACTGCAGCCCGCGCTCGCTCCAATCAAGGCGGGGGTGTTCCCGCTCGTGAAGAAAGATGGAATGCCCGAGATGGCAAAAAAGATCGCGCAGGATCTTCGGCCATCATTCCCGGTTTTCTACGACGACAGCGGCGCAATCGGCAGGCGATATCGCAGACAGGACGAGATCGGAACGCCGTTCTGTATTACTGTCGACGGTGAATCGGCCGCTGCCAACACAGTTACCGTGCGCGAGCGCGACACGCTTCAGCAGGAGCGCGTCTCTACGGACTCACTGCGCGAATATTTGCTCAAGCGCCTGACTGCATGAGTGAGCTGACCCTCGAGCGACTGCGTGCTGAAGGCCAGGCATTCACCGAGGAGATTTCGCGCGAGAGCTATCTCGCGCATTCCGGTCACAAACAGTCAGCGGAGCTGAAGCCGATCTACGATCGTCATGCCGAAATACTCGGCACCGATGCTCTCGATCTAACGCTCGATGCTTTCAAGAACTCCGAAAAAGGCTCTGAAGAGAGGCGGTCTGCATCTCTCCTTCTCGAGTGGCAGCTCGAGTCGCAGGCATCGCGATCGCTCGCAGAGCTCGACGAGCGTGAGATCGCATGGGAAAGCTCTGCGGTAATCACGACCGCCGACGGAAGACAGGTGCAGTATCAGGCGGCAGCGATCGAAATCGCCAACGAAAAAGATCGCAGCAGACGTCTCGCGCTGGATGCCGCGCGCGTCGATCTCGTATCGCGACAGCATGCGCCGCTGCGTCTGGAGAAACTCCAGCGCGAGAAAGACTATATCGAATCGCTTGGAATTGCTCCGAGCTACAATGCGGCGTTCGAGGAGATCACGGGGGTGTCGCTGGTGACTCTCGCGAAGGAGTGCGCTGAATTCATTCGCGAAACGCAGCCGATGTGGGATGAATCGCTCCCGTATTATCTCAAGAAATCCTTGGGAATCAATCCGGGCGAAGCGACGAGATCCGATGCACTCGCGTTGCTGCGTGCATCTGAATATGACGATGCATTTCCCGGCTCAACGCTTCAGGCATCTGTTGCACGCCAGCTTCGTGAGATGAACATCGATCCCGCTGCGGGGGGAAAGATCATTCACGATGTCGGCGACAGGCCGGGTAAAAGAGCGCGCGCGTTCTGCGCGCCGACGCGGGTTCCCGAAGAAGTGTATCTCGTGCTTCGCCCTCACGGTGGGCAGAGCGATTACACAACGCTCCTGCACGAATCCGGTCATGCGCTGCATTTCGCGCACGTTCGCCCTGACTATCCGTTCGAGTACAAATGGCTCGGGGACAACTCGGTCACGGAAAGCTACGCGATGCTGTTCGATCATCGCATGCAGGATCGCGGCTGGCTGCTTCGCTACACTGAGCTCGGCGCGAATCGCGTCGATGATTTTCTGCGGCTCGGTGGATTCGAGGAGCTGCATTATCTCAGGCGGTATTGCGCCAAGCTGATTTACGAAGTCGAAGCGTACGGTGACAGCGCCGACTGGAACGATCTGCCTGATCTTTACGTCGAGACCCTCACGCGTGCGACGAACTTTCAGTATCGAAGCGCTGATGCATTTGTCGATTTCGATCCGCGCTATTACTCCACTCGATACCTTCGCGCGTGGCAGCTTCAATCTCTCATCAACGAGACGCTCGTCGCGAAATTCGACATCGACTGGTTTCGCAATCCGTCTGCCGGCCCGTGGATGATTCGCGAGCTGTGGGCAGAAGGGCAGCGTGAATCTGCAGAAGAGCTCGCGGCGCGTATTGCTCCGTCGGGCGGCACACTGTCATTCGCTCCTCTTGTCAGAAACATTGCGCAGCTACTCGGAAGCTGACTGGGCGCCGGTAAAGGAGGAGGCCGTAGGCCACCTTAAAGCGCTAATCCGCTTCAACACGACAAATCCTCCGGGAAATGAGCTGCCCGTCGCAGAATATCTGAGCGATGTTTTTGCGAAGGACGGCATCGAGTCGAGGATTCTCATTCCCGCGCAGGACCGCGCAATAATTGTCGCGAAGCTCGATGGCGACGGTTCGGAGCGGCCGGTGATGCTCCTTTCACACATGGATGTTGTTGGCGTCGAAGCTGACAAGTGGTCATGTGATCCATTCGCCGGAGTGGTGCGCGATGGATATCTCTATGGCCGCGGCGCAATCGACGACAAAGGAATGCTCGCCGCCAACCTGATGGCCATGCTTCTGTTGAAGCGAAACGTCGTCGACAACGGCATTCCTCTTTCGCGCGACGTCGTGTTTCTCTCGACGGCCGATGAAGAGACAGGCGGCGCGTGTGGAATGAAATGGCTCGTCGAAAAACATCGCGAGCTGCTCGACGTTGAATTCGCAATCAACGAAGGCGGGCGCACACGCCTGATCGAGAACGACAAGCGCTATCTCGCAATCCAGACAGCCGAAAAGATCTCGCACATGGTGACCGTTACTGCGCGCGGGCCGGCGGGACATTCAGCGATTCCTCTCGAGGCAAATGCGATCTTCAGGCTCGGGCGCGCGCTGGCAAAACTTGCAGATTATCGCGAGCCGGTCACGCTCACCGAGACAACGCGAAGATTCTTTGAAGAGCTGTCAAAGATGTGGCCCGACGAAAACGTGCGCGAAGGAATGGCTTGCCTCGTGTCGAATGATCCAGCGACGTGTGAAAGAGGCGCCGCGACGCTTTCAGGGATTCCCGTCTTCAATGCGGTGATACGCAACGGAATTTCGGCGACAAAACTTTCAGGTGGCGTTGCGGGCAATGTCATTCCCGCAGAAGCGAGCGCCGTCGTAAATGTTCGCACCATTCCGGGTTACAAGGTTGAGGATGTGATCGTGAGGATGCGCGAGTGCGTGGGCGATCCCGAGATTGCGTTTACGATTGCCTCGCATGGAGCCGATGCGCCCGCTTCAGATCCCTCGTCTGTGATGTTCGACGCGATCTCGAGCGCCGCGCGTGCTCTCGATCCGGATCTGGCCGTTGCGCCGTATCTCAGCACAGGCGGCACTGACAGCTCGCACCTGCGCAGGATCGGAATCAACGCATATGGTCTGCTTCCATTTCCGATGCAGCAGTCCGACGAAGAGCGAATGCACGGTCACGATGAGCGCGTCCCCGTCGAGTCGCTCATGTTTGGAACGCGGTTGATTTACGAATCGATACGCCGGGTCGCGCGGGTATCCGATGGCCGATAGATTGCTCCCTCAGCGGCCCATCTGCTCGTAAGCCCGTCAGCCCATCAGCCTAAAAAATGAATTCCCAGCGAAGTCGCACACTCCAGGAAGCGGTAACTACGGCATCATCGGAAGATGTGATTGCCGCAGCCAAGATTTTTTTCGCCAGGCAGAACGGCGTCTACGCCGCATTCCTCGAGAAAGAAGGGCCGAACTGGGTGAACTTTCGTGGACAGGGCGGTGAGGAGATAGTGATCGGAACAGCGGCGACCGAGAACGGTACGCGGGTTTCGGGATCGACGTATCTCTTCGATCAGCAGGTGGCGCGCTTTCTCTCGACACTGCCCGCAGGCTCCACGCCGGTTCTCGTAGTTGATGAAGTTGCGGGCGCAGGAGTGCCGGAATGACCGCTCCCTTTGTGAGTGAGCTGCGCACTACCGACGATGTCATCAGAATAGGTGGGGGCAACGGGGCCGTTCTTCATCTTCGCGTGCAATCCGCCGAGCTGTGGGATGCGCTTCGCATCGATGCGCCGGGCTCCGCTAGCGTGCGAGAAGTGAAAAATGCGGCGCTCGATCGATTCTTTCCTCACGGACACAATCCTGAAGAGATGGTCGTGAAGCTTCGCGGTTTTGAGATTCTCGACGAGGACAAGTCGCTGGAGTCCGCGGGGTTCAGGGACGGATCGACGCTCCTTCTGACGAACCGCAGGCGACGCCCAGTCAGATAGCTCGAACCGGATGCGCGTAGCGTTCATTTCGCACGCAGACTGCGGCCGGCATGACACGGGATGGAATCATCCCGAGCATGTCGGCCGTTTGCGCGCAGTCACTCGCGCGCTGCGCAACGATATGGGTCTTTTCGAGACGATCGACCATGTCGAAGGGCGTCATGCGACCGCAGAGGAATTGTCGCTGGCGCACGATCCGCAGTACATCGCTTCGGTTGAAAAGCTGTCTGCCTCGGGTGGTGGGCCGCTCGACGCTGATACAATCGTGAGTGACGGATCGTGGGACGCGGCGAGAGCAGGCGCGGGATGCGTGCTCGATGGTGTTGATAGAGCTGTCGCGGGAACGAATCTTCGCTCGTTCGCCGCTGTTCGCCCTCCGGGTCATCACGCGCTCAAGTCTCGCGGAATGGGATTCTGTCTGTTCGGAAACGTTGCGATCGCTGCGCATTACGCGCGAGCAAAGCATGCTCTCTCGAAAATCCTCATTGTCGACTGGGACGTGCACCACGGCAATGGAACGCAGGCACTCGTCGAGCACGAGCCGGACATTCATTTTGTCTCGATGCATCAATGGCCGTGGTATCCGGGAACAGGCGCAGCAGAAGACCGTGGACCATACGGTAGCGTATGGAACGTTCCGATGCCTCCGGCGCTTTCGCCGAAGGATTATGTCGATGCGCTCGAGCGTGGTATCGATGCCGCGACGACCGGCTTCGTGCCCGATCTCATTTTGATATCAGCCGGATTCGATTCGCTCCGCGGCGATCCGCTAGGAGGATTCACACTCGAGATCGAACATTTCGAGTCACTGACACGATCGCTGGTGAAACGTGCTGAATCGTGGTGCGGTGGCAGGCTCGTCAGTGCGATGGAGGGTGGCTATGCACCCGACAGACTTGGCGCGGCATGTGTCGCGCACATGGACGCGCTCGCATAACTTGGACTCCATGATTCCAGGCGCGTGGAGCTGCCTTCACGATTCGACCGAAAATGTAAAAACCAATCTTTCTCCCGATGAGATGCGTGCTGTCGTCGAGAGCGGGCAGGGAACGCTTTGGGTCGACATCGACATCCGCGACGAGCAGGCAGTCAAGCTCCTCAGCGAGGTATTTCATTTTCATCCGCTCGCGATAGAGGACGCGCTCAATCCACAGTCTCGCGTAAAGATCGAGGAGTACAAGGGATTTCTCATTCTCATCGTGCGAACGATTGCGTTCGTCGAGCAGACTGAAGATCCGTATGACATCGAGACAGTCAATCTCACCTGCTTTCTCGGAAAGAATTTTCTCGTCACTGCGCACGGTGGCCAGACATCGCCCGTTGATCAGACGCGCGGCGTGATCGACAGAAATCCGGAGCTCGCGCGCGCGGGCGCTGCGCGGCTGATGCACGCCGTGGTGGACGAAGCGGTAAATGCGTACTTCCCGATCCTCGACCAGCTCGATGAATTCATGGATGGGCTCGAGGACCGTGTATTCAACGCATTCGACAAGACAGCGCTGCGCGAGATTTTCTCCGTCAAGCGACTTGTCCTTTCGCTGCGTCGTCATCTCGCGCCGGAGCGTGACGTTTTCTCCGTTCTCACCAACCGGCCGAGCACTCTTCTGACTGTCGATACGCAGGTCTATTTCCGTGACATCTACGATCACATCCTGCGAATCAACGACGCTCTCGAGACGTATCGAGAGTTGCTCAGCAATACGCTCGACAGTTACTTAACCCAGGTTTCCAACCGGCTGGGTACCGTCACCAAGGCACTTTCGGTGGTGGCGACCGTATCGCTGCCGTTCGTCGTCGTCAGTGGCATGTGGGGAATGAACTTCGAGTACATTCCGCTTCATGGGTGGCGACACGGGTTCTGGCTGATGCTCGCTGTTCAAATCGGGCTGGGCGCACTTCTACTATTGTATCTGCGATGGCGCAAACTCCTGTAAACGCTCTTAAGCTGTTCGGTGTGGCTGCGCACGAATCGACGTCGCATGCCTCGCTCGCCGAAGGGACGACGATTGTCCCCTTCAGGGCGCTTGCGGCCGTGGTGTGCCCGACCAGGTACCACAAAGTCCTTCTCGATGAGAAGGAAATGAACGAGTACACGCGGGTCGTCGAAGAAGTGCAGAACACCGCATCGATTCTTCCCGCGCCGCCCGGAACGATCTTCAGGTCACGCGACAATCTGATGCGATGGCTCGAGCTGCATTACTTCACGCTTACTCAGACGATGAGCGCGATCGAGGGACATGCTCAGGCGCGGCTCACAGTCACCAAGACCGCCGGCGTAGATCCGGACAACGCGACGGGCGCGGAAGCCAAGGAAACTGCAAAACAGCTCGTAGCGACCGCATCGCAGAGTATGCGGGTGCTGCGCGGGCAGTCGTCGGCGACCGTGACACTTCCGGCCATCGAGGATGAGACTCACGTCGTGGCTCGGGCGTCATTCCTGGTGGAGATGGAGAACTGGGAAGCTTTCGCTCAGCTCGTGTCGAAGGAGGATGAGCGGCAGACCGCTCTGGATTTTCACCTGAGCGGGCCATGGCCGCCCTATGATTTCGTTAAGATGCAGTTTGGTGCGTAACGATGTTCTGTCCTGATTGCGGTGCGTGGAACCGGGGTTCCGCAGCGAGATGTCTTCGCTGCGGCGAGCTTTTGCCCGTCTCGATCAATCGCAGCGCGCAGCCACCCGATCCCGCAATCACTGCACTGCGTCATGTAACGGGCGGGCGATACAGCGTCATGCACCGGGTTGGCGAAGGTGGCATGGCCAACGTCTACTACGCGCTGCACATCCCGCTCGACTGCCCCGTTGTGATCAAGGTGATGCACCCGCACCTCGCGCGGGATTCAGACATGCGCGAGCGATTCCGCCGCGAAGCAGAATCCGCAGCTCAGCTCGTCCATCCGCATATCTGCGGCATTACGGATTTCGGAATCGTTGGCGATCAGGTTTTTCTCGTGATGCCTTATCTCGCGAGAGGGACATTGGCCGACCGGATCAACAACCGTCGCTCATTCCCCCCGGAAAAAACTGCTGCGATCGCCGCGCAGGTTGCATGTGCCCTCGATTACGCGCATCGACATGGCTTGGTTCATCGCGACATCAAGCCAGACAACATTCTTTTCGATGAAGATGAGAATGCCCTGGTAACGGACTTTGGAATCGCGACCGGACATTTTCGTGCACGCATGACAGGAACCGGCAACGTGATGGGCACACCGCATTACATGTCTCCGGAGCAGGCGCGCGGAAAGCTTCTCGATGGCCGCAGCGATCTGTATGCGCTCGGCGTTGTGATGTATGAAGTGCTGCTCGGGTTCCCGCCGTTCGATGGAGCGGATGGATATTCCATCAGCTACAAGCACGTCACCGAAACCGCAGCGGCTCCCGACGTGGTTGATTCGCGCATTCCTCCGCAGCTATCGTCGATTGTCATGAAGCTTCTCGCCAAGCGAGCTTCGGATCGCTATCAGCGCGGTCACGAGCTGGCTGATGCGCTGATCTCGTTCCTTGCGGGTGCCGCATCCGCTGAAGACACCCGCGCAGCCTGGACTGCGCGGACGGTTTCACCCACGCGCGCCGCTGCACCAGTAGGCTGATGAAAATCTCGCACGAGGTCATCCGCCTTCAAACGAGGCATCCATTCGTCATTGCGCGCGGCGGATATGCAGCGCACGAAAATGTCGTCGTGACAATCACCGACAAGGATGGCGTCGAGGGCATCGGCGAGGCTGCCCCGAACCGCTACTATGGTGAGAGCGTCGCAACCGTGGCAGCAGCACTCGAGCAATTCGCTCCTGTCCTTGGCAGCGCCGACTCATGGTCGCTCGAAGCAATCGATGTGTCGCTCAACCGCGTGTTGCGCGGAAATAATTCAGCAAAGAGCGCAATCAGTGCAGCACTTCATGACATTGTCGGCAAAAGGCTCGGCATTCCTGTGCACCGGCTCTGGGGACTCGATCCCGCTGATGCGGGCGAATCGAGCTTCACCATCGGGATTGCCGATAACGATGGGCTGAGACAGCGAGTCGCTGATGCGGCTGGTTATCCCATCCTGAAGGTGAAGCTCGGTACTGATCGCGACATGGAAATAATTCGCGTCGTTCGCGATGCCGCACCTGACAAGCGAATCCGTGTCGATGCGAATGCTGCGTGGACTGCGTCGCATGCAGTGATGATGATCGATTTCCTTGCGGACAATCAAATAGAATTCGTCGAGCAGCCCGTTGCACAGCATGACATCGATGGACTTCGATTCGTGCGATCGAGATCGAAGCTTCCGATTTTTGCCGATGAGTCATGCCTCGTTTCGACCGACGTTCCCCGGCTCGCGGGTGCTGTCGATGGAGTGAACCTGAAGCTCGCCAAATGCGGAAGCCTGCGTGAGGCGCTCCGCATTGTGCACGTTGCGCGCGCATTCGGTATGAGCGTGATGGCCGGGTGCATGATCGAGTCGAGCCTCGGGATTTCTGCGATCGCGCAGCTCGCGCCCCTTCTGGATCACGCGGACTTCGACGGCGCCGCATTGTTGTCGAATGATCCGTATGAGGGCGCAACAATCACCGGCGGGAAGATTCGACTTACGGACGAGCCAGGACTCGGCGCCAGGGTGATTGAAACCCGCGCAAGGGCGGCCTCAGGCGGCGCACGCTAGCGCGTCATGTCTTCCCGCCCCGCGGAGCTGGTAGAAGTAGCGCTGCCGGTTCCGCTCTTCCAGACATTCACCTACGAGCTTTCTCCCGACGCAGTGCGTAGGCCTGAGCCCGGCTCGCGCGTTGTAGTTCCTTTCCGCAATCGCAAGGAAATCGGAATTTGTCTGGGGCCGACGGAGTCGTCGAAGGCGAAGCTCAAGCGCGTCATCGATGTGCCCGATGAAAGCCCTTCGCTCAGCGCGAACATGATTGGGCTCTGCAAGTGGATGGCTGAGTACTACGTTGTCCCGATTGGAATTGCGATGCGCGCCGCTTTGCCCGCCGCGCTGTCGGGTGCCGAGCAGCCGAATCCTTCGCGGAAGACACACCGTGTCGTGAGACTGCGTGAAGATCTTCCGACGCTGACTCATCGCGAAAAAGCGTTCTCGCGCGCCCCACAGCAGCGAGCAGTGTTCGAGCTCATCGAGTCGCTCGGCGGGTCGAGCACGCTCGAGCATCTTCTGCAGCAGCTCAGTTTTTCTCCATCAGTGCTCAAGGCGCTCGAGAAGCGCGGACTCATTCGCATTGAAGCTGAGGAAGTCGATCGCGATCCATTCGCACTCCGTCCCGCGGAGCGTGCAAGGCGACATGTGCCTACTGCTGCGCAGCAGGATGCCATCACGACGCTGACTAATGCGAGTGCGGGAGACGTGTTTCTTCTCCACGGAGTGACGGGGAGCGGCAAGACATTGGTGTACATCGAGCTGCTGCGCGAGATCGTCGACCGTCGCGGACAAACTGCAATCGTTCTCGTTCCGGAAATTGCGCTGACGCCGCAAACCGTTGACAGATTTCGCGCGGTATTTGGAGATCGCATCGCGGTGCTTCATTCGGCGTTGAGTGACGGCGAGCGATATGACGCGTGGCTCGCTCTAAAACGTGGCGACAAAAAAATCGTCGTCGGCGCACGATCGGCGATCTTTGCTCCTCTCGATAAACTCGGCGCGATCATTGTCGACGAGGAGCATGAGGCGAGCTACAAGCAGGGTGAAACGCCGAGGTATCATGCGCGTGAAGTGGCGATCATTCGTGCGCGTGCGGACGGCGCGGTCGTCGTACTCGGCAGCGCTACGCCTTCGCTCGAGTCATTCACCAATGCAACGACGGACAAGTATGGATTGTTGACGCTGCCCGATCGTGTCGGTGGCGGAAAATTACCGCGAGTTGAAGTTGTGGACCTGCGGCATCGTCCTGCGCCTCCGGATGGAAGCAGCGGTCCCGGTACCGGATTCTCCGCGGTTATTCGCGAAGAGCTCGAGAAGGCGTTGTCGGAGACCCTCCGCAAGGGCGAGCAGAGCATCCTGCTGCTCAACCGTCGCGGGTATTCGGCATTCGTTCAATGCAACGACTGCGGATCCGTGGTGGTGTGTCCCAATTGCAGCATCACGCTCACGCATCACCGCGCGCCAGAGCGATTGCTTTGTCATTACTGCGCGCATCAGGAACAGATTCATGCGCAATGCGCACGCTGCGGTGGAAGAAATCTCAAGCATCGCGGATTGGGCACTCAGCAGGTTGAGCGGCTTGTGGCGGAAAGATTTCCTAGCGCGCGCATTGCTCGAATGGATGTCGATACAACGAGTGGAAAATGGGCTCACGCAGAAATTCTCGACCGCGTTGGAGCAGGAGAGGTAGACATTCTGCTCGGCACGCAGATGATCGCAAAGGGACTCGACTTTCCAAATGTCACTCTCGTCGGAGTGGTCGACGCTGATGTCGGAATCAACCTTCCTGATTTTCGCGCATCGGAGCGTTGCTTTCAGCTGTTGAGTCAAGTCGCGGGCAGAGCCGGTCGCGGACCCAAGGGCGGGCGGGTTCTCATTCAGACGCGTGTGCCGACGCATCATGCGGTTACGTGTGCCGTCACCCATGATTACATGACGTTCGTACGGGATGAGCTCGATGGCCGAATCAATCCTCCCTATCCTCCGAATGTGCGCCTCATCAATATCGTCATGAGCGGAACGGATCCTCGCACGACCGCGGATGTTGCCACTGCCGGGGCAGACTGGATCAACGACTTGCTCCGCAATCACACCGAGGGTGATGTGACGCTCATCGGTCCGGCGCCTTGCCCGATCGAGCGCGTGAAAACGCGTTGGCGCTGGCACGTGCTTCTCAAATCGAACAGCGCGGGCAGTCTCACCAGGGTCGGACGTTATTTCATGGAGCGATTCACTTATCCCGCAGCGATTCGCGTAACGCTCGACCGTGATCCGGTGGCGCTGCTGTAGTCGCATCCGTCATCTTTAGGCGTGATCCTCAAGGCACCTGATTTCAATTCGGCACAGCTTGCCGCTGCGCCCGATGCGTCTTTCGCGCCGGCGCCCGCTGATGGCGTGTTGCCGGACAAATTCTTTTCGACTACCAATCTGCCAACGTGGGTGAAAGTCGATGGCCAATGGCGCATGCCGGCTGAGCCGAGGATGGATTCGGCGATCGTGAGAGAGCGGGATGGCGGTCTGTGGACGCGCGAGGGTCGAAAGGTGAAGCGCGGAGACAGCGTCGCAGTTGGGAGTGCTGAAGATGGATCGCACGGCATCTACGTACATCCAATGGATTACGATGACGCCGGCGACGAGACCGAATTCAAGTTCATGACCAGCGAGGTGTCGCGCGAGAAGCCGATCGACTACTCGTTGATGGCGCAGATTCTCATAGAGGAGCGCGCTCGTGGCGGATATCCAGTCTGGGTGACAGGACCCGCGCTCGTGCATTCGCGTGCGCGCGCCGACATGGTGTGGTTCATCGAGAATGGATTTGTTGGTGCGTTGCTCGCGGGCAATGCAGTGGCCGTTCACGATATCGAAGCCTCGATATACGGAACGACCCTTGGGATGACGCAGGCTGGAGTCGCGTCATCGGGCGGTCACGGCCTGCACATGCGCGCGATCAATCAGGTTCGTAACGCAGGTTCGATCTCTGCTGCGGTGAAAGCTGGAATTGTAACGAACGGTATCATGCACGCGCTCGTGACCGACGACGTGCCCTTTGTTCTAACTGGCTCGATCCGCGACGACGGTCCGCTGCCCGAAGTGATCACCGACACAATTGCATCGCAGGATGCAATGCGGCGTCACACGGTCAGGGCGACGATGGCGATCCTTGTCGCGACTGCATTGCATGCAATCGCAACAGGCAACATGCTTCCTGCCTTCGTTACCGAAGAGGATGGAAGTCTGCGTGAGCTTGCGACGATCTGCGTCGATTCCTCGGAGTTCGTGGTCAGCAAGCTCAAGGATCGCGGCACTCATCAGGCGTTCGGAGTCGTAACGAACGCGCAGGACTTCATGCACATACTGCGACTTTACGTCGAGCGTGAAATCACCGCTCGTGCAACAACATCTAAATGATCGAGACTACTGAGAGGTTCCTGAAGGAAATTGCAGAGCGCGTTGGCGCTGCAAATGTCGAGATGGTGCATCTCTTTCCGCCGATACGGCAAGGCGGCGTGGAGACTGGTGCCGCAGTTGTTGCTGCGACAATTCCCGACAACGATCGGCACACGGTTTTCAGCGCGAGTTATCGGCACACTTTAAAAGGTCCCGAGCGCGGCAAGTGGGAGTGTGATGTGACTGCAGAGGCAGATGCGCCCTTGATAACAGTCGATGCAGTTGTGCAGGGTGTGATGAAAAGGGCGGGGGAGCAGTTCGAGCCCGAGAAGCTCTTTGCTTCGGAGTTCAGGACGATTGTCGGATTCGCGCCGCTAGCGGCCAGCAGCTAGCTCTAGCGGCTTACGCTATCGACTATAGCTAACCACGCCAGCTCTAGCTTCGCTAGCGGTAGCTACCAGCCCAAGCTTCTAGCTCTGGCCGCTAGCTTCTAGCAAAATCCTATCGGTACTTCAGCAGAACCGCCCGGTGAATATCACGAGCATCTTCAAGAGTCTCTGAACGAATCTCGAGCCATTTGGGCGCCATCAGGAACGGATAGACCTGATCACCACCAGCGGATCCGTGCGCACCAACCTGATCGTCGAACGAGATGATCTCGTAGCCATCATACGCACCGAATAACACACAGTCGCCTGCATTCGGCTGTCGCACCAGCGACTCCACTGAGCGGAGTATGTAGCTCTGCAAACCGTAAGGCTCCATCGGATTCGCGCCATCGATTACGCGAATACTTCCATCGCAGATAATCGCTTTGCCCACGCGGCTCTCGACGTGAACGCCATCCGGAGACATTGTCGCGATGAGACCAATGCCGGGATGCGCGAGCAGGCCCGCGTATAGTCCGCGCCGGCGCGCGTCGCGGTTGATGTCATCGATCGACAGACGATTTGCATCGTCAGCGAAATAGAGCAGCGCGAGGCACGAGCTGTAAGTGATCACAACGTCGTGCTTCGATGCGACGCGGAATTTCTCCGGAATGATTATGTCCCGCAGCCCATAACGACTGCGAACCCAGGCGGACATGCGTCGCAATGTGCGGCGCGTACGCTTTTGTGCAGGTGGAGTGACCGCCGCAACCGCTTCGAGCACCTGCGGCCCGATGTCCGCGTATTCCGATACTTCGGAGTGACTGCTCAGCACGTCACTATCCAGCATTTTCTCGATCGTTGCTCCAAGCGATTCCCTGAAGCGAACACGATAGCTGATCGAGGGCGTCATTCCGTGATCCGACAGAATCACCAGATCGTACTGGCGACCGCCTGCAATTCGAGCCATGCGCCAGATCTCGGCAATCCGCGCATCCGTTCGGCGCAGATCCTTGAGCGCCTGTCGGCTCGACGGACCAAAGTGATGCGCCAGCTCATCGTACTGCATGAATGTGCTGTAGATCACGGGCACGCCGAGGTAAATGTCGAGCAGGATGGCCATCGTCTGGAGCTCACGGACGATGACATTGCTCATGATGCGGATGAGAGGAAAAATTCCTTCAGAATGAGTGACGCGACCCGCAAGCTCGCCTCGCAGCCGCTCCCATTCTTCGCGCAGATACTCGAACACACTCTGCAGCAGCATTCGCGCGAGGCGAATCGGATGGAGCAGGATCAACATCGCCATCCGCCCGCCGCCGAGTCGCTGATAGACTGACATCTTCTCGCGAGTAGCGACGGTGAATGCCACAGTCTGAGCGTCGCCGTCCATCAAATTCACATAGCTCGATCCGCCCGCGAGCGCGCCCGGTGAATGAATTCTGTCGCGGATGTACTGAACGCCGTCGGGAAGATTGCAGGTGATGAGATGCCGCGCGGGCTTGTCATAAAAACGAAACGCGGGAATTCCCGCATTCTCACCATGAAAGATTCCCGCCTGGCAGTACGGCGTGGCTGATGGCAGTCCGCAGAACCATCGCCGTATATCGAATTCGCCTTCGTCGATCAGCCGCTCGATCGTGGGGCAGAAGCCGCGCGCGATTGCACGACGCAGATCTGCATACGCCAGCGCATCGACCTGCAGCATCACGAGCCCGCGCTTTCCATCATGCGCGCGCTTTTCTTTCTGGAAAAGCTTGTACTTGTTTCGATAGTAAAAACGGAGGAGCGGCCCAGCACGCGGGTGCCGTCGCCGCTCGTTCACGCGACAGCTTCTGTGACTATCCGAAGCAGCTGCTGAACTGGAACAGGCTTGAGCAACACATCATCGCAGCCCGCAGCGAGACATCTCTCTCTCGTCTCTTCATCGCTGTGACCGGTCATTGCGTACGTCACCGATGGCTTCAATCCGCGAGCTTCGAGACCCGATAGTATGGAAAGCCCATCGCCATCGGGAAGCGTGATATCGAGCAGCATGACATCGGCCGGGAGCGGATCGTCCCATGCGAGCGCCTCGGCGGCAGTCGCCGCAAGAGTCACATCGAATCCGCCGGACTCGAGCAGCATCTTGAGCGCACCATTTATCATCGGGCTGTCTTCGACCAGCAGAACTTTTGCGCTCATCGACCAACCGGAAGAGTGAAGAAAAAGCGGCTTCCGCATCCGAGCTCGCTTTCCACCCAGATGCGTCCACCATGCAGCTCGACGAACCTTCTCGCGATAGTCAGGCCAAGACCGGTTCCGTGATGCGCGCGCGACGCCGATGAGTCAACCTGCGCGAATTCCCGGAAAATGAGCTCGTGGTGATCAGGCGAAATTCCGCGGCCGGTATCACCGACTTCGATCAGCACGACCTGCTCCGGATCCTCGGGGCTCATGCTCGCGTTCACCCACACGCGGCCGCCACTGGGCGTAAACTCGACCGCGTTGCCGAGGAGATTGGTGAGCACGTGAATGATCTTGTCGCGGTCCGCGCGAACCAGCGGAACTTCCGTTGAGAGAAATCGCTCGAGTGTCAGCCCCTTCTTCGCAACGAGCGATTCGCTCAGCGCTGTAACCTGTATGATCACTTCGTGCAGCGAAAAATCTTCTTCGACAAGTGTCAGTGGCTCGCTCGAGCTTCGCGCATGCATCAGGATTTCCGCGATCATGTCGAGAAGCTGCCGACCTCCAGTGATGATGATCGAGATGCTGTCACGTTGCCTGTCGGAGATGTCACCAAGAATTCCATCGCGAAGAATCTCCGCGTGCGTGATGATCGCGGTCAGCGGAGTGCGAAGGTCGTGTGAAATATTTGAAAGGAACTGCGTCTTCAGCGCATCGCGGTCGCGGAGGTCGCTGATTACGCGCTGCGTCTCCAGTAGCTCGGCCTCGAGTCGGGCTACGCGATCGGCGAGCGTCTCAGGCGACGCGAGCGTGTAAGGCTCAGTCATTGACAGCACTCGACAGCTCGAGCGATTCCGCCGAGCCTTCGATCGATTCAACGAGCTGCTGTCTTCGCAGCAATGCCCAATAGCGTCCTTCGGCCATCATCAGGTCGTCGTGTTTTCCCTGTTCGACAATTGATCCTTCATCGAGAACGATAATCCAGCTCGCATCGCGAATCGCGCTCACGCGATGCGACGCGATCACAGCAGTTCGGGCTGTCAGCGCGTGACGTAAAGCGTGAAGAATCTCCGCTTCAGTATGCGTGTCAACCGCGCTGAGCGCATCATCCAGCAGGACAATGGCTGGCTTGCGGGCCAGCGCACGTGCCAGTGACGCGCGCTGCTTCTGCCCGCCGGAGAGATTGATACCACGCTCGCCCAGCATGGTTTCATACTTTCCCGGAAAACCTGCAATCGTGTCTGCGAGCTGGGCGACACCCGCTGCCCATTCGACATCGACAGTATCATTCGTACCGTAGCTGAGATTGCCCCCGATCGTATCCGAGAAGAGAAGACTCTCCTGCGGAACGAATCCGATTTCGCGCCTGAGCTCGTGAACGGGTATCGATGAGATCGGCACCCCGTCGATCAGAATCTCTCCTTCCTGCGGATCGTACATCCGCGGTATGAGATCGATCAGCGAAGTCTTTCCGCTTCCTGTAGCACCAACGACACCGAGCGTCGCGCCCGCACGAACAGTGAAGCTCACGTTGCGAAGCACCCACCTCGGCTCGTGTCCCTCGGTTGCCGGATAATGAAATCCAACATTCCGGAATTCGATCGACCTTCCGCCATCAACCGGCGCAAGATGCGCCGCACTTTCGGGTATCGACTCGCGCACGGATGAGTGCGCGTCGAGAATTTCTGCGAGTCGCTGCATCGATGCATTGCCTCGCTGAAAGAGATTGATCACGAAGCCGAGCGCGATCAGCGGCCAGGTGAGCAGCCCGAGGTACAAACCAAACGCAACGAACGACCCGACTGTTATCACTCCGCGAAGGACGAGCATTCCTCCCACGCCGAGTACGACAGCAGCAGCGCCGCCGCCGAGTAATGCGAACAGCGGGTGCATCGTGCCGTAAAGAAAGGCAAGCCGCATGTTGCGACGCCGATATTCATCATTCAGTGCGGCGAATCGATTGATCTCCGCGCTCTCTTGCCGGTAAGCGCGAACGATGCGCGCGCCGGTCAGATTTTCCTGTGCGTGGGTCGTGAGAGTAGAGAAGTGCGCCTGCACTGATTCGAATCTCTTGTGAATCGCACCGCCAAGCCATGCCGTGATCACAGGCAGCGCAATCATCGGCAGGAGCGCGAGCACGGTGAGCCTGACGTCGATGCGCAGCATGAATGCAAGAGCGAACAGCGCGCCTGCGACAGTATTAGTGAGATACATGATCGCAGGACCGACAGCCATGCGAACAGCGCCGAGATCATTTGTGAGGCGCGCCATGATATCACCTGTTCGATTGCGCGCGAACCACGGTGCATCGAGTCTCGTGAGATGAACGAACAGGTCGTTGCGCAAATCGTACTCGATGTTGCGACTCACGTTGTTCAGAATCTCTCGCATCGCGTATCGCAGGAATGCAGCAAAGACTGCAACTGCGACGATATCGCCAGAATAAATCAGGATTTGCGACAGCGGTTGACCAGCGCGGATTCCATCGATTGCGAGCCTGAGGAACCAGGGTATGACGCTGGAAAGTGCCGTGGACACCAGCACTAATGTGAGCCCGAAGACCAGATCTGCCCGGTACGGGGTATAGTAGGGAAAGAGTCGCCTTAACTGTTTCATAAATGGCACGACGATTGCCCCTTTCAACTACCTAAACGCTTGTGGCACAATAAGTTCGGGCAAGCGTCAATCATCGGAGGCTACGGAATGTCCAAATATATCTCTCGTATAGCGGGGGCGCTCGCGCTTTCGTTCGCATTGTTCGCGGGTGCGTGCTCGTCGGACAAGAAAGACACTCTCGCTCAAGACACGTCGCTGAATCGCGATCTACAGATGGCGAATCAGGACACGACAGCGCAGCCCGCACTGCAAGACGTTCCTGCGACGGGGGCGCCGAGCACGGTTGCGCCAACTGCAAGCGCTCCGAGGACCAGCACGCGGCCGAGATCATCCGGCAGTACGGTCGTTCGCACAGTTCCGCGCAGGCCAACTGCACCTGCACCGGCGCCCGCAGCGCCGACAACCACGGCGAGCGGCAACACTGTCACCAGGGGCGGCAGTGGAACAGAAAGAGCGCTCGGCTCGATTCCAGCTGGATCGGAAATTCAGCTGAGCTCCAACTCTCGCGTGTGCACCAACACTCACAAGGTTGGTCAGCGCTTCAGTGCAACGGTCAGCAATACTGTGACCGGCTCGAACGGCGCAACGATTCCGGCCGGAGCAACTGCAACTGTTGAAATCACCGAGCTGTCGCGAAGCGAAAATGCGAACGACAAGATCAACATGGGCTTCCGCGTCGTGTCAGTGACTTTCGGTGGTCGCACATATCCGATCGACGCGACGACAACGTACGCGAATGTCGATCGCGTAAAAAATCAGCCGAAGAACAAGGACATCCAGAAGGTTGTCGGTGGCGCAGCAGTTGGCGCGATCATCGGTCAGGTACTCGGCAAGGACACCAAGTCAACTGTGATCGGTGCAGCGACTGGTGCGGCAGCAGGCACTGCAGCTGCAGCGGCGACTGCGAACTACGAAGGTTGTGTTCCTTCTGGTGGGCGTCTAACCATCACGTTGGATAACGCAGCTACTGTCCAGGCGGAATAAAGCAGCTACAAGCTGCACGCTACGAGCTGCAAGCAACACGTTTTGCTTGCAGCTCGTCGCGTGAAGCTTGTAGCTGCTTTTTAGTATCCGACAGCAGCCCCGCCGAAACCGCGCGAATCATCCATACCCTCCCATCCTCCCCGCGCGCGTTTGATCGCCACAACCGAACCTCCGATGTATCCCTGAGGCAGCAGCGCCCATCCCATAGCCTTCAATCGATCGGTGACAGAGACATCAAATCCGTCACTATCGAATCGAAGGGTATCGGGGAGAGCCTGATGATGAATGCGAGGAGCATTCACTGCGTCGGTGAGATTCATTCCGTTCGCAATGACGTTGAGAATCACCTGAGCTGTGCTCGTGATGATGCGCGGGCCACCCCGTGCGCCCAGCACCATAAAGAGTTTCCCGGCAGGATCGATCACAACTGTCGGCGACATCGCGCTCAACGCACGCTTTCGCGGTGCGATCGCATTCGCCTCGAACTGCACGAGCCCGAACATGTTGGGAGTTCCGGGCTGCGACGCGAAGTCGTCCATCGTGTTGTTCATGAAAAATCCCGCGCCCTTCACGAACACACCCGATCCGTACAAACCGTTGAGTGTCGTCGTTGTCGCGACTGCGTTGCCCCACTTGTCGACAACAGAGTAGTGAGTGGTCTCCATACTTTCGCGACGCGTCATCAACGGTGGAGTTGGAGTTGCTCGTGTTGAATCGATCGTTGCGCGCCACTTCGCAGCTCGCGCTTCGCTCGCCATCATCGCAACTGGAACCTTCACGAAATCGATGTCACCCATCAAATCGTTTCTGTCGATGAACGATCTCTGAAATGCAGAGGCAACCAGGTGCAGATATGATGTTGACCCAAACGCCGGAAGCCGAGGATAGCCGCCGAGGATGTTGAGCGATTCACCGACGATCGTTCCGCCTGATGATGACGGTGACATCGAGAGCAGGGTATACCCGCGAAAGCGGGTTTGAACCGGTGTTCTCCAGACGGGTTTGTATTCAGCGAGATCCTTCAGCGTGATCAATCCGCACCCGTGCGATGCGCGCGCCGACTGCGCGATACCATCCGGACACCCGCGATTCATCTCATCAACAATCAGCTGCGCAACTTTTCCCCTGTAAAAACCATTCGCGCCGCGAGCTGCTATCTGTTTGAGCGTCGTTGCGAGGTCGGGCTGCGTTAGATGCGATCCGGTTGCGGGCGGATTTCCGCCTGCAAGAAAAACTTCTGCACCCGAATAGAGCTCGATCTTTGCTCGCGAGCTCCTCACTGACCGTGCAAGAGCGGAATCAACCGTCATGCCTTCCGCGAGTCGAATCGCGGGCGCCATCACCTTAGCGAGAGAAAGCGCTCCGTATTTCGCATGCGCTGCAAGCAGACCTGCGACCGCGCCGGGAACTCCCGATGCAGATCGTCCGTTGATCGAGTACGCTGTGATCTTTCCCGCAGAGTCAACGTACATGTTGCGCGATGAAGCGAGCGGCGCAGTTTCACGATAGTCGAGAGACGCGGTTCGCCCGTCGGCCATGCGGATCACCATGTATCCGCCGCCGCCAATGTTCCCCGCTTCAGGATAGGCGACCGCGAGAGCAAATCCTGTTGCTACCGCGGCATCGACCGCATTTCCGCCGGCCTTGAGAATTTCGACGCCGGCCTCAGCTGCCGTTCGATTGCTGCTCGCGACCATTGCAGTAGGCGCGAACGCGGCCTGACCGGAATACTTCCACGCCGCAGGAATTCCCGGCGCTGTCTGCGCGTCCGCCACAGCGGCGAGGGCAGCGATCGAAAATGGAATCAAGCATCTCGCTGCACTCGCCAATTTCTCTCCTGGATTATCGCCTGGTTGTCGTCTTCCTGATTCGCGAGCCGAAGCCGTAGCGGAAATTGAGGCGAAGCGTGCGCTGCCGTAAAGTGTTGCTGTCCTCGCTCGACAATCCGTCCCGCTCATGCAGCGCGAGCCCGAAGTCCTGCACGATGCTGATCTCCATCTGCGGATTGAGCGTGTAGCCAAAGCCGTATCCGAAAACAAAATACGGATCGATGTTGCCCCCGGTCGGAGGAAGCTTCTGTCCATCGGTGTCGCGCTTGAGATTCATGTAGTCGACAATCCCCGCGGTTCCCTCGAGCACCTGATGAAGTCCAAGGCCTCCGCCATATCGAATGGTGGCACCGAGCGTCAGCATGTCGAGATGAGCGGAGCAGCTCGCGCACCCTGCCGCCCCTCGATATTGAAAAGGCACGTGGGTGTAGCCGCCGGTGAGTCCCGCCGAGGCATTCGTGCTCAAAGCCTTCTCCAAACCCAGTCGATACTGAGGAGTAGAGGCATTGCCAAAATCCCACGACGAGTTGGTATTCCCGTCGTTCACTCCATTCCCGTTGAATATTCCAATTCCACCCGACACCCACATCGAGGGCTCAGACACATTCACGACACGGCGACGCGCCTGTGAATGCGCGGGCGCCGCGGTCGCGACGAAAAGAATTATCAGAGCAAGTCTTCGCACTTAATCTCCATTGTCTTGCGGGGCTTCTCGGACGCCCGATAACTTCCCCGCGTGTTTCACCACTTCGATCCGCATGCTTGACCCGCGTACCACCGAGCGTCGCAATCCGCGGACCGCATCCATCGACCTGGCTTCACCGCTTGAGATCGTCGATCTCATAAACACCGAAGACCGCATGGTTCCCGATGCGGTCGCAACACAACGCCTCGAGATCGCGCGCGCGATCGAGATTGCCGAAGCAAGCTTCCGCGCAGGCGGCCGGCTTTTTTACGTCGGCGCGGGAACCTCTGGACGACTCGGAGTGCTGGACGCGAGCGAAATTCCCCCGACATTTGGCGCAGATCCGGTAATGGTGCAGGGGATCATCGCGGGGGGATTACCAGCTCTCACGCGAGCGCAGGAAGGCGCCGAAGACGTCGTCGAGAACGGTGCAAAAGAAATGGACGCGGTGAATGTCGGGGAAAACGATTTCGTGATCGGGATCGCCGCGTCGGGAACCACGCCTTGGGTACACGCAGCGGTTGTTCGAGCGCATGAGCGCGGCGCGAAAACGGGAATGGTCGCGTGCTCAAAACTCTCGCAGGAAATTCTCGACACTGTCGACGTCGCCATCGTTCCGATTGTTGGACCTGAGGTTGTGACCGGATCTACTCGCATGAAAGCGGGTACGGCCACAAAGCTCGTCCTCAACATGATCACAACCGGCGCGATGATCCGACTCGGCAAGACCTACGGAAACCTGATGGTGGATCTTCGCGCGACCAACAACAAGCTGGTCGATCGGAGTGAGCGCATCATGATCGAAGTGTGCGGCATTACCCGCGTCGAAGCGCGCGCGCTTCTCGATGCTGCAGACAAAAGCGTGAAGACCGCGATCGTCATGCAAAAGCTTGGTCTCGATAAACAGGGCGCGCTCGATGCAATCGCAAAGGCAGGCGGCGTGATTCGCCGCGCAATTCCTGACGCGCCTCCACCGGTCGTAGAATGAGTGACAGCAAAGTTCTCGTCGGATTGATGAGTGGTACCTCGCTCGACGGAATCACAGCCGCCGTCGTTCGATTTGCACCGACGTCAGAGAGCCACGTTTCATCGGAGCTGCTGGCATTCTCTGTTCGTGACTATACACCGGCGCAGCGCGAGCGACTGCAGCGCGCATTGAGTGGAACTACTCCATCGGAATACACGCGACTCAACTTCGATCTCGGTGGATGGCTCGCTGATGCAGCAATCTCGGCGATCGCAGAAGCAGGTGTCGCGAAGACGGACATTGCCGCAATTGCATCTCATGGACAATCGATCTGGCACGAACCCGGACACTCGACGTGGCAGACGGGCGAATCGTCAGTGATCGCCGAGAGAACCGGCATCGATGTGATAAGTGATTTTCGCGTCCGCGACATGGCTGCGGGAGGGCAGGGCGCGCCGCTCGTACCGATGGCCGACGCAATGCTTTTCTCGGATCCGCAGAATTGGCGGGCACTCCAGAACCTAGGTGGAATTGGAAACGTGTCGGTCGTTCCCCCGGGTGGTGACCTTCGAGGCGTGCGCGCGTTCGACACCGGTCCAGGCTGCGGTGTAATCGACAAAGTCGTGCGCACGCTCTTTCCTGACCTCGCGTACGATGTAGACGGAAAGCTGGCGTCAAAAGGCAAAGCGGTAACTCAAGTCGTCGATCGTCTCCTGCAGTCTGATTATTTCCGTGCTGCACCGCCAAAATCGACAGGTCCTGAGCTGTTCAGCGTTCACTACACGCAGTCGCTCATCGATGCGTGCCGCGAAGCCCGGAACGGATGCACCGACGAAGACGTCGTTGCCACCGCAGTGTCACTCACCGCGCGAAGCATCGGCGATGCATACAATCGCTTCATCGCTGAACCTGTCTCCGAAGTTTTCCTTTCGGGAGGCGGCGCGAAAAATCCCGCGCTCGTTGCCGCAATCGCTGGTGAAGTGGCTCCTCGAGCTGTAAAAGATTTCGACAAAACATTCTTCGATGGAGAAGCAAAGGAGGCCGTGGCCTTTGCATTGCTTGGGTATCTGCATCTGGCCGGACGGCCTGGGAACGTTCCGACCGCAACGGGTGCGGCGGGGCCGAGGATTCTGGGGAAGCGCACTCCCGCATAAGGAGATTCGAGATGAACGACAGGGCTCGCGGTTCTTCGGTACGTGCATTCGCTCAACCGAAGATGGCAGCACTGATCTTTCTCGGCTTTGCATCAGGACTTCCATTCAATCTCATCGGGAATGGAAAGGCATTTCAGGCGTGGATGACCGCGTCTGGAGTCGATCTCACGAAGATTGGACTGTTCAGCATAGTCGGTCTTCCGTATTCGCTCAAGTTCATCTGGGCTCCACTTCTCGACAGATACGTTCCGCCGATTCTCGGTCGCAGAAGAGGGTGGCTGCTGATCACGCAGATCCTGCTTCTGGTTGCGATTGCTGCGATGTCGCTGCACGATCCGAAAACCGGATTGCAGATGCTGGCGGTAAATGCAGTCCTGATCGCGTTGTTCAGCGCATCGCAGGACATTGCTGGTGACGCGTATCGGACCGATGTACTGAGCGATCGCGAGATGGGCGCCGGTGCAGCCATCTGGGTTCTTGGTTATCGCATCGCGCTTTTGTTGACCGGCTCGCTTGCATTCATTCTCGCCGAAAGACTTTCGTGGGGAACTGTCTACGCGCTGCTGTCGGTTCTCATGCTCGTTGGAATTGTCGCGACCTTACTGGCGAAGGATCCGCCGAATGCCGACGCTCCGCCGAAGTCGCTTGGCGAGGCGGTCGCGATGCCGTTCGCTGATTTCTTCTCACGATCAGGATTGGTGTTCGGAATTTTCGTTCTCGTGTTCATCGTGCTGTACAAGTACGCCGATGCGCTTGCAGGGAGCATGACGACTCCTTTCCTGCTCAAGACAGGATTCACGCAGACAGAAGTCGGAGTTGTGTTCGGTGGTGCGGGATTGCTTGCAACAATTGCTGGATCGATTGCTGCCGGTGCTACGATCGCGCGACTCGGAATCAACAAGTCGCTGTGGCTGTTCGCGATTTTTCAGGCGCTGAGCAATCTCGCGTATTACGGTCTCGCGCTCGCGGGAAGAAACCACACGTACATGGTCGGCGCGATCGTAATCGAGAACTTCGGCGTCGGACTCGTGAGCTCCGCGCTCGTTGCCTACATCATGAGCATGTGTAACCGGCGCTTTTCAGCGACTCAGTTCGCACTGTTGTCGAGTCTCGTTGCAGCGAGTCGCGACATTCTCGTTGCTCCCGGCGGTCATCTCGCTGAGACGTACGGATGGCCGACATTTTTCCTGATCACAGTGATCGCCGGACTTCCATGCATTTTGTTGCTGCCGTGGATTGCGCCTTGGTCGCGTGAAATTCCACGCGGAGCATTTCAAAGATCAGAGGATACTCTTGCTGGACCAGAACGTTCAGGAGAGCAGGGCGACCCTGGAATTCCGTCTCGAAAGGCTTGAACTACTTGCCACCGAGACACTGAGGCACCGAGAAAAAAACGCGAGGAATCGAAATTGATTCCTCGCGTTTTTTTCTCGGTGCCTCAGTGTCTCGGTGGCAAATAGTTAATCACTCTCAGAAGGCATTTGATATCGTCCGACAACGACAGTGACGTTGTCGGCGCACCAGTATCGAGCGCACGCTGAATCAGCGCGTCGGCACACGAGTGAAGATCTTCGTTCTTCGCGACGATCGCAGCGATCTCGGTGTTGGTCATCTGATTGGAAAGCCCATCGCTGCAGAGAACCAGGATGTCGTTGTTCCACAGACGATCGCGAGTGAACTCAGGGACAATAGACTTTTCAGGTCCAAGCGCCTGCAGGATGATGTTGCGATGTTCGCTTCGCTCGGCCTGCTCAGGAGTGAGCTTGCCTGCGTCGACCATTCGCTGCACCAGTGACTGATCTTTAGTCATCTGCTTCGCGGCGCCGTTGCGAATGATGTACGCACGGCTGTCGCCAACCTGCGCGAAGTAAACGAGTCCGGAGACAACCAGTCCGACGGTTGCAGTCGTACCCATTCCGTGATGATTGCGCTCCGCCTGCGACCGCTGATGAATAGCGGCATTCGCAGCAAGCATTGCCTGTTGCAGTGCATCGGCTATGACGACGGCGCCCTTGAGCGCGCCATTGGCTGCGCGCGCCTTGAGTTTCTCGAAGACAACCTCAGTAGCAAGCGAGCTCGCGATCTCACCCGATGCTGCGCCGCCGACTCCATCGGCAACCATCAATAGAGCAGGAACGGCATCGACGACCAGCACCCCCGCGTCGTTCTCGGTGAGTGCATCACCTTGTGCAAGGTTGCCGACGAGGAATGAGTCTTCATTATGCTCCCGCACGAGGCCGACATCGGATCGTCCGACGACCTCTATCGTACCTGCTGGAAGCGCTGGAAATTCAGAAGTGAATGGCTCTGCTCGAGTCACTATCGTTGAAACGCGCCTGAATCCGGGGCGCGCGAATATGAAATCAATGTATGTGGGTCTTGCCACGGCATCGCGGGAATATAGGGACGGCGGAGGATATCTGCCTGAAAACCTGCGAAGCTTTACATGAGCGCTGGTATCCTCCCTGCAATTACTTTCTCGTCAAAGACGACTGATAATCGATGATGACAACGAGATTTCTCCGGGCGACGATCGCGCTGATTGCAGGCGTATCTGCCGCGTGCGCGCGCACTCCTGCAACGGCTCCTGTTCCCGTGCCGGAACCGGTTCCGGCTCCCGCACCTCCGCCGGCGCCCGTGGTTTCGCGCTATCCCAGCGAGCGCGCTCCTCTGCCGCCGGTTAATCCGGCGCTGCCCGAGGTGCCGCACGTCACCGGGCCGCTCGCAATCAAAGTGATTTATCCAGCGGCCAATGCGGTGATTCAGTCAAAGGATTCAAACTTCATTTTTGGCAATATCGGAAATGGTGATGCTGCGCTCACCATCAATGGCGTGCCTACTCCCGTATGGCCAAATGGAAGCTTCATGGGGTGGCTCAAGAATCCGACCCCGGACAATCCCTCATACGAGCTTCTCGCGAAGACCGAGAGCGACAGCGCCAGTCTCGTTCTTCCCGTAAAGCTTCCGCCGCCACCGCCCGCCAATCCTGCGCCGCCCGACACCATCGTTCGTATCGAGCCACCGCGATGGGCAAAGCTGATAGGTCCGCCTGCGTATGCGAGCGATACCGAGCGAGTCGTCACAGGTTACGCTCGCACCGGCGGAATCCAGCGATGGTTCCTGCTTCCGAACACCATGGTGCAGGTGGTCGGAAAACGCGGCAATGATTCTTACATCAGACTCGATTCATCGCAGATCATCAGAATCGAATCGAAGGATGTGCAGCTCATCGATTCGACACGCGTCGACTCGACGTTCGCACCACCCAAGGCACTGGTTGCATCGCGTTTCACGATCACCAAGAAACCAGAGTACACGGATATCGTGATTCCACTGACTGTGCAGCCATTGCATTACGTCGACGAAAGTGGAAGCGTGATTACGCTCACCATCTACAACGCGAAAGGACCTGCGAGAAAACAGCGGCCAGTGCGGGTAACTGGCGCGAGCTATGTCGATTCGGTGCACGCAATCGATAACGGCACCGCGATGCAGTACTCGATTAAGCTGCGCGGCCCTGTCTTCGGTTATCAGTCGTTATGGGAAAAGGGGAAATTCATCTTCCGCGTGCGCAAGCCGCCTGTGATCGATCCCGCCAATCCGCTCAAAGGGCTCACGATCACGATCGATCCAGGCCATCCGCCGATCGGTGCGACAGGCCCAACAGGATTGTGGGAGCCGGAGGTCACGCTTCCAGTCGGACTCAAGGCGCGCGAGCTACTTCAGGCAAAGGGTGTGAACGTGGTGATGACGCGAACTACGCCGGATCCTGTCGACCTCAATCTTCGCGAAACGATCTCACGCCGCGCGAATGCCCACGCGTTTGTGTCGTTCCACCTGAATGCGCTGCCCGACGGATTGAATCCGTTCCTCGACCGGGGAACGGCGGTCTATCATTACTACATGCACTCGGAGCCGCTTGCAGCCGCGGTGCTCGCAGGCGCAGTTCCGCAGCTCGGCTTGCCGAACAACGGGGTAAAGCGCGAGAATTTCGCGGTCATCAGAGGAACATGGATGCCGTCGATACTCGTTGAAGGAGCCTTCATCATTCTGCCCGATCAGGAAGCTGCGCTGCGTACGCCCGAGTATCAGGCGCGCTACGCGCAGGGAATTGTCGACGGGCTCGAGGCGTATTTCAGGAGTCTTGCTTCGCGCCAGAAGTGAGAAAGATCGCTGCGATTGTGATTGCGCTCGCGACATCATCTGTCGCGGCGCATGCGCAGCCTGATCCGTCTGATCGGTGGAGAACGATCGACACAAAACATTTTCACATCCACTTCGCGCGCGGCCTCGATTCACTCGGCCGCCGCGCCGCTGTCGACGCAGAGCGAGCATTCGCCGAGCTGAGCACGGAGCTCAGGCCTCCGGGCAGCATGATCGATCTCGTGGTTGCCGACAACGTCGACTACGTAAGCGGATATGCGACTTCGTTTCCATCGAATCGCATCGTCGTGTTCGCGCATCCGCCGATCGACACGCCCGAGCTGAGGAATTACAACGACTGGCTGCGACTCGTGATCACGCACGAGCTGACGCACGTATTTCATACCGACCGCGCAGACGGATTGTGGCGCCTGGGCCGAAACATTCTCGGCAGGCATCCAGCGTTTTTTCCAAACAACTACCTGCCATCATGGGTGCTCGAGGGACTCGCGGTTTATTACGAGTCTCGCATCACCGGTGCGGGCCGCCTCGAAGGGACCGAGCACTACATGATCGCGCGCGCCGCGGCAGAAGCGAATCGCATTCCGAAAATCACGGAGCTGTCGAGAGTGACGAGCCGCTTTCCCGGCGGGGAAGTGGTGTACTCGTATGGCAGTCTCATTCTCGATTACCTCTCGCGCACTCGCGGCGCGGACAAGATTCCGAGATTCGTGAACGAGACGAGCAAGGACATTTTTCCGCTCTCGCTCAATCGCAAAGCCAAGCGCGCATTCGGCATCTCGTTCGAGAATGCGTGGCGCGACTGGCGTGACTCACTTCTTCGCGAAGCAAAAGCGTCACCTCCATTTCCGGGGTGGACACAACTGACGAGTGACGGGCGCTATCTGACATTCCCGCGATGGCTCAACGACACTTCGCTCATCTATCCCGCATCGAATGGAAAGGAAGTCACTTCACTGTATCGGGCTACGACGAGTGGCAAGGTGAGTCGCCTGAGCAGGCGAAATGGTCTCGATGTGAACGTTCCGCTCGCCGATGGATCGATCGTGTTCTCGCAGCCTGAGTACACAGATCCATTTCATTTCATCAATGATTTGTACATCGAGAAGAGCGGTCATGCGAAGCGATTGACTCACGGGAAAAGATTATCGCAGCCCGACGTCGGACCCGACGGACAAATCGTCGCAGTGCAGAACACTCCGGGTTCGTCGATTCTCGTGCTGCTGTCGCCGCCCTACAATTCGATCAAGGCATTGCACGCGCCGGAGCTCGACGTTCAATACCTCGAGCCCAGGTGGGCTCATAACGGCCGCCAGATTGTAGCGGTAAAAATTTCTCGTGGCGTATCGTCGCTGGTGCTTCTTGAGTCAGGAACGGAGACGGAGCTGTATCGTATCCGGTACGGAACTGTCTCATCGCCATCGTGGTCGAAAGATGACCAGCGCATCTTTGTCACGTCGACTGCGTTCGGCGCACCGCAGATTTTTTCATTCAGCACGCAGCGCTCTTCGCCAGCGAGCGCCTGGTTGTCGAATTCGAGCACCGGCGTCTTCAACCCGGAGCAGTCTCCCGCGGGTGACAAGATTGCTGCCATCAATTTCAGCTTCGACGGCTATCATCTCGGCGTGGGGCCGCTCAGCTCCAGCCCGCAATACAGTGCGCCTGCAATTCGCGGCACTATGGCTGAAGTGCGCTGTGCGACTTGCTCGCTGCCGACAGCGGTCACTCCTCCACTGACACCAGACCAGGTCCAACCGTCGCATTCGTATTCGCCGTGGAAATCATTGTTGCCGCGCTACTGGGAGCCGGTTCTCTCGGCAACATCCGGTGAAGGAGTTGAGTTTGGTGCGGCGACGAGCGGCGAAGACGTAATCGGTCGTCACGTTTATTACGCGCAGGCCGCATACGACACGAAGAAGCGCGACGCCGAAGGATTTCTTTCATACCGCTATGCCGGTCTCGGACAACCGTATCTCGATTTCAGTCTCGAACAATTCTTCGATCGCTTCGACGTGACCTCGAACGCTACAAAGTTGAAAGTTGGGGATCTCTTCCGAAGAACGAGAGACGTCGCGTTGAGCGCGAGCTTCTCCCGTCCGCGAGTGCGCACGTTTACTTCGCTCGCACTTGGGGCCGAGTTCGAGTCTCGCTCATACACGACCGATCCCGACACCGTACTGACGCATCTCGCTGACATTTTCAATGAAACGCGCAGTTATCCGTCAGTGTTCGCCAGTGCGTCATTCACGAATGCAAAGCGTCCTGCACTCAGCATCTCCCGAGAGGATGGAATCTCCGTGAGCTCGACGGTGCGCGAGCGATGGGAAAGCGGCAACACGTCGAGCGCGAGCAAGAGCGTCATTGGAGCTGGCTCGCTTTACAAGTCACTCGACCTTCCAGGTTTCGCGCATCACGTCATCGCGATTCGCGCGGCCGGGGGATATGCGGACAATCAGGCGATCTCGACGTTCAACGTGGGAGGACTGAGTGGTGGAACGTTCGATGTGATCGAAGGCGTCACTCTTGGAGCAGGCCGCCGTAACTTTGGAGTGCGTGGATTTCCTCCGTCGTCCGAGCAAGGCATACGCGCGCTCGCAGCGACTGTCGAGTATCGCGCCCCGATCATCGCACCTTCGGCGCGCATTCCTTTTATTCCAGTTCTGTTCGACAAGATTTCTGCGGCCGCGTTCGGAGATGCCGGCCGTGCCTTCTGTCCAGCGCGTGCAACGTCCTCCGCGTGCACGTTCACACCGGAAGTTTCTCCGTGGCTCGCATCGGTGGGTGCGGAGATAAATTTCGACACCGGAGTGCAGTACGACATTCCCGTTCGGTTCCGCGCGGGCGTTGCTGTCCCCGTCCGAAATCGTGAGCTCGTCGACGCGAAACGGGTGAGCTTTTACTTCACGGCCGGCAGCTTCTTTTAGCACATCACTTTTCGATGTCGGGCGCACCGCGTGATTCGGTGTGTCTTCGCCCCGCAGGCCCTCCTCTTGCACGTGTTTCCGGGCAAACTTCGATTCTCCGAGTGGAAACCGAAGAGAGCATTCTCGTTCTGTGATGTGGATTCTGTAACTCGTTGCGGCATCTAGAGTTACATCGGCACTGGCGCGGAATCACGAACGCGTTTAATCTGCCCAACCCTGCTTCTGAACTGACAGCCTTCGGGCTTTGAGCTTCCATATCTCGTTTTGCAGTTGACACGCCATTTTTTTCCTGGAGAGTTGTATTAATGCCGATTCCATCCTCACCACCCGTCGGGACAGCCCAGCTCAATCAGAACGCGCGCACCGTCATCGAAAAGCGCTATCTGATAAAGGACGCGAAGGGCAACCCGACAGAGATGCCCGAAGACATGTTCTGGCGTGTCGCGAGCACTGTGGCAGAGGCAGATCGTCGTTACGGCGCGACAGATGAAACGGTGACCGCTGCGGCGACGGAGTTCTATGAGCTCATGACGCAGCGTCGCTTCGAGCCAAACTCACCCACGCTCATGAATGCCGGCCGTCCGCTCGGCCAGCTTTCAGCGTGCTTCGTGCTGCCTGTGGAGGACTCGCTTTCCAACGGACACAACGGCATCTACGACACGCTTCGGTCGATGGCGCTGATCCATCAGTCGGGCGGCGGAACCGGATTTGGATTCTCGCGTTTGCGCGGAACAGGCTCGATGGTTCGCTCGACGACCGGCGTTGCATCGGGACCGGTGTCGTTCATGAAGCTCTATGACGCATCGACCGATGCAGTGAAGCAGGGTGGAACGCGACGCGGTGCGAACATGGGAATTCTTCGCGTCGATCATCCTGACATCATGCAGTTCATCATGTCGAAGGAAGACCTGACGCAGATTACCAACTTCAATATTTCCGTCGCAGTCACCACGAAGTTCATGGACGCGGTGAAGGCGGGCGAGAAGTACGATCTCGTCGAGCCATCGAATGGAAAAGTCGTCGGCCAGCTCGATGCGCGCGAAGTGTGGGACAAGATGATCGAGGGCGCGTGGAAAACCGGCGAGCCCGGCTGCTTTTTCGTCGACGAAGCGAATCGCTACAACCCGGTGCCGCACGTCGGATCCTACGAGGCGACAAATCCGTGCGGAGAGCAGCCGCTTCTTCCGTACGATGTGTGCAACCTCGGCTCGATCAACATCGGTTACTACGTGGAGAACGGTGAGCTGAACTGGGATGCCCTCGCAAAGGACATTCACACGTCAGTGCGATTCCTGGACAACATCATCGACGTCAACAAGTATCCACTTCCTGAAATCGATGCGCTCTCCAAGAGAATTCGACGCATCGGATTTGGAATCATGGGCTTTGCCGATGCATTGGTGCGCCTCGGAATTCCATACAACACCGAAGAGGGAGTTGAATTCGGTCGCAAGCTTCAGGAATTCGTCGATGTAGAATCGAAGAAAGAAAGCGAGCGCCTCGCAAATGAGCGCGGACCGTTCCCTGAATGGGCTCGCTCGATTTGGGGTCCGGACGAAACCTGCGCGCGCGATGAAAACGGAAATCGCATTCGGCCAATGCAGATGCTTCGCAACTGCAACGTGAACACGATCGCCCCGACGGGAACGATCTCGATCATCGCGGGATGCTCGTCAGGCATCGAGCCGCTCTTCGCAGTCGCATTCATGCGCAATCAGGCCGGCGTGATGATGCCCGATGTGAATGAGGACTTCGTTGCGATTGCAAAGTCCGAAGGCTGGTACTCCGACGAGCTGATGGAGAAGATCGCGAAGCAGGGTCACATCCACTTTGCTGAAGTGCCGGAGAAGTGGCAGCGCGTGTTCGTCACTGCTCACGACATTACACCCGAGTGGCACGTGCGAATGCAGGCTGCCTTCCAGGAGCACTGCGACAGCGCGATCTCCAAGACGACCAACTTCCCCCACACCGCATCACGCGAGGATGTGCGAGCGATCTATGAGCTCGCTTACGATCTCAAGTGCAAGGGTGTGACAGTTTATCGTGACGGATCGCGTGATAATCAGGTCCTTTCAACAGGCGCGACCGATAAGGCCAAAGCCGAGCGCGACGGGACTGACATACGAGGCGAAGTGGGCGATCTCAAGGGAACGATCGGAGAGCTCGAAGCTGAGCTTGGACTTCTCAAGAAAAAGCTGTTCGACGCTGAGGCAGAAAATCTCCAGCGCCGTCAGAAGCGCGCGCGCCCCGACACACTCCGCGGCACGACGACGCGCATGGAGACGCCACTCGGCACGATGTTCGTGAACATCACCGAGGACGATCTCGGCCAGCCGTTCGAAGTGTTCATCAATCTTGGAAAAGCGGGCGGCGCTGCGATGGCGGACGTCGAAGCGATGGGAAGACTGATTTCGCTTTCGCTTCGGTCAGGCATTTCTATTCAGGCGATTCATCGCCAGCTGCGCGGCATTGCATCCGATCGCGCGATCGGGCTCGGACCTAACAAGGTTCTCTCGGTGCCCGATGCAATTGGAATTGCGCTCGAGAACTGGATGCGGCAGAAGCAGGGAGTTCAGCAGGAGCTGCTCAAGGCGACTGAAGTGTCGAATGCGCCGGCAGAGCCTGTTCCCGTTTCAGTCACTACGTCCGGCGTTCAGAGCCAATACGAATTCGAAGCGGTCAACCGCGATCAATCATTCATTGGCACGTGTCCGGATTGCGGATCGCAGATGGAATTCGCTGAGGGATGCGCGAAATGCCACGTTTGCGGATTCTCGGAATGCGGATGAGCATGAGACGGGTTTCCCTGATCGTCGCGCTTGGCCTGATGGCCTGCAGCAGCGCGAAATCCTCGTCCGGTGATCTGACACCGGGCGAGAAGCGGAACCTGATTACTGCGGAGGAAATCGCGAAAGCGCGAGCGCCCGGCTGGTACGCTTATGAGCTGATCAATGCACTGCGTCCAAATTTCCTCAAGGCGCACAACGCACAGACTCTGGAATCACGCGACGGGATTTTTGCGGATGTCTACCTGAACGAGACGTATCATGGTGACATCGATTCGCTGAAAAGCCTTCCCATCGATGCCATCACGAGCATCACGTACCTGCCGCCGTTCGACGCAGCTACGCGATTTGGAAAAGCGATGGAAGGCGGCGCGATCATGATTCGTACTCACTAAGAGACGAGATCGCGCCGCAACACCACCAAAAAAAACTAGTATCGCATTCCGCGGTTGCGTGCGTCGATCAAGTCATCGATCGACGGTTTGTTGCGGAGCGCATCGATTGCGCGCTGAGCATACGACGCCGTCACGCCGTGATCGCGCAGCTCGATGAGCTGATCCATGCTGAGCCGCGTATAGCCAAGATCCTTGAATGACCGCGCGAACGCGGGCGTCACGCCATGGTCGCGCGCTTCTACCAGCTCGTCACGAGAGAGCCGATAGCCGAGCTGTCGCATTCCGTCGATGAATGCGGAGGTCACGCCATGATCGCGCATCTGTACGAGATCATCACGCGAGAGCCCGTTGTAACCCAGGGATTTCACTGCGGCGATGTAATCAGCAGTCACTCCGTGGTCGCGCATTTCGATCAGATCGTCTGCACTCAGTTTGCGATAGCCTGCATCGGAGACCGCGCGGACATACGTCGGTGTGACGCCGTGATCGCGCATCTCGATCAGCATGTCAACCGTTCTCACGCGATAGCCGAGTGCATCGAGGCCGCGCACGAAATCGAGATTGACTCCATGATGGCCCATTGTCACGAGCGCGCCGGTGCCGGGTCGCGAATATCCCTGCCGCGCAATTTCGTCGACCAGAGCGAGGGACACATCGTGCATCGCCATCTCATACTGCTCTTCTTCGGAAGGCATCGAGTAACCGCGTTTTCCGAGGTCGCGCCCGAAGGTCGCGCTCGGGTCAAAGGAATACGTTCCGCGTGCGCGACCGTTTCCTACAGTGCCGCGGAAGGTGAACGTACCGGCATCGCGTCGAAGCTCGAATCTGCGCTCCGTTGTCGGGCCATTGAGCTGCGACATCGTGAGGCCGGTGAAATCAGAAATTGCAACTGATCGGCCCACCTGCCCGCGCCACGGATCAGAGCGCTCGAGGTTGAGCTGGATCTTGCCGCGATCGTCGTCGTATGCGTCGATGCGGAAATCTCCGGTCATGCGTTGTGCCTGGGCGCCGGTCGATGCGAGCGCTATCGCGACCGCCGCGGCGAAATGAATTGTGGATTTCAGCATGTTCGTTGAGGTGACAGGTGAACGGTTATCCGGATTCGACGCCCCGCCCGAACGAATGGTTTGTACCGGTCAGTACATATTCCTGTACACGCGCTCGCGTCGCCTACCGTCACTCGTGGTAACGGCATTTGGATCTCCCAGCTCCTTCCAGCGTTTTCGGAGATAGAAGATGCCGACCAGCCATACTAGGGGGTTGAGCGTGAGGATCGTAGATGCCACGAGGCCTGTCCGCGTCCAGCGCGCGCCTAGCCTGCCCACAACCAGGTAGACCGCCCCGAAGAAAAATTTCCATGCGCCCACGCCATAACGACCGGTGATCAGGTCGGTGAAGGCGTTGAGCAGCACAAACGCTCCCAGGAAAAACACATCCAGCGAGACAAAAAAACCCCACTGGTAGGGGTGTCGCTCGGGGTGGTGCTTTCTTCTGCGTCGCTCGAGCGAGTAGGAGATTAACGCTGCGGGTATCGCGAGGACTGCTCCAAGAATCCAGAACGTGCGCGTGCTGCTCACTTCGTTGCAGCGAAGGTTTCGAAGCCGGTCAGCGGGCGGTGCGAAGCCATCTCGACTCGATCACGTCTCAGCCTGGACGTCAGCAGAACTTCGGTGATCGACCACGCGTTGTCCGCTCGCGTAAGAAATACGCTGATCGTGTGACCACAATCGGGTCCGCATCTCCACTGGGCAAACACAACCGCGTTCTGGCGCGAGTCGTTCATTCCGACAGGCGAGAATCGCAGGACACCCGCTGCGCTTCGATGTGCTGCGCGATAGCGCACCCATGTCACTGTATCGGCGTCGAAACCCGGAAGGTCCAGCGAGTCGGCGACAACAAGAAATGGATTTCCAATTGCGAGCGGCCTGAGGTCCAGACGCAGGTGTGCGCGCGAGAGAAGATTATCTCGAACGGTGACGGCGTCTGATGTATCGCCGTGCGCCCACCAGATCGGGGACTCGAGCGCCCACCTGCGTGCAAGTGACGGACAATCGCGCCGCGAGCACGCGGTATCGAGTGTCTGGTCGGCGATCACGACGGGGCGATGCGTGGTTGCGACATACATCGACTCCGCAACCGTGCGATATACTTCTGCGGTCTCGCGATCCGGAAACACGGACGTTGGAGATGGGTGAGTAATCGGTCGCGTGCACGCTGCCAGCGCGATCAACAGAAGTCCGGATCGTCTGTTCACACTATCACGGTATCAATGGAGCCTGAACTGCGAAAGCCCGGCGTTGACGTCGCGCGGAAAACTTCGGGTAACATTTTCTCGCTGAGCTCGCGCGACGCGGTGTGTCGATTGTTGTCACCGGACACGAAGTGAAAATGCTGATGCCGTTTCTCGACTATGTGGTATATCTGACCAGCGGCACGACCTACCATCTTGGCTCTCCCGGACAGGCCGAAAAAAATTCGATGTTCGCTCGCGAATACCTCGGCTCCCGAGCGATTTAGTCGCACCCTTGACTCTCACGTTACGTCAGGCTGTACAGTGTACGCGGAGGCAGAGTCCGAAATGCGTGAGAATGGAAAACAACTCTACCGGATCAACGAATTCGCCGAGCTGGCGGGAGTAACGGTGCGCGCGCTGCACCATTATGACCGTCTTGGTCTGCTCAAGCCCACCGCGCGCACGGGCTCGCAGTACCGGCTGTACAGCGATAGCGATCTCGTCCGGCTGGAGCAGATAGTCGTCCTCAAGTTTCTCGGCATGTCTCTGAAAGAGATCGGGAATCTTCTCGAGAGGGAATCATCTGTCAGTGTTGCTCTCGACCGTCAGCAGAAAGTGCTCGCTGACAAGCGGTGGCAGCTCGGACAGACTATCTCGGCGATCGCGACAGCGAGTGCCGCACTCGAGTCAACGGGGAAGCCTGACTGGAAGCTCTTTCGACAAATCATTCAGGAGATTGAAATGCAGAACACCACGGACTGGTCACGGAAGTATTACAGCGACGAGGCCAGGGCGAAGATCGAGGAGCGTCGCAACGAGTGGACGCCGGAGCTGCAGGCGCAGGTCACGAAAGACTGGGACCAGCTCTTTGGCGACATCGAGGCTTCGCTGAATGAAGATCCATCGAGCCCGAAGGCGCAGGAGCTTGCATCGCGCTGGAAAACTCTGCTGTCAGGATTCACCGGCGGCGATCCGGAAATCGCGAAGGGATTGAATGCGATGTACGCTGATCGTGCGAACTGGCCGCAGGAGCAGAAGGAGCGAGTGAACATCAAGCCCGAGATATGGGCGTTCATTCAAAAAGCTTTTGCGGCGGGACGCTGATACGCTGATGGGCTGACGGGCTGATGGGCATTTAGCCTGTTCGCCCATCAGCCCATCGGCCCATCAGCCCATTTGCCTATTTCTTCTTCTTCTTGACGTCGACGTTGTTCCCGATCACTCCGCCGACGACCCCACCAACAACACCACCGATTACTGCGCCAGACACTTTGTTCTTGCTGGTCGTAGCTCCGATGACTGCGCCGGCCGCAGCACCGATGGCCGCATCGCGTTGAGTGTGTTTCACCGTCACTGTTCCGCCGGACGACGATGTCGAAGTCGATACCGGCGCGCTGCCACTGCTCGATCCTGATGAGCCGCTCGAGCGAGGGCGACTCGACGATCCCGACGATCCCGACGAGGTGCTGCGCTGTCGTGCCGGTGCAGCAGCGACCGGAGCCGGAGCGAGCGCATTTGGTTGAGCTTGTTCCGCGGCGGTAATAGAATCGAGAGTCGGCGTCACCGTGCCGACTGACAATGCGCTGTCGACCGCCGACTTGTCATCGGACTTGCCGCATGCTGCAACAACAGTCAACGCGAAGACTGCGAGTAGTCTCTTCATTTATTCGTTCCTTGATTTGTGTTCGGCTGTTCAGAAAAGCATGGCCCGTGCCAGATGTCGCCCTTGCGCATCCGCGTAAAGCGTGACTCCGTTCAGTCATGCCAACTAATCCCCGGATGGACCCGCGCAAGCTCGCGGCTCTCGCGAAAAAAAACGCCGCAAAATCAGGCAGCTCATCGTCGACTCCGAAGCGTTTCGGAAAGAAGTACGATGGCACTCTCAAGGACGACCCGCAGGACGAGGCGACAATCAAGAAGAACGCTGAAAGCGATCGATTTTTCGCCGAGATGAAAAAGCGTGATTTCTAGTAAGTCCTTTCGCACGACAATCCGCGCTTTTCTCGTTCTTGCCCTCGTTGCAACGAACGCGCGCGCACAGGATGAGTACCGCAATCTCGAAGCTGGCCGCCCCATCAGGATCGGCGACGCGACACCCACCGAACGCTATGCACTGGATCTCGACCTCACGACGGTTCGCGTCGAGCGGTTGTCATTCGGCAGATACCGGCTGCAGTACGAGCCGCGCATCGCATACGGCGTTCTGCCACGAACCGAGATATCGCTTCGCCTGCCATCGTATTTTCGCGAGCGCAGCATTTCACCACGTCGCGGCGTTGCGGGATTGGGAATAGGCGCAGAAACGCAGCTCGTTCAGGAAGGACTGCATCTCCCCGCAATCGCTGCATCGGCGGAAGCATTCGTCCCGACAGGTCCCAACTCGCTTCGTACATCGTATTCACTCAAGGGACTGCTCACGCGCAACTTTACCGCGGCTCGCATTCATCTCAATGGCAGCTACGGAACGTTCTACGTCCGCGGTGCTCCTGCGGGCGGCGTGCTCGCGCCTCCGGTGATTGACGGACCTTGCGACGTTGGCGTCCCTGAAGAGGGACTCACGGTGAGCGCATCGTGCGGTGCATCGGTTTCACAGCAGCTCGCTGCGGTTGTTGCAGCAGAGGGCGACATCATTACCAAGTACAGGTGGGGTGCAGGCGCGGGAATCGATAAATCATTTCCACTTCATTCGATTCTGATTGCGGCTGACATCTTCACCGAAAAATTCAAGGGAATCCAGCGCGACGCTGAGTGGCTCGGTGAGTTGGGTGCGCGCAAGCAGCTGAGCCAGTTTATGGTAGTAGACGCTGCATTCGGCCGTCGCTTTACAGGCATCGCGAAAGCATGGTTCGTGACAGCGGGCACCACATTCACAATGGCTTTCTGAAAATGAAGCACCGTTTTCCCGTTCTCCTTGCTGTTCTTTCAGCGATTCCGTCGATCGCGAGCGCCCAGTCGGCGCGCTACTACGATCAGACCTACATGGCCGCGTCGCACAACTGGGCGTTTCGTCGCGCCTATCCGCAGGCAGACCGGTTGTTCAACGCGTTCGACTACGGCCACGCAATTCTTTATCAGACTCTGTGGACTGATCCTGATGCCAAGCGTGAGCGACTCGATGGCCGGGAATTTGGATTCATCACAAAAGATCTTCTTGTCCATCCGCCGTCGGTCATGCTCGACGAAACGGCAATTGGTCCCGACTGGGCCAAGCTCGCTCCCGAGACGCTGATGATGTTCGAGTGGGCGCACATGCTTCATCGCCAGATCTACGATGTGTGGGCCGATGATCGCATCGCTCCGGAAAAAAAAGACGCTGCTGTTGCGAAAGTGATCGCGTACTACAAGTCGCGTCCGGTGCTTGCACTGAGCTCAAAGCCAAAGCACATGGACCTGATGGAAGGGCGACCTTACTCGCTCGCATTCCGAAAACGCTTTCCGACATTCAACGGCCTCATCTGGTCATATCACTGGCTTCAGATGACTCTGTATGAGGCGCTGCTCGCAGGTGCAACAAAAAATGACCGCACCGCGAACGTGAATCTCGTCGTCAAGACTTTCAAGGACATGACGAACAATCCGTCGACGCTGCCGTCGGTGATGCCGATGTCCGCGGCAATCGCGCCGCGATTCACAAAGCGCTATACCGAAGCAGCGCTGATCTTTGACAATCTGCATTCGCTGCACGACGTGGTGTCTGACATTCTCGCCAACCCGTCGGTTCCGCGCAGCGAGAAGCGTCGCAGGATTCTCGAGGCCACAGCTGCCTATCGCGACAACAAGACCGAGATAACATCTGTCGGCGAGTGGGAAGAAATGGCAGGCATGATGGGCGCGGACAAAATGGGCGGCATTCCGGTATTCGACAAACGCTGAACGAACCGTCCGCCGTCCGGTTAACTTCAGTGGACGGAGGATTTTCAAGATGACGAGGCTCTCAAAGCTTACTGACGAAGGGCAGTCGATCTGGCTCGACAACATCGACCGCACAATGCTGCATAACGGAGATCTCGAGCGCCGCATCGCCGATGAATCGCTCACCGGCATGACGTCGAATCCGACGATTTTCGAGAAAGCTCTCGCCGAAGGCAACGCGTACGACGAGCAGCTCGCATCGGCAGAATCAGGATTGTCAAAGGCGGAATTGTTCGAGCTCGTCGAGACCACGGACGTGCGGCGCGCATGCGACCTTTTTGCCGGCGTCTACTCGAATACGAGAGGTGGCGACGGATACGTCTCGATCGAATGCTCACCTGGAGTTGCAAACGACTTTAACGCGACTGTCGCAGAAGCCCACCGCCTCTGGGAAACAGTCGATCGACCGAACGTGATGGTGAAGGTTCCGGGAACTGAAGAAGGTGCGAAGGCTGTGCGCATTCTCACGGCCGACGGAATCAACGTCAACATCACGCTTCTCTTTTCGATCGATGCGCACGACCGCGTGATCGAGGCATACATGAGCGGCCTCGAGGATCGCATGAAAGCGGGGAAGCCAATCGACGGAATTTTTTCTGTCGCCAGCTTTTTCGTCAGTCGTGTGGACACAGAAATCGACAAGCGTCTCGACGAGATGGTGAAAGCAGCAAATCCGTCCGACCGCGACCGACTCAAGATGCTCAAGGGCCGCGCTGCAATTGCAAATGCCAAGCTCGCATACCGCCTCTTTCGCCGGCGCTTTGCAGGCGAGCGCTGGGAAACGCTGGAAAAGGAAGGCGCGCGTGTTCAGCAGCCGCTATGGGCAAGTACGAGTGTGAAGAATCCGGCGTACCGCGACGTGATGTACGTCGAGGAGCTGATTGGTCCCGACACTGTCAACACGATGCCGCCTGCGTTGATCGACGCATTCAAGGATCACGGCGACGTTCAGCGCACCGTTGACAAGCGACTCGGCGCCGCAGAAGGATTGCTTCGCGAAATCGAAGCCGTTGGCATATCGATGAAGGACGTCACCGACAAGTTGCTTGTTGACGGACTCGCGAGCTTCCAGAAATCGTTCGACTCGCTCACGTCCGGAATCGAAACGAAGATGAGCCAGCTTTCCGGAGTGAAGTGAGCGCATCCTACGTACCCCGGACCAAGATCGTCTGCACTCTTGGCCCGGCAAGCGCGACCGAAGACGGAATACGGGCACTCGTCGAAGCAGGGATGAACGTCGCCCGTGTGAACTTTTCACACGGCACACATCAGCAGCACGAAGAGACGATCGCGGCCGTCAGACGTGTTGCGCAGGATTCATCGCGACCCATCGCCATACTCGGAGATCTGCAGGGACCGCGCATTCGCGTTGGTGACATCAAGTCGCCGATTGCTGTTGAGCCCGGAGACGATATCGTCCTCGTTCATGAAGGACTCGAGCAGCGCGATGAGATTCCGATCACTTACGATCATCTCGCTGACGACGTGCATGTTGGCGACAGGATACTGATCGACGATGGATTGATCGAGCTGCTGGCGATGGAGGTTGTCGGACCGCGGGTAACAACACGCGTCGTTCACGGCGGCACGATCAATCCTCACAAAGGACTGAATCTTCCCGGTGTGCACGTCTCGGCTCCGTCGATAACGGAAAAAGACGTTGCTGACATTCAGTTTGCCGTTGAGCACGATCTCGATTATCTCGCGCTGAGCTTCGTTCGCCGCGCGCGCGATATCGAACAGCTTCGCGCGATGATCCCGCGCAATCTCCTGATCGTTGCAAAGATCGAGAAGGATGTCGCGCTCGCGAACATCGAGAGCATCGTTCACGCGGCCGACGGTGTCATGGTCGCGCGCGGTGATCTTGGCGTTGAGCTTCCGTTCGAGGAAGTGCCGGGTGCGCAGAAGCGCATCATCGCGATCGCGAATCGATTCGGTCGGCCGGTGATCACAGCAACTCAGATGCTGGAGTCGATGATCGAGCATCCGCGGCCTACGCGCGCCGAAGCGAGCGACGTTGCAAATGCAATTCTCGACGGCACAGATGCAGTGATGCTTTCAGCTGAGACAGCTGCGGGGTCGTACCCCCGACTCGCTGTCGAGGCGATGTGCAGAATCATCACCGAAGTCGAGAAGCATCCGCCCGTCACGAGAGTGCGCCGCATGGAGGACAAGTCCGATCTCGGCGCAATTCCCACTGAGCTCGCAATCGCGGCGGCAACGACTGCAGCTGTCGGGATGCTTCACGCGCCGCTCGTTGTCGTATTCACGAAGAGCGGATTCTCCGCCCGCATTGTTGCGGCGCATCGTCCCGGCGTATCGATACTCGTTCTCACCGATCAGGAGCGAACATACCGTCAGCTGTCGCTCGTGTGGGGGGTGATTCCGCAGCTCGTTCCACACTGTGAGAATTACGACGAGATGATGGCGCGCGCGAAGGAGACGGTCGTCTCGCGCAATCTCGCAGGCAAAGGTGATCGAATCATCGTCACGGCAGGCGTCCCATTTGATGTTCCGGGAACGACGAATCTTCTCAAGGTCGAAACCGTGTGAAACTGACTTTCCTCGGAACCGGAACGAGCTTTGGCGTGCCGCAGGTTGGATGCGGATGCGAAGTTTGTCATTCGCCGGATCCAAGGGACAAGCGAAACCGGGTGGGTGCAATCGTTGAAGGAGATTCGGGTGCACGGCTTCTAATCGACACTCCGCCCGAGCTTCGACTTCAGCTCATTGCAAATGGTGTCGATCGCGTGGATGCAGTGCTGTTTACACATGATCACGCGGATCACACTCACGGACTCGATGACATTCGGGCGATCTCAGTGCGGCGGGATGCGCCGCTCGAGATGTATGGCTCCGCCGAGACACTCGATCGTCTCGCGCATCGCTTCCCCTACATCTTCGATGACAACATTCGCGCGCTGCCCGGAACAACGAAGCCCGAGGGAAAGGCAGTCGTTCTCAAGGATCGCGAGCAGGTGAACATCGCAGGGCTCGATGTTCTTCCACTCGCCGTGCCGCATGGGCCATTTTCCGTTTTCGGATATCGTATCGGCGATCTCGCATACGTTACCGATGCGAAGGTGGTCCCCGACGACGTGCTCCGTGCACTCGCTGGATCGAAGGTGCTCGTCATCAACGCGTTGTTTCGAACCTATCATCCGACTCATCTCAGCATTCCGGAGGCGATTCGCGTTGCGCAGTCAGTTGGCGCAGAGCGCACTTACCTCACGCATCTGACGCACGACAATTTTCACGCGGATCTCGAGGCCGAGCTGCCGCGAGGTATCATGCCCGCGTTTGACGGACTCACTGTACGAATCGACTGAGAATCACATGACGATACGAATTGATTTCTCGAACATGATCGGCGAGGCGGTTGGAGGCATCACCGAATCGGAATGGACCACTGCCGCGACAGATTTCACGCGCGCATACGAAGGTTTCGAGAAGCTTCGCGCAGGCGGAGCTGTCGGCTTCGCTGACATTGTGCGCGATGCTGCGCTTCGTGATCAGTCGGTTAAATACGCGTCGCGCGCGAAGGGAAAGTTCGACGACATTGTCATTCTTGGCATTGGCGGCAGTGCGCTTGGCCCGATAGCGATGCGAACTGCATTGCGGCCGAGCGGGTGGAACATGCTCTCTGAAAAAGCGAGAGAAGGTTTTCCGCGGCTGCATGTGCTCGACAATGTCGACCCGGATACAATCGCTTCGCTTCTCGCGAGACTCGACCTGTCGCGCTCGCTCTTCATCGTCACGTCGAAATCAGGCGGTACAGCAGAGACGATGTCTCAGTTTCTGATCGTGCACGATTCGCTCGAGAAGAAATCTCTCAAGGTCACTGATCACATCGTTTTCGTCACCGATCCTGCCCAGGGGGCTCTTCGGCCACTGGCGCAGAAGCTCGGAGTAGAGGCGCTCGACATTCCTCCGAGCGTCGGGGGACGATTCAGTGTTCTGACTCCTGTCGGCACTTTGCCTGCTGCGCTGATTGGAATCGATGTGACGCAGCTTCTTGCCGGCGCTGCAGATATGGTGACGCGTTGCTCATCCGATAAGCTCTCGGAAAATCCAGCCGGTGCATATGCAACCCTTCAGTGGCTCGCTGATACGAGGCACGGCAAGGTGGTCAATGTCTTCATGCCGTACTCCGACCCGCTTCGCGATTTTGCTGACTGGTTCGTTCAGCTCTGGGCGGAAAGCCTGGGCAAGCATCTCAGCGATCAATCTTCAGTTGGTCAGACTCCGCTGCCTGCACTCGGTGCGACGGACCAGCACAGCCAGGTGCAGCTCTTCATGGAAGGACCGAAGAACAAGGTCGTCACGTTCGTATCCGTTAAAGAACGGAATGCAGACGTCACGATGCCGCACGCGTTCGCCGACGTGAAGGAGCTCGGATACCTGGGTGGACATTCGCTTGGAGAGCTGATCGACATCGAGCAGAGAGCGACTGCGGGTGCTCTCGCGAAAAGAGGGCGACCGAACCTTACCATTCATCTCGATCGTGTTGATGCATGGCATGTCGGCGGACTCATCATGCTGCTCGAGCTTGCGACGGCGTATGCGGGTCAGCTGTACGGAATCGACGCATTCAATCAACCCGGCGTCGAGCTTGGAAAGCAGTTCGCATACGCGCTGCTCGGCAGACCTGGTTCAGAGGCTGCGAAAAAAGAGTGGGACTCACTCCCGCGCGCCGACGCGCGCTGGGTAGTGGGCTGATCGGCTAATCGGCTGATCGGCTGACGGGCTAATGGGCGGGCGAGTCATGCCCCGTCTGCCCGTCTGCCCGTCTGCCCATTTGCCCGTTACCTTCACTGCCATGATTGAGCAACTAATGAAAGGCGCCGTCACCATCGAAGACGGCAAGGTGACTGTCAACGACGAGGCAGCGCTCGCTTCACCGGCAATGAGCGAGCTCGCTCGCGCGGCTGTTTTTGGTGATCAGGATACAAAGGACAATGCGCGGTGGCTGATCTGGGAAATCGGTCAGGCCGTGGGCGTTGTGCCGTCATCGATTCACGATCTTTACATGGCTCGCGGCCGCGGCGAAGTGCGAGGATTCACTGTTCCCGCGATCAACGTGCGAGGAATGGCCTACGACACGGCTCGCGCAATTTTCCGCACGTCGCTCAAGCTCGATGCAGGCGCATTTCTTCTCGAGATTGCGCGCAGTGAGATCGCGTATACCGATCAGCGCCCATCGGAGTATGTCGCTGTGATGATGGCTGCCGCGCTGCGTGAAGGCTGGCGCGGACCGCTGTTTATTCAGGGCGATCACTTTCAGGTGAACGCGAAAAAATTTGCGGTCGATGCGAAAGGTGAAGTGGACAATGTCAAGGCACTTGCACGAGAGGCCATCGCGGCTGGGTTCTACAACATCGATGTCGATACATCTACTCTCGTGGATCTTTCAAAGGGCTCGCTCGATGAGCAGCAGCGAACGAATTACGAGACAGCTGCTGACATTGCCATGTTCATCCGCAATGAACAGCCAGAGGGAATCGACATATCTCTCGGCGGTGAGATCGGTGAGGTAGGAACGGAGAACTCGACCGTCGAAGAGCTAGAGGCGTTCATGGAAGGATTCAATCGAACGCTGAAGGAGCGCGCCCCGGGAGTCGAAGGACTTTCCAAGATCAGCGTGCAGTCCGGCACTACTCACGGCGGTGTGGTTTTACCCGACGGCACGATCGCGGATGTGCAGATCGATTTCGGAACGCTCGAACGATTGTCCGATGTCGCACAAAAAAAGTACGGATTGTCCGGTGCGGTGCAGCATGGTGCATCGACACTTCCCGATACGGCGTTCCACAATTTTCCGAAAACGGACACCGCGGAAATCCATCTCGCGACAAACTTCCAGACGATGCTCTACGATCGTCTACCCGGCGAGCTGCGAGACGAGATCTATGAGTGGCTTCGCGAAAACGCGAAGGATGAGCGAAAGCCATCAGATTCCGACGAGCAGTTCTTCTATAAGACGCGCAAAAAGGCGCTCGGTCCATTCAAGAAAAGATTCTGGGACCTGGACCAGAAAACGAAGCGCGAGCTCGCGCAGGCTTACGACAGCAAGTTCGAGTTTCTTTTCACGCAGCTTGGCGTTGGGGGCACGGGAGAATTCGTGCGTAAGCACACGAAGGTCGTAACGCAGCATCGCGTGCAGCCGCACGAAGGAATGGCTTCAGTAGCAGCCGCGCCTGATGACGCGGATCTCAGTGACTGAGTCCAGCGCCGCGGCGCCAGACTGGAGGCCCATTTTGCGCGACATCGCTCGCGCTTCGGGTCATGAGCTGCGGAACGCATTGAACGCTCTGGTGGTAAACCTCGAGGTAGTTCGGAGCCGCACGCTATCGCTCGACGACAGCGTGCGTTCCTTTGTCGACCAATCGGTAGAGCAGGCCGACCAGTCGGCGGGCGTAGCGGAGGGCACGATTGCGCTGCTCAATCTTCTAGTCGACGCAATCGACGCGTCGGGGCGAGTGGCCGCACAAAACGAGGATGGCGGGATTCGAATCGAAGGGAGCGAAGGGGAGATCTCGCGGCTCCATCGCGCTCTCGCCGCGCTCCGCTCGCGCAATGTCCTGACGTCAGACGCGATCGATTCGGCAGTTATATTAAGAATTCCCGGTAAACAGCCGGTAAACCAGGATAAATGAACAAAGCAAAAGTACTGATCGCCGACGACGAGCTGTCGATGACCAATGCGCTGAGTGCAATTCTCTCCAGCGAAGGTTACGACGTCGCGGTCGCACCCGATGGAAAGAAGGCGCTCGACCAGCTCAGCTCGGATGAGTTCGGGGTGGTGCTTGCTGATCTCAAGATGCCAAAGCTCGATGGACTCGCGCTGCTCAAGGAGCTGCAGCGCGCGTCGATTCCGACAGAGTGCATCATCGTAACGGGGCAGGGCACTGTCGATTCCGCCGTGCAGGCGATGCGCGAAGGAGCATACGACTACATAGAAAAGCCGCTCAACGCCGAGAAGCTCAATCGTCTCAAAGCATTGATTCCTAAAGCGCTCGAGAAGTTCAACGTGCAGGAAAGAAATCGTGAGCTGTCATCTTTCCAGCACATTGGGATCCTAAGCTTAGAATTCCACGTGGACAAGTTGTCGCG